>JGI20214J51088_10000523_pt1 | contig 26706 bp, 25 predicted proteins | sample WetSurMetagenome_FD_51088 | JGI IMG/M metagenome (IMG submission 51088) | reverse complement strand
GGACGCTGTTCATCCTCATACAGACCAACGGTTTTATCCCCCTTGTTTGTCGATGCTATCCTGACCGAACCCGGACGAATGTATTTTGATGCATGAGCTATAGTATAATATGCTATGTTCCTTGAAACAATATCGCCATTAATAGTTATTGCTCCCTGGCACATTGAACATCCCCCGTTATCGGTATGCGGATCATTCAGAGGATCGGCAGCAAGGTTCCATAAAATAACATTTCTGCTCCAGTTCTGAGTGGTTCTCAATATCAGGTTCTTTACCGGATCAGCAATGTTAATTTCCGGACTTCCCGGTCTTTCAACCACCATCTGTTCAGTGAAATAAAGGTTCTTGTCCGGGCGGGCAGTGTGCATCATGCTCATTGCCGCTGCAATATCCCCCACATAATTATGGAAACCCGAACCATCGGCATATTTTGCAACATCCGGATCATTCAGCATCGATAACGGATAATCGGGTCTGTCNCCATTATGATCAAAAAGAATGATCTTTGTTTTTATTCCGGCCTTTTCAAAAGCAGGTCCCAGGTTGTTTTTTATAAACTCGGCCTGTTCATTTTCAAACCATGTCATGCTGGGAGTATTCCTTGAATTCACAGGTTCATTCTGAATTGTTATTGCATCAATTGTAATTCCGGCATTCTTCATAGCCTCCACATACTTAACAAAATATAAGGCGTAAACACCGTAGCAATCGGTTTTAAGTCTTCCTCCCCTTACATCGTTGTTTGTCTTCATCCATGCCGGTGCTGACCATGGACTGCCAAGAATCTTTAAGGCAGGGTTTATGGCAAGGATCTCCTTCATTACTGGAACCACATCTTTATAATCCTGTGCAAGATTGAATTTTTTAAGTTCGAAATCTGTTTCTCCCTTCTTAAGATCGTCATATGAGAAAACAAAGCTGTTCAGGTCCGAAGCCCCTATCGAAAGCCGGATATAGCTGACACCTATATTCTTCTCATCCCAGGCAAACAGCTCCTTCAATATTTTTGCCCTTTCAGATGAGCTCATCTTCATCAGAAGCTCTGCGCTGCCACCTGTAAGTGCAAACCCAAAACCATCGATTGTCTGCATCTGATGAGAATCATCTATAACAATCGCAGGACCGTCAAAACCATTGTTCTCTTCTGAAAAGGATACTGCTTCGGTTTGTTTCGCAAATAAGGCAGAACGATCGTGGTTTGTGATCCATGACTCGATACGACCTGGCTGGGCAGATAAAAGATTAGCATTTAATGCTGCCAGCACAACCAAAAAAACTTTTTGTACGATTCCTGACATATGACTGAAATATTATTGTTTAATTTTGATAATGAAGTTAAAGAAATTTATGATGAAATGAATATGAAGAGACCGAATTGTGAATTATTTAAGTAATGGCCCATCATAATACAATAAAACATAATAACTACAAGAAACTGTCAGAAAGGCTCAATCTATTTCCCCAGGGAGCTGCTCCAACAGATNTTCTGTTTGAAATTCTGAAAATACTTTTTTCTGAAAGGGAGGCCGGACTTGTTTCAGCATTGCCGATAAAGCCATTTAATGCCGTAAAGGCAGCCGATATCTGGAAATTAAAAGAACCGGATGCAAAGAGTATTCTGAATGATCTTGCCGACAGAGGCATACTGATTGACGCCTGTAATGATGAGGAAGTGGTTTATTCAATGCCGCCTCCAATGGCCGGGTTCTTCGAGTTTTCAATGATGAGGTACAGAAATGATATTGATCAGAAGACTCTTGCTGAACTCTTTTATCAATATATGAATGTTGAAGAGGACTTTATCAGGAATCTCTTCACAATGGGTGAGACACAACTGGGGAGAGCTTTTATAAATGAAGAGGTTCTGACAAATGAAAATGCACTTCATGTTCTTGATTACGAAAGAGCATCAGAGGTTATAAAGACTGCTTCCTCAATTGGAATCGGGATCTGTTATTGCAGACATAAAATGGAACATCTCGGTAAAAACTGTGATGCACCCATGGATATCTGTATGACCTTTAACGGCAGTGCAGATTCTTTGACCCGTCATGGAATAGCACGAAAAGTCGATTCTTCAGAAGCGATTGATCTTTTGCAGAAAGCCCGGAATAACAACCTTGTTCAGTTCGGTGAGAATGTCCGCGAAAGAGTAAACTTTATATGTAACTGCTGCGGCTGCTGCTGTGAAGCACTTATTGCAGCCAGGAGATTCGGATTTCTTAATCCTGTTCATACAACTAATTTCATTCCCTTCGTTGTTGAAGAAGAATGCAATGGCTGCGGGAAATGCGTTGCATTATGTCCGGTCGAGGCTATGGGTCTTGTTTCGTCAAACGACCCGGGTAAGCCCAACAGGAAAAAAGCAAAACTCCGGGAGGATATCTGTCTTGGATGCGGTGTATGTCTCTCTGGCTGTAATAAAAATGCTCTAAAACTGAAATCGCGGGATGAAAGAGTCATAACCCCGGTAAACTCGGTTCACAGGGTAGTGACGATGTCTATTGAAAGAGGAAAGCTTCAGAACCTGATCTTCGACAGGCAGGTAATGTTCAGTCACAGAGCCATGGCAGCAGTGCTTGGCGTGATACTTAAATTACCTCCTTTAAAGCAGGCCCTGGCAAGCCGGCAATTCAAATCACGATATCTCGCTGCATTGATCAGTCGTCAAAAAAAATACTGATCCGGGCGATTCTTGTCATCGGGGACCCAGGATGCATTTTTTGATCAGAGGATGATATGTTCCGGGGTTATGCCGTTATGCCTTAACGCCGTTACACCTTTTTTACTATCTTTGTCAATTCCTTTATAAGATTACAATTCACTGAACATAAATGATATTTGACGATTTAGATCTGAATCCTGATTTGCTTGAATCAATTGATTACATGGGGTTCAGTGAGACGACACCAATCCAGGAGAAAGCCATTCCGGTCATAATGTCGGGGAGNGACCTGATTGCCTGTGCTCAGACAGGCACCGGAAAAACAGCTGCATATCTTCTGCCTGTGATGAACCANATTTCGGAAAAACGACCCAGCCATACTCACACTCTCATACTTGTTCCGACACGTGAGCTTGCACTTCAGATTGACCAGCAGATACAGGGATTGGCTTATACACTTAACATCACATCATTAGCTGTTTACGGCGGAGGTGATGGCAGCGGATGGGATCAGGAAAAAGCGGCACTTTCAAAGGGAGCAGATATTATTGTTGCCACTCCCGGCAGGCTGATTTCACATCTCAACCAGGGCTATGTGAAATTCAACCAGATTGAGGTGCTGGTTCTCGACGAAGCNGACCGGATGCTCGACATAGGATTCTATGATGACATCATGCGAATTACTTCGTATGTGCCCAGAAAACGTCAGACTCTGATGTTCAGCGCAACTATGCCTCCCGATATCAGATCGTTGTCGAAGCATATCATGAAAAATCCGGCTGAGATTTCCCTTGAGATGTCAAAACCGCCTGAAGGTGTGGTGCAGGCAGTATATCATCTGAGTGACAATCAGAAATTACCNTTGATTAACAGTCTGATAGCTGACAACCCTGATTATCACAGCATTTTAATTTTCAGTTCAACCAGGAAAAAGGTCAGCGAAATTGTTCGGGGCCTGCGTTCAAAAAGCTACCTGGTGGAGGGCATCTCATCNGACCTTGAACAAAAGGAGAGGGAAAATATGCTTGTGAGATTCAGGTCGCGGAAAACCCGGGTTCTTGTGGCTACGGATGTCCTGAGCCGCGGGATAGATATTAAGGATATCAATCTCGTAATAAACTTTGATGCCCCTTCAGATGCCGAGGATTATGTGCATCGGGTGGGCCGTACTGCCCGCGCCGAAACCACAGGTGCTGCCATTACGCTTGTTAACAGATTCGATGTGCCTAAAATGCAAAGAATTGAAAAATTAATCGGAAACAGGATTTATAATGCACCTCTGCCTGCCTTTATAGCTGAAAATCATGCTTCAGGACCGGGCCATCGGCCGCCTTTGACAAAACCGGGAAAGAACCGGTTTAAAAGGAGATTCAATCAGAATGGAAGAAGTAAGAAAACTATAACTTGATTCTACGGCCATTGCTGTCACATTTATAAAACGATCCATTCTTATAAATAACCATCTCCCCGGGCTGATTATTCATTATTCCGGCATCGGCACCCAGGATTTTTGTGTTGAAAAGGGAGGTGATTTCAGGTTTAGGTGTATGTCCTACAACCAAATGCTTTTTGCCGTAAAAAGTAAGAATTGAATCTATCTTTGTCTCACAGAAAGTTGAATCGTTAAAATAACCTCTGTACCATATAGGTCCTTTAGACTGATTAAGAAATTTAAGTCCTTCTATTTCATATAACTCCGGCAGGTTTCTCCCAACGACTTGATTTGTAAATACCTTATTGATTTGCCTTATTTTCAGTTTTTTCAATGCCATTTCCATCGAAATCCCTCCATGGACAAACAAAATGTCGTTAATAGTAATTATTACCGGCTTGGTACGAAGCCATCTGCCCAATACCGATTTTTCGGAATACAGATCAGCATACCTGCTGCTTGCAAGTTTTTCAACTTTCCTGTATTTTTCATTTGTTTCAGCCAGATCATTTCTGAGTACCATAAATTCATGGTTCCCAAGTAGCACATGCACCATTCCTCCGGCTTGTTCGGCCTGCTTTTCCAGTCCAAAAAGATGCCAGAACACTTCAGTCACCATATCACCCCTGTCAAATACATCCCCGAGAATCACCAGATGTCCACTGCCAAAACTCCATCTCAGGTTTTTGTCAACAATGCCGACCCTTTTAAGCAGGTTTATATAGGTGTTGTACTCCCCGTGAACGTCGGAGATCACACCTATGCTGTCAATATTGATGTATGTCTGGTTGCACTCAGATTTTAAATGGTAAATGTTTGTCAGATCATCATAGCTAAATGAAAAACCAAATTTTTTTCTTATTTCATTGAAGTTACCGGATGTCAGAATTTCTTCCCTGTAAACACTGTTTTCAATCCATTTAACCTTAAGCTTATTCTTTATCAGAGTTATATATGGACCGTCATTTATCAGGTCACCGGATCCTGCTTCCCGACAGAAATTTCCTGACGGCTCCAGGGCGAAGAACAAACTGAATATTATATAAATGAGGTGGTTCATCATTTTTTTTTGAAGCATCCGGCTTCGTGCAGCGCTATCAGGTGAAAGAGAAAAATGTCTTGCAATATTATAACAAATCTTAATATTGCATTGTTGAGCAAACCGATTTTATTTTTTTAGTGTTGACCCNGAGTGATTTATTAAATTCTCAAATGCCCGCACCCGGCTCCGGATTAATTAAATATCAGCCATTTAATGATTCAACTTCCATTTCATAGTCATATTGCAGATCCTCATGAAGCAAACCTACCTTTTCTTTAATATTTGCGATCTGCCTTAAATACAAATTCCGCAGAGCAGCATTTCTCTGAATGGAGGGTGTGAATTTTTTCAGCTTCGAACAATAATAGATCAGCAGATCCACCTCAGTCTTCCTGTTATGCGAATATCTGATGTACTTTCCGGTATTTAGCAGGATCCGCCTGAGACCTTTCTTAATGAAGTAATAACTCTTTCTGTTTACCCTCTCAAATTCCAGATCAACCTCCCTTTTAACACTTTCTATATATGCTGCCTCATCAGCTGATTCAAAGAGCAGGTAAGTCAGCAGCTCCTTGTTCTCTTTCTTGAATCTTGCCAGCCTGAGACACAGATCCCTGAGCTCTTTTGGTGAAAGGTTTAGTAATTCCCGGCTGATTTCTTTTATCGTGACTGCTTTCATAATTATATTAAAATAAGCAAAAAAAATACTAAAAATGTAATTAAATTGATTTCCCTCTGATATTGATATAACTTTGAATCACACATACAATTAATCATCCGGACTTATGAAAACTCACGGAAGTATATAAAATCAACCACTTATGAGAAGAAATACTTTGATAATAATCCTGATAATCCTTATAGTAATGGCCCCTTCATGCAAAAATAAAAAACAATCTGATGAAGTTATCGGGCAGAGAGCTCAGCAAATCTGTGAAAAGAGTCTGATTCTTGATTCTCATATTGACTGGCCGGAATATGTCCTCGACAAGCCTGAAGATATTTCAATGCAGACAGTCAATGGAGATTTTGATCTTGTAAGAGCAAGAAAGGGAGGACTCGATGCTGTTTTGTCTGTGGTATTTATCAGTCCGGAGTATGAAACCGCGAAAGGTCGACTGATGGTGGACTCAATGCTGAAGCTTATCCGGCATTACCCCGAAACTTATCCTGATAAATTCGCTTTGGCTATTACACCGGCGGATGTAAAAAAGAATTTTGAAAGAAAACTGTTTTCACTGATACCATGTCTTGAAAACGGATCGCCTGTTGGCGATGATCCGGGATATCTGACTTATCTTAAAAATCAGGGAATTGCTTATATAACTCTCTGTCATAGTAAAACAAATCAGATAAGCGATTCCAATTTTGATGCTGACAGGAGATGGAATGGATTAAGTCCGGCAGGTACCGGNCTGATAAAGGAAATGAATCGTCTTGGGATTATTATTGACATTTCGCATTCATCCGACAGCACAGTTTCGCAGGCTGTTAGATTATCGGAGGCTCCCATTATTGCTTCACATTCGTCGTGCAGGTATTTCGTTCCCGGGTTCGAAAGAAATCTGCCCGATGATCTAATTAAAGCCATAGCAGAGAAAAGGGGGGTTGTTATGGTGAATTTCTGCACCCAGTTCCTCGATTCGGTCTGTATGAACAACACCGCTGAGATCCAGAACCTGCTGAATTCAAAGAAATTAAGCTACGACTCAAAGGAAGGGAGCGAATTGATTGCAGAATTCGGAAAAACTCACAGGTTAATCTGCGATTCAAAACAGCTGGTCGATCATATAGAACATATAATAGAAGTGGCCGGAATTGACTATGTGGGGCTAGGTTCTGATTTTGACGGAGTAGGGCCGTTAAAACCTTCCGATGTGCCTGATGTATCGGGGTATCCGGTAATTGTTTCCGAATTGCTCAGACGAGGCTATTCAGAAATTGATATTGAGAAAATACTCTCCGGGAACTTCCTCAGAGTATGGGATGATGTGATCGCAATGGCCGGNTCCTTAAATAATAGTACTGGCAAAGAAGAATAATTTGGNTTATGCCGTCACGCCGTATCGCCGTTATGCCTTTTTCAATTAGGAAAAACTATGATCCCATAACTTANTTAGTATTTTTGGTTGTATGATCTAACTNGAAAAATATAGCCGATGAAGTCCATTTTGTTCTTTCTTTGCCTTAACCTGTTTACCCTGATGGCTCCTCAAACTATTGGAGGAATTATTTTACAGGATAATAATACCCAATTGATGGGGAATCGTTTTCTGACATTCAATGCTGTAATAAGAGTCAACCAGATAGAGGTTTCAAGGGATAAAAATGTCGGGTACGATGAACGCAGCCTTCACACACCTTCAAGGGTTATAAAATACCGTGAAGCTATTGAATCCGGTTTCCCCGGAGCAAAAATAACATGGGCTTTCAGCTGGCTGGCATTGCATGATACCACATCGGATTACATAAAGATCCGTGAACTGGTTGCAGGTTACCATAATAAATACGGAGATGATATAACCTTCATCCCCGGAGCTTATTTTGCAAACGCTTACAATACAAAAGAACAGGTGAACAGGGACCTCCATGACGGTCTGGCAAAAGTATCTGAAATTGTCGGCAACGGCTTTCGTCCCCGGAGTGTTGTGGCAGGTTTTCTGTCTTCCGCAAACCAGCAGTATCTTGCCGAAAAGGAAGGTATTCATGTTTGCCAGGGAAATATCTGGAGTCAATATGCAATTGATAATCAGGATGGTGACGGATCTGTATCATATCCTTTTTACCCGTCAAAAGAACATTTCTGCAAGCCTGCTCAGGGCAGGGACGATTTTATAGATTGTGTGAATCTTGATGGCTGGACAATGGATTTTTTAGCTGCCCGCCGGGAAGGTTTTGCCGGTGGTTTTAACAGCAGGATGGGTGTCGGACCAATAGAAACCCTTGGAAAATACGGACTTAAAACCGGGGTCGAAGAGATGCTCCATACTACTGCTGTACATTTTGACAGCGGATATAGGCTAAATGGGTTCGCATGGGTCACAAACTGCTGGGAGGTGTCACTCCCAATAGATGTTTCCGGACTAAAAGAGTGGCTCAGTGAAATAAAAGAGCGCTGGCCTGATGTAAAATTCATCACTCAGGGGGAGTTCGGCCTGATCTGGAGATCACATTACAGGTCGAATAGTTTTAATTATAAGTTTGAAGAAAAAGGATCAGGAATTGGCGGATCAGACAGTGATATGGAAATCAGGTGGTTCATGAACAAGGATTTCAGACTTGCCTTAATCAGAAACAATAACCAGCAGGCACCTGAAAGAGTTATTGATTTCACACGTTATGATCTGCCTGCCATTGAACCTTCGGAAAATACCAGAAAGTGGAGCCTGCTGGGGGACATCAATCAAAAACAGACCCGTCCCCAGGACAAGCCCGTANTTTTGACAGAGCTTTCAGAGACTNCAAAATCAATTATCAGGAAATATTATCCTTTTTTATTTCAGGCCGGCAACAGGCCTTAACGCCGTTTTGCTTTACGGCTGGAATGATCTTCTTAACCTCAGACTTAACACAATATTGTCGTTGGTAAGTTCGTAAACAAATTCAAATTCACGCAGTAAGCACCTCAGTTGCGGATTTTCTCCCGATTGCATCCACTGCTACCACTTTGAATTCCTTTCCCGAAGTAATCTCATAGATAAACGGGTCCCTTGATACCTGCGGAAGATGCCGGACTGTTCCAATAGTCTTTCCATCGCAAACTATTTCATAATGCGAAACAGGTTCATTACCTGCATAACTGGTGTCCCATGATAATTTTACTCCGTCGGATTTACTGATTTTAGCATTTCTCGGAGGAGTCAGGCCGGTGTCAGCCAGCTGGAAATAATTTGTTTCCCCGTTACGTGCACGCTCTCCTATCTTCTCAAGTTCACGTCTTTCACTTTCACTCAGGGCATCAGGTTTGATTTGTGAAGCATAATAGTTCTGAACAAGCTGGCATTTAAGCGGATTGTTATTTATCTCACCAATGCCTATTATCAATGTATGTATACCCGGAGTTGTAAGTACATATTCGATAAGAGGTCTGCTCGGGACCGTTTCGGTTCCTATCACTCTTACAACGTCCTCAGGTTTGCTCGACCATCCTGGTTCTTTTGTATACATTGTTCCGTCGGCAAATACCTTCATTCCAATAATACCCAGGTTCCTGGCCTGTGCGACCGGGATCACATTGTACTGCATATTCAGATAGCGGCGGTCATTCACGTTGATTGCAACCAGCATGCCATCGAGAAGGTCCCATTTGTCGCGCTGGATCATATCCATCATTGCAGGAGCATTATTGTGTCCTGAAAATCCAAGATGCCTTACAAGCTTTTCATTTTTAGGATTCAGCCCGGTTATGTTGGTGCCATCCCTGTAGTCGCGAAGAGCAACCAGTGCTCCAAAATTTTCATTTATATCAAGGGGGGTTTCCAGGCCTTTAAACACTACATCAACTTCTTCGAAATTAGTAATATTATGTATTAATATCATATTTACATAAGCCCCTTCAGGATAGCTTCCGTCATCGTTTCCGAACATCTGTGAAAGAGAGCGTTTCAGATCGGCCACTGCACCCTCCCCATGGTCACCNTCGGTACTGTTCCTGACGTTGTCGAGCTTCGGATAGTTACCTTTTGCCCAGCGTACCATTGTCTTGGTTGTCAGGAAAATTGAATCCCTCAGTTTCTGATCATAACCTTTTTGTCCGGGAACAAGGTTGAGTTTCCGGAAAGCTTTTCCATAATTTTTCTGACTCGGGCCATAAGCATTCGAGGTATCGTAATAATTTATGCCCAGATCAAACGATTTCAATATTATATCAACAGGTTCAATACCTTCCGGAGTCCACATCAGTGAACCCTGTCCTCCGAGCCCAATTGTTGTTACATCGAAATTGATTCGTCCGAAACTTCGTTTCATTGGCGAAGGAATGACTGTAGAAGTGCATGACAGGGCAGGCAACAATGAAACACCAGCTGCGGCAGCTGCTGAAAGTCTCATAAATTCTCTTCTCGTAAGTTTGGATCTTGATTTAACTGAAGCCATTGCAGGATAGTTTTAGATAAGGTTTAGAACGGAATACAAATCTAATAAAACAAGCATTATTTCAAATGAAATTTCATGCAATATAGTTGAATATTTGAACCGGTAGATCTGAGGGGTTATTGTCAATTGCTCACGTAAAATTGAAACAGGTAAATGGTTTTGTGAGATGAGTGAATTGAAGTAATTACTGACAATCCTGTGTGTATTTCTCAAATTTCGTAAATTAGTTAAATCTAATTCTTACCAAAATGAAAAAATATCTCTTATTTCTGATTTTCCTTATTGTTCTGATTTCATGGTCTTGTCAGAACAGAAAATGGCAGCAGCTCTTCAATGGTGCCGATTTAAATGGCTGGGAACAGGTAGGCCCAGGACAATTTGTAGTTGAAAATGGTCTACTGAAGACTGTCGGCGGAATGGGTATGATACTCTATCCTGCCGAAAAATTCAATGATGCTGTTATCCGTGTCGTCTATATGGTGAAGGATAATGACTGTAATTCAGGAGTATTTATAAGGATCCCCGAAAAACCATCTGATGAATGGGTAGCTGTAAATACCGGGTATGAAGTTCAGATAGATAATGGGACGAGACATGTAGGAGGGGATTATCATTGTTCCGGAGTATTATATTCTCTTACAAAAGCATTAGCTCATCCGCAAAAAAAACCAGGAGAATGGAATACGATGGAAATAACTCTCGACGGTCAAAAAACATTAGTGTTTATTAACGGAGAGAAAGTGACTGATTTTACAGAAGGAGATACTGTACCTCCAAAAACAAGAGATTTTGAACCCGAGAGGGGAACAAGACCCGAATCGGGCTATATTGGTTTGCAGAATCATGATTCATTATCAACGGTTTTTTTCAGGGAAGTTGCCGTAAAAAAAATAAGGAAGAATTAATTGTAAAGGGTGAAAAGATCTGTTAAAAAGTCAGAAGGCTCTCTGAATCAATGTCATTCTGAGAAATGAATATAAAACCGGCAATTACAAAATCAGATCTGAAAAGATTTGTTGAGCTTCCATACAAACTCTATAAGAATGATCCGGTTTGGGTGCCACCGCTATTGGATGAACAATTCGGTCAGTTTGATAAGAAGCGTAATCCTATGCTTGGTCATTGTGAATATGAACTGTTCATTCTTGTGGATAATGAAAAAATAATAGGTCGGATCGCCGCTTTTATTGACAGAATGGCTCTGGAGACCTGGAAGGAACCGATCGGGTTATTCGGATATTATGAGTGTATTGAAGATATAAAGGCCTCTGCAATACTCTTTGAAACCGCCGCAAACTGGCTCCGGAATAAAGGTATGACAAAAATGAGAGGGCCCTGGAGCTTTGTATCCCAGGAGTGGGGACTGGTTATGGAGGGTTTCAGTCCCTCACCAGTGGTGATGGCACCTTATAATCCTGCTTATTATATTGATCATATGGCATCCTTTGACTTTAAAAAGATAAAGGATCTGCTGGTTTACTATATTTCAATAAAGGAGGGTTACACAATACCTGAAAGAATAATGACTCTTACAGATGATGTAAGAAAACGATATGGGGTTCATATCCGTCAGGTTGATATGAAGAACTATGATTCAGATGTACAGAGGGTCATTGAACTGTCGAACAAAAGTCTCATCAACAATTGGGGCTATACCTCCGTAACAAAGGACGAAGCTGAAGCTGTTGCACATGATTTGAAGCCAATTATCCAGGCAAAAGGAGTAATCTTTGCTGAAGACTCTAAAGGCAAACCTATCGGTTTCGCGATTACCCTTCCTGATGTAAACCGGATTTTGAAAGGCTTGAATGGGCATCTTTTTCCATTCGGATGGATTAAGNTTCTCATCGGTATACCAAAACTGCGTCATTACCGTCTTTTTGCCCTTGGAGTGATCCCCGAGTATCATGGGAAAGGTATCGACAGTCTTTTATATCGTGCTCTTTGTGAGTCTCTCTATACACCTGAAACCTGGATGGAGATCAATTACGTCCTTGAAGATAATGCCCCTATGAATAATGCAATTCATAAACTCAACGCAAAGCCTCTCAGGAGGTACAGGGTCTTCGAGAAAAAGATATAATGTAGTTTTGGCACACCCTTTGCTTTTATCTCTTTGAAGAGTCAGATCTTCATAAACACAAAGAGATGAAAAAGCTTATATTCACATCGATCCTCGCAGTCATGATAGCCTCAGCGGCGACAGTCAGGGCACAGGACTACCCGAGGGATTACCTGGGTCTACCCGGTGACAATCTTAACCTCTACGCGGTACTGGATCTTTTCCGGAATTCCGAAACTNTTGAAGACTTCGAAAGAAGTCTGAACAACCCTGATTCAAGGATCAATAACCTGGATCTCAATGGTGATAACTTTGTTGATTATATAACCGTATCTGATTATGTCGACAAAAAAGTCCACACGATTGTTTTGCGAGCCCTGCTTGGACGGAACGATTACCAGGATGTAGCCGTTTTCACTGTCCAGAAGCTGCGAAGGAAGAGGGTGATGATACAGCTCGTTGGTGATGTGGCTCTTTACGGAAGGAATTATGTAATTGAACCGGTAATAACTAAAAAACGTGGTCAGAGATCCTACTCAAATCAATATTTTGCTGATGATGTAGTCATCGTCAACAATTACTACTGGGACATTTACGACTGGCCGCTTGCAAGGCACATCTGCCGGTCTCATAACAGAGGATGGCATTCATCATGGTACTGGGGTTACTACCCCGGCTACTGGGAACCCTGGAGACCTTATTACTGGGACTACTACTACGGCTACCATTCAGGCTGGAACAATTATTATCACACCTGCTACAATCGTTGGGACCACCTGAGGTACAACCGCTATAATGACTTCTATTACAACAGCATTCGCCAGCAATCATCGCAGGTGAACCACAGGATCACCAATGGCAGCTATAATGTGACCTACTCGCGTCCTGAACAGAGGGTTGAAGGTGCTGAACTCTATAACAGGGTACACTCTACCTCCGGAAATGAAAGCCGCAGGAGTGCGGCGACGACGATTGAAAGCAGAAGAACATCTTCGTCGANTGTAACAACAAGGAGGAGGGCTGACGACAGCAGAATTGAAGAGCAAAATACAATTGATAACAACAATGCTGAAAGAAGAGAAGCCGAATCACGAGCCAATGAAGCAAGAGAATCCGAAAGAAGAGCTGCTGAATCGAGAGTGAATGAGGTCAGGGAGTCTGAAAGAAGAGAAGCTGAATCACGAGCCAATGAAGCAAGGGAAACTCAAAGAAGAGAAGCTGAATCAAGGGCCAATGAGGCGAGGGAATCCGAAAGAAGAGCTGCTGAATCGAGAGCGAATGAGGCGAGGGAATCCGAAAGAAGAGCCGCTGAATCGAGAGCGAATGAGGCAAGGGAATCCGAAAGAAGAGCCGCTGAATCGAGAGCGAATGAGGCAAGGGAATCCGATAGAAGAGCCGCCGAATCAAGGGCTACAGAAACGAGGAGAAGCGAATCCAAAACAAACTCTGGTTCCAGGATTGATACCCCCGAAAATTTATAAACCATTTATCCTGATATTTGTTATCCTTTTTTACTTTAATAATAATTCATTGGTTAAAACAACAGGTTATATATTATTGCTGATCTCATGTATTTCGTTTTTGATGATTCTTGTTGTCCCCTGGCTGGGATTCACCAAAATTCAGATTGCAGGAATCACAACCGGATTGATAATTGCTGGTGAGATATTGTTTTACCTGAGCCTGTTTCTCCTGGGTAGGGGTTTTTATGACAAAATTAAAAGTAAGCTGAAATTCCGGAAATCTAAAACCAATGCCTCTGGCCTTCATGGACAGATCGATCAGAATAGTATCCCTATCGAATAGACTTTCCTCAGAAGGATTACCTGAAAACAGACCGCGGTACAAATACTTACCACACCCACCATGGGGCAGTCACAAATTCTGCATAAACCATTACATCGAATAAAGCATGTGCTGTTAATGACGGCAGGAGACTTTTTGACAAATGCCTGACTGTACCTAATAGTATTCCTGAAATGAAGGTCCAGAGGAAGAGAAAACCAACATTGATATCTCCGGCAGTCGCGGGAGAAAGGAACAAACAACATTTGTATCCGGTATGCGATAATGTACTGAATAGTATAGAGAACGGGCTGTTAAAACTTCTTACATATTCCTGCAAAAATCCCCTGAAAACCAGTTCCTCAACACAACCTATTAGGGCCGCAGTAATCACAAAAGGATGAATAGACGCAGGAAATAAGCTGATACCCAGATGCCATCGGTAAAGAAGAATCAGCATAATTCCCATCACTATTCCCGTTATGAGGTGAAGAACAGTTTTTTTACAGGAGATATATTCCCCTGTTATCTTTTTAAGGTCTGTGAACGACCTGATATTAATGCTGATAACAAAAGCAGACACAAAAAGTGCCGTAAAAGCGAGAAAGCGGACCGGAAAATTAAGCTGAATGAAATATGAGAAGATCATAAGACCGAGGCTGCATATAATCGCTTCGGACAAAACAACAAGCCTTTTTTTCCCTGACATTATTTTTCATTATGACTTTATCCCATTCTTAATTCTCCTCCCGAAGAAACTTAATATAAGTACCAGGGGTATAAGAAGCAGAAGCCACCCGGAGCCAAGACAAAAACCTTCGTTGGCACCGATACGTGTATCAGGTAATGATCTTTTTATATCAGCGTTTCTTTCCGGGTCAGCAAGAAAATCATGGGGCAGCGAAAGGTACTTTAAGCTGTTGAGAGTCTTAATTGTCGCAATATCTGTAACAGCTTCATTCAGAGCCAACCCATAGAGATTTCTGAGTTTTTTTAAAGCCTGAAGGCTGCCGATTGTATCATTTCTGATCAGTTCGATTACTTCAAGACCAGCATGATTATCAATAAACGAGTTGAATTCGTCCTGCGTCACATTCGAAGAAAACGCAATCCACCTGAGCCCGGGGATACTGACCAGATCCGGATCATAAATCAGTTCATCACCTGTAACCGACAATACCTCAAGTTTTGTATGATGATTTAATAAATCGGGGTTTATAACTTCATGCGATACATTGAGAACCAGCTCTTTCAGGTTATCAAGCGGATTCAGTAGTGAAATATCCAAACTCCCTGAAGTCTGAATAATTATTCTTTCAATCTGTTTATTGTTTACCAGAAAGTTCTCCGGTAAAACAACATCCTTATCCAGTTCTGTAAGGATGAGCTGTTTCAATTCAGGCATAAAGGGCAATGGATCAGTAATCAACGAATCCTTTAATGTTATCATCAGGACTTCAAGTTTAGTCAGCCTGGAAAGCTGGTCGTAGTCATTTCCTGTAAGGCTTGTTCCTGCAATAATCCGTGGATTGAAAATTTCAAGGAGCTCTGTCATGTCACTGAAATCACCCTGTAAAAAGATACCTGCATCAGGCTTAATTTCAGCCAGTGCGGTCAGATCTTTGGAATAACTATCCGGAAACTCCGACTTGACGTTAATAAACTGCAGCTCTGAAAAATCATAATTTCTCAGAGCATTAAACCATGGNGTCGTGTCATTTTTTACAGGTATATTTATAGAGTATATTTTATCATTGACATACAGAAAAGTATCAGTGTTTGCGAGTTTAAACTTTTTTTGCGCAATGGAGTTATTGTATTCAAAGATATATTCGTCGCACCAGAACAGGTCACCTTTACTGCCCATTATTAAAGCAGGATTTATGCTGTCAGGTTCATGTAACATCAATAAGTATGATTTGGAGAGGTTGTTTATTCCTTCTGTTCCTGTAAATTCAAGAACGGAATAGGGTTCTGGCTTGCTTGTGCATGAGTTTATAAAAATTATCAGCACAAACAGCATAAAGAAACAGAAATGGTCGCTGAAATAACAATATCTCCTCTTGAAACTGCCCGGACTTTTCATGATTAAATTTATTAATTGTACATATAATCAAAATGTTAAAGCAAGTTACGGGATTTCGGTGGATAAATCCAAAAGGATTTCAATAATATCCAGGTCTCTTCAGGGGGAGCCTGTACGGCAACTACTGCGTCATGCCTTTATGCCAGCAAAGTTGTTTTAATATTACTTGTTGTTACCGGAGTTACCGACAACGTAATTGTCCGGCTGGTCTAATGCCACCTGTAATCAGTGTCTTCCAGAGGATCAATTTTCATCTTGTCATTTAAACTGTAGCCCGAATACCACCATTCGTAATAGGCTTTTGCTGCTTCATTTTGAGATTTAGCGTCATATACTAAATAAAGCTCCTGAGAATTTCTTAAGGCAAGAATCGGATTCTGTGACGGGAATCTGCCAATTAAATATTTGCTATTGATCTCTACAGCTCTTATTGATTCGATTGTCCATAAAACGTACACCCCAAGTTTGCATTCCGGACCCCAAAGTGATGAAATCCCGTTGTGTGGAAAATCTGAAATTACAATAGTTGAGCTCCTGTATTCCAGCAATGCAGGAATGTCCGAAGGTTTAAAAGCTGGCAGTTCGGAAGCTGTATACGAATTTGATCTTAATTGCCTGATATATTTCTCAACCTCCGGATTGCTGCCCTGTTTCTCACAACCAATTGTGCCAGCCAGCAGAGTCAGCAGGAGAAGTTTAAAGGGTAATTTCATTGTGTCAGGTGTTGATTGTTAATTAATTAACAGCAAAAATTGTTCCAATATTTATGGGTTTCGGTTTTATAATATGTCGGGATAAAAGGGTCGCGGCTGTTCTTGCTGCATGAGTATAAGCCATTAATTATCAATATCAGGTATCCGGNCTCTTTTGAATTCTGATCTCAGAACTTTTTGATAAATACCTTATGTGAGTTATCGGTAATTAATATAGAAATCAAATGCTATTTTCGACCATGTTTCCATTCTTTCATAAAATGCAGCCAATCCGGATTTTTCTATCCAGTCCGGAGTCATTTTTTCCGTTTCATTAATATAAACTTCTTTGTTCGATAACCGTAAGACCGCAAGACTGCAAGACCCTTTCAAACAGCCATGCTTCTTCGGATTTGAGGATGAGGATTATAATCTTCCACAACAAAATCATCAATGGTCAGCTGGTCAAAGGGTTTTTTTGCAATGTGTAATTTAGGTAAAGGTCTGGGTTCCCTTGACATCTGTTCAAGAATTGCAGTTACATGATCATATTTTTCTTCATTTCCGTCACTTGGAGCATTTTTATTAATCCATTCAACAACTTCGAGATACTCTTCTCTGGCAGAAACATTTCTTATTCTTTTCTGCAGTTCCCTGAAATTATCCCTGTGCCATTGAGTTCTCCTCCCGATACCGGCATAGAAATGTGAATCTCCGAAAGTATGGATAAAAGTTTTCGGGACCATTTCTGCTTCCTGCGCAATTACCTGGGTAAGAGCAGCATAACTGGCTATATTAAAAGGAACACCCAGAAACTGATCACAGCTTCTCTGGTAAAGCTGCAATTCGAGCTCTCCTTCCTCATTTGCTGTCACCTGGTATAAAACATGACAGGGAGGCAATGACATTTTTGGAGTGTCGCCGGGATTCCAGGAATCGACAATGTGTTTTTTTCCTGTTGGATTTTTCCTCAGACCCTTAATCAGTTTTCCCAGTTGATCTATTTCAATAAACACCCCCTTTTCATGATCAAAATATTCCCATTTCCTCCATTGTTTGCCATAAATCGGACCGGCATCGCCCCATCTTTGCGCAAACTCAGGATCTTCCTTTATTCTCTGGCCATATTCTTCCATTGCTTTGTCCCAATCAGGGGAATACTTTACAAGACTCTCAGGAAAAATTCCCTCTTTCTGCATTCCGGGCAGATTGCCCTGAAAAGCATCAGGCCTCCAGATGGGAGCGTTGTTGTCTTCAAGATATTTGATATTCGTATCCCCTCTCAGGAACCATATTGTTTCATGGAACATGGATCTTGTTGCCATCTTCTTGGTAGTTAATAACGGATACCCGTCCCTTAGATCATATTCGTTCTGATACCCGAATAATGAGATGATACCGGAACCTTTGCTTCCTCCTTTAAAATTTGAACGATTGGACGTTAAGATAGCTTTTGAATGATCCAGATATTGTTGAGCCATTTTTTATTAATGTATTTGGATTATAATGTTACCAAAAGTAGGCTTTATTTCTATTGCCCTTCAAACATCCGAACCTGAAGCAGAGTTAAAATTATCAACAATATGTGTTAAAAGTTTTGCAGGCTGAGTCATCTCCATCTGGCGGAGACGAAGTTCCTGGAGCCAAGCGATCCGGGATCGTGTGGTCGTTAAGGCTATAATTGCCTGCTGTCAGTCACCTGATGCATTTTATATATATTACATTTTATTCTTATTTTTAATGATCCTATGAAATCCGGTATTAAATACAATCTGACAACCTACTTTGTCTTTATCATAATTGCAATTGCAGGAGTATTATATGGTAACACTCTGGCAGATAGTTATAAATCTCTGCGAGTATGGAGTTTTCCCAATATACTGCTTCTGCTTTCCGGAGTGCCATTTTTATTCCTGCAGGCAAAGGCAAAGCTTCCCGATTTCTGGGAAAAGGGTATTACCAATATCAACCGGTTATTAATCCCGCTGATAATTGGTATTGTGTTTGGGATACTCGATGTACTGGTCTTTAAAGTTGTCTTGCATCCCGGGCCTTATTCTGAGCTTCCGCCTTATACTCAGCCTTTTCCCTATTCGGTTTTCCTCTATTTTTCGGGTGCCGTTGAGGTTGAAGTTTTTTACAGGCTGATACCCATGACTCTTATTTTGTTTATTGGCAACCGGTTAAAAGGTGGCAAATACTATTCCGCTTTTTTCTGGACTGGATCTTTACTGACTGCAATCCGGGAACCCCTTGAGCAAATTTCGCATGAGGCAGCTATAATTGTAATTTATGCACTGATATCCGGATTCTTAATGAACTTCTTACAGGCAATATGGTATCGGAAAGCAGGGTTCCTGGCATCGCTGTCACTTCGTCTGGGTCATTATTTAATCTGGCACATCTTACTCGGGATATATATTGAATGCTTGATTTCTTGACTCCACAACCGCCCGACAGTAATACGTATTACCTGTAAAAAATCGCATAATCGGTTAACCGCAAACCAGTTCCTGAAATGTGACAATAATTCGTCACAAAATACGCTATATAACTGAGTTTATAATGATGAAAGTATTCGCTGAAAACACAGTAAGGTTTATTGTCTTGCTACTTATTGTATGTCTGCCGGTTATCGCTTCCTGTTCCAGACAACTCTACAATGAACAATCATTTCAGAATATCGAAAGCAAAGCCGACAGGAAAAGACTTGACTATTTTCTGACTACTGGCACTGAAAAAGGGTTAAATACCGGAACTGCCAGTGCTGATGAAATCATTGAAACAGCTGAAGAATATCTTGGTGTGCCTCATTGCATGGGTGGAACAACAATGAAATGCATGGACTGTTCCGGATTACTGGTCACTGTCTTTGCCCGACTTGGTATTAACCTGCCTCATAACTCGGAAGAACAGGCAAGGTATGGTAAAATAATAAACCGCATTGACAATCTCAAAAAAGGGGACCTGGTCTTTTTCATAAGAACATATGAAACACGTTACTTCATAACTCATTCAGGCATCTATGCCGGGAAAAATAAATTTATCCACGCTTCTTCCAAAAATGGTGTGATAATCACTTCGATAAATGATCCATGGTGGCTCCAACGGTTCATCTTCGGAACAAGGGTGTTAAAGTAGTAAATTTGCGGACGTCCTAAGGTCTTATCAGGCATGCAACAATAATTGAAAACTATCGTCATTTACTGGTAATCTAAAATCCATTAAATTTATCCGGACAATTATTAAATCCTAATTTATTATGAAAGTCACAACCAGACAATTTTTATTCGTCATTATGACGGTTCTTATCTCAATATCGGCTGATGCTCAGTCAACCAGCCCGAAAACTATGACCCTGGAATTCGACAAGCTGCTGTCAGCCCAGTTCAAACCGGATCAAACCGGCTGCGCTGCCCTTGTTGCAATTAAGGGTCAGATAGTCTATAAGAAAGCATTCGGATTGGCAAACCTCGAGTTGAACGTTCCGATGCAGTCCGATATGGTTTTCAGGGTGGGATCGATCACGAAACAGTTTACGGCTGTTGCAATACTTCAGCTTGTGGAACAGGGTAAGCTTTCGCTGCAGGATGAAATCACAAAGTACATCCCCGACTACCCCACGCAGGCATATAAAATAACAATTGAACACCTTCTTACACATACATCCGGCACAACCAGCTATACAAATGTGCCTGAATTTCAGAAGTATGTAAAAGAAGATCTGAAACCGGCCGAGGCAATTGATAAATTCAAGAACCTCCCTATGGAATTCGCCCCGGGTACAAAATGGAACTACAATAACTCAGGATTTTTCCTTCTCGGATATATCATTGAGAAGGCTTCAGGCAAGACCTACCAGGAATATATTGAAGAGAATATTTTCAAGCCTGCAGGAATGACAAATTCACTGTATGGGAGCGATAAGAAGATCATAAAGAACAGGGCATACGGATATCAGCCTGATGGTGATAATACTGTCAATGCCGATTACCTGAGCATGCTCCTGCCCTATTCAGCCGGTTCTGTAATGTCGACCGTAGAGGATCTCTATAAATGGAACAGGGCACTTCTGGCTGGTAAGCTTTTGAAAAAGGAGACTCTTGAAAAGGCCTGGACAGAATATAAGTTGTCGGATGGGAAAGGGACCCATTATGGTTATGGGTGGTTTCTGCGGCAGCTGCAGGGGAGTCCGACAATCGAACACGGAGGAGCTATAAACGGGTATCTCTGTAATTCGCTGTATTTGCCAAAGGAAGATGTTTTCGTCGCAGTTTTTTCCAACAGCAACGGACAATCACCTGAAAATGTCTCAATGAAAATGGCAGCNGTTGCAATAGGTAAACCATTGAATTATAGCGAGGTACAGGTACCGGAAAACNTATTGGACCAGTATACGGGAGTCTATGAAGATGAGAACGGGAACCAGAGGATGATTACAAAGGATGGCGCAAAGCTATGGTCACAGCGCAGCGGTGGTTCGAAATACCAGATAAAATCATTTGCACCCGACAAATTTTTCTTCGATGACTCTTTTTCAACATTGACGTTTAAACGGGATGCCGCGGGCAATGTTACCGATGCTGTCCTTGATGACAGGGGCGCACTGCAGAGCTATAAAAAGACCGGCAAGCCTCTGCCTGCACATGTTGAGATAAAACTGGCGCCGGAAATACTTAACCGTTATGTCGGCGATTACCAGCTTATGCCCGGATTTATCCTTGCAGTTACTGTTGAAGGCGACAGGATATTTACCCAGGCTACCGGGCAGGGCAAGGTTGAGATCTATCCTGAATCCGAGACAAAATTCTTCCTGAAGGTTGTTGAAGCCACGCTCGATTTCGTAGCTGATGAATCAGGAAAATACAATAAGGTAATACTTCACCAGGGAGGAAAGGATCTGGAGGGGAAGAGATAAGTCGATAAATACAACTTATGGAATGTGGATTATTTATCCGGCATTGTCATAAGCTGCCCTTAGCCAGGTGATTACTTCCTTATCAATATCTTTTAGTTCTGCAAGATTGATCCGGTGAGAGCACATGGCGTTTGGAGTATTGATGACTTCTAATTTTCCTTTAGGTTCCTGCCCTTTCAGAATTATACCTACTTCGAAACGAGTTTTTGTTGCCGGCTGTAGTATTGCAAATTGCTTTTTTCTTCTCAGGCTTACATATGCATTTTTGGGAGCAATTTCAAAATCCCCNCCGAACAACTGGATTTCGTGCAGTAACTTGTCATATAATGGTCTAAAGTGCTCCTTGCCTTTGTATTGCAATTCTATAAGGTCATTCTTGTTTTCCGCTGAATCNGCGTCAGAACCATTTGCTTTATGAGCAATTAGGTTTGCAAACCCGTGGGTCAGGCCATAATTTTCTTTTAAAAACTTAATTACTTCACCATGTTTTGCAAAATTTTCCTTCTTTACAATGTGTGTCCATTGTTCCAATGTTTTACCAGTGTTCAGGTGAAGGTTTTCAATCATTGTCTGCATAGCTTTATCCATATCATTATGAATTAGTTTTGTATTTCGACTGTAAAAATTCAATAGTTGCTTTCATAAGTCTCCTGAGAACTTCCTGATTTACATCNGATAATTTACTGATGTATATGCAGGCTTTCCCGATTTTATATTTTCCCAGGCCANNCAACAGATGCTCATGTTCTTTAGCACCTGTATACACATAGAGTGAAATAGCCGCTTTCCGTGGTGAAAACCCCACTAAAGGCCAGTCTCCTTCCTGACGGCTTCTCTCAGATTTATAATGGTAACTACCAAATCCTATAATGGAGGGTCCCCACATTTTCGGTTCAAAACCTGTAAAATCCCGCATCAGTTTTATTAACTCGAAACTGTCTTTACGCTTTTGTTCCTTATCGGTAAACGAGTTTATAAATTCACTGACATCTGCATTGTTTTGTTTTGTTTTTAATTCTGCCATGGATAGTCTGTTTTTATAAATAAGGATTTACTTCCAGATTTGTTCACTGAAAAAATGGAAATCAAAGTTTTTTCTTAAGAATCGGCCTGCCAGGTCCCCGGATTACGGTGTACGGCATGTTGTGTGCGGGGTTCTAAAGATACCTCCCGATNTCTCCACTCACCAGAATCTTAAACAGGTCGATATGGTACCACATTTTTGCATAGTAATAGCAAAGTACTACCAGACAGGCAACAAATGCCAGTAGAAGTCCCAGGTATTTTCCTGCAAGAGATTTTCCCTTCCTGACAATTTTCAGGGACAATGTTTTTGCCCACTCTTCCAGCCTGGCAAAAAGGGGATAAAAAATCAGTACAATAACTGTCATCGAGAGCAGGGTAAATGCTATCGGCCTGACCTGACTCCTGAAGNTGACGAGGTAATTACTTAGTGCTGTTGAAAGTAAATTGGCAGTAAGGATTGTGATAGACATTATAACAAACCGGAAGAAGTATCGGTACATATNATTCTGATTTTAGGTGAATTTAATAAAAAGCCGGGATCTTTTTCTGATCATTGAAGCGCGGATAAAAAGTGAACATCCCTTCCACTACGGTTGTTATTTAATTAACAGTAAACAAATAATTCATAAATGGAACATGATATTAGCTCCGGAAGCAGAAAAGTTGTCGTAGTCGGCGCCGGTGCCGTAGGTGCCACCTATTGCTACTCCCTCTCTCAGTCAGGTCTCGCCGATGAAATAGTTATAATCGATAAAAACACCGACCTGGCAACGGGCCAGGTCTCCGACCTTATTCACGGNCAACCCTTCTTCCCTACCGTAAACATACGCCAGGGAACATCCGATGACTATACCGATGCAAACCTTATTGTGATAACTGCCGGATCGGCCNNGAAACCAGGAGAGACACGTCTCGACCTGCTGAAAAAGAACGCAGCAATCGTCGGCGGAATTGCCGAAGAGGTGGCATTGAAGAAATCCAGGGGTGTGATGCTTATCGTCAGTAATCCGGTCGACGTACTTACCTGGGTCGCCATAAAACGATCAGGCTGGACAAATAACCGTGTGATAGGCTCAGGTACTGTTCTCGACAGCGCCCGGTTCCGTCATTTCATCGCGCAGCATTGCGAGGTCGATGTTCATAATGTTCATGCATATATCCTGGGTGAACATGGCGACAGTGAGGTAGCCGCATGGTCGATGACACATATCGGGGGAATCCCGATCGACCGTTATTGTCCTTTATGCGGTGGATGTGCGGGATGGAAGCATGAAAGAAGAAAAATTGAACAACTGGTCCGAGAGTCGGCTTATCATGTCATTAATGCAAAGGGCTCGACACACTTTGCTGTCGGACTGGCACTTGTAAAGATCACATCATCAATTTTACGAAGGCAGAATTCGGTGCTTACTGTTTCCGTAAAGCTGTCGGGTGAATACGGTATCAGCGATTTATGCCTTAGTCTGCCGGCTGTTGTATCTGACACAGGTATTGTGAGGATCGTCGAGGGGCCGCTTTCGGCAGAGGAGATAGAATTACTCCAGCATTCAGGATCGGTACTGAAGGAAGCTATTAATTTGCTGAATCAATAAGACTCTCCTTCAAAATTCCATATTCCCTGATTGCTCCAAACTTTAAGAAGATGCCGGGCAAAGAACCAGCCGTCCATTTTGATTAGATCCGGATTAATTCTTCGTATACACAAATTTGGCAAAGGGAAGAGGCGTGACCCGGGGTAATCACCATTAACAAATCTGACTTGGATGCAGTATCAAAAGTTTAGGATCCGCCAACAGGCGTAGACGAACCGGATGAAGTGAGCCCGGCGCAGCCAAATCCCGCCCTGGCGTGATAAAAAGTGTGACAAGCCTATTAAACATACCGTCCGTGTTGTGCGTTCGTATTTTTCAAAATTGCTTTTCAAATGTCTTTCCGTTAAACTTAAATATGTTTCCATCTGCCAGTCCAAAAAGCAAACTGTTATTATTGTCTTTATAAATTGTCCAAATCATTGGGGATGAAAAGTTGTTATTGATAGGATAGTTCGTCATAGTTTTTCCATCATATCTCCAGGCTCCTGTATCTCTGTCTCCAAACCAAATATTCCCTTCACTATCTTCCTCAATTACAAAAACGTGTTCAAGAGTGCCAGCTTCTGACTTATCTCCTCTTCTTGTACTTGTTGGATGAATTAAATTATTCTTTTCAGAAAAATTAATGATAGCGTTACCTTCCATAAGCAATACACCTATCCCGTTATTTCCTATCCAAATTCGCCCTTTTGAATCTGCTAATACACTTCTGATATGCAAAAGCTCATAATCTTTAAGTTTTAAATTTTTATGATCAAAGATATTTACCATTTTTCCATCATAGCTGAATAGTGCTGTATAGGTTGCAATCCAAACTTTACCGTCATAATCTTTTGATATATCAGTTACACCATAAGAATTATCAGGATTTTCATTTTTGGGTTTTGGGAAAATTAAATAGTTCATATTTATTCCGTCAAAACGATTTATTCCGTCTTTTTCACCTGCATAAAACCATAAATCCCCATTGGTTTCATTCCATTCATATTTTGGTTTGTTAGTATTTGTTGAATAATTGGTAAACTTTCCTTTGTCATAAACACATACTCCTCTTGCAGTTCCAAACCAAATTTTTCCATTCTTGTCTTCTTGAATTGAACGGATTTGATTGTCGGATAAACCTTCATTAGTTGTAAAGTATTCAAATGATTTTCCATTATAATAGCTTATGCCTTCATTATGACTTCCAAACCAATAATTGCCTTTACTGTCCTGAAAGATAGCACGTATTCCAGAAGTAAATTTTAGGGTGTCGGCTTTTGAAGTCCTTACCAATTCAGATTTATTAACTTCTTTCTCGGTTGATTTCTTTTCAACACAAGAAAAGTTCAGTGTCAATATGAGTATCAGGTAAATCAATTTTAATTTTTTGTTCATTTCGGGTTTTCTGATATGACGCACAACTAGTTTTTAACATTAGTTACATTTAGGAGGAATGAGCTTTTGTCAAGTGATCTTTCAAAATGGAATTTGACTGAGTAATAAAATGCCTGGGAGTTTTAACAGTGCTTTCAGAATTGGCTTAGAATTTTTGGATAAAATAATTTCAGGACCATATCAGTGGATTCGGACAAACTTGTTCCTCCGGCCATAAAAAACTTAATATTCCCATCCTTACTGAGAATTATATTTGTTGGGTAGCCACTATTGAAATTCAGCCTGTTGCATTCATTACGCTCAAGATGCATTACCTTATATTGAATATTGTATTTTTTAATTGAACTCATTAAGGTTTCTTCGGGGTCGAAAGTAAATGAGACAAAAGCAAAATCCGGTTTGTCCTTTAGTAAATTGTACATTTTATTTAATCCTTCAATTTCTGAGATACAGGGTTTACAAGCAGCAAACCAGAAGTTGATAAACACAACCTTGTTTTCAAAATTTTTATTTGAAAAGATTAGTTCCCCGTTTTTAATGATAGCAAAATCCGGTAGCTTCTGTCCTTTAAATTTGCCAAATCTGGCATCAACAAAACTTTCTAAACCTTTCATTCGCCCGGACAGTAAAGTATCTTGTCCTGAAGATACTATGGCAATTAAAATTAAAAATATCGACAAGAGGGTTCTCATATTCTGGCTTTTTGAAAATTTTTTCCCCTGTAACTTTTATCTGGAACAAGTAAATGCAAACGGCCCGACAGGTTCTATCTTCCGGTTGGGAGAGACGAACCGGAGGGGGTGCCCGGTACAGCTAACAGATCGAAGGGAGCTNACCGAAGGTAATTCCCGCTCTGAGGGGCCCGAACCCGCCTGATTAATTCCAACAGATTTGAAATGACAAAAACGAGACTCAGAACAAAAAAAATGCAGACG
>JGI20214J51088_10000522_pt1 | contig 26721 bp, 25 predicted proteins | sample WetSurMetagenome_FD_51088 | JGI IMG/M metagenome (IMG submission 51088) | reverse complement strand
CGGACGAGATCCGGATGACAAAGGAAGCGGCAGGTTAAATAAAAACGTGAGAATGTTCAGGGAGGCTGCAGGCGCAGCCTCCCTGACAGGACACGGGATCGTGGTGGGGAGAAATGGAACGCAATACAATAAATAGTCCGATAGCGCTTTCGGTTATGGCAGAGGGTGACTTTAACAGGCTGAGTCAATTTATTTATAAGGTCTGCGGAATAAAGATCACCTCGGTCAAAAAGGTCATGATCGAATCCCGGCTCTCGAAACGGCTGCGGGAGCTCGGAATGAAGAACTTCCACGACTATTGCGAGTATCTTTACAGCGACAGGGGTATGGAAGAAGAGCTGGTCCAAATGATCGATATCGTGACGACAAACAAGACCGATTTTTTCCGCGAGCCCGGCCATTTCGACTATCTGATTAAAGAGGCTATTCCTGCGTTGATTCGTCAGCACGACGCCGGGATCAGGCGTAAACTCAGGGTATGGTCAGCCGGATGCTCGACAGGTGAAGAGCCTTACACGCTTGCCATGGTGCTGAAAGAATATGGGGAAAATTGCAGAGGGTTTGATTTTGATATCATGGCTACGGACATATCGACTAGGGTGCTCCATACGGCTTCGCTCGCAATTTACGAAGAGGAAAAGATTATGCCTGTGCCGCCACAGATGAAGAAAAAGTATTTGTTGAGGGGTAAGGGAGGCCGTCAGGGCCGCGTCAGGATTGTCCCTGAACTGAGAGAGACCATAAGATTCAGGAGACTGAACTTTATGGACGGTGATTTTGGTATAAAAGAGCGCATGGATGTGATTTTTTGCAGGAACGTTATTATATATTTTGACAGGATTACACAGGAGAGGCTGTTGCGGCGGTTTTGCGATCATCTTGTTCCGGGGGGGTATGTTTTTATGGGCCATTCGGAAACCCTTAATGGAATGAACGTGCCGCTGGTTTCGGTGGCTCCGACGACGTACAGGAAAAAATTGTGATCCCGGACCAAATGGGGAAATTGGTTCTTAACGTATATCCGGGATGTTTTATTGAAACGTATCGGCAGTAAGCGGGCTGCTGACACAAACACAGCCGGTATGACCCCGACTGTTCTAATTGCGGAATGGAGATGATCAGTATGGATGCCGATAAAAAAGATGTTCCCAGGGTTTTAATTATAGACGACAGCAAATCGCTCAGGCAATATGTTGAAGATCTTTTGTCGGCGGCAGGTTATCAGGTATTCTCGGCGCCTGACGGTAAAACAGGGCTGGAGCTTATAAAAAATACACAGCCGGATGTTGTGCTTCTGGACATCGAGATGCCGGTAATGGACGGCAGGGAAGTGCTGGCGGCATTGAATCCGGAAGGACGGCTCTTATCGGTGGTCGTGCTTACATCGCTTTCGGCGATGGGAGACTGTCTTTCGGTTTTTGGCATAGGCGCCGATGATTATATGGAGAAACCATTCAACGACGACGAGCTTCTTGCAAGGGTCAGGGCGGCGGCGAGGACCGCGCAGCTAAAAAAAGATCTGGCCGTATCGCGGGACCAGGCTCTCGACCTTTTATTTAAATATGAGAGCGCCGAAAAAAAACTTGCGGAGGAGCGGGAACTGACGGCCATCTCAAAGCTGATCTCTGGAATAGCCGACAAGATGAACAGCCCTCTCGGCTTTGTTCGCAGTAATGTCGGGACTATGATGAGGTATGGAGATACCATGATGGAGCTTTGCGAACGGATAAAGGCATTTCATGCCCGCAAGACCTGGACGGCTGAAACCATCAGTCAGGCTCTGAAGGACGAGGTCAAATGGCTGAAACAATCCAAAATAGACAATATCAGACAATATTTAAGCCCGCTTGCAAAAGAGACCGTTCAGGGGATTGACAGTATTGCGGCCATAGTCAGGACGCTTACGCAGATCGATATCGCGAGCGGACATTCAGCGAAAAGGCCGGAAAATATGATAAGTCTTATCAATATTATCGCAGACCAAATCAGGAAGCGGATTCCCGGGATAGCGCTTTCCATCGAAGCTGAAGAGGAATCGTTTGTGGTTGAATGCGACAAGGTCAGAATAAGCGCGGCGATCGAAAATATAATTGAGAATGCAATCGAGTCCGTCAATGGAACGGGCTGGATATTGATCAAGCTTTATAATGATAAAAACTCGGTTATAATTGATATAAGCGACACGGGGGTCGGCATCCCGCAGAAGAGCCTGAACACTGTTTTTGATCCGTTTTCCAGCGGCAATGCCCGGAAGGGGAAGGTCGGGCTTGGACTGACGGTCGCCAAATACTTGATAAATGCTCATAAGGGTAGTATAGAAATCACTTCGGACGAGGGAAAAGGGACGCGGGTGAGGGTTGAGCTTCCAATGTCAGCCGCAGAGTCTGCTTTGCATAACGGGACTTCCATATCTGCATAAAATAGGGGTATTGACAGGAATGAGCAAGAAAATCAGAGTGCTAATTGTTGATGATTCTGCGGTTGTCAGGCAGACTTTGGTAGAGATATTGACTTCGGACCCGGATATTGAGGTAATGGCCACGGCGGCGGACCCGCTTATAGCGGTGGAGAGACTCAGGGATGATGTGCCTGATGTGATCACCCTTGATGTCGAGATGCCGAGGATGGACGGCCTGACCTTCCTGAAGAAGGTAATGACCCAGCATCCTATCCCGATAGTCATGTGTTCAAGCCTAACGGTCGGGGGGTCTGAGACCGCGATAAAGGCGATGGAGTACGGGGCCGTCGATATAATAGAGAAACCGCGCATGGGGGCCAAACAGTTTCTGGAAGAGGCAAAAGCCCGTATATGCGATGTTGTTAAGGCTGCGGCTATGTCCCGCATAAGGAAAGCTCCGCCTGTGATCCTTAGAGAGGGTCTTATACAGCCCAAGCTTACGGCTGATGCGGTTATAGAAAAAGGCTCGTCAGGGGCGATGATCCAGACGACCGACAAGGTTATTATAGTCGGAGCGTCAACGGGTGGAACAGAAACTATAAGGTATTTCCTCGAAAGCATGCCGCATGACGCGCCGGGCATTGTCATTGTGCAGCACATGCCGGAGAAATTCACAGAGGCGTTTGCCACCAGGCTTGACGGGCTCTGCCGCATATCCGTGAAGGAAGCAGCAGACAACGATACTGTGATCAGGGGGCGTGCGCTTATAGCGCCGGGTAACCGCCACATGCTGCTCAAGAGAAGCGGCGCAAGATACTATGTCGAGATCAAGGATGGCCCACTTGTATGCAGACACCGGCCGTCTGTTGATGTGCTCTTCCGTTCGGGAGCGCGTTATGCCGGGAAAAATGCGATAGGCGTGATTATGACCGGCATGGGCGACGACGGCTCAAGGGGCATGCTTGAGATGATGGAGGCCGGGGCCTATACTATCGCCCAGGACGAGGAATCCTGCGTTGTGTTCGGAATGCCCAAGAAGGCCATAGAACTTGGGGCCGTGAAGAAGATACTGCCCCTTGAAAAGATACATGACGCCGTGCTTGAAAGGGCCAGAATGTTCTGAGTTTCCGGGCGGCCGATATTGTTATGGCCTCCTCCTGCCTGACAACTTATGGGTGTATACCCTGATGGCCTCCGCTCCGGCTCCTGCCTGTAATGGTTCCGCTCAGAAGCAGCGCGGTAATAATAACCATTACCAGCCCGGCAATGTAAAAGCTCCAGCCATAGTGAGAATATATCCATCCGGGCAGATACGAACCGAGAGATCCTCCGAGATAATATATGGATATATAAAGTCCATTGGCCACACCCTTGTGTTTAGTCGCGAGATTGTTGATGCGGATGGAGCATCTGGCATGCAGAAACGCCAGGCACCCGCAGAACAGAAACATGTTCATGAATATGACAGTGGTTGTGTCAGCAAGGAAGATCAGGGTGGCCCCCATCATGAGGACGAGGCCGACCCTTACGGCTGTGCGCTCGTTTTTGAAGAGACCCGTCAGTCGCGTCGAAAAAATGGCGACGATGATGCCCATAAGATAACCTGAATATGTCATGCCTATCCAGAACTCTGATATGCCACTGGTGATGTCGGTCAGGCGGAATGGAAGAAATGTGGGTATGGAAACGAAGACAAACATGACGCAGGCGATTATCAAATAGACCCTTAAAAAGTCCGGTTTTTTCAGGATGTCCATGATATCGAGCGGCCGCAACTTCTCGAAATCCGCCTTGTGGGCCGGGCTTAGCCTCCTGAGCAGAACCAACCCGATGACAAGCAGTATAAAAAGCAGAAGAAAAGAGTATCGCCATCCGAACATGGTGGATACGGCCCCCGAGGTTGCCCGACCCAGAAACCCTCCGAGTATTGTGGATGCGACATAAAGGGAAAAGCCCTTCTGCATCTCCGCGCCGCGGCATGTTGTGGCTATATAAGTCATCAGCGCTGTGACTATTGCCGGGCAAATGAGACCCTGGCAGAAGCGCAGGCCCAGGACCAGCCAGAAATTATCAGAAAAGAAAATGGCGATAGTCGTTGCGGCAAGTAATGTGACTGCCCATGTAAGCAGTTTCTTGATCGGAGCCGATTCAAGTAAATAACCGTAGATTAACGGCGCAAAGCTCAGCGGGACGAGCACGGCAGTGATCATCAGTGATGAAGTTGCCTCATTAATGCCGAATTCATTCCTGAAGACTATGAGGAGCGGCTGGGGTCCATAGATAGAACAAAATACGATGACAGCTATATAGGCGATGATATACAAGCAGATTCCCTTATCTCAAAACGTGAATATATTAATTAGACTAACTCATACCGGCTGAAGTCTGCAATGAACACAGGGGGGGCGATGAATGAAGATGCAAAACATCTAATAAGGGGAATATCAAAATGCCGTATGCGCTGTCAGCAGTTTATCTTGTTGATGTAGTTGCAGACGACCTCTGCGGAAAAAGGCTGCACAAGAATGCCTTTGACTAGTTTTCCCCTGATCACCTGCATGGCTTCATCCCTGTTAATTGTCGGAGGAACTATAAGCAGTATATTAATGGCGGGGTTGTCATCCATGATCTTCTTGAGATACGAGGCAACAGACTCATTTTGCGGGGGCAGGTCGATGAACAGAATATGTATTTTTTTTGATCCGAGGACTTTATCGATCTTGTCTGTTTTCCGGCAGTGGGCTATATTTATATTTTTTGTGTACTCACGAATGCTCCATCTTAGAAAGGTCTGTATTTCGTCATTCACATAGAGGCATATTGTCTTTGAGCTTTTATCAGCCATATCAGGACATGCCTCCAGCGTGAAGAGCGGCAGTATACGTTTTATCGGTTTTCAGGATGTGGTTTTTCAGCCAGTTCCAGAGGAAGTCAAGCAGGTCCTGGCTGATGTTCTCTTTACTGCTATGGAAATCGGAAACGAACTGAAAGATTTTCTCAATGAATTGGAGGTGCTCTTCCCTGTGCCCGGAATATCCAGGATCAGAATATCTTTCCATAGCGTCTTCTTCAGCGAAAAAGTGATAGAAGCAATAGTTCGAAAGTTCGGCCAGGGCTTCTTCAGTGACTTTTCGCGCTTCATCAGTATTGAGCGATGCGCCCAGCTTGTTGATTAAATCGACTATGCGTTTATGATGGGTGTCGAACTCTGCAATTTCAACAGACATCTCACTGGTCCATTCGAGCATGACTGTCAGGCGCCTCCTGTTAACGGCTTAAGTTGATGATATAAATTATCGGAGAGATCGTCAACTTTTACGTTGCTGACCCTGTTTTAAATCCGGGACCCGCAGAAAACAGTAAATAGCAATAAGGGCTAATAAAACTCACTAAGCAGCTTTTCTATTTTTCCCATATCCGGGGCCTGATCCTGCCTGACGAGGGTTTTTTCCGCTATGACCGGTATTCCATCCTCAAATACGGGACGGTTGTTTTTATAGATAATGCCCAGCGGGAGGCGGTCTTCAGGTTCAAGGGCCTTGCGGAAAGCTCCGACCCGGTCTTCCGGATCGTAATCCGGTTCGATATGGTACACCCGCTGTTTATACCACTCATAAGAGTTTAACTTATTGAAGGTTACACATGGCTGGAATATGTCAACCAGTGAAAATCCTTTATGAAGTATTGCAGCTTTCATTGTCTCCTTCAGATGCGGCATGTCGGCGGCATAGGCGCGCGCCACAAAACTGCAGTCCATCGCGACCGCAAGCGCCGCAGGATTCAGGCTCTCCGACAAGACCCCAAAAGGGAGGTTTTTGGGATGGGCCGCATTGCCGGTTGTCGGAGAAGCCTGCCCCTTGGTAAGGCCGTATATACGGTTGTCATGAACAAAAAGTTTTATGTTGACGTTTCTTCTCATCGCATGTAACAGATGGTTGCCGCCTTCACCATAACAGTCGCCGTCGCCTGCCACCGCAATCACAAGCTGTCCGCTGTTGACGAGCTTGAGCGCCGTGGCGACCGGCAGTGTCCTGCCGTGCAGTCCGTTAAAAGTGTTGCACTTAAGATAGTGGGGAAATTTTGCGGCCTGACCGATGCCGGATACTATTGTAAATTGATGGGGGTCAAGGCCCAGTTCCAGGACTGTTTCCTTGAAGGTCTTCAGTATGCTGAAGTTACCGCATCCGGGGCACCAGGCCGGGGTCTCACCCCTGTAATCATCCAATGAGGGCATTGAGGACTCCTGTAAATTCTTCGATAAGGTAGGGCCTTCCGTCAAAACGATGGAGGATATGTTTAAAGGCAAAGCCTGTCTCCGACTTTAGCAGCCGCGCAAACTGTCCTGTGGCGTTCTGCTCAAAACATATGGATTGCTCGGCATTATTCAGTATATTCATGTAATTGAATTGTTCTGTAAGCGGCAGCGGATAAATCTCGCTGAAATGCAGCATGGCGATATCATGTTTGGCGGACAGGATATCAACAGCCTCTTTCATAAGACCGTATGAAGATCCCCACCCGGTTATCACGATCTTCGGATTGTTACCGCCATAATACATAGGCGGCTCTATCTCTTTTCTCAGAAGGGGCAGTTTCTTGAAGAGCCTCTTGCCGGTCATTCCAATACGGGTATCAGCGTCTTCGATAAGATGCCCTTTTTCATTATGTTCATCGCTGTCTGTCACCACTACATGTTGCGCGTCACCCGGGACCGCCAGCGGAGACACCCCATAATCCGCATAGATATGACGGGCATATTCCTTCATGCCTGCAAACCGGGCTCCTCTGATCCTGTAATCATTGAATACGAGCTCGCGGGTATTGAAGCCGGGGTATGTCCATTGAGAGTCGCCCAGATACTGGTCGAACATCACTATAGCGGGAATCTGATATCTTTCGGCCAGATCGAATGCCTTGTTGATCAGCAGGAATGCCTGTTCGGGGCTGCCTGGCGCAAAGACCAGTCTCGGGAATTCGCCATGTCCAGCCGATACTGCAAACTGCAGATCCCCCTGTTCGGTCCGTGTGGGCAGGCCTGTCGCAGGGCCGGGCCGCTGACCGAGAGCTATTACAACTGGAGTTTCAGTCATAGCCGCCAGAGATATGCCTTCAGCCATCAGGGCAAACCCGCCGCCGGATGTGCCTGTCATAGATCTGACTCCGCCGAAAGAGCCGCCGATAGCCATATTAATAGCGGCTATCTCGTCTTCCGCCTGTTCGACAATGACGCCGAAGTCGGCCGCCTTGCCTGCTATATAATTCATTATCCCGGTGGAAGGTGTCATGGGATATGCGGCATAAAACTTCAGGCCTGAAGCAATGGCCCCTAGCGCCAGGGCCTCTGTGCCGTTGACGAGCATATTGGGTTTTGTTGCGGGCGCAATAGAATAATTGCAGGAGGGACAACTGCGCACGGCGTATTCATGCCCCGCTTTAACCGCCATTATATTCAGCTTGACCGTATCTTCTCCCTTGCCGCCGAAAGCCTCTTCGACAGTCTTCAGCAGGATTCCCATATCCAGCCCGGCCAGCCCTATTACTGCGCCGGCGGCCACCATGTTTTCCATAATCCGGCTGCCGCCATTTTCAGTTGCAAGTCTCGCAAAAGGGATGTCTGTCAGCCGTTCCCCCTTGAATTGTTCTTTTAATGATTCGGAATCATATATGAGCCGGCCTGTTTCAGAAAGTTCGGACAGGTGTCTGGTAATGGTTTCTTTATCGAGGGCCGCGATGATATCCACCTTTTGTTTCGATGCCATAACCGGACTGTCGGAAACGCGTATCTGGTAAAAATTGTGTCCGCCTCTTACGCGCGATTCGTAATCCTGGTGGGAAAAGAGATGGTATCCTGAACGCGCAATGACTTTTGTGAGGGTTTCCCCTATGGTCTGTGTGCCTTGTCCGGCTTCTCCGCCTATTTTTATTGTATAGTCCATGCAGGTATAGATACTTGAAGTTATTTCATAAATATACCAATAAAGAAAAGACGGCGCAAGATAGCTGAATATATATTGGCTGTTCGGGCTTCAAATCCAGGCGTAATGAATGGATCTATAGATGTTGAAGGGCCTAGGCGTGACTGAGCGCCGGACACAGGCGCTGTGTCTTCTGTTCGTATACGACTCTGTTTCTCCCTGATCTCTTTGCTGAATAAAGAGCCTTGTCAGCGCGGTTGAGGACCTGAAGGGGGTCGTCGTCATTGGCCGAAACAGTCGCTATCCCGATGCTTATCGAAACTGCTATGTGAAGGTCGTTATAAGCAACCGCCTTGTCGGCCAGATTGCTGCGAAGCCTGTCAAGCGGTTTGGCCGCCATCCTGCCGCCGGTATCGGGAAGCAGCACAAGAAATTCTTCGCCGCCGTATCTCGCTACAACATCACACTCCCGCAGGCCCAACCTGAGAGAGGAGGCTATATGCGTCAATATCTTGTCACCTGCGATATGGCCGTAGTTGTCATTGATCTTTTTAAAATGGTCGGCGTCCACCATCGCAATGGAAAAGGTGGAACCATTTCTCTTTGCGCGGGCGAACTCCTCATTAAGCCTGATGAGCCCGGCCCTTCTGTTATAAACCTTTGTCAACTCATCATATAAATAGTCATTTTCCATTGATTCATATGATGAAGTCAGTGTGCTTTCTGTTTTGCGTACATAATAATTGCTGATCAGCAGGAAATTTGTAGTGCAGAGCAGAACCCCTGCCAGCGCAGTGGCCACGACTATCTTTGATGTTTCGACCCCGAGGATCAGAAGCACGAAAGGAATGGCAAGCGCAAGGAATAGCATGTTGGCAAATATCATGCGCCTGAGAGATTTCGATAAGTCATCTATTGCCGACTTTAAACCCATACGCCCTCCTGCTTTTTGATCATGGTATGACGCGATATAAAGCAAAATGTGTGCCTTGATTGTAGACTATTGAATTATAAGGGAAATTATAGCGGGGAGCGAAAACATATGGATTTGGATGTCAAAATAATGGCATTATTTTCCTACCCGAAGCGAACCGGCGAGGCAAATATTTCCGCTTATTGGTGATCCGGATTACAAATCGGCTGAAGATTTGAGATGATTGGCGGCGCTGCCCTCATTGGACATTGCTGGCATTATAGGGGCCAACGGTATGATCTATATCCTGGAATATCCGGTAAAATATAGATAAGAGAAAATAATTCCTGGAGGAGGACATGAAGACATTAAGGAAGATTATAGAGATAGATAAGGACAAGTGCGACGGCTGCGGACAATGCGTTAATGCCTGCGCTGAAGGCGCGCTCCGGATAATTGACGGCAAGGCAAAGGTTGTGGCCGACACATTTTGCGACGGTTTGGGAGCCTGCATCGGCGAGTGTCCTCGCGGCGCATTAAAGATAGTGGAAAGAGAAGCTGACGCGTTTGATGAAAAGGCGGTTGAACAGCACACGAAAGGACACGGAGCCGCTGTTTCCCATGGCGCATTGCCATGCGGCTGCCCTGGCACAGCCATGCAGTCATTCAAGTCTCCTGTGGCAGCGGCCCCCAAATCTGCTGCCTGCGGAGCGGCATCGGCCCTCACTCACTGGCCGGTGCAGATAAGGCTTGTTCCGGCCAATGCGCTGTTTCTCAAGGGCGCCGATTTACTGATTGCCGCCGACTGTACGGCTTTTGCCTATGCAGGTTTTCACAGTGATCTGCTTTCCGGCAAGGCGCTTTTGGTTGGCTGTCCGAAGCTCGACGACGCACAGCAGATACAGGACAAGTTTGTGGAGATATTCAAAAGCGCCGGGATAAAGAGCATAACAGTAGTCGCTATGGAGGTTCCCTGTTGCTCCAGGCTCCCGATGATTGTCAAAAAGGCGCTGGAAATTTCAGGCGCAAAGATCCCGGTAAAAGAAATAATCGTAGGTATTCAAGGAACGCTGAAATAATAAGGTGTTTAAGCCAGCATGGCGGCCGCCGCTTGTCCGCAAATTGACGGTAATTTGCAGTCAATTTGCAGTTCACACCGGCTTTCGGCAGAAGAGATTAGTCCCCGGAGGATTAAGCCCGGGTTGTCTTGATAAGAGACTCTCTGGTTGCAGTAGCATATGCCGAACCGGATAACTCAGGCTCTTCTGTCCTCAATCCGGTTTGAGCTGCATTGCCTGCATCAGGGTAACCCTGGGGCAGACCCCTTCGTTATAAAGAATCCCGGAACTTTAATGGTCTTATTGTTCCGGGATTTTGCTATAAGCTTATAGCTTTGAGTTTTCAGCTTGTTTTCTCAACGAAACGCTTGATTATCTCGCTTTTTTCCGCCTTTGTAAGGTTTGCCTGAATCTGCTTTTCGAGTTTCAGCTTTACCTCGGCGTCTATGGAATCCTGCAGCTGGCTGTTTATAGCCTTTTCTGCGGCAAGATACCAACCATCCGGATTTTCGTTTTTAACGATTTTGTTAATGAACCCGGCCATCTTTTTTACGACCCTTTTTTCGGTTTCCGACACAATATTGTGCGCCTCGCCTGACCCCCTGGCTGCGGCGGTTTGTCCGACAGTCCTGCCGAAATTACCCGCCCGGTCGCTCAACTTGTCTGAAAACTTGCCGTGCGCTTCGACAGAATCGATACTATCGATCATGTCCAGCTTTGCTGTTCCCATGTCGGTTTTTGAAAGCTTATACGCCCTGAAATGGCCCAGATCACATACGAAGACTAATTTGCTCATATATTTAGCCCTCCAGACTCAAGGTTTATATTTTCAGTATAGTTGAGTTAAGGGCTATTGCCAAACGCGGAGCAAAGGGTTTAGCAAATACCGGAAAGATTAATTATCCGGCGGCAGGGAATAGCTTCGGTCTTAATGTCTTTCTTGATATAATCTCAATAACAGAAAACACGGGGGGGATGGCGTCTTGCAGAAAGTTCTTCTCAAATATTGGCATCGACCTCTTTTTGCTTTCAAAATGCAGCTGCAAAGCTTGACATTTGAGGTCGGTTTCAAGGATAATCTCCATCTCAACTCAAAAGGCGCAAAATCATGAAGAATTTTACTAAAATCATAGGACATTTGGCATTGACGCTTTTTTTATGCCATTCTGTTATCTTGGTCGCCGCTCATTCCGCGGAAGCGAATGAATCCGACAAGACGGCAATCAACGAAACAGAGAACGGGATTACTTCCAGCTCCGAAGAGACCGAAGGCATGATTGCCCGGGCGGTTTACTATGCCAAACGATACCAGGGGAGAAGAACCTCTTCCGGCGCAAGATTTGATCATAACAAGCTGACAGCCGCCCACCCGAGTCTTCCCCTTGGAACCAGGGTGAAGGTTGTGAATACCGCCAATGACCGGTCTGTTGTGGTTACTATCAACGACCGCTGTCGCGAACGGAGTTTTGAATTGATCGACTTGACCAGGGCTGCAGCTATCAAACTCGGTTATTATGGCAAAAAAGGAACTGCAAAGGTCAGAATCATTCCTCTGGATAAAAATCTGGTGGTGGCAAGAAATACGGACACACAGGCTTCCGCCTCTGAGTCCGAAACAGAGGATTAGTCGCCGCTGCTGAACGTTTTCCGGCAGAACCTTAGAAAGCTAAAATGGCTGTCATTGGCGGCCATATCGAAGTCTCGGCGCGGAGATATCGTATCCGCTTTATGACAATAATATCACGTGTTTGACTGATAAACCGGGTAATACAATATACTGCGTAGTTTGGCGAGACTAGTGATGGATGCCAATGACAGCCATAATACTGTTCCCTAATGCTATTTCTCTCCAATGACAATTCCGGGTTTATTTTACCAGCCGCGGATCGAATGTAAACTCTTCGGGTTTGCCTATGAGTATTTTCCCGAAATCGGGATGTCGGGGATTCAGGACGTAATTGAACTCATTCCTGACAACAGATGAGGGAACTTTTAAGGCGGCGATTTCAGTCCGGCAGCCCATTCAGAACCGATATCTTTTGTTGCAGCCACATGTCTCTCCAGCCTCCAGTTTGAAGGCAGCTTTTTGATATCTAGTTTCTGTATCAACGCTGTTGGTATGCTGATTTTGAACTGCCCAAGGCAGTCCGTATCGTTTTCCGGTTTATAATGGACAAAAGGGATAATTGCATGATATGAAGTGTGATCCGTTACAAGCCGGCAATGATCGGATTGATTTTAGTGGAACTCTGAAATTAAAGATGGTGCGAGAGAGGGGATTTGAACCCCTACGGTTGCCCACTGGCTCCTAAGGCCAGCGCGTCTGCCAGTTCCGCCACTCTCGCTGCATTGATGATAATTAATAATTAACCCTTCGGTCAAACGCCGGCCTTTTCCCCTATGCCTTTTTTTGCGCAATGCCCGTATTTGTTTGCAGCGCCTTGTTCCTAATGCGGCAAGTCATAGTATCATCTGTGAATAATGGTTAAAATGATGTTAAGGCAGTCTACTCCCGAATATGGCGGGAGATGTATGAAAAAGCTTTTTTATAACGGATGAGGAGGGGTAAATGAGTCTGGGCGATATGAAAATAAGGTCGAAACTCTACGGATCATTTTTTATCATGGTGATGCTTCTGGTGATTGTCGGCGTCATGGCTGTTGTAAAGCTGGGCGGGCTGCAGGAGAGCTTGCTGGAGATCACTACCGATAGATATCCGAAAACCCAGTGGGCGGGGGATGTGGAGACCGCCATGCTCCATTCCGAGATTTCTTTGCGCGACGCGATACTTGCCGATAACCGGGATGAAATAGCCGTCCATCTCGCCCAAATTGACGCTAATGTAAAAGAGGTCAATGAGAGAGTGGAAATGTTCAACAGGAATGTTAAGACCGATAAGGGAAAAGATCTGATAAAGAAGTTCGCGGATTCACGCGCGTCATATCGGGTGGAACTCGTCAAGGCAATTAAGGCTCTGAAGGAAGGAAACAACACCGAAGCAAGGCAGGCCATGAAGCATTTGGCCCCTTTGCGCGAATCTTATAATGCGGCGACGGATGAGATAGTCAAATACCAGGACGATCTGATGAAAATGGCCGGCAAGAAGGCAAAGGAAGATTACGATTTGGCGCTGATTCTTATTATTGTCTTCACCGCATCCGCTTTCGGCTTTGCGGGGTTAATTGGGTTCCTGGTTACGCGCAGTATAACGGTTCCGTTGAATGTTGCAGTAGAGACCTCCCGGCGGATATCGGAAGGGGATCTTTCTGTGAATGTCAAAGTCCATGGCACAGACGAGACAGGCATGCTTCTGGATTCGATGAAGACCATGACCGAAAAACTGAGAAATGTGGTAGGCAGGATCAAGCAGGCATCCGACAGTGTGGCGTCGGGCAGTGAGCAGTTAAGCGCCAGCTCGGAAGAAATCACGAGGACGATGAACGATCAGTCTCAGAGGTCGTCGCAGATTGCGACGGCGGCGGAAGAGATGTCGCAGACTGTCATAGATATAGCCAAGAACGCTTCAACCATTGCGCAATCCTCATCCGAGACTGCTGGAGTCGCCAAGAAGGGCGCGGAGGTGGTGAACAAGTCGGTTGCAGAGACAAAGACGATTGCCGAGACGGTCAATCAGTCGGCGCGGGTAATGCAGACACTCGGCGCGACATCGAGCCAGATAGGCGAGATAGTGGCTGTAATAAATGATATAGCCGACCAGACGAATCTGCTTGCGCTGAATGCGGCAATCGAGGCTGCGAGGGCTGGGGAGCAGGGCCGCGGGTTTGCGGTTGTGGCGGATGAGGTGAGAAAGCTGGCAGAACGCACGGCCAAGGCGACATCCGAGATAAGCAAGATGATAGGCGCGATCCAGGGCGAAGTAGGTAATGCTGTCGAGTCCATGAACAATACGAATAGGCAGGTGGACATAGGTCTGCAATATTCGGTTGAGGCCGGCAGTCAGCTCGATTCGATTGTTAAAAGTGTAAACACGCTTCAGAGCATGGTGAGCCAGATCGCTACTGCAACAGAAGAAATGTCGACCACGTCAGAGTCGATAAGCGGAGATATTCAGGCTGTTTCAGCCGGCGCAAAGGAAATATCGCTGGGTTCAGACCAGATTGCGCAATCGTCATCGGAACTGGCCCGTTTGGCAGGCGAACTCAAGAATATAGTAGGACAGTTCAGGGTGTAGGCCGGATTGGAGTTTAAGGCGGCTGCTGCGCAGATCAGTTTCAGCGACTGCGCAGCAGCTCCGGAGCAATAAACCCGGAATTGTCATTAGTGATAAATAGTTTTTTAAAACAATATTATGGCCGTCATGAGTATCCATCTCTTGTCTCGCCAAAACTGCGCAGTATATTGTATTTACCGGTTTATCAGTCAACCGCGTGATATTATTGTGATAAAGCGGATACGATATCTCTGCGGCGAGACTCCGATATGGTTACTCATGACGGCCTCTTCGGTTCTCGTCCCGCCATGGTTCAACAGAATATGGCATTAACGGGGTAATTAGTCAGCTGAGTGATATTATTGTCATAAAGCGCATACGATATCTCCGCGCGGGGATTTCGATATGGCTGCTCATGACGGCTCTTCGGGTTCTAATGACAATTTTGGGATATTAATGATGCGTAATTAAGAAATAGTGTGTTCATAATTCTTTATTTTTGCAACCGCTTTCAGCAGGATCTTTGCATTCTATGGCCAAGTGGTAGATTGGTCTGACCACTTGGCCATAACTGTTTCGATTTCAGCCCCCTGAGGATTTGACTAATAATGTGCGTGTGTGTTATTTTTCTGCTTGTCAAATTGAGAACATTATTAACTATTAACGCTAATAAATAAAGAAGGTGCAAGTATGCTGGAATTTAATTTGCGGGATTTTATCATCCTTGTAGTGAATTTTCTGGTGCTGTATTTTGCCTTGAACTGGCTGCTCTTCAAGCCGCTTGCAAAGGTTTTCAAGGAACGCGAGACTGCCACAAAAGGCGCGCTCGATGAGGCCAAAGCATTGACGCAGAAAAAGGACGATGCGGTGGCTGCCATGAATGCGGATATGGCCGAGGCACGATCAAACGCCAAGTCAAGCCGCGACAAGCTGCGCGAAGAAGGGCTTTCCCTGCAGAAAGATCAGGTTTCCGGAACTGAAGCCGAGGCAGTGGCGATCATCGAAAAGGCGAGGGCCGAGCTGCAGGTGGAGATGCTCAGGGCAAGGGCTGCAATTAAGGGCGATGTGGAGCAGCTGTCCGAAGAGATCGTCAGAAAGCTGGTGAAGGTCTGATGAAAACAATTCATAATTCAAAATCAATAATTCAAAACCTGCTCCTGCTGGCGTCTGTGCTGGTTCCTTCGTTTGCGTTTGCTTCAGGCGGCCAGGAGATAGAAATGTCTCTCATGGACTGGGTATGGAAGATTGTCAACTTTGCCGTTCTGGTGGGGCTGCTCTATTTCTTTTGCTGGAAGGCGATCAGGAACTATCTGCAACAGAGGCGCGAGCTGATAGAAAAGAGCATCAAAGAGTCGCAGGAGGCCAAGGACATGGCTGCCAGGGCGCTTATTGAGGTGGAGGAAAGGCTCAAGCTGAAGGACGGGGAAGTGTCTGATATTATCGCAGCTGCAGTCGAATCAGGCGAGAGCGAAAAAAAGCGGCTCATCGAAGAGGGCGAGAGGATGAAGGCCCGGATCATCGAGCAGGCAAAGGCGAATATCGATTTTGAGGTGAAAAAGGCGAAAGAGGCGATCCAGGCCGAGGCGTTCGAAACTTCACTCAGGCTTGCGGAAGAAAAGATCAAATCCAGAATGACTCCCTCAGAGCAGGAGAGGCTGCTGCAGGAATCGATCAAACTTATAGAGGGTAGAAATTGAAAACGATTAAGGGAGTAAAAAAATACGCAAAGAAGTTTCTGGCCAATATCGACAAAGCCGAGATAGCCAAAGGCATTGGCCAGCTCGAATCAGTTGTCTATCTGATGAAGCAGAGCAGGGACTTTCGCACCTTTGTGGTATGTCCGGTTTTTGACAAAGCCGAGATGGAAAAGGCCCTTGCATTCATTTGCGGCAAGATCGGGGCTTCTCCGAAGGTTGGCAAGTATCTCGAATATCTGTACTGCGAAAAGGCGCTTGGCAGTCTGCCCGAGATAGTGGATATAATCAACACCCTGTATCTGGAGATGCAGCGCAGGGCAAAGGCTATAGTGACATCGCCTATGCCGGTTGCGCCCGAATACGAGGCGGAGCTGAAGAGGTCCCTGCAGAAGGTGACCGGCAAGGATATAGATATAGAGTTTGTCGTCGATCCGTCCTTGCTGGGCGGCGTCAAGATAAGGATAGGCAGCTCAATGTATGACAGCAGTTTAAAAGGCCAATTAGGGCTTTTAAGAGATAAGTTCATAGAGGGGTGACAAGATGGAGTTGAAGGTTGATGATATCAGTAAGTATCTGAAAGAACAGATTGCGGATTTTGAAAAGCGTGTGGATGTCAGCGAAGTAGGCGTGGTCACCACACTTGGCGATGGTATCGCCATGATTTACGGACTCGATAATTGTATGTCTTCAGAGCTGCTCGAATTCCCGAACGGCGTCTTTGGCATGGCCCTTAACCTGGAAGAGGACAAGATCGGAGCGGTCCTCTTCGGCGAGGATTCGCTGATTAAAGAAGGCGATGTGGTCAAGAGGACCGGAAGGATCATGTCGGTCCCCGCAGGCCCTGAACTCGAGGGGCGTGTAGTAAACGCCATAGGCCAGCCGATTGACGGCAAGGGCCCGATAGCCTCGAAGGTCACCAGGATAGTTGATATCATTGCCCCTGGTATCATCGACAGGCAGCCGGTGCGTGAGCCGATGCAGACCGGGCTCAAGGCCATCGACGCCATGATCCCGATAGGCCGCGGCCAGCGCGAACTGATTATCGGAGACCGCCAGACAGGAAAGACAGCGATAGCGCTCGACGCCATCATCAATCAGAAGGGCGGAGATGTTGTCTGCATATATGTCGCGATAGGACAGAAGAGGGCATCGGTTGCCCGCGTTGTAAAGACCCTCGAAGAGCACGGCGCCATGGAGCATACCATTGTCGTGGCGGCCACGGCCAGCGAGCCGGCCCCGCTACAGTATATCGCTCCTTACACAGGCTGCGCCATGGGCGAGTATTATCGCGACAACGGAAAGCATGCGCTCATTATTTATGATGATCTCAGCAAGCAGGCCACCGCATACAGGCAGCTTTCGCTGCTCCTCAGGCGGCCCCCGGGACGCGAAGCGTATCCCGGCGATGTTTTCTATCTCCATTCAAGGCTGCTCGAAAGGGCTTCCAAGATGAGCGCGGAACTCGGCGGCGGGTCGCTTACGGCCCTTCCGATTATTGAAACCCAGGCGGGTGACGTTTCAGCGTACATCCCGACCAACGTTATTTCGATTACAGACGGTCAGATATATCTCGAACCCGATCTCTTCTATGCGGGTATCAGGCCTGCCGTTAACGTAGGTCTCTCCGTCAGCCGCGTCGGCGGCGCAGCGCAGACCAAGGCCATGAAACAGATTGCCGGAACACTCAAACTGGGTCTGGCCCAGTTCAGGGAACTCGCGGCGTTCGCCATGTTCGGCGCAGACCTCGACAAGTCCACAATTGCCCAGATCGAGCGCGGAAAGAGGATGACCGAACTCCTGAAGCAGAACCAGTATGTGCCGATGCCAGTAGAGGACCAGGTCATAGCGATATTTGCCGGCACCCAGGGTATGATGGATGATGTGCCTGTCGAGGCGGTAAAGAAATTCGAGGCGGAGCTGATCGCCTTCATGACGGACAAGAAGGCTGATATCAGGACTGAGATTCGCGAAAAGAAGGCCCTCGACGACAACCTTAAGGCGAAGCTTACCGCGGCCATAGAGGAATTCAAGAAGGGCTTCATAGCCTAGGCGGGGAAGGTGAGATAAATGGCCGGATTAAAGGAAATAAAGCGGCGGATCAGCTCTGTCAAGAGCACGAAACAGATCACCAAGGCCATGAAGATGGTTGCCGCAGCCAAGTTCAGGAAGGCGCAGGGCCGCATTGTGCAACTCAGGCCCTATGCCGAAAAAATGTATCAGGTCCTCGGCAGCCTCGCCAGGAATGTTGAAAGCGCTCATCCCCTGATGGAAGTGAGAGAGGTCAGAAAAGTCGAGGTCATCGTGTTCTCGGCTGACAGGGGATTGTGCGGCGGATTCAACACCAATGTCATGAAGGCTGCGGTGAAGCTTATCAGGGAACTCGAGGCTGAAGGCAAAGAGGTGAGCGTAAGCGCTGTAGGGAAAAAGGCCACAGACCTTTTCAAACGCAGGAAGGTCGATCTCAGGCAGGCCTGGGGCGGTTTTTCCGGCAAGGCAAGTTATGCCAGCGCCCAGAATATTGCGCAGAATATTATCGAAAATTATACTGATGGCGTGTTCGATGAGGCTTTGATAGTCTATACCGAATTCAGATCAGCCGGCGTGCAGAAGGTGACCACACTCAAACTCCTTCCTATTATATCGATCGGCCCTAAAGAAGACGCCGGTGAAGTGTCCGATGTGTTCCTCTTCGAGCCCTCTGAAGAAGCCGTGTTTGAGCATTTGCTTCCGAAGAATATAGAGGTGCAGGTGTTCAGGTCCCTGCTCGATTCCCAGGCGTCCGAAGAGGCCGCGAGGATGGCGGCCATGGAAAACGCAACAAAGAGCGCCGACGATATGATAAAGAGACTTACTTTACAGTTCAACAAGGCGAGACAGGCGTCGATTACCACGGAACTTATGGACATCGTGGGCGGCGTCGAGGCCCTGAAGAAATAAAAATTAAGAGCTATAAAGGTTATACAGGAGGATTTAGGAAATGAATGAAGGAAAAGTCTCACAGGTCATAGGCGCTGTTGTGGATGTGGAGTTTGAGAGCGAACTTCCCAGCATACTTAACTGCCTTCAGGTAGTGTCTCCCGGCGATCCGGCCAAGGGAATCCCTCCGCTGAATGTAACGCTGGAAGTAGCGGCACACATCGGCGACAACAAGTGCAGGACCATTGCCATGCAGACCACGGACGGCATTGTCAGGGGCATGACGGTTACAGATACCGGGGCTCCTATTTCCGTTCCCGTTGGCAAGGGCACACTGGGCAGGATCATGAATGTTATCGGCGGCGATTATGATAAACTGGGTCCTATTGAGGGCGACACAAGGTTGCCTATTCACAGGCCTGCCCCGGAGTTCGTGGACCAGGAGCCTGTGTCCCAGGTGTTTGAATCGGGTGTCAAGGTCTTCGATCTGCTCGTGCCGTTTATCAAGGGCGGAAAGATGGGCATGTTCGGCGGCGCGGGCGTAGGCAAAACCGTTGTTATCATGGAGATGATCAACAACGTTGCCATGAAACACGGCGGCGTTTCGGTATTCGCGGGCGTCGGCGAACGCACAAGGGAGGGCAACGACCTTTACCTCGAAATGAAGGAATCGGGCGTTCTTCCCAAGGTCGCGCTTATCTACGGCCAGATGAACGAGCCGCCCGGAGCGCGCCTGAGGGTTGCGCTTACGGCCCTTACAGTATCAGAGTATTTCAGGGACCAGGGCCAGGACGTTCTGATCTTCCTTGACAATATATTCCGCTATACACTGGCCGGTTCGGAAGTCTCGGCGCTGCTGGGCCGCATGCCTTCAGCCGTCGGTTACCAGCCGAACCTCGGCACCGATATGGGAGCCCTGCAGGAGAGAATCACAACCACAAAGAACGGCTCGATCACATCCATGCAGGCCATTTACGTGCCTGCTGATGACCTTACGGACCCGGCGGTTGCGACTGCGTTTACGCATCTTGACGGCACGGTCGTTCTTTCGAGGGCGCTTACAGAGCTTGGCATCTACCCTGCGGTGGACCCTCTCGATTCCACATCCCGCGCGCTCGACCCGCACATTGTCGGCGAAGAGCATTACAAATGCGCCAGGAAGGTGCAGGCCATATTGCAGAGATACAAGGAACTGCAGGACATCATAGCCATCCTCGGTATGGAAGAGCTTTCCGAAGACGACAAGCTCATCGTTGCCAGGGCGAGGAGGCTCCAGAGGTTCCTCAGCCAGCCGTTCCATGTTGCCGAGACCTTTACCGGCAGACCGGGCAAATATGTCAAGCTTGAAGACACCATCAAGGGGTTCAACGCCATTGCCGACGGTCTGTACGATGACCTTCCCGAGCAGGCCTTTTATATGACCGGCACCATCGAAGAGGTTGAGGAAAACGCAAAGAAACTCGGATGGAGCAGGTCGTAACGGAGCGTAAAAATGGAAAATAAATTACTGCTCGACATAGTCACTCCTCACGGCAAGGTCCTGAGCGAGGAGGTTGACGAGGTAACTACCACAGGCGGCGAGGGAGAGTTTGGCGTGCTGCCGGGGCATGTGAACTTTGTCACAACCCTTAAGATATGCATTCTGTCGTATCGCAAGGGCGACGAGACCAAGTTTGTATTTATCAACTCCGGGTATGCCGAGGTCACTCAAAGCAGTGTGATCATACTTGCCGACAGCGCCGAGCTTTCCGATGCAATCGATATCGAGAGGGCGCGTGAGGCGAGGGAGCGCGCAGAGGAAAGGCTCAAGCAGGAAGAAAAGATCGATATCGCCCGTGCGACTGCAGCGCTAGAAAGGGCCACTATCCGTATACAGCTGGCCGGCAGGAGATAGAGTCGTAGGGGCATGTTGCGACATGCCCCTACAAAAGCCACGGGGGCAGACTGTTTTGGTCTGCCCTTTTTTTATTGCCGTCATGAGCATCCATCTCCCGTCTCGCCAAAATGACGCAGTGTATCATATAAACCCAGAATTGTCATTAGAAGAAAATAGTTTTTAGGAAACAATGTAATAGCTGTCAGGGGTGTACATATCTCATCTCGCCAAAACTGCGCAGTATATCAAATTATGTACGATTGCAGGTAACCGCATGATATTATTATCGCAAATCGAAAACGGTATCCGGCGTCGAGACTTCGATATGGCCACCCCTGACGCCTGCCCTCTTTTTATGCGCTCCCGTTAGGGCGCGCACAAGAGGCGCCCCTACTGTTTTCGAACAATATCTATCACGGTAACTTCCGGCGGGGCGAGGAAGCGCATGGGAGGGCCTGCCGTGCCCGCGCCTCTATTGACGTAACGCAGGCTGCCGTTCACATCAAGCATGCCTGTGTGGTTCTTGCCGTAATAAAAATAGGTGGCTATGCTGAAGGGAAATATCTGGCCCCCGTGTGTATGACCTGACAGTTGCAGATCGAAAAGCCCCACTGAACGGGGTTCGACATCCGGCCGGTGCTTGAGCAAAACAGTAAAGCGGTCGCGGGGGAACTGCATGAGCAGATTTTTTTCGGGCGGCAGTTTTTTCCCTGTATGGCGAAATATTGCAGGGTCATCGACCCCGACCAGCGTGACGGCCTTGTCGATAGTTGTTCCCGAGTTTCTAAGTAAAAGGAACCCGGAACTTTCTGTGAATTCTATTGCGCGATCTATCCCGGCAATATATTCATGGTTGCCGACAACCGCGTATTTGCCCATTCTGGGATTGAGCTTCCGGAAATATTCCGCGAATTCCGAAACCCCGTCTAGCTGGCCGTCCAGAAGGTCTCCGGTGGATACCAGGATATCAGGGTTGGATTCTTTAACTTTTTGCAGAATGCGTCCAAGTCGGAAATCCCTTATCATCAGCCCGATATGAACATCGGATATCTGCGCTATCCTGACCCTGTCAATCCCCGGAGGCAGTTTTTCAGTCTCAATAGTTATATGTTCGGTCTGTACATTTACTGCCTCGTAACAGGCATATGACGTGATTGCGATAGATATGACGAGCGGAATAATGAACGCAGTCCGCGCCGAGATAGTGAAGGTCTTCAAATCAGTGGAAAAGAGCTTTTTTACGATAAGGATAATAAGCCGGTACAGGTCGATAAACAGCGATGGCCATAAAAAGTAGAAAGTGGAGCCCATCCAGATAAATCCGGTATATGACATAACTATAGCAAAGGAATCGAAGCCGCTGTTTTCGGCAAGGCGCACGATAACAGGCGCGGTAATCATCAGGAAGAATAAGAGCGCGAGCAATATGCCTGCTCGCCTGCCTAACCGGAAGGCGGCCCTTGCTTTGATAAAGACATAGAGGTGCAGGGCTATATAAAGAGAGAAAAAGATTGTCAGAAACGACCACATAATTATGTATTATAACCTGTCTGATTTTATAATATATACAGGGGCAAGGGGAGCTCTGAGGCCCCCTGTTAGAAGGAGTTTATATGTCTTTTGAGAAACTCAGGCGCATCGACGAATACAGGCTGGAAGTCCCGTGCGATTACAAGCCCGGAATGAATACCAACGGCATTATCTTTGTGGACGAGACTCTCGAAAAGACCCTGGACTCCAAAAGCATTGAGCAGGTGGCGAATGTGGCGTCCCTGCCCGGGATTGTCGGCTCCGCGCTTGCTATGCCTGATATCCATGCAGGATATGGCTTTCCGATTGGCGGGGTGGCGGCTTTTGATGTCGAGGACGGCATAATCTCGCCGGGCGGTGTCGGATACGATATCAACTGCGGCGTACGGCTTATGAGGACCAATCTGAAACGGGACAAGGTGTCGGCAAGGCTTAGAGACCTTGTTGATCTGCTTTATAACGAGATACCTTCAGGGGTTGGATCAAAAGGCAGGATAAAACTCGGCCCTGACGATGAGAAGAGGATATTGCTCAAAGGGGCGCGCTGGGCGGTCGAACAGGGCTTTGGGACAGTTGCTGATCTGGATATGACAGAGTCGGGCGGCTGTATGGATGGCGCAGATCCCGGGCTGGTAAGCAAAAAGGCTTATGAGAGGGGAAGGGCGCAGCAGGGCACGCTCGGCGCAGGCAACCACTTCCTGGAGGTCCAGTATGTTGATGAAATATACGACGAGAAGATTGCTGATCAAATGGGGATTTACCTGGATCATGTAACGGTAATGATACATACGGGATCACGCGGTTTCGGCCACCAGGTCTGCACCGATTTTCTTGGCGTTATGGAGGCGGCGGCAAAGAAATATGATATCAGGCTGAATGACAGGGAACTCGCCTGTGCGCCCATAAAGAGCAGCGAGGCGCGCGATTATCTTGCGGCCATGAGGGCGGCTGCGAATTACGCCTGGGCGAACAGGCAATGCATTATGCACTGGACGCGAGAGACATTCTCCTCTTTCTTCAGGATGTCTCCGTCACAGCTGGGTATGGGGCTAATTTATGATGTTGCCCATAATATCGCCAAGGTGGAAAATCATATGGTTGAAGGCAGGATGAGGAAGGTGATGGTCCATCGCAAGGGGGCAACAAGAGCCTTCCCGGCAGGACATCCCGAATTGCCCGGAATTTGCAGGAGCATCGGTCAGCCTGTTATAATACCGGGCGATATGGGCCGCGCTTCCTATCTGCTTGTCGGCGCGTCAGGGTCAATGAGCGAAACTTTCGGTTCAGCGGGTCACGGGGCGGGAAGAGTAATGTCGCGAAGCCAGGCCATAAAAAAAGCGAAGGGCCGCGCAATACGGCGGGAGCTTGAGGATCTCGGCGTTATAGCCAGGGCCAGCGGCAGGGAGACCCTCGCGGAAGAGATGCCGGAGGCATACAAGGATGTCGCCGGGGTTGTAAATGTGATCCAGAATGCCGGCATAGCAAAGAAGATCGCCAGGATGCGGCCACTGGGAGTTGTGAAAGGCTGAGATAAAAATATCAGCTTCGATATTTATATATGCAGAAAATAAACCAAGGAAGGTGTTTTTATGGAGAAACTTAAAATCGGCAGAATCAATTACGCCAATCTTTTCCCCATTTTTTATACGCTCGAAAGGGAATTCGATTGCTCGGCTTACGAATTTGTGGAGGGTGTTCCTTCAAAACTCAACAAGATGCTCAGGGAAGGGGCCATAGATGTCAGCCCTTCATCATCTGTTGAATATCTCAGGAACCGTTCGCTGTACAATATTATCGACGACGTCTCGATAAGTTCAAAAGGCGCGGTCGGAAGCGTTATTCTCTTCACCCGTAGACCGATAGACACGATAGCAGGCAAGAAGATAATGATTACCGATCAGTCTGACACGTCTGTAGCGCTTCTTGAAATAATTCTCAAGCATTTTCTTGACTACGATTTTGAGTTTGAGTTGTCCGATGCCCCTCACAGGGAAGGCAAAAACTATTTTCTCATGATCGGAGATGACGCCATAAGGCATGCCCATTCTGAAGGATTGCTGACTACGTATGAAACCGAATGCTCCAACGCTGACGCTAATCCGATCCAGAGTCTGGAGCCTCCGACATATGTGTATGATCTGGGTGAAATGTGGCATCAAAAAACAGGGCTTCCGTTTGTTTTTGCGCTCTGGATAGCGAATAAAAGGCTTTATGATCCGGCGGATCCGCATCACGGATTATTCATGAAATTTCAGGATGATGTTAAAGCGGCGAAAGAGATTGCGCTCAGGAACCTTCCTGAAATAGCAAAATATTCAACGTTGAAACCTCAGATGCAGGAAAGTGAGATCGTAGAATACTGGAAACATCTCGATTACGACCTGACTGCTGAGCATAAAAAGGGACTGGAACTTTTCAGCGAATATATAAGTAAATAGTGAATTAACCCTGATTTGCCATTGAGGGGTAAAGGTCTTTATTGATCAATTTGTTTTATAGCAATATGGTTATCTTGCCATACAGGGGCGAGCCGGGTTTCGGCTCGCCCCTGTATTATCCTGATATAAACCAGGGCTAAAGAATTTCTTGTCGCGGCCGGACTCATAACGGATAAGGCCTGGGTTAGTGGATATCTGAATTTAGCGATATACTTAATAATGCGCCAGATAACAGTTCCGGATTGATTGCGGATATCCCAATTGATTCAACTATATATCATCAAATTGTCAATTAATGTTGCGGTGGAGCTGCGCTTCTCTGAAAACTGGTGAATTTCTATATTGGAGGGGGGGATTTTTTGTTGTTCCCCTTTTTCATTTTATTTGGCGCATTCGACGGGATATCTTTAATTCACACTTTTTTATATGATTTGTTTTCATTATCATAAAAATTCACTCATAAACCCTTGACATCCGTACCATAGGCGGGTAAAATAATGAGTGAACATTCAGTCACACCCGAGGTAAGGTATGGAAGAAAAGAAAATGGGCAAGCGGGAAGCGATAATGAAGGCGGCGATGGAACTGATCGCAGAAAATGGGTTCCATGGATCTCCTACCGCTGTGATAGCTGAAAGCGCCAATGTTGCAATTGGTTCCATTTACAGATATTTTGAGAATAAGGACGCGCTTATTATTGAGATTAACAGGGAGATCGAGTGCGCTGCAATGAAGGAGATAACGCGAGGTTATGACAACGAACGGCCGCTCAGGGAGAGATATTTTCATGTGGCAAAGAGGATGCTTGAATATATGATCGCTCACCCTCTGGAATTCCGCTTTGTCGAGCAATTTTATAATTCGCCGTATGGTATGGCCTTGCGGCGGGGAAGGTTGTTTGCTGAAACCGTCCTGGACGACAAGACCGATTTGCTGAGGGGCCTTTATAATCATGGAAGATCGCAGCAGATAATAAAAAGCTTTGAAATTGCAATCTTTTTTTCCCTTGCCTTTGGTTCTCTTTTCAATATTGCGAGGGATCATATAATTGGATTTATTCAGCTTGATGACGAGAAGATCGACATGATTGTGGGCGCCTGCTGGGATGCTATAAAACTGTAAATTGCAGGATTAGATCATAAATGGCTTCAAAATGAGTGAATGAATGCTCATTATTGCAGCAAAATTATAGAGAAAAAATAATGATAGGGGTGTTTATATGTTAACCGGACGCACAATAAGGTATATTCCCATGATATTGGCTTTTTCGGCTGCGCTGACTTTGAGCGCCTGCGGCAGTGATGGGCCAAGGCAGGCCCCCGTTCCTGAAGTCTCGGTGGTAGTCGTAAAACCTGAGAAGGTTGCGCTGACCGTGGAATTGCCGGGCAGGACATCGGCCTTTCTGGTGGCGGATGTGAGGCCGCAGGTGGGCGGCATCATCACGAAGCGGCTGTTCACTGAAGGCAGCGATGTAAAGGCAGGGCAGGTTCTTTACCAGATCGATCCGTCCACATATCAGGCTACGTATGATAGCGCAAAAGCATCGCTGGCGCGGGCCGAGGCCAATCTTACCACTACCAGGCTTAAGGCCGGGCGTTATAAGGATCTGATAGCTATCAAGGCCATCAGCCAGCAGGAATATGATGATATAGTAGCGTCGCTCAAACAGGCAGAGTCTGATGTTGCGGGCAACAAAGCGGCAGTGGAGAACGCGAGGATCAATCTGGCGTATACGCGAGTCACCGCGCCGATATCGGGACGCATCGGAAAGTCCTCGGTTACGGTAGGCGCTTTGGTTACGGCCAACCA
>JGI20214J51088_10000521_pt1 | contig 26728 bp, 26 predicted proteins | sample WetSurMetagenome_FD_51088 | JGI IMG/M metagenome (IMG submission 51088) | reverse complement strand
GGCTTCGTCCTCAATTATAACGGTTCTGATCTTTTCCATCTTCAATATGTTAATGACCATTCATCATATTCCTTGTAAATCGCCCCTAAATCCCCTGAAGGNGACTTCCAAAAACTTTCTTAATAAAACCCCCTTTAGGGGGAAGGGGGCAAAACAATTGTGATTGGGATTGAGAAAAGTCNGATATTCAACCTCAAGTCGTATGTTTTGAAACAAATTTAGATTATTTCGCTGAATTCAGACCTCGGCAGGGATAAAAAGTGAAACAGTATAGATCCCGTTTTCCTTGGTTGACCTGATGGATGCCCTGTTACCGAAAAAAAGGTCAAGCCGTCGGGAGACATTTATCAACCCTGTCCCGGTGCCTTTCGCCGACGTTGTTGTCTGATCATAATTATTGCTGATCACTATTTCGAGATATCCGTTATTGCATGAGACTTTAGTCCTGATGTTTACGCTTTCAGTACTCTCATAGACACCGTGCTTTATTGCATTTTCATAAAGCGGCTGAAGGATCATTACGGGCATTTTAATATCAAGGCATTTTTCAGAAATACTCTCCTCAGTAAACAATCTGTCGCCAAAACGAACTTTTTCGATCTCAAGATACAATCTCAGGTTTTCGAGCTCGCTTCTCAGGGTAACAGGCTGTTCATCCTTTTTTGAAAGTGCATACCTCATGAATTCCGACAGTTTGATTACCATATCCCTTGCTTTTTCAGGGTTTGTTATTGTGAGCGAGCTTACTGAATTAAGGCTGTTGAACAGAAAATGCGGATTGATCTGTGAACGGAGCATTTTAAGTTCGGTCTCCTTGACCAGACTCTCGAGCTTTGCCTCCTTTACATTCTTTTCGGACAAATTATAAAGGCTGACAAACAGGTAATAGGCAAGTATGATCAGGCCGTACATAAAAACCCCGGTACCTACACGGTAAGGGAAAGTAGCCTCCCAGTAAGCCGGGTAATCGTTTACCTTTGGCAAAATCGCCTGTACAAAATATTTTGTTATCACTACCCAGAGCACCACTGAAAGCGCTCCACTGAATACAAGGTTGGCAATTTCAGAAAGGCTCCTGCTCTTTGCGGCATTGAAATATCTGAATGGATACCACAACGACAAACCTATGCCGGAGTAAATTGCCATTGAAACAATCCCGTCGGGAATGGCAGAGACTGAAAAACTTCCGTATGAATAATAATAGAGCAGAAGCTGGCCTGCGGTTATAAAGAACCAGGCCAGCCACCAGACAATAAGCCTTACCCTGTTTGAAAGTACCGGATGCTTCATGAAAGCCTGAAAGATTAGTAGCTTTTCACTTCACCGCCGCCAAAAACAACCGCTCCCCTTATAAGCAGATGTTTTGAGGGATCAACTGTCCTTCCGGGGATTAATTTCCGGGAGTCGCTGAAGCCGCCAAGTACCGGTGTGACCTCAATAGTAATATGCCAGTCGTCCGGTACAATAAGCGTAGCACCACCGAATACACATGCAATTTCAAGTTCCGAAACACCGGTGGCGAGATTTGCCTTTGTGAGATCCAGTTCGATGCCGCCAAAAACAGCTGTCACCTTTCCCCCTTTGAAGTTCTGTGAAACAATCTGACGTTCTCCGCCGCTGAAAACATTCACATAGTCTATATAATCATCTCCAGCTACTCCTTTTGTTGAAACTGCATTCCAACCCCGCCGCCGCGATACGATAAAAATTATACCGACAATAATAAATATTGAAGGCCAGAACATATTGTACATATGAAAAGTCTCCCTGAATAGCAGCGGGATCATGAAAAACCCCCCTACTGCCATGACAATAATGCCTCCGGTCTTTTCACTTGCTCCGAGGGTCATAACAAGCCCTATAGCTACCAGGAGCATCGGCCAGCTGAATATCACGTTATCAATGAATTCGGGAAAAAACCCTGTATTTCTTATTACAAGGAACAAACCAGCAAGGACCAGTACGACACCAATCAGAGTCCGGTTACTTGTAAGGTGATGACGTTCATTTCCCGTTCCCTGGGGTTCTTCATTTAAGCGCTGACGCTCATCTCTGAATTCTCCTTTTGTTTCCATAGTTGTAAATTTAATTTGAAATTAATTGATTTTGCTTTTTCTTTTAATCAGAGAGGACACAATAAAGCCAAGTCCCACAAGTATTATTACAGCGGGCCAGTAAATTGTCTTTACAATCTCAGGCAGGTCATAGTCCCTGTTCTCCATAAAAAACCATATTCCGATTGAAATGAGCACCAAACCCCCGGTAAACTGAAGGTTGAGAAGAAGCAGGGCACCCACGAAAACCATTGCTGTCTCCCATGTGAAGTAGTCTTTAACCCCGCCCAGACCAAGCATATCATTTGTGGCAACAAGCAGAGCAAGGCCCAGGACAATTAAGAACAAACCGAATCCGACCTGCGGGTGATGTTCGTAATGTTTTTTCAGGAAATGATCTCTGTTTTTCATGACATTTTAATTAACTGTTTCAAAAATACATTTTAAAAGATACAGCGGTTAATGAAAATCGGTAAGCTGCGGTAAAAAACCGGCAGAAGGTCTTTTTAGGCATTAAATGTTACTTTTTTGTTGATAATTTTTTTAATTGAAGAAGGATTTATATTTTTGCAGACCAAATTTCAGAATGATGCCGGGATTGTTTGCAATACCAATAAGTGGAATCAAAGCCGGACATCACATATTTGAATTTGAGATTAATAAGTCGTTTTTTGACCTGTTTGATGAGTCGGAAATAAAAGCGGGGGAACTTATTGCTGTTACAGAGCTCGTTAAGAGCAATACGCATCTTGACCTTGTTATTAAGATCGCAGGAAAAGTAAGGGTGTCCTGCGACAGATGCCTCGAGATGTTTGATCAGACTGTCGGAAGTGAGAACCGGCTGTTTGTTAAATTCGGTAATAATATTGAAGAGAGCGATCCGGAGATTGTAACGCTTGCTCCTGATGAAAATGAACTTGATCTGAAGCAGTATTTTTACGAATATATTCATCTTTCGCTTCCGATACGGAGAATACACCCCGATGATGCAAACGGGAAAAGCACCTGTGATCCTGTTATGCTTCAGAAGCTCAAAGAGCACCTGGTTGAAAACGAAAAAACTGATGATCCCAGATGGGAAGAATTAAGGAAATTGATGAACAATAATTAAAAAAGAGTAAAATGGCACATCCCAAACACAAACATTCGAAGACCAGAAGAGATAAGCGCAGAACACACTACAAGGCTACGCCTCCCACGGTAGGTACATGTTCCAACTGCGGGTCTTCAGTACAGTATCACAGGGTATGTCCTGAGTGCGGGTTTTACAGAGGCAGGCTTGTCATTGAGAAAAAGGCAACCGCCTGATAATTTAAATCAACCCGAATCGCTATGAATATAGGAATAGATGTCATGGGCGGTGATTATGCACCCTATGCTGTTATTGAGGGTGCAGTTGATTCTCTCAAGCACCTTTCTCCGGATGATACACTTGTCCTGCTTGGTGACAAGACCTCCATCCTCAGGAAGCTTGATGAAATGAAGATATCCTCTTCATTCTTCAAAATAATACCGACGACGGAAGTGATCGAAATGGGCGATCATCCTGCCAAGGCGTTTTCCCAGAAAAAGGATTCAAGCATTGCTGTAGGTTTCGGAATGCTGAAAGACAAATCCCTTGACGGATTTTGCAGTGCAGGAAATACTGGTGCTATGCTCGTTGGAGCCAGCTATACAGTTAATGTCATCCCGGGTGTATTCAGACCTGCACTTGCAACAATTCTTCCCTGTATCGACGGACGTGATTCCGTTATACTCGATGTCGGTCTGAACCCCGACAGCAAACCTGATGTACTCCTTCAGTATGGTATTCTGGGAAGCATTTACGCAAATTTTGTACTGGGGAAAAAAGATCCTACAGTGGGGCTTTTAAATATAGGAGAAGAGGAAACAAAGGGCACCTCAGCTGTCAAGGCGGCTTATGAACTTATGAAGGAGTATCCAGGCCTGAACTTTAAGGGAAATGTCGAAGGACATGCCCTTTTTCATGAAGATATTACTGATGTTGTCGTGTGCGACGGTTTTGTTGGCAACATCGTTCTTAAACAGGCAGAGTCAATCTATTCAATCTCGAAAAAACTTAATATCTCTAACGCGTTTTTTGACCGTCTGAATTTTGAAAATATCGGAGGGACCCCAATAGTTGGAATAAATGCCAATGTTGTTATCGGACATGGTATTTCGGAACGCAAGGCCATTATGAACATGGTCCTTCAGACCAGGGCGGTTGTAAGGGCTAACCTCGCACAAAAGATAATAGAAGCAATCTGATTATGGGCAAAATTAGAGCTGTCATTACCGGAATCCATGCCTGGGTTCCGGAATACAGGCTAACCAATACTGAACTCTCAAGAATGGTCGACACTTCCGACGAATGGATAATGCAACGGGTCGGAATTAAAGAGAGAAGAATCCTNAAGGAAGAAGGGCTTGGCAGCTCAGATCTGGGAGAAAAGGCCGTAAAAGGACTCCTTGAAAAGACAAATACATCCCCGGACGAAATCGAACTTCTTATCTGCGCTACTGTCACTCCCGATATGGCATTTCCGGCAACTGCAAATATAATTTCCGAAAAGGCAGGAATAAAGAATGCTTTCAGCTTTGATATGAATGCTGCCTGTTCAGGGTTCCTTTTTGCCCTGCAGACAGGCGCCTCCTTTATTGAGACCGGGAAATACAAAAAAGTTATTGTTGTCGGCGCCGATAAAATGTCGTCAATTACCGATTATACTGACCGTACCAGCTGTCCGCTCTTCGGCGATGCTTCCGGAGCTGTCCTTCTTGAACCCGGGAATGGGGATTATGGCATTATGGATCACATTTTTTACACCGACGGATCAGGACAGAAATACCTGCATATGAAAGCCGGAGGTTCGGTAAAACCTGCTTCTCATGAAACTGTCGATGCCCGTGAACACTATATTTACCAGGAGGGCCAGAGTGTATTCAAATTTGCCGTTGTAAACATGGCCAATGTTGCTGCAGAGATTATGGAACGCAATAAGCTCAAAGCAGACGATATAGCATGGCTTGTTCCGCATCAGGCGAACCTCAGAATAATAGATGCTACCGGAAGAAGAATGGGCCTTTCCCCGGAAAAGGTAATGATAAATATCCAGAATTACGGGAATACAACCACTGCCACTATTCCATTATGTCTCTGGGAATATGAAAAGCAGCTTAATAAAGGAGATAAGCTTATTCTTGCTGCATTCGGTGGTGGATTTACATGGGGATCGATATACCTGAAGTGGGCATACGACCCGGTATAAATTTTATTTTTCCCTGCAATAGTTTTTATGTTTGTGAGTTATTATGTTTGTAAGTACAATTCTGCGAAAACATGGGAAAATTCAATGAAACAGACAACGCCACAATTAATCTAATCAGTAACGGCACTGAGATCACAGGAGATGTCAAATCGAACGGCGATATCAGGATTGACGGACTGCTGACTGGGAACCTTACAACAAAAGGGAAAGTAGTAATAGGACCTACCGGTAAAGTTAAAGGAGAGGTTTACTGTAAAAACTCTGAAGTTTCCGGTGCGGTTGATGGAAAAATTTGTGTCAGCCAGTTGCTTACCCTTAAAACGGATTCAAAAATATCGGGAGATATTTTAACTTTCAAGCTTTCAATTGAGCCTGGAGCTAAGTTTACGGGTAACTGCAAAATGAGTGAAAGCGAAAATAATGACGGAACCTCTTTCGCAAAACCAAAAGAACCGGAAAAAACCTCCGGAAAGTAAGGAAAATAAAGGCCTTCGGGATTTCGGAAAATACTCAACCCTGGCATTCCAGATGATTGTCATAATCGGTGTCATGACATGGTGCGGTGTAAAGCTTGATAAAGTTCTCGGATTATCAACCCCTGTTTTTACAATAATTCTTTCACTTCTTGGTGTATTTGCCGGTATTTATACCGCGATAAAAGATTTTATCAAATGATCGCTATCCCCAGTGGTTTTTAGAAAATACTCAATCGGACTTCTGCTTCTGGACCTCCTCCTCCTGTCTGCCGGATACCTGCTTGTTACCTTTACCTCAATTAATCTTCGTTTCAACGAAATCGTAATGCTGACTCTCAGCTTTTCAGTACTTATCCTTTTATCATTATATGTTTTCAGCAGAGGGTTGAAAAAGGAGCCCGAAGGTCAGACAATGCATATTTTGGTTGCGGTTTCAGTTAAAATGCTTCTTGAAATGGTACTCGCGCTAATCTGGTTTTTTATTGCTAAAAAAACTTTCACCTCCTCGATTTTATTGTTTTTTGTACTATATTTAGCCTTCTCTCTGTATTCAATTATTTTAATGTTGAATACACTGAGAACTAAATCTTTATGAAACCTTACCAACTTCAGAATGCGATTTTTCAAAACTCTTTTATCCTCTCTGATTATTTTAATGTTCTCATTCCCCCTGTCAGCCCAGGAGGAGCACGGAACAGCTGTCGCAGAGGAAGAATTTAAACCTGGTCCATTTATTCTTGAGCATATTGCCGATTCACATGAATGGCATATCCTGACAAAGAAGGACGGTGAAAGTCTGGCTATTTACCTCCCTGTCATTCTTGTTTCAAAAGAGAAAGGTATTGATGTTTTTTCTTCAAGAAAACTTGCACATGGAAAGCAATATAAAGGGTACAGATTGGAAGAAGAGGGGGATCTGAAAGGAAAGATTGTAAATGTGAAGGAAGACGGGACGGCAGATGAAGAAATTCTCCCGCTTGATTTCTCAATCACCAAAGCTGTTGTGGGATTATTGTTTTCGGTGCTGTTTGCTCTCTGGCTCTTTTTATCATTATCCCGTTCGTACAGAAAAACCGGAATAAGCCATCCCAAAGGAATCCAGAGCTTCCTCGAACCAATTATTCTGTTTGTGCGTGATGATATAGCAATTGCAAATATAGGAGAACATAAATATGAAAAATATATGCCGTACCTGCTTACGGTTTTCTTCTTCATTCTGTTCAATAATTTAATAGGTCTGATTCCTTTCCCGCCTCCGTTTGGAGCCAATGTAACAGGTAATATTGCTGTCACCCTGGTTCTGGCACTTTGCACATTTTTTATTACCCAGTTCAGCGGTAACAAGAACTACTGGAAGCATATATTTGCGACACCAGGTGTACCGTTTTGGCTGCTGCCTGTCATGATCCCGGTCGAGCTCATAGGGATAATCTCAAAGCCTTTTGCACTCATGATCCGACTCTTTGCCAATATTACCGCCGGACACATAATCGTTTTAAGCCTGGTCAGCCTTATTTTTATTTTCAAATCGCTGATGGTGGCTCCAGTTTCAATAGCTTTCGTAATTTTCATGGATTGCCTCGAGCTTCTTGTGGCATTCCTTCAGGCATATGTTTTTACATTATTGTCAGCTCTTTTCATAAGCATGGCAATTAAGGAAGAACATCATTAGTTATTATTATTAATTAAAAACCAGTTATTATGACAGGTACAATGGCAGCAGTTGGAGCAGGTCTTGCAGTTATAGGGGCAGGCCTTGGCATCGGAAGAATCGGCGGATCGGCAATGGACGCTATAGCACGTCAGCCTGAAGCCAGTTCGAAGATACAGTTGAACATGATCGTTGCTGCAGCCCTTATTGAAGGAGCTGCTCTTTTTGCAATCGTGGTTGCTCTGATTGCCGAGTAAAGAAACGGAGGCACTGCAACGGTTGGTTGCAGCGCCTCTTTTAACAGAACATTAAATTCAAAGATATGGTCTTATTAATGAACAGTCTGGTTTCTCCTGCAATAGGGCTGGTATTCTGGACAACAATCATTTTCCTCCTCTTTTTTTTCATCCTGAAGAAATTTGCCTGGAAACCCATATTAAATGCGGTAAAGGCAAGGGATGAAATGATAAAAGGATCNCTTGCCTCTGCAGAAAAGGCACGTAAAGAAATGGCAAAGCTACAGAGTGATAATGAGGCGATCCTTAAGAAAGCAAGGGAAGAGCGCGAAGGGATCCTGAAGGAAGCCAGGGATGTACGCGATAAACTGATTGCGGAAGCCAAGGGAAGAGCCTCCGAGGAAGCGGATAAACTGGTAGAAAAAGCTAGAGCAGGCATTGAAAGAGAAAAGGCAATTGCCCTTGCCGATATACGGGAACAAGTGGCGAACCTTTCGGTCGATATCGCTTCAAAGCTCCTGGGTGAAAGGCTGAAGCAGACCGGGGAGCAGCAGAAGCTGATTGACAACTACCTGAAAGATGTTGATTTCAATAAGAACTAAACAGTTTTCCGATTAATGAACGAAAGCAGAATATCAGTTAGGTACGCGAAAGCCCTTTTCCGGTCGGCACTTGAAAAAAACATCCTCGGCAGGGTGAACCAGGATATGGATCTGGTCCTGAGTGTTTGCATGATCCCGGAACTAAAGGAACTCCTTGGCAATCCGGTTATAAGACCCTCAAAAAAAACAGAGGTTCTTCATGGTGTTCTTGCAAAGGAACTTCATCCTCTTTCCCTTTCGCTCATTGACCTTGTCATTAAAAACGGCAGGGAAAGGTACATTCCTGCAATTGCCAGGGTGTTTGTTCATGATACGAAGGAACATAACGGTATAACAGAATCAGTAATTACAACCGCAGTAAAAATTGATCCGGAAATCAGAAATCAGGTTTCAGCCCTTATTGAGAAAATATTCAAAACCAAAGTTGACCTTAAGGAAAATATCGATGAATTGATAATCGGTGGATTCATCCTGAAAGTTGAAGACAACTATATTGATGCCAGCATCAGGAATAAGCTGAGGAAAATCAGAACTGAACTTACCACCGGATAATATGTACAGAAGGATTTAAACCTAGAAAACAGGATATTATAAGTATTTAAAATATGGCAAATATTAAACCAGCAGAAGTTTCAAAAATTCTCAGACAGCAGCTTGAAGGTATCCAGACCGGTGCAGAACTCGAAGAAGTCGGTACAGTTCTGGAGGTTGGTGATGGAATTGCCCGTATTTACGGACTTTCAAATGCCGAATCAAATGAGCTGATTGAGTTTGAAAATGGGATAGAAGCAATTGTGCTTAATCTTGAAGAAGATAATATCGGAGCAGTGCTGCTTGGCCCGACAGAAGAGATAAACGAAGGAGACATTGTAAAACGAACAGGAAGAATTGCTTCGATAGGTGTGGGTGAAGGATTGCTAGGAAGGATCGTAACGCCTACAGGTCAGCCGCTCGATGGTAAGGGACCCATCGAAGGGGAACTTTTTAATCTGCCTTTTGAAAGAAAAGCCCCGGGTGTAATCTTCCGTCAGCCTGTTAAACAGCCTCTCCAGACGGGTCTGAAAGCTATCGACGCAATGATACCTATCGGAAGAGGTCAGCGCGAATTGATCATCGGCGACAGGCAGACAGGGAAAACAGCTATTGCAGTCGATACAATAATAAACCAGCGCAGCAATTTCGAAAAGGGCAAACCGGTTTACTGCATCTATGTAGGAATAGGCCAAAAAGGCTCAACGGTTGCCAATATCGCTAAAATACTCGAAGAACATGGGGCAATGGAATATACTGTAATTGTCCTGGCAACTGCATCCGACCCTGCCGCTTCACAGTTCTATGCACCTTTCGCCGGAGCAGCCATAGGAGAATTCTTCCGCGATACCGGGCGTGATGCACTTATTATTTATGATGACCTGTCGAAGCAGGCGGTATCATACAGGGAAGTATCGCTTTTGCTGCGGCGTCCCCCTGGCCGTGAAGCATACCCGGGTGATGTGTTCTATCTTCACTCACGGCTTCTGGAAAGAGCCGCCAAAATAATTGAATCCGATGAAGTGGCCAGACAGATGAATGATATTCCTGAAGCGATCCGTCATCTTGTTAAAGGCGGGGGGTCTCTTACCGCGCTTCCGATTATCGAAACTCAGGCAGGCGACGTGGCAGCATATATCCCGACAAACGTTATTTCAATCACCGATGGTCAGATCTTCCTTGAGACAAGTCTCTTTAACTCAGGAGTTCGTCCGGCTATCAACGTTGGTATATCGGTTTCGAGAGTGGGTGGCAATGCCCAGGTAAAGGCGATGAAAAAAATTGCCGGGACCCTGAAAGTAGACCAGGCTCAGTACCGGGAACTTGAGGCCTTTTCCAAATTCGGCTCCGATCTTGACGCTTCAACACTGGCAATCCTGAACAAGGGAGCCAAAAACGTAGAGATTTTGAAACAGAGGCAGTATGCCCCGATGCCGGTCGAAAAGCAGATTGCAATAATATACTGTGGAACAACAGGATTACTTAAAGATGTTCCTGTTTTAAAAGTCAAAGAATTCGAGGTCGAATTCCTCGAATATCTCGATCTGAAACACAGGGATATTCTGGACCAGCTGAGTCAGGGAATCCTCAATAATAATATAACTGATATTCTCGAAAAGACAGCTTCTGAACTTGTGAAAAAATACAAGTCCTGAGCCATCGCGGGAAAACTGAATTAACAGATCTTAAATGCCCAACCTAAAAGCTATAAGGATAAGGATCGCCTCGGTGAAATCGACACGGCAGATAACCTCTGCCATGAAGATGGTTTCTGCCGCNAAGCTGCGGAAAGCCCAGGATAAAATTGTCAGGCTGAGGCCTTATGCAAATAAACTCCATGAGATCCTTGTAAATCTCTCCCAGAGCCTTGCAGATTCTGAAATGGAAAATGTATACGGCAGGAAAACTTCTCCGGAAAAGATCCTGATAGTTGTTGTAACTTCAAACAGGGGTCTTTGCGGTGCATTTAATTCGAATGTTATCAAAGAAGCAAGAAGAATTATCGCCGATAATTACTATGATCAGTATAAAAAAGGCAATGTAAGATTTCTTACAATCGGGAAAAAGGGCTTTGATTATCTCAGGAAACAGAAGTTCAATATTGCAGGAGAGAATAATGACCTTCTTAATGAACTCACATTTGAAAAAACTGCGGAGATTGCCCAAAAGGTCATGAACAGTTTTGTTACGGGTGAATTTGACAGGATAGAGATCATTTATAACCGTTTCAAGAATGCAGCTGTCCAGCAGCTTACGAGGGAGCTGTTTCTTCCTGTTGAGTCAGCCCCGGAAACAGGAAAAGCATCAGTTGCTGCCGACTATATTTATGAACCCGACAAGGAAGCCATAATAAGGGAGCTTATACCGAAATCGCTTAAAATTCAGTTTTACAAGGCAGTGCTCGATTCGTTCGTTTCAGAAAACGGGGCAAGAATGACAGCCATGCACAAGGCTACGGATAACGCAAATATTATGGTCAACGAGCTGACGCTTCAGTATAACAAGGCTAGACAGGCATCAATTACAAATCAGATCCTTGAAGTTGTCAGCGGGGCAGAAGCTTTGAAAGGATAAGAATTGACATATATTTTTGAAAGGAATATGTATAATCAACCGGCACTAAAGAAAATTATCAACTCGTCATTGGTCAATATTTCGTACAATACTGAATCGGAAAGACTGATCGACCCGGTGAAATACGTCCTTTCCATCGGGGGTAAACGGTTGCGTCCGGTTCTGGCTTTAATGGCCTGCAACCTTTTCAGTGACCAGATCGATGATGCAGTGGTGCCTGTAACCGGACTTGAGATCTTTCATAACTTTACTCTTGTCCATGATGATATTATGGACAAAGCTTCGGTCAGGAGAGGATTTCAGACTGTTCACAGCAAGTGGGGCCTTAACCAGTCGATCCTGTCAGGCGATGTAATGGCATTCATTACAAATGAATGTTTTCTGCAGTCTCCTTCNCACCTCCTTCAGAAGATATTCCGTATTTTCAACAAAGCTGCAATTGAAGTATGTGTCGGGCAGCAGATTGATATGGATTTCGAAAAGGCAATCATTGTATCCCAGAATGAATATCTGAGGATGATTGAGCTCAAAACTGCTGTCCTCATCGCAGCTTCTGTAAAAATAGGAGCTCTGTTTGGCGGNGCTGATGATAAAGAAGCAGAAATAATGTATGACTTCGGCAGGAACCTGGGGCTTGCCTTCCAGATACAGGATGATATCCTCGACACTTACGGCGACGTGAAAGTCTTTGGAAAGGTTTCGGGAGGAGATATTGCAGCCGGAAAGAAGACATTTCTGTATGTTAAAGCTATGGAAATAGCAGCTTCGGACCTGAGAAAAAGGCTTCAGGAATTATATTCATCTGAAACATCNGATACTGAAGCCAAGATTAAAAATGTGACAGAGATTTATGATCATCTGAATATTAAGTTTATTTCCGAAAACCTTGCCACTGAATATCTCAAGACTGCATTGAGTTTTCTTGAGAAGGCAGGTGTACCACAGGAAAGAAAGGAAGAGCTGATACAGATGACAGGTTCGCTTTCAGGGCGCGACCGTTAGTTTATTGACCAGTGAAGGGACATTTTATAAACATCTATAATAATTCGGATTTATGGCAAAGAATATTGGAAAAATAAGCCAGATCATCGGACCGGTGGTTGACGTAATATTTGACAGGCAGGGATTTGAAATGCCTGATATCTATGATGCTCTGGAGATTACAAGGAATGATGGATCGGTACTTGTCGTGGAGTGCCAGCAGCACATCGGTGAAAATACTGTCAGGACGGTAGCCATGGATTCAACCGACGGACTGCGAAGAGGGATGGAAGTAGTTGCTACAGNAGCACCTATTACAATGCCAATCGGGGAACAGATTAAAGGACGTCTTATGAACGTGACCGGTATGGCAATTGATGGCATTGGAACCCTGGATAAGAAAGGAGGATACCCTATTCACCGGAAACCCCCCAGATACGAGGATCTCTCGACCGAAAAAGAGGTTCTTTATACTGGTATCAAAGTAATCGACCTTATTGAACCCTATTCCAAAGGAGGAAAAATTGGCCTGTTCGGCGGAGCAGGCGTCGGAAAAACAGTTGTTATCCTTGAGCTTATAAACAATATTGCAAAAGCATATTCAGGACTCTCTGTTTTTGCAGGTGTCGGCGAGAGAACAAGGGAAGGCAATGACCTTCTTCGTGAGATGCTCGAAGCAGGAGTTATAAACTACGGACCGGATTTTCTTGAAAACATGACCTCAGGAGGCTGGGACCTTTCAAAGGTCGATATGGCTTCTTTGAAGGAATCAAAGCTTGCACTTGTGTTCGGCCAGATGAATGAACCTCCCGGAGCAAGAGCCCGGGTTGCACTTTCAGGTCTTTCGGTTGCCGAACATTTCAGAGATGGCGACGGGAAAAGNGGAGGAAGGGATATCCTTTTCTTTATGGATAACGTCTTCCGTTTTACACAGGCAGGTTCCGAGGTATCCGCACTTCTTGGCCGTATGCCTTCAGCAGTCGGATATCAGCCTACACTTTCAACCGAGATGGGTATAATGCAGGAACGAATTACATCAACACGCCATGGATCAATAACATCCGTTCAGGCTGTATATGTTCCGGCTGATGACCTTACTGATCCTGCACCTGCAACTACCTTTGCGCACCTCGATGCAACAACCGTTCTTAGCCGCAAGATCTCTGAGCTTGGTATTTATCCTGCTGTCGATCCCCTCGACTCGACATCAAGGATTCTGTCAGCCGATATCGTCGGGGAGGCACATTACAACTGTGCACAGAGGGTGAAGGAAGTGCTTCAGCGATATAATGAGCTTCAGGATATAATCGCAATCCTNGGTATGGATGAGCTTTCGGAAGAAGACAAGCTGGTAGTACACCGGGCCAGAAGAGTGCAGAGATTCCTCTCTCAGCCATTCCATGTAGCCGAACAGTTCACAGGTATCAAGGGAGCCCTTGTTTCGATAGAAGATACAATAAAGGGATTCAATATGATACTCGATGGCAAGGTTGATCAGTATCCCGAATCGGCATTTATGCTTGTCGGGACTATCGAAGACGCAATTGAAAAGGGGGAAAAGATTCTCGCCCAGTCAAAATAATTTTGTTACAGGTTGCGGGTTACAAATTGCAGGTTAATAACATGCAACATGCAACAAGCAACACTCAACTTCAGTTAACTTTTTGGAATGAAAATCGAAATAATAACCCCCGACAAAAAGATTTATGAGGGGGAAATCAAATCAGTAAGGGTTCCNGGCAAAAAGGGCTCATTTCAGGTACTGAAGGACCACGCACCCATAATTTCAACTCTCGAAAACGGGCCAGTTATTATTATTGATCAGGCTAACATCGAAACTGTCTTTGAGATCAACGGCGGTGTGATTGAAGTCAAGGCTAACAAGGTAATTCTTCTCGCCGAATCGGTGAGATAAGGTCAATAGCCGATGACTAACGAGGAATTCCGGAAACATGCGCATGAACTGGTCGAATGGATGGCCGGTTACATGGATAATGTAGAAAAATACCCTGTAAAATCACAAGTAAAGCCGGGAGAAATATTTAACCAGCTGCCCGATAATCCTCCGGCAAAGCCGGAATCTTTCGATCTGTTCATGGAAGATCTCGGTAAAATAATAATGCCTGGCATTTCACACTGGCAGAGCCCGAATTTCTTCGCATATTTCCCTGCGAATACNAGCCCTCCATCCATTCTGGCTGAAATGATTATTTCAACCCTGAGTGCCCAGTGCATGATATGGGAAACATCTCCTGCGGCTGCTGAACTGGAGGAGAAAATGATGATCTGGCTCAGGGATCTGATAAAGCTTCCAAAGAATTTCGAGGGTGTTATCCAGGATACAGCCTCCACTTCAACTCTGGCAGCTATCCTTACGGCACGGGAAAAATCGACCGATTTCAGGATTAATGATGAAGGCGGGGTCAATTCAGTCACTTTAAGGGTCTATTGCTCCGAACAGGCTCATTCATCGGCGGAGAAAGCTGTAAAAATCAGCGGTATCGGAAAGAAAAACCTTGTAAAGATACCGGTGAGAAAAGACTTTACAATGGATATCCAGAAGCTGAGGGAAGCTATTGAAAGCGACAAAAAGGCCGGATTCAGACCCTCTTGCGTTATAGCTACACTGGGGACAACAGGCACCACTGCTGTTGACCCTCTGAAGGCAATAGGAAAGATCTGTGCAGAAAACGGAATATGGCTCCATGTCGATGCCGCAATGGCCGGGACGGCACTTATCCTGCCTGAATACCAGTGGATGCTCGACGGAAGGGAATATATCGATTCATTTGTATTCAATCCGCACAAATGGATGTTTACAAATTTTGACTGCTCAGCTTACTTCGTAAAACATCCCGGATATCTGATAAAGACATTTGAAATACTGCCGGAATATCTTAAAACCAGAACAAGGGGAAAGGTAAACGATTACCGCGACTGGGGNGTACCTCTCGGCAGAAGATTCAGAGCTCTGAAACTCTGGAGCGTAATCCGCATGTACGGCGTTGAAGGGCTTCAGGATAAAATCCGCAGTCATATAAGGATTGCAAGACGCCTTGCTGAAATGGTTGCAAAAGAACAGGATTTTCAGATTCTNGCTCCGGTCACAATCAATGTGGTTTGTTTCAGGTACAAACCCGGGGGTGTTAAGGAGGAGGAACTCAATAAATTCAATGAAACGCTTAACCACAAGCTTAACGATTCAGGAAAGGTCTACCTTTCGCATACCGTTATAAACGGCATCTATACCCTGCGAATGGTCACCGGACAGACTAACGTAACACTGGAACATGTTGAAAAGGCATGGGATCTGATTAAGAATACAGCAAGAGCCCTTTAAATGTCGCTCCTGTTACCGAACCTGTTTCTGCCGATATTCATCCCGAAAACATCAATGTTAAAAAGCAGCTTTAAATAGGGATAGCCGCCAGGCGAGCGCCATGAGGCCTCGATACCCGACGAAATCATAAAGGGCATCCTGAAAACATAATAATCTGCCATCAGTTGAACCCCAAACGAATTAAAGGTTTCGGCATAGTCGTGTTTCGACAGTGTGACNTCCCTTATTCCCTGGGAATTTATGCCTGAAATAAAAATATAGTTGTCTTTTGCCCGGGTAACATCATAGAAGAAATTAGTCCGGAACCTTGTAATATATATCAAACCCGCCATGTTGAAATCGGGATAAGCCAGGGGCATGAAATAATCTATCGAGCCGGTCCTCAGATCCTGTGAAATTATATTTTCGTAATAAGTTTCATCATACGGTGTCCTTACACCAATGTAACCTCTTGCAAAGGAGGCCCTGTTNCCTAAAACGAATTTTTCAGGATTCTGCTTTTCAGCCTCCAGCTTCAGTTTGAAACCATGGTTCTTCATTAAGCCGGGGAAATAAAATGTGCTTTTTGCTGTAAGGAGGTCTCCGTATATTTCAGAGTCAAAGGGATAATCGGAATAGCTTACATCAAGTATCTGAGCCCATTTGGGATGGATATCCCGTACTGCCGACCGTTGATAATTTGAAAAATAGACCCTGCCTGTCAGCTGGTTTTGCAGGTTATCATAAACTCCCCTGTTCTTTAAATAGATATAATCGTTTCTGACAGTTGAAGATGCCGACAAATAAAGGTATTTATTGAAACGGCTGCCCTGAAATGAAAGTGGCAGCGACAGAGTGTTTGTCCATTCATATCCATCATGAATATCTGCAGGGTCAGGTACCTCTTCCCNGAATTTCTCAACATAGATTGAGTTGCCGTAATCTATCCGGGATTCAAAAACNGGGTACCAGCCAAGCCATTTAATGCCGGCATGGAATTTATGCCTCTGATCTGANTATTCATACCCGAATGAAGAAATCAGGGTNCTCAGATTGTTTTGTGACATTAATGTAAATCCGGGTCTTATTGATGTCGGATCATCCTGAATCTTCTCAATGTCAGCATAGAAGGGCATCCAGCTGTGAAACCTGAACAGATTCCGCCATTTTGCATAGGGGACAGGGGAATAAATATAGTCACTTACCGATTTTGAACCGGATATTACCGGTTTGAACCTGTTGATCAGGTAAGATGATCTATTGTTTTTGATCCCNGAATTTACTTTAGCGGTTGGCAGTGTTGTATAACTGATATTGTTTCCCGAAGAAGAGTAATCCGAAAACAGCAACATGTAGCCTGAAAGATTCAGGTCGCTTATCCCGAACTTCGATTGCGTAAGGGGCACAACTGATTTGTCGGGTTTGCTGAGATAAATATTATCTGTTCCGGAACGTGAACTTACAAAAAACAATGAGTCGTTTCTCAGAAAAGTAGACTGAATATCGTCATACCCGGCCTCAATAAGGGTTTGCCATGTTTTGTCAGTCATGCTGAATTTAAGGATCCCCTCTCCCTGTTCTGTTAAATAGATAACAGTAAGTGTTTTACCCGAGGCATCCCACTGAGGTCTTTGTAATGATGCATTTCCGGGAGCCTGAACCACATGAAGCTTATATCCGTTCCAGGCATCCAGAATCTGAAGGTTGTTCCTGTTATCAATAGTGTTTTCGACAGCAGCAATATAGTTACCGTCGGGTGAAACAGATGCTGACATATACCTTGTTTTGCCTGTTAGCTGATGAGTGGTCCTTGCCCTGAGGTCCAAGACTTTTATTACCGACCAGTTCCTGTTTTCCCATCTCGGATCAGAATGCTTTTCTACCCACACCAGCTTCCCTCTTCCGTACGATATATACCATGGATATCCATAGCCCGGGATGTGGATCTTTTCTTCCGATTTTTCCGATGGTCTTATAAGAACAAATGATGGAATGTCGCCGAGCGATGTCTTTACTGCAATTATGCTGTCATTACCNGCAATAACCGGGGAGTAATAGTTGATATATTTTTTACCTTTTGGCGGATTCAGTGTTTCATATAATTCACTTCCCGATCCAACATCGTCAGCCTTCCAGAGTGTTTTCAGCGTGTCGAAAGTTTCTCTGAAAAGTCTTTTTTTTGTAAGGNTTTCGGATTTCCTGAGGCTCAGGTTGACAGGATTTAAAAGAAAGGGTGCTCCGGCGGTAAGTTTAAGCGCTTTTTTCCACATATCACCATTATACCTGGTGTAAGACCATGCTGCAATCTGATATCCATACTCGTAATGGTCCGGAACAAAATCCCTGAATGAACCATTGACTGTCTTATCATACTTGTAAACGCTTCCTTTTTCAATCATCAAAGCCTTAAGCTGTTTTTGAAAGGAGGGAGTTCTTCCCCGCCCTGANGGCGTAAGGGCCGATTCGGAAAAAACAGCATCGCCTTCCAGGAACCACATAGGCAGGAGGGATGAAACGATGCCGGTAAACTGCTGACCTGCAATATACGACATTGCTTTTGTAAATCCCCTGTTCAGCGATTCCATCTGAACCACGTGGGTAAGCTCATGTATGGCAAGCTGGGTATTCGGATCAAGAGGAATTGAATTCTGTTCAGGAGTAGGATAAATTTCCATTCTGCTTGGNGCCCATGCTACATAACCGTTGGATCCTGTTGTATAGTTATGAATGATTACAGGTATCCTGAATTTCTTTTCAGGGTATAGGGAAACCAGCTTTGAATAAGCATTATCAAGTGATCTCGCAAAATCAATTCCTGCATCCCCGTAACTTTTCGGATAAATGACTGTAAACCTGTCTGTCTTTATTTGCAGCCATTTTAGTGATGCAGGATCCTGTCCGGTATTATAGTACTGGGCGGAAATGAAACCGGACAGAAAAATGAAGCAAAGGCAGAACAGAGTTCGAAGAAATTTCATCCAGAATAGTTTACTCAAAAATAGTAAATTTAGTGAGTGTCCTGACCATGAGCCATAGTCTGGAAAATTTACTAATTTCACCGTTCAATTAACTGAGTGGATTACAGGATAAAACAAACCGGGAAAAGATGAAAAGATACAAACAGATAAACAATATAACCGGCTGGGTGGTCTTTGCAGTTGCTGCGGTCACCTATCTTTTAACAATTGAACCTACGGCAAGTCTCTGGGACTGCGGTGAATATATTGCCTCCTCATTCAAGCTTGAAGTCGGGCATCCTCCCGGAAACCCTGTGTTTATGGTATTTGCAAGGTTTTTCACTCTTTTTGCAGGAGGCAATACTTCATTGGTCGCTGCAATGGTCAATGCAATGTCGGCTCTGGCAAGTGCTTTCACTATCCTCTTTCTCTTCTGGACAATCACTCATCTGGCCCGAAGGATCTTTTTACGCAATGATGATGACTTTACAATTTCAAAGATTATTGCCGTCATTTCATCCGGTGCCGTCGGAGCTCTTGCCTTCACATTCTCCGATTCATTCTGGTTTTCAGCCGTTGAGGGAGAAGTGTATGCATCCTCATCTTTCTTTACAGCAATAGTTTTCTGGGCAATACTTATGTGGGAAGATGTGGCGGACGAAGAATATGCAAACAGATGGATAATCCTTATTGCGTTCCTTATGGGACTTTCAATTGGGGTTCATCTCCTGAATCTTCTTACTCTTCCGGCGATAGTACTTGTATATTACTTCAGGAAATATGAGTTCTCCTGGAAAGGCTTTCTGATCTCACTCGGAATCTCAGTGATCCTTCTCTCGTTGCTTCTCTACGGTATCATGCCTGGTGTTGTGACAATATCATCAAAGCTTGATATGTTTTTTGTGAACAGCCTGAAGCTACCACCCAACAGCGGGATGATATTCCATTTTATTCTTCTTGCGCTGTTTTTCATTCTTGCAGTAAGGTCGACATTAACATCCGACGAAAAAGTAAAGAATTCTGCCTATGCAATCGGGGCAATGCTGCTATCAGGTGTCTGGATTATTTCAGGATCAATGATCCTTGATATTTTAGTGCTTGCAGGCATTTCCGCATATATCTGGTACCTCGCCGGAAAAGACAGGGTTGTCCTTAATTCGATTCTTACGTTTGTAATGGTGATCCTGATAGGTTATTCATCCAATGCAATTATAGTGATCAGGGCTTCAGCCAACCCTCCGTTGAATGAAAATCAACCCGAGAATCCTTTCAGCCTTCTTTATTTCCTGAACAGGGAGCAGTATGGTCAGCGTCCGCTTTTCAGGGGCCCTTATTATAATGCACCGGTAACCGATTATAAAGAGGGCAAGCCCAAATATGTCCTTGAAAACGGCAGATATGTTGTCAGCGCCCATGATCTTGAGAGAGTATACGATGAACGCTTCATTACCCTTTTCCCGAGGATGTGGAGCGAGCAGAGTGACCATGAATCTGTTTATAGGGAGTGGGGTAAAGTCAAAGGAACTCCGGTCTCGGTTACAAATCAGTCGGGAGAAAAAGAAATCCTGCGTAAACCTAAGTTCAGCGAGAATCTGAGGTTTATGTTCACATACCAGTTCGGATATTTGTATGCCAGGTATTTCATGTGGAATTTTGCAGGCAAGCAGAATGATACCCAGGGAACCGGCGGAGCTGTAAACGGTAACTGGATAACAGGAATAAATTTTCTTGATGAGCCAAGGGTAGGAACTTCCGACCTGCCTGCTGGCATGAAGAACGACACTTCAAGAAACGTCTATTTCCTTCTTCCNTTTCTGCTTGGGATAATCGGATTATTTTACCAGCTTAACCGCGATTATAAGAACTGGTGGGGGATCATGCTGCTCTTCCTCCTGACAGGAGTTGCAATAGTTTTCTACCTCAACCAGTATCCAAATCAGCCCAGGGAAAGAGATTATGCCTATGCCGGTTCGTTTTACTTTTTTGCAGTTTGGATCGGACTTGGAGTACTGGCTCTTTTTGAAGCACTGTCAAAAATTACAGGTGAAAAGATCGCTGCCCCTCTTTCGGGCNTTGTATGTCTTTTTTCGGTTCCTGTGCTGATGGGGTTCCAGAACTGGGATGATCATGACAGGTCGGGCCGTTACCTTGCCCGTGATGTTGCTTTTAATTACCTGAATTCATGTGCACCAAATGCAATACTATTCACAAACGGTGATAATGATACTTTCCCCTTGTGGTATGCACAGGAGGTTGAGGGGATGAGAACCGATGTCAGGGTATGCAATCTGATGCTTCTGAATACCGACTGGTATATAAACCAGATGAAAAGGAAGACCTATGAATCAGGTCCTCTGCCTGTAACTCTTCCGGCGAAAAAATATTATGACGGGGTGAATAACCAGGTCTTCATTATCGAAAAGACAAAAGACCCGGTCAGCATATCAACAGTCATCGACTGGGTCAACAGCGACAACAAGGCCACAAAGGTCCAGGTATCAGCTAACGAAATACTTGATGTAATACCGTCTCGCACAATCAGAATACCTGTTGATTCAGCGAAGGTAATAGCATCCGGGACCGTCAGGCCGGAGGATGCCGGGAAGATTGTCCCGTATATCGACATCAAGCTGAAGGGGAATTCAATACTTAAGAGTCAGCTTATTGTTCTCGATATTCTTGCCCATAATAACTGGGAGCGGCCAATATACTATGTTACCGGGTACCACGATGACGCTCTTGGCCTTGAGGAGTATTTTCAGATGGAAGGACTTGCTTACAGGCTTGTTCCGATTAAATCAGAAAACAAGGGATGGCTTGAATATGGCAGGATCGATTCGGAAATACTGCATGACAATGTAGCAAATAAGTTTGTCTGGGGTGGAGCAAATAATCCAAAAGTAAATCTGGATTATCATCATATCAGAACGCTGATAGTAATAAAAGCAAGACTTGTGTATTCTCGTCTTGCAAAAGCCCTGGCTGCTGAGGGAAAGAATGAAAAAGCGGTTGCGGTCCTTAACAGTTGTCTCTCACTGCTTCCTCCCGACAGGTTTCCATACGATCCATACTACACCGACCTTATCGATGCATTTTTTGCTGCCGGAGAGGCTGACAAAGCTGTTGAAATGACAAAGAGCCTGAGCGGGTATTATTTTGAAAGGCTGAATTATTACCTGAAGCAGAATCCCTATGTTTTAAACTCCGCTGAATATGAGATACAATCAGCTATTCAATATACCTCAAAAGCAGCCGGATATTGCGAATCGCATGGTAAAAAAGAGATAGCCGACGAAATTACCAAAAAGCTGGAAGCATACTATACCGAATACGTCGGCAAGCAGCAGATTAAGACGCAATAAATGATCAGGAACGGTAAGTAATGGAATTGTGTACTTCCTGCTTGAAATATTTTTCGAGCAGGGAATACACATTTTCAGGATAAACCGGCTTAAGGATATATTCGTTGCACCCGGCAATAAAAGCATCAGATTTTGACTGTTCCGAAGAGTAGGCTGTAATCATTATTACGGGAACATTTTTCCTTGTTTTTCTGAACAACCTTGTGCAATCGATTCCGTTAATAAGAGGGATAAGAAAATCCATTATTACAAGATCTACTTTTGCTTCTTTGTTGTTCAGGAATTCGACAAAATCCCTGCCGGTACGAAATTTGATCACTTCTGCCCCTGAACTTTGAAGAAGAGTTTCATAATACCTGATGGATGGAACATCGTCTTCGACAATGACAATAGTCTTATCGGTTAATTCTAAACCACTGAAATTCAGAGACATTATAAAATTGAATTTGACTTGTATAAATTTACGACAAGATATAAATGTCCACCTGTAAATAGAATACAATTATTAACAACTTATGAACAAAATTAATGCCGGAAACTGAATATTCAAAGGGTTTCGTCAAATAAAAAACGATGTTTATAAAAGAAAAATGGTATAGGGTGTGAGTTATGGGGTACAGGGAAATCCGGGATCGGATTACCTGCACTCCCACGATATTCTGGTATTGTTTACGAATATATCCCCCTTGGCTTCGATTGCTATAAGTGCAGCATCGCAATACTCTGTTTCNGCCCCTTCCGATATGACTCCGCCGCCGACCTCATAGGTCACCTGCCTGCAGACCTTGCAGGTTCCGAGCGGCTCACATGCATTGAATGACAATACGATAAGGAGAAATGATATTATAAATACAATTTTACGTTTCATCAGGAAAAATTTTGTCAAAATTAAGATTTGTTCTGTTTCTTTCGGGTTTTTGTTTAAAAACGTGTTTTTATTGAAATTATTAGGTATTTTGATGCAACAATTTTCTAAACTGCAAGTCATTAAGCAGGAATGAAAATAAAAACTAAAGAATAAAAACTTAAAGTCATGGAAGATACAAATAAAATGAGGAAGCATGTGACCGTGGTGGGAGCCATACATATCGGCTTCGGATTCATTGGTCTGATCTTGGCGATGGGTGCTTTTTTTGCGCTGAATTTCGCAAAGGGGGTTGTCGGAAATGATGAGATCCCTTCAATGGTGCTGGGATTCCTTTCGGTCAGCGTTCCCTTGCTCATAGGATTTTTATCAACTCTNGGACTGATAGGCGGCATTGGGCTTCTGTCATTTCAAAGCTGGGCACGATACCTTGTGATGATTGTGGCAGCAGTGGGGTGCCTTAATATTCCGATAGGAACATTGAAAGGGGTTTATTCCCTCTGGGTCCTTCTTCAGGATGAGACTCTTAAGCTTTTCGATCGCGGGAAAGTCTAAGGGCTAAAGCCCGACCTCCATTTATGCTAATAACTACGGCTTTAAAGCCGTAGTTATAGCAATCCAGCATGACTTTACTTACAGACAGTATAATAGGTTTTCTTTACCTAACTACGGCCTAAAGGCCGTAGTTAGCAAAATCCGACACATTAAGGACTTTAGTCCTTATTTTTTTTCTAAATTGTCGCAAAATATTTCTTATGAGCGACGATAACAAGATCATCTTTTCAATGTACCGTGTGGGTAAGACTTTCCCTCCCCATCGTCAGGTTCTTAAGGATATCTCACTTTCATTTTACCTTGGTGCGAAGATTGGGATAATCGGATTAAACGGGTCAGGGAAATCAACCCTTCTGAAAATAATTGCAGGACTTGAAAAAGAGTATCAGGGAGAGGTAACATTCCTTCCGGGGTATACGGTTGGGCATCTGCCCCAGGATCCTCTTCTCGACGAGACCCGGAACGTTCGGGAGATAGTTGAGGATGGCGTCAGGGAAACCATGGATCTGATTAAGGAATATGAAACGATAAATGTGAAATTCGGCGAACCGGAGGTATACGAAAATTCCGACAGGATGCAGCAGCTTATGGACAGGCAGGCGGTTCTGCAGGAAAAGATCGATTACCACGACGGCTGGAATATCGACTACAGGATCCAGCGGGCAATGGATGCACTCAGGTGCCCCGAGAGCGATGCAAAAGTCAGCATTCTCTCAGGCGGAGAAAGAAGAAGAGTCGCTCTGTGCAGGCTGCTCCTGAAACAGCCCGATATACTTCTGCTGGATGAGCCCACAAACCATCTTGACGCAGAGTCTGTCCAATGGCTCGAGACAACCCTCAAGCAATATAACGGTACTGTCATCTGTATAACTCACGACAGGTATTTCCTCGACAATGTTGCTGGATGGATCCTTGAACTCGACAGGGGAGAGGGTATCCCATGGAAAGGCAACTACTCATCATGGCTTGAACAGAAGACAAAGCGGCTTGAAGTCGAGGAAAAAGGAAATGTTAAAAGAAGGAAGATACTTGAAAGGGAACTTGAATGGGTAAGGATGTCTCCAAAGGCCCGGCATGCAAAATCGAAGGCGAGGCTTGGTGCTTACGAGAATCTTCTAAACCAGGATGTTAAGGCCAAGGAAGAGAGNCTCGAAATATTTATTCCAAACGGACCGAGACTTGGAGATAAGGTGATAAAAGCCTCAAAATTAGCCAAATCATTCGGAGATAAGCTCCTTTTTGATGACCTGGATTTCAATCTTCCTCCTAACGGAATAGTAGGGATAATCGGTCCGAACGGAGCCGGAAAAACAACCCTTTTCAGGATGATAATGGGTCAGGAAAAACCGACTAAAGGGGATTTCCAGATTGGTGAAACAGTTGTCCTGGGATATGTCGATCAGGCACATGCCGATATTGACCCCTCCAAAACAGTTTATGAGGTCATTTCAGGCGGACAAAACGATGTTATGGTCGGGAACAGGCTTGTAAATGCAAGGGCTTATGTTTCGAGATTTAATTTTACAGGAGCAGATCAGGAGAAGAAATGCGGTGTGCTGTCGGGAGGAGAAAGGAACAGGCTCCACCTTGCNCTTACACTTAAATCGGGAGCAAATGTGCTTCTGCTCGATGAGCCGACAAACGACATAGACGTTAACACCCTCAGGGCTCTCGAAGAGGGGCTTGAGAACTTCGCAGGCTGTGCAGTAATAATATCTCACGACAGATGGTTCCTCGACAGGGTCACAACTCACATGCTCGCTTTTGAAGGCGATTCAAAAGTCGTCTGGTTCGAAGGTAACTACTCCGATTATGAAGAGAACTATAAGAAACGGGTTGCGGATACAACACCGGTCAGGATAAAGTATAAGAAACTGGTGTGAAGAAATGTATTATGTATTATAGGCGATGTATTATGTTAAATTTTAAGGAAAATATCCATGTTCTGGCTGCAATTGTGTTATTAAATTCAGTCTTATTNTCCACATCTCTTACCGCCCAGATAGGCCACCGTTTCCCTTCGGAAAAAAAGATAATTATTGATCCGGTAACCGGGACTCAGCTCACATTTCTGACAAGTACCCCTGCAGGCGATTCAAAAATCTACCAGACACATCGTCAATGGACAGCCGACGGTAAATGGCTTATTTTCAGGTCAGGCAGGGTACCAGGCGAAACACTGGCCGTTAATGAAAAAACAGGAGTTATGGTTCAGGTTTCAGAAGGTGGCTATATGGGAATGCTGACCCTGGCTCAGAAATCGATGAAGCTGTATTTCATGCGTATGGTTTTGCGGCAGCCTGGCCAGACCCGCGCCGGACCGGTTCAGATTGTGGAGGTTAATCTCGAAAAGCTGTTTAACGACAGTGAGGCAGGTACGTTGAAAAAAGAGAATGAATATCAGAAGGTTTGCGGAACAATTCCAGCTGAAATCGGGGCCGGTGGAGATATGGCTCTTGATGCTGACGAAGAATGGGTCTATTACAGGGTGGGCAGGGCAGAAGCTGCAAAACATCTGCCTGAAGGAACGAAGCCAGAACCGAATTTCGGTCCAAGAAATATGGGAGCCGGACCTTCGGGGATAGGAAGCCTGAATATAAAAACAGGCGAGATTAAATTTGTAGTTGCAGTTCCTTTCCAGGTCGGACACATTCAGACAAATCCATGGGTGCCGGGCGAGATAGTATTCTGCTGGGAAACCGGCGGAAAAGCTCCTCAGAGAACATGGACAGTAATGTCGGATGGATCCGGACTGCGGCCGCTGTATCCTGAGTCGGAATATGAATGGGTTACTCACGAAGCAGTAATAACGAAAGATGAGGTTGCCATTGCTATAATGGGACACCGGAAGATCGGAACTCCTGTAGTGCCTGCTGATCCTGCCAACCCGGGACAAGAGGTTGGATGGGGACCTTCAGGGACCCGCGAAAAGCCAACCGGACTGGGAATTGTGAACCTCAGGACCAGGGAAATGACAATAGCAGGACAAACNCCTTCCGGGAGCGGACTTTGGCATGTGAACGGGTCAGGAGATGGCAGATGGGCAGTTGGAGATGATTTTACNAGGAATATCTATCTTATCGACAGGCATACACATGAGATGATCCTTCTTTCAGCTGGACATAAGACAACTGCTTCAGATCATCCTCATCCAACATTCAGTCCTGATGGGACCAGAATAGAAATCCAGTCAGCAATGCTGTCTGAAAATAACAAGTCGATGAATATCTGTATAATTCCCGTACCTGAAGAGTGGTTGAAGCGAAAAGATTAAGAAACGGAAGACCGAAGAC
>JGI20214J51088_10000520_pt1 | contig 26736 bp, 21 predicted proteins | sample WetSurMetagenome_FD_51088 | JGI IMG/M metagenome (IMG submission 51088) | reverse complement strand
ATTGTTGCAAGCATACCCATCTGGTCGCCTTTTACTCTGTCAAATCCAGATTCCGCACCACTCAGGCCACGGAATATGTTTCCACCCCCTATAACTATTGCGACCTCGCAGCCGCTTTTCACCACTTCAATAACCTGTTTTGCATATTCCTTTAAAACAGAATCACTTATTCCATGATTGCCTTTTCCTGAAAGTGATTCCCCGCTTAGTTTTAATAAGATCCGTTTGTATTTAATCATTGTATATTTTTATTTTTAGAGGTAAGATTGACCAGGACATGTTGGAAAAGTTATATTTATTGGTGCTTGTATTAGCATTACAAAAAGGTTTCACATAATTCTTACTTTAACGTAAAGATAAAAAAAAAGTGGCGCCCTGAAGCGCCACCTGAATATGAAATATGAACCTACGTATTATAAATTGAGAGTAAAGCGCTTAAACTGAGTNACAGTAAGCTCTTTGTTTACCGATTGAAGNTACTGTTTTACAGTCATTTTGTTGTCTTTTACAAAATCCTGGTTAAGAAGAGTACTCTCTTTAAAGAATTTAGTCAGTTTGCCCTGAGCAATTTTCTCAAGCATCTCCTCTGGTTTTCCATCACGTCTGGCCTGTTCTTTACCGATTTCAATTTCCTGGGCAATTACAGATTCAGGAACAAAATCCTTATCAATAGCTACCGGATTCATTGCAGCTATCTGCATTGCAACATCTTTGTAAACCTGTACATCAGCTCCGGCTTTTGTAAAACCAACCAGCGTGGCTAGTCTGTTGCCCGGATGAATGTATGCCTGAACATGAGCGGCTTCAATTTTCTCGAAATAAGAAAGATCAAGTTTCTCACCGATAATTCCAACATACTCAACAACCTTGTCCCCAACCTTACCACCATCCATTGGAAGTGATTTCAGCTCGTCAAGATTTGATGCCTTTTTTGCAACAGCAATGTCAAGTATTTTGTTGGCAAGGGCCATGAAGTCAGCATTTTTTGCAACAAAGTCAGTTTCACTGTTGAGTACCATAATTGCGCCTGTCTTTCCGTCGTCTGATACTTTTGATAAGACAACACCTTCAGAGGCTTCTTTATCGGCACGTTTATTAGCAACAGCCTGTCCTTTCTTACGGATTATTTCAATTGCTTTATCAAAGTTGCCTTCAGATTCTTCAAGAGCTTTTTTGCAGTCCATCATTCCGGCAAGGGTTACTCTTCTTAATTTGGCAACATCAGCAGCATTAATAACAGCCATAGTATTTTCTTTAATATGGTTATAAATAGTAATTTCTATTATTCTTCTTCAGTCTCATCAATTACTTTGACAGCATCTTCCTCATCATCAGATATCAAAGTAACATCGTCATCTTCCTCAATTTCTTCTTCCTCGTCTTCTTCAACAATAGCCTCAATTATTGCGGCAGGAATATCTTTAGTTTCAAGTTCTTTCCTTATTATTTTCTTGTCTTTTTGCTGAGGTTCTTTGTCTTTCTCAATCTTTCTTTCATTAAGACCTTCGTCAATCGCCTGGCACAGAATCCCAACTATTAAGGAAATCGATTTGGATGCATCATCATTTGCCGGTATCGGGAATTCAATATCTGAGGGATCTGAATTGGTATCAACCATTGCAAACACAGGTATTCCGAGTCTTTTTGCTTCTTTGACTGCAATATGTTCCTTAGAAACGTCAACAATAAACAGAGCAGAAGGCAGCCTTGTCAGATCAATAATACTTCCAAGAGTTTTTTCAAGTTTTGCTCTCTGCCTGGTAACCTGAAGTCTTTCACGTTTTGAGAGATTCATAAAAGTTCCGTCCACAGCCATTTTGTCAATTGAAGACATCTTCTTAACAGCCTTACGGATTGTTGGGAAATTGGTAAGCATACCACCCGGCCAACGTTCTGTTACATAAGGCATATTAACAGCCTTTACTTTTTCGGAAACAATCTCTTTTGCCTGTTTTTTAGTTGCAACAAACAGCACTTTCTTTCCTGATTTGGCTATATGTTTCATTGCTGAAGCAGCCTCGTCCAGTTTTGCGACCGTTTTCTCCAGGTCGATGATATGAATACCATTACGCTCCATAAAAATGTACGGAGCCATAGCAGGATTCCACTTTCTTTTAAGATGTCCGAAATGGACACCGGCATCAAGTAATTCTTTGAAATTTGTTCTGGGCATTTTTTGAGTTTTTAAGTTTACATTCTTTCAATCAATTGCAAAGTAGCCCCGCCATCTGGTGGGAGTCTCTGCAATTTAGATACTAAACTTGCATCTATAACGACTGACTTATTAATTCCTAACGTTTACTGAACTGGAATCTCTTACGAGCTTTTGGCTGACCAGGTTTTTTCCTTTCAACCTCACGGGGATCGCGTGTAACAAATCCCTCTGCCTTAAGTGCCGGCTTAGATTCAGCATCTATCATAATGAGAGCCCTGGTAATTCCCAATCGAAGAGCTTCTGCCTGACCTTTAACTCCACCACCATCAAGATTAACATTGATATCATATTTGTCAGTGGCATTTAAAAGGACAAGTGGCTGGGTTACCACATACTGAAGTGTTTCGGCACCGAAATATTCTTTATAATCTCTGCCATTAACAGTAATTTTTCCCTTGCCATCGCTTAAATAAACACGTGCTACAGCTGCTTTCCTTCTTCCAAGAGCATTGATTGGTTCCATATCTGTTGCTTAATATTTTTTAAAGTTCAATTGTTTTTGGTTTCTGCGCTTCATGAGGATGTGAAGTCCCAACATAAACATGCATATTCTTGTAAAGTGCACTTCCCAAACGATTCTTTGGCAGCATTCCCTTTACCGCATGTTCAATCAGCCCTATCGGATTCTTTTTCATCATCGCATCAGCAGTTGTAAACCTCTGACCTCCCGGGTAACCAGTATGCCTGACATATACTTTATCTGACCATTTCTCACCCGACAAATCGATTTTTTCAGCATTGATAACTATAACGTTATCACCGCAATCCACATGAGGAGTAAAATTAGTCTTGTGTTTTCCTCTGAGCATTGAGGCCACAACTGTAGCAAGTCTTCCAAGAATCTTCCCTTCAGCGTCAATAATAACCCACTCTTTGTTAACAGTGGCCTTATTTGCTGATACCGTTTTATAACTTAAGGTGTTCACTTGTTCTTATTTTTAAATTGATACACTTATATATAATGTAAAGACCCCATAATTTTGGGGACTGCAAAAATACAATATATTTCCTAAAAAAAAAGAATATTGAATAGAATTTATTTAAGTTAAGTAAAACTAGCTTATTTTTATATCCTGTTAGAATTAAAAACAAATGATTTATTCTTACAGATTAATTAAACTCTTTGTGAACCTTTGTGATCCCGATAGCTATCGGGACCTTTGCGTGACTTTGTGGTAAAAAACTCTCGCCAATTACACCGCCCGGCTGACACCCGAGGGATGTAGGTCATCAGGTCTGCTAAAGAGTAACACAATGTGATTAAGAAATGTAAATGCACCTGAATATTAAGCTATTTATGGAAAATGATAAGCTTTTTCTCAAAAAAGCCATTGAAAATGCAACTAAAGGAATTATGAAGGGTGGAGGACCTTTTGGTGCTATAGTAGCAAAGAATGGCAAAATTATTTCTGAAGCAGTGAACAATGTCGTTCTTGCCAGAGACCCTACAGCACATGCTGAAATACTTGCAATCAGAGAAGCTTCATCAGTTCTGGAATCTCATGATCTGAGTGATTGCACATTATATACTTCCTGCGAACCATGCCCCATGTGTCTGGGTGCAATATACTGGGCAGGAATCAAAAAAGTGGTATATGCCTGCGACCGGATTGATGCTGAAAAAGCTGGCTTCAGTGATAATTTTATTTATGAAGAAATTATACTCAGTCCGGCTGAAAGAAAAGTAACTTTTCTCCAGATCAAAGATATGGACGGGGAAGAGGTTTTCAAGAAATGGGATGATTTGGAAAATAAAATCCTTTATTAATCTTAAATATGGTTTCCGGAGAAAAATTGACCAAAAAGTTTTTTATCCGTGATGTACTTGACGTTGCCCCTGACCTGATCGGGAAAATTATGGTTATAAGAACAGGTAAAGACACCTTCGGCAGGTTTAAGATTACTGAGGTTGAAGCTTATCGCGGAACTGATGATAAAGCCTGCCATGCTTCAAAGGGCAGAACCCATCGCACTGAAATAATGTTCCATGAGGGTGGCCGGCTATATGTATATCTTGTATATGGAATGTACTGGATGCTGAATGTTGTAACTGGTCCGGAAAACATTCCTCAGGCGGTTCTAATAAGAGGAATCGAAAACTATTCAGGTCCCGGAAAGATAACAAAATCATTAGGAATAGACCGTTCTTTCTATGGTGAGGATCTCGATATCTCGGAAAGGATATGGTTTGAAGATATCGGAATTACTCCGGATCTTAAAACCGGCGAGAGGATTGGAATAGACTATGCTGGTGAATACTGGAAAACCCGACCCTGGAGATATTATTTAGAGTAAAGTGTTTGTTTATTTCAGAGTGATTATAAATACAGAGATATTGCATGCAACGTCTCTACAATATACTAACAGAAATAGTCTTATCCAATTCATTCAGAGGTACATTCAGAATCTGAAAGTTAAGATATCAGAATTATTAGAATTATCAATTCTTAAGTATAGCCAGTCTGAAAAGCTTGTCAAAATTCATATGAAGAGCAACAGAATAATCAAGTCTTTTTAGACTCACATCATAATAGGTATCAACTCCGAAAAACAGTTTAAAATAAGTTTCCGGTAAGATATTCAGATAGAAGCAATTTGTTATTATTTTCCGCTCAGGAACTACAACATCAGGCTGGTAATCAGAGACACTGCCATAAATATTATTACCGTTCGGCGCAAAGAAATTGTGAGCTTTCCAGTATCCACCTCCAATGTAAATTGATTTATATGTGTAATGTAGTTTTATCCAGGATGCATATCCATGCGATATTCCTGATTGAGATTCTCCGTTGAGCTGATTATTAATAAACCGAAGATATTCAATGCCAGCCTGTCCGTATCTTTTTTGTGCCAGGTTGAAATTAACTCTCAGACCTGATGCAAAATTAAAAAGTGTCTCGACCGGTTGCGGGTAGTTGCTGATCTGTCCGCCGAAGTGTTTAAACTGCAACTGAACAGGAATCTCAAATTGAAGAAACCCGGCAATAGTTGATGTTGTATATTTGAATGATTCCCCGAAGGTGAATATTTCACGCGTTGAGTCGCCCTTGAAAATGTAGTTTTCCCAGTTTAACCAGGTGTCATTAAAAATATGATCATTGGAGGTTGTCAGCTGTAATCCGTCTTCTGCAAAGGCATTATACAATCTTTCACTGTTAAAGTGAGGATCAAAAAGCCGGTGCCTGTCACTTCCGGAAAGTGTGCCGATTGTAAGAATAGTCTTTTCTGATAAATTCATGGAAGCTGAAAATACAGGTCTGACTTGTGAAAAGCGTTTTGATCCAGAATACTTAAGAAGGTGTGTTCCGGCATGAAGTGTAATCTTCCCGGAAGGAGAAAATACAAGTTCCGGCTGGAAAAAAAATCCCACAAGTGTATATCCCTCAATTACAGGACTTGAATATTCATTATCCTTTACGAAATTAATATTCTTAATCCTGAGAGAGAGTTCTCCGGCTATGGTTCCATTTGCTCCTTCGATTTGGCCATAAGTATTCCAGATGGTAACAAATAATGTAAAAAAGAGGATAGACAGGTATCTCACCATGACTCAGGATTTGGACAAAAGTAGCAATTTTCTTTCAAGTTAAAATGATGTTAAATAGAATGCAAATGAGGGCATATTATTTTTTTTTGCGTTCTTTGTTCTTTAAATAATCAAAAACAAGTCGTTTATGGACTCAATTTGGGGCAATTACCGCCGCTGGAATAATCTCACAGGTTGGTTTCTCTTTGTCTTTTCAACAATAATCTATCTTCTGACTCTTGAACCAACAGTTAGTTTCTGGGATTGCGGGGAATTCATTCTTTCTGCTTTTAAACTTCAGGTTGGTCATCCTCCGGGTGCGCCTTTGTTCCTGATGATCGGAAGAGTCGCAACACTTTTTGCAGGAGGTGATACATCGAAAGTTGCTCTTACGGTAAACGCTTTGTCTGCCATTTGCAGCGGATTTGCTATTATGTTTCTTTTCTGGACCATTACACACCTGGTGCTCAAGGTATTCGTAAATGACGGTATTCCTGAATCAAAACATATACCTGCAATTCTCGGTAGTGGAATATTAGGAGCTCTGACTTATACCTTTTCTGATACATTCTGGTTTTCTGCTGTTGAAGGAGAACTGTATGCACTATCCTCATTAGTCACCGCACTCGTATTCTGGGGTATGCTTAAATGGGAAGATGAGGCAGATCAGTCATATTCAGGCAGATGGATAATCCTTATCGCCTATATTATGGGTCTTGGACTTGGAATACATCGTCTTAACCTCCTGGTAATACCAGTTCTGGTATTTGTATTCTATTTCAAAAAGTATGAAGTCACAACAAAAGGTGTTATTAAAGCACTTCTTTTTGCTGTGATTCTTCTCTGGCTGATGGTCTTTGTTTTAATGCCCGGAGTTCCCGAAGTTGCGGGCTGGTTTGAACTGTTGTTTGTAAATATTCTCCGCTTACCATATAACAGCGGGCTTCTGGTTTATCTTATAATTCTCTTTGGAGGCCTTGCATTTGGGATACATTATTCTCTGAAACACAAGAAATTAATCCTTAATTATGTACTGACAGCATTAACTGTAGTCATGATTGGTTATTCATCTTATGCCATGATTATGATAAGATCATCTGCACGTCCGCCGATGAACCAGAATAATCCTGCAGATGTGTTTTCTCTTTCATACTACATTAATATGAAGCAGTATGGCAGCTCTCCGAAATTCTATGGAAATTATTACAGTGCTCCGGTAGTTGATGCAAAGAAAGTTATTGCAGGATATAATAAGATAGATGGTATATATAAACCATATTACCATCCTGAATATGAGTACAGCAAGCAGTTTGAAACAATTTTTCCACGAATGTACAGTTCCGATCCTGATCATGAAAGCGCTTACAAATACTGGGGAAAGGTTGTGGGACGGAAGTATTCTGTTGGTTCTGATAAAGAGACAATTGTCTGTCCAACCTTTGGAGAAAATCTCCGTTATTTTTTTCGTTATCAGGTAGGATTTATGTACCTGAGATATTTCATGTGGAATTTTGCAGGACGTCAAAACGATATTGAAGGAAACGGTAACTATATTAATGGTAACTGGATCAGCGGGATAAAAGTAATTGATGAAGCCAGGCTGGGTAGCCAGGATAAGCTTCCTGGTGACCTGAAATCCAACCCCGGTAACAACAAATACTACTTACTTCCATTACTGATCGGCCTTGCTGGTATGTTCTGGCAATACAAGAAAAATAAAAACGGTTTCTGGCTTGTTACAGCATTTTTTATAATGACAGGAGTTGCAATTATTTTCTATCTTAATCAGTATCCAAATCAGCCAAGGGAAAGGGATTATGCTTATGCCGGATCATTTTATGCGTTTACAATCTGGATAGGTATTGGGTTTATGTTTGTATATGAAGAAATTCAGAAGTTTCTTGGTAATAAAGGAGCGGTTGTAGTTACTTTGGTAATTCTGATTACTGCAGTCCCGGTACTTATGGCATCTCAGAACTGGGATGACCACGACCGTTCCGGACGTTATACTGCCAGGGACATTGGAGCGAATTATCTTAAATCGTGTGCTCCCAATGCAATATTATTTACATATGGTGATAACGATTCATTCCCTGTTTGGTACGTTCAGGATGTAGAACAGGTAAGAACAGATATTCGTGTTGCTAACCTCAGTTATATTCAGGCTGGCTGGTATATTGAAATGATGAGGCAGAAAGCTTTTGACTCCGAACCGTTTCCACTGACTCTGAGCCCTGAAAAGTACGTTGAAGGGGTCAGGGAGCAGCTACCGGTAAATAACAGGGTTGACAAACCAGTTAATCTGAAAGAGGTAGTACAGTTTGCCGGACTCGATGATAATAAATACAAGATCGAACTTGGTGGCAGAGGTGAATATCTGAATTACCTCCCTGCAAGTAAGTTCATTATTGATGTTGATTCCGCAAAGGTACTTTCGAATGGCACCGTTAAGGAGTATTTTAAAGACAGACTGGTATCCCCTTTGATCTGGGAGTATTCCGGGACTGATGCTTTTAAAGGCGACCTTGCAATAATGGATATGCTATCAACAAATAACTGGACGAGACCCGTTTATTATTCGACAACAGTTCCTTCCACCCAGTACAAAGGACTTGATAAATATTTTATCCAGGAGGGTTTAGCTTACAGAGTAGTCCCTGTACGAACTGATCAGCGGGATAAGAGTGAATTCGGCATGATCGACCCCATCGTGATGTATGATAATCTTATGAATAAGTTTACCTGGGGAAATGCTGCCGATCCTTCAGTTTATCTTGATGAAAATAACCGGAGGATGTTCAGCAATTTCAGGAGACTTTTTGCAAACCTGGGGAAAGAGCTTCTTATAAAAGGAGATACTGTTAAAGCTATCGAGGTTGCCAACCGAGGTCTTGAAATTGTACCCTCAGAAAAGATTCCAAACGACTTTTTCTCAATCGGACTCGCAGAAGTTCTTATCATGGCAGGGAAAAAAGATGAGGGCAGTAAGTTATTAAATGAAATTATCAGCTATTCAAAAGAGTATCTCAACTATGCAATAGGGATAAAGCCTGAAGAACGTTTTGGACTGGAATATCCTACAGGTATTAATATGCAGTCATTACTCGATATCTATCACCTGTCGATAGAGTTGAAAATGGACTCTCTTAAGGCAATTGTTGAGCCTGAAATTGATAATTACTACAGCAAACTTTATTCAGCAAAATAAATTTATATGCGGCTTTTCAGACCTTGCTTAATTGCAGGTTGGCTATATCCTGGAGCTTTATTCAGGATACAGACTGATGAAAAGTTATTATTCCTGACTTTCGATGATGGACCGGATCCTGATTCAACTCCCCATCTTCTGGATCTTCTCGAAACTTATGATATAAAAGCTCTGTTTTTTTGCGTTGGAAGTGCTTCTGAAAAGTATCCTGACCTTATTTCCCGGATTAAGAAAAATGGGCATGTGATAGGTAATCATGGGTTTAGTCATCTTAGTGGATGGAGGACCGGAAAGAAAAGGTATTTATCTGATATCAGTCGCGCTGCTCAATTTACTTCACCTGCCTTTTTCAGACCACCCTTCGGGCATTTAAACCTCAGCCAGTTCCGGAAACTGAAGAAAACATTTAAAATAGTTTTCTGGGATATTATGGCTTATGATTTTGACCCTTCATTTGGGAATCAGAATTCTTTAAGGATACTGAAAACCAAATTACGTCCGGGTTCTATTATTGTATTACATGATACTGTTTATTCTTCTGCAAATACAATCCTTGGGGAATTTATAACTTATTCATTGAAAGAAGGATATAGATTTGAATTGTTGGATATTGGATCAGACAAATAATATTCTGCACCAATCTCATAACGTTAAATTTTAAATGAGTGTGTCACAAAGATTATTGGAATGGTTAAGCATAACTAAGCCAGGAACACTGTTGCTTCTGTAAACACTCTTTCAAACCAGTAATCAACTTTTTTTGAAAGAGGAAAATCCGAAACAGGAAAAGGGTTTTCGTGAGAATAGGTGTACGGGAAATCCCAAACATCAACAATGTCTTTCCTGCTTAGGTTCCCAAGTGTTGCAACTACTCCATCCGATGGTATTACAGCATCTTGTGACAGAGTTATTGACTGGATCTGGTTCTGTAGTTTTTGTAAAATTTTTTCCCTGAATGTTTTAAGCCTTCCTAAATCTATCATCGATCTGAATGCCATTCCAATCTGGCTTGAACTCAGAAAATCGACTAAGGGACTCTTTCCGGTAATATTTTTTTCAAAATCATTAAGGTAGTAACTATATACCCTGTCGAATGCCACACTATCCATTATCAGCTTTGATGATCCTCTCATGTTGCTGAAAACCGATCCGCCGCAAAAGATAAAAAGCTTAGACTCATCAAACAGGTTTTCAGGATTCCCCATTACTATAATTTCAGCGAGAAAGGCACCTATTGAATAGGCGAAAATATTAATCTTGCTACTGCGTGGTATTATACAATGTTCTCCGTTCCTGATAGTTAAAAGCAATTTTGTAATATCTGATACGGTTTGATACCCTGAATTAAAAAATCGCATAGGGTCTTCCGTAAGCCGGTTACTGATAGCGATATTGGCGAAACTTGACATTTTAATTTCCTTCATTGAAGAATTTCTGTCCTTCATAAATGGAATCATTGCTCTTGGATCTTTCCATGATACCGGAGACCTGTTTATATGAAATGATATAGGGAAAAGAATAACATAGCTGTTCGTGTTACTGGCAAGATAATATGCCCATGCAAGATATTTGACCCAGCTTCGCTCATTAAGACCATGCAGCAATAAAATCACTTTATCACTTTCAGCTCCCGGCGGAGTGAAGACAGGATATGAAAAAGAATGATTTTCAGGGATAAGTGTATCTTTTATATTTGAAAATCCATTTTTAGATCCATCTGACAGAAATCCGATATTATGAATTTCAATATCTGAATCAGGAATACGAATCACCTCTTTTTCTTTATCGAACAGTGATTTAAGTTCATTGAATTTTTTAGTGTACTCCATTATTAATTTTGCAGAAAAAAATATTTGTACAAAGGAAGTAGAGACATTTGTGGTTGGCAAATTTATGGGTCAGGTTATTGGGTGAAGGGATATAATCATATAATCAGGGATATAATTCACCTATTTGTGATAGAATTCTGACATTGATTGACAAACCAGTTCCGTTTTACAAACTTTAAAGTTGGAAATTCACTAATTTTGCAGAAATCAAAAATGTTTTTATGGTTGACTTTCAGAAACCGTTACCTTCCTACCTTATAGAAAAGCGGAATATTATTCGTCTGGTGCTTTTTACTTCGCTGTTTGCCCTGGTTTTTATCAATCTTTATTCCCCATTTGGAGCCGACATGTGGTTTAATCTGACCCGATTCGAATTTTTCACTTATTCCAGCCTGACAATTCTTACCGGTGTGCTTGTAGTTGTAATAAGCCGGATTATAATGTACAAGGTCAGTAAAAGGTATACAATAATTATTTGGCAATACCTTCTGTGGATATTAGCTGAAATATTCTTTATGGCTCTCTTCTATGCACTGTTTGAAAAGTTCTTTCTTAAAGATGTCAGGATATTTACTGATCTGGTAAGGATTTCATCACGTCATACTGCTCTGGTTCTCTTATTGCCATATTCCGTATTATGGCTCTATTTTTCCTGGAAAGATAAAAAAGAACAAATAGACAGACTTGCAGATATTCAGGCATTTTCAGCAAACACCAGGAACATGATTCCGTTCTATGATGATAAGGGAATTCTGAAGTTTTCAATTAAAAAAGAGAACCTGCTCTATCTGGAATCAGCCGAGAATTATGTAAGCATCTGTTACCTCAATAAAAGTAAAGTGTCAAAATACCTCCTCAGAGACACTCTGAAAAAAATAGAGGAAACTTTTACAGGAACTGATATTATCAGATGTCATAGATCATATATGGTTAATTTTGATAAAGTTAAAGTGATAAGAAAGGATAAAGATGGTCTGAAACTTGAATTAGATAATCCATCAGGTACTGATATTCCTGTATCAAAGACTTATGTTGATTCTGTGATGCGTACCTTCTCAAAATATTGTCAGACCAGCGATTCAGGTTAACAGTTTTCCATTTACGATTTTGTTTATCGGATGGAAATGTTACTTTTGAAATGATATAATACTTGCTTGAAAATGAATATTCTCATTCTGGGATCAGGTGGCAGGGAACATGCACTAACCTGGAAACTTGCCCAAAGTAAAAAAGTCCACAGGATTTTTATAGGTCCGGGAAATGCCGGTACCTCTGCTTTAGGAATTAACCTTAAACTGGATCCTGGAAACTTTCGGGAGATAAGAGAGGCTGTAATTGAAAATAAAATAAATATTGTTATTGTTGGTCCAGAAGCACCTCTGGTTGACGGGATACAGGATTTTTTTCTCATGGATCCCATATTGAAAAACATTCCGGTAATAGGACCTGATAAATCTGCTGCGCGACTCGAAGGGAGCAAGGATTTTGCTAAGGCTTTTCTCGTCCGGCACAATATACCCACGGCAGGTTACAGGAGCTTTGACAAATCATCATTAAAAGAGGCTCCCGGCTTTCTCAGAACTCTGGATCCTCCTTATGTTATTAAAGCTGATGGACTTGCCGCCGGGAAAGGGGTATTGATCATTGATGATATCCATGAAGCAGAAAGAGAGATACAAGCTATTCTGAATGGCAAGTTTGGTCCTGCCGGACAAAAAGTTGTCATTGAAAAGTTTCTTAAAGGGATTGAACTATCGGTATTTATTATTACTGATGGGATTTCCTATAAATTACTACCTGAAGCAAAGGACTATAAGAGAATAGGAGAGGGTGACACCGGTCTGAATACAGGAGGTATGGGCGCAGTATCTCCGGTTCCATTTGCAGATCATGTTTTCATGGAAAAGGTAAGCAGCAGAATAATTGAACCAACCATAAGCGGATTAACAAAAGATGGGATTGTTTATAAAGGATTCATTTTCTTTGGTCTTATAAATGTCGGTGGCAATCCCTTTGTAATTGAGTATAATGCCAGGTTGGGTGATCCGGAATCGGAAGTAATAATACCAAGGATAAAATCTGACTTCTTTGATCTTATTGAAGGTGTGGCAAACGGTGACCTGGCAACGAGAAATATTGAAATAGATGAAAGATTTGTTTCAACGGTCATGCTTGTCTCAGGTGGCTATCCGGGACATTATGAGAAAGGAAAGCCTATTGAGGGGTTAGATAAGATTACCGAAAGTGTGGTCTTTCATTCTGGCACAGATACTGTTGGGAATAAGATTGTTACAGCTGGCGGACGAGTTCTGGCTGTCACTTCATTTGGGAAAACAATGGAAGAGGCTCTTGATATCTCTTATAGAAATGCCGGATTAATAAATTTCGAAGGCATCAGTTACAGAACTGATATTGGATTTGATCTTTAGATAAATGTTGTTAAGGTTATTTAAAGGAACCACCCCGGGAGTAATATTCCTGATTATAATTACACTTCTGGCTGTCTGGTTCGCAACTTTTTTAAAACATCCCATTGATTCTGTATTTCATTATATTACAGAACCGATGCCTCTTTATGGCCTATTGAAGAATATTGTTGGTGATAATCATTTTCTGGGAGTAATTTTTTCTCTTTCGTTGGTTTCGCTGATTGCATTCCTCCTGGTAAATTTCAATTCAAACGGATTATTTATCAATGAGAGAACCTTTATCCCCGCATTGATTTATATTTTATTAAGCGGATTATTTCCGGAGTACCAGGTCCTGAATCCTGTTATTCCTGCTTCGTTGTTTCTTATACTGGCAATTATAAGGATTATGGATGGTTACCGGATACCGGGAATTGCTTACAATTTTTTTGATGCAGGAATTATGATAAGTACTGGCAGCCTTTTTTATGCAAATCTGATCTGGTTCGGACTTCTGCTGATAATAGGTATTGCTATACTCAGGACAGGTAACTTCAGAGAAATTGCGCTTTCCATCCTTGGATTGCTGACACCATACCTGTTTACGTTTGGTTTCTTTTACGTGATAGGAAAGGATCTGGCAGGTTTTTTATCACTGATGAAAGATAACCTGTTCAGCAGATCAGAAGGTTATCCATTTTCAAGTTTAACCGTAGTTGTTTTGATCTTTACAGGTTTAACTATACTTGTCAGTCTGGCTTATTTGTTACGGGTAATGAATTCGAAAAAAATAAAATCACGTAAAACATTTTCCCTGCTGATCTGGACATTTATTATATCTATGGTAATTTATTTTGCTTTACCTTCGGTTTCAGTTGAAATAGTATGGCTGACAGCAATCCCTGTGAGCTATTTCCTGTCACATTATTTTATTTTTGATAAAACCAGAATGGTTCCGGGAATTTTATTCTCTGTACTTTTTGTTCTTATTTTGATAATCCAGATCAGGTCGCTCAAATAATTGGATTATTTTACCATCGAAACAACTCCGACTCCTGATCCCTGTTGCCCGTTAATGAAGTCATAATTAAGCTGATATATTCCACTCTTATTACAAATAAAATCAACAAAGGGATATGTCTTCCCGGTTTTCACATCGAATGATGAAAGAACTAGTTTATTAGCTTCATCTTTAATACTAAGAATTAACTGACCCTTGGAACCCTCTGTATTGCAAAGTGTGAACCGGTATTTTGTGTTCTTCCAGAGTGACATGTTTGCTTTATACCTGAGCTCAGTTTGGGAAGAAGCTTTACCGAGCTGGATTCTGAAATCTTTCAGATATTTGGCGTCCGGTCCGGCGTTTAAGACGCAATTACTTACAGAAGGATCTTTTCCCTGCCCAAATGAAATGAATCCGATTGTAATTAATAAACATATTGTGAAAATACTTTTTTTCATCATATTATAATTGATTTTATCTGTATGATGGAACTCGGATGTGGAGCATTTTAATTATTTAAAGTTTGTGTGATACATGACCGGTACATACTAATTGTTTAAAATTAGCCTTTCCCTTATATTTTTGGTAACCTCAATTATGCCATCAAGCTGTTCTCTTGACATTTCAACAACGCTCTTCTCAGTTTGCTGAATTGTCAGGCCTCCGTTCTTTTCCACACTTACGGGTTCACCCTGAGTATAGGAAATTCTTATGTCCCTGTATTTTTCCTTAATTTCCTGAAGGTTCCTGCAAAGTTCAGTAAATTCAGAATCGCGATTGCAGTAAGGGCTTACCAGAAGAAGCAGATCATTCAATATAATCTTCTGTTCCCCAATTCTGTCGCGGAGCCTTTGATCAGGAAATTGACTGACAACCTGTGTTGCCAGATACTGACCTTCAATCCATACACCTATAATCATTAATGCAGAAAGTTGCCCGCGATCATTAGCTCTGAGATAATTATCAATTTGTGTATATGAATCAATTGATATGAATAGGAGAGAATCGAGGTTTGAGCGGTTTTGTGATAATCGTTTAATTGATTCGAAATCAAAGAACTGACCCACTTTGATATCTTCTGCAATTTTTCTTATGGATGAAAGAACATCTAGGGAAGAGCCTGTTTTTTCATACATATTAAGATAACCAAGATCGGCGCCAAGAATGCCCAGTTTGAGTGCTTTGTCAAAATTTGTACTCTGCTTATTTGCATCGATAGATGAAGCAAGATGGTTTTGTGAAAACGGGACCTCCAGCGTCTGAAGAAGATTGGCAATCTCTACGGGAGAAGTGATATTCTTCGAAATATCAGCAATGGCTTCAGGGCTGAGTTTCTCAGCTTCAGAGACAGGGACTGAATCAGCTTCGGGAAATACAAACTCTCCTGTTTTTACTGTGGCGTTCCTGCATGAAAAGCAGGCAATAATTATTAGTAACAAAAATACTCTTCCTTTCATTCAGGATGTATTATGGGTTTGTACAAAAATACAAAAAATCAGATTAACAACGCATTAAATGTTTATTTTCGAAATTTAAAATTCTCAATATATCGGACAACTTTTCCAAGTAATTCATAATAAAGCACCAGATAGAGCAATATTGTGCTTAAAAGCACCAGTGAAATATTGAATTTAAAGGTATCTGTTTTTATCCCAAAAATGTACTTGGCAGGAGCGTAAAAATGGGTTCTGAAATTAAATAATCCTTTCTTATCGGGATCAAGAAACACAGGATCAGTATTCTGCACAATCGAATTTTTGTAAATAAGGACTTTTTTCCGTTCATATGGCTTCTTTACAATATCTTCAAGCTTATAATTGTAATAGTCATTTTCAAGTTTCTTAAGTTTAATATCATTCATATTCAGGAAGCGATCCCTTCTGTCGCTTGCAGCATTGGAAATCCTGCTGAAAGTTTTATCAAGCCTGTCTAGATACCTGGCAAGGGAATCAGCAATTCCCGGATTAAATTCATATGGTGTAAGATCAGAAATATACTTAAATCCAGGGATGTTACTGAGAGAAGCTATTTTTGTGAGTTCATTTTTAAGAAGCTGAAGTTTGCTGAACTGACGGATGGATTTCTTAAGAAAAGGGTCTCCAATATTTCCCATATTCTTGGGATTGCTCCTGTACTCGAAAAGAGATGTAGCCAGTGCGTCCCTTAGTGTCTTAATCCTTTGGACCTTGTTGAACTCAGCCACACTGATTATCTTTTGAAGCTGATAGTATGTTTCTCCTTCTTTGTTATATTCAACTTTACTGTAGCGGTTATCCTTAAACTGTGAAACAATAAGTGCCTCATAGGTCCATCTTGTAGGCATAAGTTCCGCTATAAGCGGGACTTTATCAACATTGCCTATTTTCCTGTTTAGCTTGTCAAATGGAAACATAGCACCGCTAAGCACCATCATTGGGATTATTAAAAGGGGTATTATAATGTATATAGTAATAGCCGAATTAAAAGATGCAGATATATTCAGTCCCAGCATATTTGCGCAAAAAGCTGTGGTAAAAAGTGCAAGCCAGTAATTGAAAAACATACCCTTAATACCAAGAATAGGGTTTGCAATCATAACAAAAAGGAAGGTTTGCAGGGCAGATATCAGAATGAGTATTGCAACTTTGGAGAGAAGATACCCGGACCGGCTTAGATTCAGAAAGTGCTCCCTTTTTAGTATTTTTCTGTCACGGAAGATTTCCTCCGCACTTATCGTAAGTCCAAGAAAAAGCGCAACAATGAGACTCATGAAAATGTAGATTGGAATATTTTCATTTTCCGAGAATATGTATATATCTGAGTCAGGATCGGGAATGTATCTGATTATGAATGAGAGAATAAAACCAAGAATTGGCGCCTCCAGGAGAGTTAGCAACACATATTGGCGATTGGCTATTTTGCTTTTAAAATCTCTGGTGAGATAGATCACCAGCTGTTTCAGGGTACCTGGTCGCTGGAGGTTTTGATGAGGTGGTTCCTTAATATCCGGAATCCGTGTAAACGGATGTTTTGAATTAAAGGTATGCGCCCATTCTTTTGGATTGACTTTCCTTTTCTCCGTATATTTTCCGAACTCATCAACAACCTGAATTTCAATGATATTAAATATGGATTCAGGGTTGACATTCCCGCATGAAGGGCACTCTCCCAGGTTCGAGTTAATCTGGGCATCAAGCGTTTTAAAATAAATAACCGAATCAACAGGATTGCCGAAATAAGCCATACATCCTCCCTGGTCGAGTATGATCACTTTGTCGAACATCTTGAAGATTTCAGATGAAGGCTGATGAATGACTGTGAATATCAGTTTCCCTTTTAAAGTCAGATCCCGGAGCAGATCCATCAGGTTTTCGGAATCTCTTGATGAAAGGCCTGATGTAGGCTCATCAAGAAACAGTACAGAAGGTTCCCTGATAAGCTCCAGTGCAATATTCAGTCTTTTTCGCTGACCTCCGCTTATCACTTTGTTTAGAGGTGAACCAACTTTAAGTTCTTTTTTCTCAAGCAACCCGAGATTTGAAAGGGTTTGATCAACAAGTAAAGAAATCTCCTCCCTGGTTTTATTGCCAAAACACTGACAGGCAGCAAAGTATAAATTTTCAAAAACAGTGAGTTCTTCAATTAGCAAATCATCCTGTGGCACGTATCCAAAAACGCCTTCAAGAGCTTTATTATCATTAAAGACGTCCAAACCATTAATTTTAACTGTGCCGGAGGTTGGTTTCTGAACACCACTCATCAGGTTAAGAAGAGTCGTTTTACCCGAACCACTTGCCCCAAGAATACCTATGAGTTTACCCTCCTCGATAGAAAAACTTACATCATCAACAGCCGACTGTCCCTCATAAAAATTGAAAGAAAGGTTCTCAACAGTGAATGAAATTTTATGTATAATTATGTTAGATAGAAACCTGGAGCTGATATCACTATAGTAAATTGAATGCCCCTGTTGTGATTTTATGGAACCACCCTTTGCGAAGGTATAGATAATACCCGATCTGATTGGAAGGCCGTTTAAATATAATTGGTCCTTTGAAATGTACTTTATAAAATATAGATCAACACTTTCTAATCTTAGAATGATAATTTTAGTATCCTGGTATCCTGTAACCATTTTTTTGCATAATTCACACTCTTCATCCTCTGGGCATAAGAAAAGGATTGACGGGTTTTTGAGGTCTTCAGGATTGTCATTCTTTACAAATTGCTCTGTTGCGGTTAATTCTTCGTGGGATATCCTGAAAACTTCAGCTACGGTATTTATTATATTCATCCTCTGAAGCGTGAATTGACGATCTGAATTTACCAGTTCGTACAATCGCATCAGAACTACCACTTTTTGTTCCTGGTTAAGGGTACGATTGATCTTTTTACATATACCAAGAATCTTTACGGAGTCTTTAACGGAGGGAGCGGAAGATTCTTTTGCAGAGGATCTTTCTTTTACCGGACCTGCATGCTCATCAAAAAGAGCGAGGTACTCATTGACGGTTTCTTTGGTCAGTTGTTTGTTCAGGAAATCCGAAACATATTCATGTTCATTAAGGAGAATGCCGCCATCCTGTTTTACAATCAGGGCAAACAATTCCATCAATGCTTTTAAGATCTCCTCACTCATAAATTACCTGCGATATACAGCATTCCTAAAAACCGAAGTTATATAAATTCTATTTCTTTTTAGTGATTGGCTTAACAAAATTTCTCTCAATCCACCCTGGAATAAGCAACGCTCCGATAATAAGATATGGATAATAACTGATTATCCTCCATATAATTGCTATTGCCAGAGCTATGCTTCCTGCAATTAAGGGGTCAACCGGGATCTGGTCTGAAATGTAACGCCCCAGGATCAGCTCCGCGAAACCGCTCCCTCCAGGAGATGGGCTTATTATCATCATTATCCAGGTTACAAGTTGCCTTGCGAATATCAGGAAATGATGACTGATTGAAAAGAAAGCAACAAGTATTGCATTCACAACCCAGTATCTTGCAGTCCAGGAGAGAAAAGTAGCAGTCATAGCTTTTAGCCAGAATGAAAATGGTCTTCTCTTCAATTCATGTGAACTTTCGATTATATCATTGCCTGCTTTACGGGCCGATTCTTTCCACCTTCTTATCAGCGGCAGGCAGAAGAACTTATTTATAAGGTTACTTATTCCCTGTGGGTTAAAAAAAAGACCATACCCAACCAGGATAACCCATAATAATATTATGCTGTAGCCAATTCCTGCAATAAGGGCAAGGTCATTTAGAAAGGAAATACCCGTACCCTGAAGTGATGTTGTGAATAATGCACTCCTTCCAACCAGAATAAGCATTAATGGCAGCATTATCACAAAATACAGCTCGTCAAGAAAAGATGTTGCTAAAACAACAGATGTGCTTCTTCCCACGGTCATTCCCTCCTTGTGAAGGAATACTACCGCTACAGCTGTCCCCCCTACCGTTGAGGGAGTAATGGCAGAGGTGAATTCCCACAGCATAATTACTCTGAAAGCCTGCCTCCATGTGAGATCCTTATCCGACAGGATCCTGATCCTGATCATATATCCCAAATCCCTGCAAACCATACAGAACCAGGCTATAATAAGCCAGAATGCTGATTTCCAGGTGAAAACCAGCTTGCTGAGGACCTCGGCATTAATATCTTTGGAAATAAACCATCCGATAACCGCTAACCCTATTAATACCGGAAGGATTATTCTTCCGGGCTTGAGTTTGCTAACAAGGTTATAATGGCTGTCGTTAGTCATTAGCGGTCCTAATATTTGATTATGAAGCCATTCGGAAAACCATACTTCTTATGACAATGATGGCTAAAACGTTAAAGATGGAAATTATTTATTTCATATGCAATTTATTCAATCAGGATGGATGAATGAATTAATAGCGATCCAACCACCTGTACTTTCTCAAATTATCACCGAATTTCAATGCAACTGTCAATTCATGAGTTCCATATGTAACTCTTTGAATCTCGCTGAGTGTAAAATCCAAAGCATATCCAAAAAACAAAGCAGTCCATTTAGCCTGGTCCGGAATATATCTGAACCTGATGTTCCCTATTACACCTCCATTGGTTCTGTAGGTTAATCCTGCCCATATTTTTTGATCATAGACATATGTAAATCCCAAATCTGCTTGTGGTCGGAGCTGTTCCGACATCTTAAAAAGTACTGAAGGTACAAGCTCCGTCTTTTCTGCCGGAGTGATATTGTAAGATCCAAATAAGTAAAAATGTCTGTCCATATTAAAATTTCTATATGCATAATTACCTATTTTGACTACGGCACCAAACAATTGCAGTGCAGAAAAACCAATATCGAATCTGTGGTTCAAAAGATAAATTCCGAAATCAGCATCAGGAACAAATACTCCTCTGCGCAGATTATTATTTAACCATGGTTCATTGGGATCTCCAAAACTCATCTCATTTACGTTAATAATAAAATGATATCCTGTAAAAGCAAGACCCAACGATAGCTGCGTATAGTCCTGAAACCACATATGATAGGAGTATGATGCCTGAAATCCTGTTCTTTGAATGAGTCCGTTTTTGTCACTGAAAATATATCCGCCCAAACCTACCTTACCATCGGTTTTCGGTCGGTAAATAGTCCTGTTTTTAGGAGTATGTATGATTATATGATCTTTTTTAAGTATTCTTGTCTGCCAACTTACCGAGTAAGTTCTGGGTGCTCCGGAATAGCCCACCCATTGTTCCCGGGCAGTCAGGTTGAAACTTGTATACCCATCGCTGCCCGCATGTGCGGGGTTGATCAGGAATTTGTTATAAAGATACTGGTTAAATAGCGGCAGCTGCTGTGGAAATGATACCTGCTCCAGGGCAACAAAACAAAATATGTAAAAAAGTCTCTTCACAATTATTAAAATATTATTCTTCATCTCACAATTGTTATATCTCCAAGAATTGGTTTTGTTCCATTGTGAAGATCAATAACATAATGATAAGAATCTATAGGCAAGTTAACACCATTACCTCTTCCATCCCATGGATGAGGATAACCATGTTCAGATTTCCAGACAGACTGCCCCCACCTGTTATAGATTGTGATTTCAGCTTTTGGATAGAATTCAATATTGCCAATAATCCAGACATCATTAATAAAATCTCCATTAGGGGACAAGGCTTCAGGTATTATAAGGCAGGTTTTGTTCATGGAATTAACCTGTACAGAATCTTTTGCAGAACATCTGTTCTGGTCAGAGACAGTCACTTGATATAACCCTGTGGGAATATTTGATATATTTTGACCCGTGAAATTATCTGACCATCTGTAGATATAGTCATTACCGGGAACTCCTCCCGTAACAGTTAACCTGATTTCTCCGTCAGACAAGTCGGGACACTGTGGTTCAGTAACATGCAGGTTAAGTTCAAGTGAATCAGGTTCAGTCAGTGAAATTGTATCTATCCCGGAGCACATAAATTTATCTGTGATTAATACAGTATATTTTCCGCTTGTAAGTCCTGTGATATTGTCTGTTGATGCTGTAAAACCTCCAGGACCATTCCAGCTGAATGTCATATGAGATGATACATCAGCTGGAATTATTCCAATAAATCCGTCGGATTGACCGTGACAACTTATATTAAATCCATTATAATCAGAAAGGACTTTTGTATAGTTATCCTTAATGGTTGGTTGTGGCTTTATAAATATTTCAGTCGATCTTTCTGAAGTACATCCCATTGAATCTGTAACAGTGAAGTTATATGTACCTGTAGCAAGACCAGATATATTTGTGACGGAACCTGTTCCAATAATTGCACCTGGCTGAATAGTCCATCCTCCATTTAAAGGTAAGCCCGACAATATCGCGCTACCGGAAGGAACAGTACATGAAGGCTGGGTCAGACTGGCTGTTGGAGGAGCAGGTAAAGGATTTACGACCACCTGCACCTTCCTCACCTCTCCCGGACATCCATCTGAAGAACGTTCCTGGAGCTCTAGTAAAAAAGCATTTGCGGTATTCCAGGTGTGAATAAATTCATTAGTAGTAAAACCAGCCTGAATTACCCCGTCAATCCACCATGTATAAGTTGAACCGGGATTAGGATCAACATGATAATGTCTGGTCTTTCCAATGCAGACATTATCTGTTATTGTTATCTGTCCGGCTAACCTTAACCCGCTGAAAAGTATCAGGCCAAATATCAATATGCATGGATACCATTTAAGCATACGAACACATTTTCAGTTTTTTTACCCTCCCGGCTAATAATAAAGTTGCCGGGAGGATCGAAAATTTCAGGTCGTTTCAGAGATAGAGTCAATCAAATCATCTAATTATGATAGATGGGAGATGTGACCGGAAGTGGTATTACAGTTACATCCATGGTTGCCGGACTGGATTGAGGGCATCCGGTGGCGATATTGTAATTAACCCTCACCGAATAAGGTCCGGAACTATTCCATGTCACAGTCACGGTATTATCATTTATAGTTCCCCCGGCTGTCACAAGTCCTCCTGTTACTATCCAGCTATAGTTGATCATCCCCTGTTCCGTTGAGTAAACAACACCAGTTGTTCCAAAACAGACTGGACTAACGGTCGTAGTAATAGTTGGTATTGCTGATGTGCTTACAGTAACTGTCGCAGTACCTGATTGAGCCTGCAGGCAAGCAGATGCACTGGCATCACGTACACTGACCAGGTTATAAACGAATATACCGGTTATTCCCGTTGGAGCACTCACAGTCATGCTGTTCCCGGATGTCGTTGTTACTGACATGTTTTCACCACCGTTGATATTATATGTGAAGGTATATGGTGATGTCCCATTTACTCCGGTGAAGGTAATCAGAGGTGCAGTGGCATTCTGACAAACCGTAGTTGTTCCGGCTATTGTTCCTGTAACCGTTGGATTAACAGTTACGACAACAGATCTGGCTTGTCCATAACACCCTTCAGCATTTCTTTCTATCACTGATAAGGTATAAACTCCGGGGACATTCCATTCTACTATTATAGAATTTTCTGTACCATTAATTTCCCATTCAGTCCCCGAAGTGCCTGGTGTTATGCCCCAGGAATATGTAGATCCAGATGTAGGTGTAATCAGATAAGGTTCATTCCCGACACAAACTGTCTGTGCAGGATTTTGATTAGTCTGAGCCCAAGTTCCTCCAGTGCCTGTGAACAGGAACATCAGGATGATTGAGCTTAGCAGGATTAATTTTTTCCTCAACGGGAAATAAGGACAGATGTTCGACGCTTTGCCCTGGTTAAAAAATCCGGGCACTCTTTTAAGTTGATAGTTTGTTCTCATTGGATTTATTTTTTAATTTGAAGTTATTTAAGTGGGATAGTTTGTTTAATACCAGCTGGTTAATTTTCCGTTTTGTATTTAGCGATGATAAATTGCTGAGGTGTTTGGTAAGGGAATCACATTCCATGATGCTTTGACATATGCCCCATAATTGCAGCCATTAACACCGGTGGAAATTCTTCGTGTTCTGATCTGAACCACCTTTTCTCCATTCAAACCAGTCGTTGAAATATTTTGGCCGGGTGAATAGGTGTTCCAGGTGGTGCCACTATTGGTACTATATTCATAAATATCAGTATAGGCACCGGGAAAACCGCCTGAGCCGCCGGTAAATATTGCTGAAACCGGTGTCTCAGAACAAGCATTCAGATTTTCAGGTGAGGGCACAATGTCCTGTGAAACAGGATCTTCATAGATTTCAAATTTCTTAAAGTCGGTATAAGCATCTGTGTTACAGATAATGTCGGTCACTTTCCTTCGATAGCAGGATGTTACTGATGGCGGCACGGGAGTATAACTTGTCATATTTGTTCCCGGAATATCTGCCCATTCTCCGGAACATCCTTCATTCATTTGCCATGTGTAAATATATGAACCAGAACCACCTGTTGCAGGGCCATAGGGCAAATTTGTCCCTCCGATGGCAGTTGTCCCTCCAACACAGAATTGTTTTAAACTTGTATTAATTGATCCCGGTAATAAAAACGTGTATATGTTTGATATATAAATTGATGCAGTAGTTATGCATCCTTTGGCATCAGTCACTGTTACTGAGTAACTACCTGATGGGATGTTGTTCAGATCCTCTGAAGTGGATCCGTTTGTCCAGGAATAAGTGAACAGCGGAGTTCCTCCGGAGACAGTCAAATCAATCGATCCTGTGGATTCTCCATAACACAGAACATTATTATGTGTTGTAGCAGCAATAGGTAAGGGAGATGATTCAAGAATTCTTGAGCAACTGCTAGTGCCGGATAAATCAGTTATAATCAGATTGTAGTTACCTGGAATACTAATTGTAATATCTTGTGTTTCAGCAGTAAATCCTGAAGGGCCTGTCCATAAGTAGGTTGTCATGCCAGCAGGTGCACTCCATGTTGTCGAATTACCGGAGCATAAAGCATCATTCCCGCCCGTAATATTGCAGGTTGGTTGCCCCAGAACAGTAACTTTAAAAGTAATAAGCAACCAGCAACAAGAGACCAGTGATAACCTCATCACCAATTCCCTCACGGAAAGTTTATAACAGAAAATCTTGTCTCAAAAAATTTTAAAATCTATGCAGCGAAAATATTTTTTGACCAGTAATGGTTATATGTTTATAAAATTGCAAGTGTCAATAGGTTCTGAGAATAAGACCAAAAAGTTAAAATTAATCTGAGGTCAATATAATTTAATGCAAGGACTTTTTATATAATTCTTTTAATGAAAATAAAAAAAACCGGAAATTTTTCCGGGTCTTGTGGAGATAGGGAGAATCGAGTGCTGACGCTGGCGGTCAGCATCCTGACTTACGCCGGAGGCGTAACGTCAGGACTACCGACCTTGTGACCGCCAGTTACAAGGGACGAAATTCATAAAAAGCAGTATGTCAGATTGATACAGTGTTTTACAATATACATTGTAGTGCAATTGTATAATTTAAATGGAATTATGATTATAATTTTATGAGAATATTAATGGTTACTTTAAAGTTTGTTCTTATGATCAGGGATATGATCATTATCAGAAGATGTATAGATTTCATAATTACCCAAATTCTATATCATGATTTGATATTTTACTCTATTTTTCACTGAAATTAGTTCTTAAAGAGTAATAAGAAGAGCGACCAAGGAAAACAAATCATAATCCTTTGGTGAATAATATAACATATTGTTCTAAATAACAATTTATTTTAAGGTTCACAGGTTAGAATATGGTAATGATCATACAGAATGTCGCTTTGATCAAAAAGTGACCATTCGCCATCTATTCATCTCATCTTAAATCCATAAAGTTTTTTATATTTATGTAATTTATGAAATGTTTAGTATGCCACCGACTTAAAAAGCGTACTCTAGTAATGTATTATCCTTTTTATAAAGTTGTATAACTTAAGTAGGTTTGGGAAACTTAAGTTTATTGCTTGATCAGGCGGAAATGAAAGGACTAAAATTAGACACTGAAGATCAAAGAATTTGAATTAATTTTCAATTATTGGTATATTATAAATGTCAGTTATGAAATCAATGAATCATATCAAAAGATTAATTGCTGTTTTAATTTTGTTGCTATTTTTAAGTAATAACTTAAAGATCCATGGACAATCATCTCAAACAATTGAAATCGGTGCAACATATACATATTTTGTTCATCATGTCTGTATCGGGGCTTTTTATAAAATCGAAGAAGGAGATATTAAAGTAGGCCGAGATTGTCAGCCCTTTAGATCATTTGCTGAATTTGGAATAGGGAAAATTCCAGCTTATTCTACCATAAATGACTTAAGCATTAAATGGAATACGAAGACAAGTGTTAGCCCAGCCAATATAACCCCAACTAGATTTGTTAGAGTTGTTTCTCAAAGTTCTGGCTCTGCAGAGGATTACTTTAACAATATCGGTAATAGAGTTGAATATGGTAGTGCATTCTGTTTGTCGAGTAACTATGGGTCACCTATACTTCTTAACAATACGGCAAAAGATGATTTTAAGAATTCTCTTTTATGGTTTAATATCGGTTTCATCAACGACGATGAATCAAAACCATACGGAGAATTATATGGGACCGATCCAATCCTTGGAGTTAAGTTAGTTGTTGATTATACTCCTCCATATATTACCGTACTTGGAAATGTTAATTTAGGTAATTTAATTGGCAATAATGTTCAATTTAATATTAGTTCAAATATCAATTGGAATTTTAGTAGCAACGTTAGTTGGATTTCATTTAGTAGTTCATCAGGCAATGGAAATGCAATAATTACTGCAACAGCCAATGAAACAAATTCTTCCACAAATTCAAGATTTGGAACAATAACAATTAGTGGGAATGGAGTTTCAAGTAAAACCTTTACGATTACACAGGTAGGTAGTTACTTAAATGTTACACCATCAAACCGAGATGTTACCGCCTCCTCTGGAACAACAAGTTTTGCTATTACCTCAAACACAGCATGGACAGCGTCCAGCAACCAGGCATGGTGTACAGTAACCACTTCAGGGACAGGTAACGGAACTATCACTGCTACATATCAGGCAAATACAGGAA
>JGI20214J51088_10000519_pt1 | contig 26797 bp, 30 predicted proteins | sample WetSurMetagenome_FD_51088 | JGI IMG/M metagenome (IMG submission 51088) | reverse complement strand
GTTAAACCACTTTTTACCGTGAGAAAGCTCTTTTTAAAGGACCAACTCTGATGTGGTCAATTTACTCCGGCGGAACGTGGTCAGATTGTCCGGCTTTTGTACATTAGGAACGAACCAGAATTTCAGCAGATTGCAAATGATGTCGAAGCAAAATATCAGGCAGAGCATGAAAAAGTAAGGAAATGGCTTGAGGAAACGGGGCAGCTTTTGTTTTTTAATTCAAGATAACTTACAAAATCTAAATGTCAGAAAGCCCAAACAAGTTGGTCAGGTTCTGGCAAGAATTGAAGCGACGGAAAACAGGTAAAGTAATCGTTGCCTATGCTGCAACTGCTTTTATCCTTCTGCAGCTTGCAGAAATTCTTACTCCTGCCCTGCTGCTACCTGCATGGACAACCAGACTTGTGACTCTAATACTGATAATTGGTTTTCCCATCGCTGTAATCTTCTCATGGATATTTGATATAACTCCAGAGGGAATAAAGAAAACCCAATCCCTTGAAAAATCTGATAATAAGGCACCTGTAACTAAGACCACTTTGAGAAGAATAATAATAAGCAACATTATTATAGCTTCTTTGATTATAGTGGTCGGAATACTTGCTTATCCGAAAATATTCAGGCAAGATGCATTGGGAAAACTGAGATCATCAGGTGAGCGAATCTCTGTTGCAGTGATGCCATTTCAGAATATGACAGGTGATACAACATGGAATATCCGTCAGGTTTGGATTCAAGATATTTTAATCAATTCCCTCTCAAACTCTGTAGAATTGAGAATCAGGCAAGTTGAAAATATATACAATCTGGTTAAAAATCAGGGAATTGTTAACTATGCTTCGATTTCTCGAATTGTTGCCAGCACAATCGCCCAAAAGCTGGATGCAAATGTTTTTATCTATGGTAATATAAAACTGGCCGGAAACATACTACAATTATCCGCTCAATTAATTGATTCAAAAACTGAAGATGTTTTTAAATCCTTTCAAATAGAAGGCAATTACAAACAAGAAAAGATTTTTCAGCTGATTGATTCGCTTTCAACAGAGATCAAGAATTTTCTAATAATATCCAAATTAAAACAAGGACATTCTCCTGAATCTCCCTCTTTTATTACTACTAACTCCCCTGAGGCTTTTCGTTGTTTTCTCAACGGTAGACTATCCTATTATAATCAGGATTATCCCGCAGCAAGGAATATGTTCTTTCAGGCATTAGCTATAGATTCAAATATCAATATCGCCCTTACATTAATTTCCACTTCTTATATGAATGAGGGCTTATATGATCAGGCAAAAAAATGGTGCCAACAAGCCTATAAAAAAAGAGAGCAGATGCCCATTATAATGAATCTTCTAACAAATTGGTTATTCGCTAATAACTTTGAAACACCGTACAAAGAAATTATTTTTTTAAGAGATATTATTGAAATTGATGACCAGATGCCAACTGTTCATTATCTTTTAGGTTATGCTTATTCAGGGTTAGGTCAATACGATAAGGCTATTCCTGAATATGAAAAATCATTAGAAATCTGTAAAACATTGGATATAAGACCCCGCTGGATTTATAGTTATATTTATCTCGGACGTGCTTATCATAAAGCTGGGCAGTATAAAAAAGAAAAAGAGGTTTACAATGAGGCAACAAAGGAATTTCCCGATAATCCTGTCTTGATTTACCAGCAAGCTGTTCTTGCATTGTCCGAAGGTGATGTCAGAAAAGGTAATGAGTATATTGAAGAATTTATTTCCATATCTAAAGGAAACCCCGAATCTGTATCAGAAATTACATCAAATATTTCTGAAAATTTCTCGTCTGATGCTGCAATAGCAAGTAACATGGCTGAAATATACTCAGAGGCTAATATCCTTGATAACGGAGAGAAATACTATCGTCAGGCACTTTCATTAGAACCCGACAATCCACTAAGACTTAATAATCTTGCCTGGTTTCTTATTAATAAGGACCGAAATATTAATGAAGGTCTTGAACTCGTTAGGAAGGCGTTGGACCTAAGTCCTGACAATTTTGAGTATTTGAATACTCAAGGTTGGGGAATGTTCAAACAAAAGAAATACAGTGAAGCATTAAATATTTTGCAAAAAAGCTGGGACCTAAGGCTAAAGAATGCAATATATGATCATGAAGCATACCTTCATCTTGAAGCTGCAAAAAAGGCTGTTGCCGCTGTGAGGTAACAACCTCTGCACAGAATTGTAGCAATTATACCTTTCACACCTGGAATTGGGAAAAAACTGCAGGTCTATTATATATTTAATAGGATGGCAGAAAAATCCCAATTTTTGTGTATATACACCTCTCCAAAAAATTTTCCGCATAAAAAATTGACCTGGTCAACGTGTGAGTGATCAGCACCTCCAAAAGAGCACCCCCCTTTCGCCTGGGAATCAACACCCCGTCAGCTAATTACAATTAATAATTTAAAAACTAATCAAATGGTAACTATTGTTGATTACAAGCAGAGTGAAACCTCCGATGGAAAGAAATTCTACGCCCTGATAGTTCAGGGTGGAGTTGAAATGGTCTTGAATGAACAGACAGGTAGATACTACCTCACAGCGCGCCAGGCAAGCGTTACAAGCACGTTCAATGAGCAGACATGCAAGGGGGGCTTATCGGGACCAAATTGCCCGGAAAGGTCTCCAGAATCACTGTAGAGCCATACGAATTCGCTATCCCTGAAACTGGGTAAATCGTAACGCTTAAGCATCGCTGGGCTTATACTCCAGATGACGCTTCAGTCGAAGAGGTGGTTTTCGAGAAAGAAATTGCAAGCGGAGCGTTCAAGCTCTGATGCGAAGGAAGAGGAGGCTGAGGGATCTCCTTTTCTTTTTGTGTTTAACTATTAAAAAGTATTAAGTATGGAATTACTAAAAGCGCAGCGCAAACAAGCTGTCATCAAAATGGGTCTGCAGGGTCCAAGTGGTAGCGGGAAAACGTTCTCAAGTTTATTACTTGCCCATGGGCTGGTAAGTAGTTGGGATAAGATCGCTGTCATTGACAGCGAAAATCATTCCAGTGAGCTCTATTCGCACCTTGGTGATTACAATGTACTGGTCATTGGACCACCGTTCTCGCCAGAGAAATACATTGAAGCAATCAGCTTTTGTGAAGACGCTGGTATGGAAGTAGTGATCCTTGATAGCATTTCGCATGAATGGGAAGGTCAGGGAGGTATTATTGATGTTCATTCCCAAATGGTTGGCAACAGCTTCACTAATTGGAGCAGAGTAACACCGCGTCATAACGCATTCGTGAACAAGATCCTTCAAAGCCCTGCTCACATAATCGCCACGGTCCGCTCAAAACAGCTTCACGATCAAGCAAATGCTGCCACTTCCTTTCGGAAGTGGTTTTGTTTTAGACTGAAGTGTTGAGAGCCAAAGCTCTCAAAAGCGAAAGGATAAAATAAAAGACCATTTGTCATCAGACAAATGGCAGCATTTACTTGCAGGACTGGAACTAAGGGACGGTAATCCGCCCCTGGGCGGATTACACCCCCGGGATTATAAGAGGGTAAGGGAGATGGGGAGAAAGCCGGAGAGTTCTATCATCTGTATTATCTAACTCTTGTTTGTCTTATTATTGGCCATTACGCAGCTATCATTATTTAAAGACAGCTGGCATTACGGCTTACTTTTTATACATGAGAATCGATCTTTCCAGGCGGTCAGCTTGCTCCGGAGCGGGTCGGTCAATTTAGTCCGTCATCAGGTGGTCAATTTCACTGGCTTTTCCACTAATGGGAACATAAGAGATTTTGATAAAGGATCAAAATACTTTGACAAAAATTTGCATTTATGCTTGTAAAATAGCTGGAAATTATTGTAAATTAGCTTCTTAAGCTAAGAGAAATCTATCAAGGCTCTAAACTTTACTATTCTATTGTTTAATCCTAAAAATACCCTACTATGAAGCGAATCATTTTTTTGTTTTCCTGTTTGTTATTTCTATTTTCCTGTGACTTGACCATTAAGAATGATGTTACTACTCAATATCTTGTTGATGGTATGTCAAATGGAAGTTTAGCTCTGTACTTGCAAAGTAATCAGATATTTAGGCTCAAAGGTACGCCTGGTACAGTAACGGTACCTATCGGAAATTCAGACCTTTCAAAGTATAAAAAATGCTTTGTACTGCACGTTGCAACTGGAACTACTCAAGCAACAACAGTTTCAAGTGCTATCATTAAATTAGATGGACTTGAGGTAATGAATACATCTGATTTTTCAAATAATAATGGCGAACGTACATTTGAGATCTGTGATATTGCTCAAACTTCAGTTATTACAGTTGAAGTAAGAGGAGAACCTGGTTCTTTCATTGAAATCTGGATTGAGGGTAAGCTTGCAAATGGAGGAACCTTTGTGGATGAAAGAGATGGACACGTATACAAATATGTGAAAATAGGCAATCAGACTTGGATGGCAGAGAATCTTGCATATCTACCAGAAGTAAATAATACATCCTCTACGACTGATCCTCGCTACTATGTCACGCTATATATGGGAACCGACAAAGAAGAGGCAATGATGACCGAAAACTATCAAAAATGGGGTGTATTGTACAATTCTCCAGCTGCAATGTTACAAGACTTTGACAACAATACAAATCCAACCAAAATTCAAGGTGCATGTCCTACAGGTTGGCATATTCCTTCAGATGATGAATTTAATGAATTGGCACAGTATATTAGTGAGGACAATGCAGAACTGCAATATACAAGATATCCAAGTACTTTAAGTTGTTGCGGATTTTGGACAGGTATTGGACGTCAACTTAAAGTAACTAATGGGTGGAACTTTATGCGCACCACGGACGATTACGGTTACCTAATTGAGGGATTAGACCGCTATGGGTTCTCAGCAACCGCTCCTGGCATTATGAATTATTGCCCTGATCAATATCCATTAGGTTATGATGGACCAACTGGGCGAGTAGCCTTCTGGTCTTCTTCAAGCACTTTTTATAATTCTGAAAGGCGATACAACTGGTGGCACTTATCAAGTTGGGAAGCTTCTATGCAATGGTATTGCGAAACCCCAACAGGCTATGGATTTTCAATAAGATGTGTACAAGATAACTGATTAATCTTTAATTATTAAAACCTAAATAAAACCCTCAGAAATCAATTCTGAGGGTTTTTAATAATACCACATCAAAATAATATCAACTCTAAATAATTTAAAGTAACATGTAAATGAACGATGCCCGATAAAATGACTATAAGTATAAAATTTCTCATAGTACTAAAGTAATTTTATCCGAAGAGTCTGCATTATAAGCAGTTCCGATTTGACCAAGCAGAAAAAGGTTTGCAGTCAATCATACGCTTAATGAACATAATTTTGCCTTATCAAATGGGATTTGGTACCATGAGAGAGGTTGATAGGCTGATACTCATGAAGGCTAATAAAAAAGAAGATGGTGATCACTACCGCCATTATATTATAGTAGCTATGATCTACCACCTTCCAGCCTGCATTTATGTTGCAGGCTTTATTAGCAAATGCAGTTATAAATCCTATCATTTTATGACAGGGCTGGGCAAAAGCTGTTTTAAATATGTGTATTATAAATTTAGATTCAAATTNAGAGATGAATATGTACAATAATTTTCATAAAGATTGATCGGCGGTAATTCCAGCTCTACGATCAAGCACAAAACACCCCCCCATAAAAAAGGTTTTTTTTGTTTTGAAGGAATGAAGAAACAATGATATCAGGCTGCATATTTGGCAACCTGTCAGAATTTTCGTTCCTGACAGAAGGGCAAATTGAAGCCCGGCGAAATCACTCAGTCGACAAGATTAAGCATCGAACTTTGTACTCCGGGTTTTGTTTAGCACACATGACTCAATAATTTGACAATTTAAAACGGGAAAGCCGAAAACCGGAAAGAGTAAGCCTAACAAACAAATCTAAAAAAATCAACAGCCATGAAAATTAAGAGAACCAGATTGATGCTGACACTGAGTGCAGCAAGCATTCTATTTATGTTCAGCAACTTACAGAGCTTCGGCCAAAAGGCCGCNTCAGAACCTAAAAGTACTGAGGCATCCGGCATGCCCGCGTTGCCATTTAATGTAGTTGTAATAAAGCATACCGTAGCTGACTACAACAAGTGGAAACCGTATTTTGATGCCGACAGCACATACAGAAATGCCGCAGGCCTTCATCAATTAGGTATAGCCCGGGGCATTGAAAATCCTAATGAAGTGGAAATACCATTTATTGCAGATGATGTACAAAAAGCAAAAGCATTTACAACAGATCCAAGACTAAAAGATGTAATGGAGAAAGCTGGAGTTATTTCCGAGCCCGGGATAAAATTCATTAAAGTATTACGAATGACCGATGCCCTGGAAGATCCAGGAGACTACGCAGAAATTTCACATAAAGTAAAAGATTTCGACGCCTGGCTTAAGGTATTTGACGGAGAAGGACCGGCAGCCAGGGCAAACGATGGTTTTTACGATGGAGTACTGGCTCGTGGTATTGATGATCCGAATCTGGTTTACCTGGTATTTAAGATTACAGATCTGTCAAAAGCAAAAGCTGCCCTGAATAAACCTGAAAGACAAAAAATAATGCAGGATGCAGGGGTAATAGGTAAACCTGAAGTTTATTTCGGAAGAGACCAGCAATAATTGACTAGGATGGTATTGTGCATTAGCCGGTGACACTAGCCATTTCATGCCGGTGTCGCCTGGCTGCCTTCCGCAGTTGTAAATACCCGTTAATATGCAGCTTGGAATTCTGAGCATTTTACCGGCTGAAAGTGATCAACCTTCCGGCTTTTGCAGATAATTCTGATCCAGCAATTTTTTAATTTTTTGCAGTGCCTTTGGCCTGTTGATAAGGTAGACGCCTGCGAGGATAAGAAGTACTGACAGGAACATAGAGGGTGCAAGGTGCTCATTATCTGAAACTCCCCACATCGTTGCCACGATTGGTATGAAATATGCCACGACCGAGGCCACGACCGGTGAAGTATCCCTGATAAGAAAATAGTAAACTATATTGGCAAAAGCGCTGCCCACAACCGAAAGGATTGCTATGCAGCCGAAATTAAAGAGCCAGTCAGGGGTGATAAACACGGCCTTTATATCTGTGCCCAGGAACAGCCCCAAGGCAAACGGACTCACAACAAAGAAGGAAAGCGCCGTGATCTCAAACCCTTTCAGTCCTTCGACCTTGCTGACCTCATTGTTGCTGATCCCGTTCATAAGTGTTGCCAGAACCACAAAGAGGCCATAATAATTAAAAGTCAGGGAACCGCTGTAAAGCAGCCCTGCAGCACCTGCGAACCCGAGGAACACTCCTGCCACCTGCGACCTGATAGCTCTTCTTTTGTAAAACAGGATGCCAATTAACAGTGTAAATGCTGAACTCAGGGAGTTCAGCATACCGGTAAGAGAGCTGTCTATCCTTGTTTCGGCAAGGGGATAAAGGAAAGCAGGAATTCCGCTTCCAAAGAATCCGATTAATAAAATGGAAAGGAAGTTTTTCGAATTAAATTTTGAAAGAGAGCGGAGCGCGACCGGCAATAGGCAAATAGTTGAAATAAGTATTCTGAGGGAAGCCAGCTGATAGGTTGAAAAAGAGCGTAGCCCTTTTTTCATCAGGATATAGCTGGTTCCCCATATCAGCGACAGAAGAGCAACTGCCAGCCAATGCCATATTTTACTTTTTTTGCCCATAACGACCAAGCTGCAAATGTAACAGAAGGATTAAAAGGATACTGAAATGTTTTAATAAAAATCAGGTTCACGGAAATTCACCGCAACGAGCTGCTGAAGTTTTTCATTCTCATGAAACATTTGGCTGTCCGGCTTGTTGGTTGCATAGTAAACAAAACTAACTGGCCGGCAATATGAATTCAATCTCCAAATCCGAACCGGGTTCATCCGGGAAAGAGCATCCTCTTTCGTCGCGATTATGATCTGACAGCATCAATAAATGGCGGATATCCTGAAAAAAGAAAATATCCCTGATGGCTAAAATATTTTATACNATGAAACTATGATAGACGAAATGAATTTGAATACCCAAATGTCAGAACACTACAAATTAAACGGCGATCGTGACAATTCANCACACAAAAAATCCGACAGGTTATTTCTTCAGCCTTTTCCCATCAATGAAGTGATAGATAATTATATCCCGAGCGGAATTGCAATCATTGACGGATCCGGCAAACAAGTATTCGTTAACCAGTCATTCTGCCGGATGGTCGGGTGGGATGAGGGGGATCTTCTTGGAATATATCCGCCATTCCCTTATTGGTCAAGTGAAGATGCTGAAAACATAGAAANGGCTTTCAGCCAAACCCTGGAAAACAAAGCGCCGAAAGAAGGATTTGAGCTTATTTTCCTCCACAAAACCGGAGAGCCAATATTTGTCAATGTGCTTGTATCAACTATTGTCCAGGGAGATGACCACAAGTTTTTCCTTGCGAATATAACCGATCTTACCAAGCGAAAAAAACTGGAACAACATCTGTCAGAATCCATGATGATGCTATCCGCAAGCATTGACAGCCTGAAAGATACCATCATTTTTTCAACTGACGGCGAATACCGTTACACTTACTTCAACAAGGTGCACAGGGATGTGATGAAGTATGCTTATAATGCCGATATAAAGGCTGGAATGAGTATCCTCGGTTTCATTTCATCAGATAACGACAGATTGGTGGTAAAGGAGAATGTCGACCATGCAATGTCCGGAGAATCAACAACATTTATTCAAACTTTCGGAAACGTCAACCGTGACTACTATGAATGCTATTTTAATCCTATCCTCAACGATGAAAATGAAGTGATAGGGTGCTCAGTGCTGGCTAAAAACATCAATGACAGGATATTTGCTGAAAATGCACTCAGGGACAGTGAAACAAAATTCAGGGAGATCATCAATCAGATAAATGACATAATAGTTGTATTTGACAGGCACGGGAAAATAATAATCTGGAACAAAGGAGCTGAGCAGGTATGCGGACTGGAAGCAAAAGATGCATTGAATAAGGATATAATTGATATTGAAGCCCAGCTATTGGCACAGCCTGCGAATGACAGATCCAGGATTGAAAAAATAATAAATGGAATATTGACCCAGGAAACACCTGAAGTTTTTAACCGGATACTTGAAAGTGAAATAATCCAGGCAAATTCCGGGACTGTCCGGAATATCCAAAGCATGATCTTCCCAATCAGCCTGGACAGTGAAGTTTTGTTCTGCACTGTTGTCAGGGACACAACCGAATTAAAAAGATACGAAAAAGAAATACTGAGGGTCAGCGCGGAGAAGGACAAATTCTATTCCATGATAGCCCAGTACTTGTACACTCCTTTCAACGTTTTCAATAACTTCACAAAACTTATGGCCGAAGAGCTTGACAACATGCCGGTCAAAGAGATCCAAAGGATGGTCACGATGATGAGCAAGTCGGCAGGCAATGTTTACAGCCTTCTGGATAATCTCCTTCAATGGACCAAGGTTCACCAGGGGAAGATCCCTTTTCAACCCCAGGTGCTGAATCTTAAAAAGATCTGTATTGAAGGCACATCCGTACTTAAACAGGATGCCGAATCAAAAAACATTGTTATCAGGCATAATACAACTGACGAGATATATGTTTCAGCCGATATTTATATGCTTAAAACCATATTCAGGAATCTTGTTTACTACGCAATCAGGTTTTGTGACGAGAGCGGGCAAATTGATATCAATGCCCGNAACGGCTCATCTCATGTGACAATTTCAATATTGAGCAGGGGTTCCGGCCTGAACTCCGATTATCTTAAAAAGCTGTTCGAGACCAGGCAAATTCATTCAGCACCGGGGCATACTGAAGAACAAGGCACAATATTGGGTTTGCTGCTTTGCAGGGAATTTATCGAAAAGAACGGCGGGGAGATATGGGTGGAACGCAGGGATGAAAGCGAAGACGGGATAAACTTTACGATCCCTGTTGCCGGAAAAATCATTTAAGTTCGGCAGCCTTCAATAGTGAATCAGGGAATTCTTCCCGGGAACGGTTCATTTAAGCACATTTAGCGACCTCCGGCAGTTAAAAGTGAACTTTTTTGCATATCTTTAATTTCATCGCTATCAACCATGGCGGGACACCTAAATTGAAGCAGCAAAATCCAGTTTTAACAGACCTAATCCGGCTACAATAATGAAATTCAGGAACCGAAGCGACAGGCATCTCGGCAACGACCTGACCCTGGCAACAATCAAAAGGAGGTTTGCAGCTTTCCTCCTCGACTGGTTAATTATTGCATTGATCTATGTTTTCATTCTTCTGATCCTGAGCTTGTTCAAGATGAATATTACATCAGTGGAAACCAAGAGCATTTTTGATGTGCAGATAAGCGGACATGATGTGCCTGCGCTGTGGGAAAACCTGCTTAAATTATTGTTTGGAGTTATCCCTGTTGCATATTTCACNCTCATTTTTTACTTCACTAATGGCCGGACCCCCGGGAAGGCTCTCCTGAAAGTGAAGGTCGTCGCACTGTACCATGAGCGGCTTGGATTCTGGCACTGCTTCGAGAGGACCATGGGATACTTTGCTTCGGTTGCGGAATCCGGCTTCGGATTCATCCAGGCTTTATGGAATCCAAACAGGATGGCGCTCCATGATAAGATCGCCGAAACTGTGGTGGTCAATATTTCAGGGTAAAATCCAAAGGCCTGACTGAGGTTCCCCTTAACCTGGCATGCAAAAATCATCCCCCGCTTAATTATAATGCCCTTGACTTTCCAGACAACATAATATAACTTTACAGTTCTAATCCCCAGATCCTGATGCCTCAGAAAACCAGCGGCGTTGGAAGGTTCCTCAGGGAACTGAAGCGACGTAAGACCGGTAAAGTCATTATCGCCTATGCCGCAACAGCTTTCATTGCCCTACAGGTTGTTGACATACTGGCGCCTGCACTGCTGCTTCCTGAGTGGACCTTACGACTGGTGATTGTTATCCTTATAATAGGATTTCCGCTGGCAATGACCTTCTCATGGATATTTGACATCACTCCGGAAGGAATAAAAAAGACCGGGTCGGTTTCAGAAGCTGAAAAGAATGCAACCTTTAAAAAACCTTCAGGAAAAACATTCACCGTAAGCAATATTATCATAGCAGTTTTACTGATTACGGTCGGGATCCTTGTCTATCCAAAANTATTCCGCAGAACATCGCTGGAACGATTGAGATCGCTGGGCGACAGGATCTCAGTTGTAGTGATGCCCTTTCAGAACATGACAAATGATTCCACCTGGGATGTCTGGCAGGATGGGATCCAAAATGAGTTAATAAACAACCTGACAAACTCAGAGGACTTAAGAGTAAAACAGGTTGAACTGATTAACCATCTGATCCAAAGTAAAGGTCTTACTGACTACGCATCTATGACTCCTGCAATAGCCGGCAGTATCTCACAGAAACTGGATGCAAATATTTTTATATACGGAAGCATTAAAAATGCCGGGGATATAATTAGAATAAATGCCCAGGTAATAGATGCGAATACGGCAGAATCACTTAAGTCATTTCAGGTGGACGGATCGCCTGAGACTATACTGAATATGACAGATGTGCTTAATAAAATGGTAAATGATTTCCTGATTGTAACCGAATTGAGGAAAAAATTGCCTGCATACTATAAAACCTACATCTCCACTACTTCGCCTGAAGCATTGAGATGTTACATTTACGGGCGCAATTACTTTTATAAGCACGATCACCCGACTGCTCAAAGCTGGCTTTTAAAGGCCATAGCGGTTGATTCAAATTTTACCCAGGCCATTGCAATGCTCTCTATATCATACAGTAATGAATTCTTGTTTGAGGAGACCGTCAATTCACCAGGGAGTGAAGGACTTTATGAACAGGCAAAGAAATGGTGCCTGATGGCTTACAGGAAAAGGGGGGAGGTTCCAATTCGGCAACAGGTTGATATTAACCGTATCTATGCGATGTATTATGAAACACCAAAAGAGGTTATAGCATGCCTTAAACAGCTTCTGGATCTCGACGATCAAAATCCTATCACCTACTTTAACCTGGGAAGCTGTTATTATGATCTGAATCAATATGACATGGCAATCGGGGAATATGAAAAGGCACTTGAATTATATAAAAAATGGGGGACAAAACCTGATTGGAGTTTTGACTATACATATCTTGGAGAGGCATACCATAAAACCCGGAAATACGTAGAGGAGGAGAAATTATATAAAAAGGCGGAGGAGGACTTTCCCAATGATCCTTTTATTGGCTATTGCCAGGCCGTTCTCTCATTATCTAAAAATGATACGGTAGCTGCTAAAAAGTATTCTGAAGCCGGAATCGCATACCTGAAAAGCATCCCTCTGCCTGAAGCCAGTATTGCAGCAACTATTGCGTCTGCCTATATGAAAGCAGGATTGAATGACATAGCTGAAAAATACTTCAGGCAGGCGGCAAGGCTTGAGCCTGGAAACCCGGTCATACTGGACGATCTTGCAGACTTTCTGATCAGTACGGACCGTAATATTGATGAAGGTATAAAGCTTGCAGGAAAAGCTCTTGAGCTTAAACCCGGCTATTTTGGGTTTCTTTACACTGAAGGCTGGGGGCTGTACAAAAAAGGAAAATTCAGAGAGGCATCAGACATACTCCAAAGAAGCTGGGATCTAAGAATTAAAAAAGCGGTGTACAATCATGACGCATACCTCCTCCTCGAAGCAGCAAAGAGTGCTTCGGCAGGCATGAGGAGCAATTGAAAGGCGCTGCTCCCTCCCCCCGAAACCCGGCTTCGGATTCATACAGGCTACCTGGGATCCAAACAGGATATCGTTCCATAACAAGATCGGCAATATTGTGGTGATCTTCAGTGGCAGCTTAACTTTGTGGCAACCTTTGTGAGCCTTAGTGGTAAAATTTAATTATTTGAAACCTGACTACCGTCAGGCAGACACAAAGTCACGATAATTATCGGGACACAAAGTACAACACTAAGTTACAAAAAGGTGGATTTGGTGTAACCAAAGGGCTTTTCATATAATCTCCCTGATCTAAGAGTGTTAAATAGTGTTAATCACACAAATCTGTGGACAGGGTCAGACAATTAAATTCGACCGGCGTCGTTTTTTTCTATTGTACTTTTTATTAACCCTACTGTCTGACCTTTAAACAACCTGTTTATGAAATCTCTTTTCAAAGCCTCATCCATTCTTATTTTGATCTCTTTGTCAATCTGGTCCTGCTCAAAAAAGAATAATCCCCCTTCAATTCAGAACCAGGAATTTACAGTTCCCGAATATTCGGATCAGGGCACTTTTGTGGGCAAGGTGCTTGCTACGGATGAAGATAATGACACCACGCTTACTTTTGCCATCCTCAGCGGAAACCTGAACAATGCTTTTCTGATCTCCTCCGCAACCGGGGAAATTACCGTGAGCAATGAAGACGCAATGAATTTTGATGCAACTCCTTCCTTCACACTGACCGTGGAAGTCAGGGATAGCCANAGTGCAACGGCCGTTGCGACGGTGACCGTAAATCTCCAAAATCTTGTCCCACCAACCAATGGCCTCCTGGTATATTATCCCTTCAACGGCAATGTGTCGGATTCGAGTGGTAATGCAGACGATTGCATCAACTATACTTCGAATAACTTCGTTACCGGGAAATGGGGAATGGGACTCGACTTCAACGGCACTTCCGATTACCTGCAACTGGCGTATCCGGTGAATTCAGCCCTTGGATTATCCTTCTCCTTCTGGATAAAGTCAAGAGGCGCCAATGGAATAGAGAACCACGGCGCCATAGTTGCCAAATACAATATGACCAGCCAGCAGAGGTGCTTTATGATCTACTCCTTCGGCGCAAATGAAACAAGGGCTGACAACCGCCTGTCGGCTGCATTTTACAAGTATGCGACCTCCTCAGCCTACCATGATCATACAAAGTCATACCTCGAACCGGCTGAGCTCCTCATCTTCCCGACCGATCCCTCCTACTGGACAATAAGTAATCCTAAAAGGCTCGAAACCGGGACCTGGACCCACTGTATCGTCAACATGACCCCGACTGCGCTGGAGATCTGGCTGGACGGAGTCCTGTGCACAAAAAAAACCAGGGAGTATGCCTCCTATAATGATTCCCCGTCGGAACCTGTTTACATTGGCAACAATGTAGCCATAGGCGATGGCTCAAATAACCATTTCAACGGCATCCTCGATGAACTGAGGATCTACAACCGCGGGCTGACTACCGGTGAGATAAAGGCGCTTTTCAGGGAAAGGTAAGATCCCGGTAGCTCATTCTAGCCGGTCCGGCCTGCCGCATGAAAAAATTTTGCCCCTGATATGCATTTTCCAGATAAAATCCCAAATTTTGTTTCGGGAAATCCCGAAATGAAAATAGTATGGACCAGAAGGAGAATCCGATATCCGGTACACAGGAGAAGATAGCGCGACTCGGAAAAGCACTGTCAAATCCGACGAGGGTTTTCATTCTCGAATACCTGGCAAAGAACCTCAATAAATGCTGTTACAGCGGTGATATGGCTGAGATACTCCCCATCATCCGTACGACACTCTCTGAGCATCTGAAGGAGCTTAAAAACGCGGGGCTTATACAGGGTGAGATAAACCCTCCCTATATAAGATACTGCATAAATCCGGAGAACTGGGAAGAAGCAAGATTGCTGCTCACCTCGCTGTTCAGAAAGTAAAAAAATTTAAATTTACGTTTCGGGAATGCCCGAAATGAATAAAAACAACGATATGGAAATTAAGATCTTAGGCACAGGATGCCCGAAATGCAAAGCGCTGGAGAAACTGACCCGCGAGGTAGTTGAAAAGAATTGAATTCCGGCTACTGTTACAAAGGTGGAGGATATTACAGAGATCATGAAATACCACATAATGTCCACCCCTGCCCTCGTGGTAAATGAGAAAGTTGAAATCAGGGGATATGTACCTTCNGCCTCGGAAATCATACAAATTCTTTTAAAATACTAAATCATTTCCCGCCATGAAAATAAGCTTCACGTTTGCAGCCCTCGTCCTTCTTTTGTCATGCATCAGCTCATGCGGCAATAATGACGGGAAGAAAGTGGCTTCCCGGGGAATCAGCACAGCTTCTGTAAGCATTTATTACTTTCATTTCACAAAAAGGTGTGCCACATGCCTGGCTGTCGAGGAAAACGCCCGGAAAACAGTGGAAGAGATGTTTCCTAATGAGGTAAGGGCCGGCGATTATTCTTTCGAATCGCTGAACCTGGAGGAAGCCGGTACCAGGGAAGTTGCAGATAAACTGGCTATGGGAGGCCAATCCCTGGTGATTGTACACGGCAACAAGAAGATTGATATTACAGGCGCGGCATGGCTGGCTGCCCATGATCCTGAGAAAATGAAAGCTGAGATAAAGTCAGGCGTCGACAAAGTCCTGTTCTGACCACGGATTTCCTTAGCATCATACTTGAGAATTCACGTTACTCGATCGTCACAGCACTGATCCTTGGCCTCATGACCGCCATAAGTCCGTGCCCTCTTGCTACGAATATCACAGCAATCGGATTTATCAGCCGCGATATTGACGACAGAAAAAAGGTATTTCTCAGCGGGTTAATTTATACCCTGGGACGCGCAATAAGTTATACCAGGCTTGCACTCATTATATATTTTGGAGCCAGCCTGATGAACATCTCGAGAATGTTCCAGGGCTGGGGTGAAAAATTGCTGGCCCCGGTGCTGATAATCATTGGATTATTAATGCTGGATGTGGTGAGGTTGCGATTTCCGGGATTCAGCGGCCTGATCGGGAAAATCGGGAATGAAGGCAAAGGGAGTTACGGCAACTCCCTGCTGCTTGGGATTGTTTTTGCACTGGCGTTTTGCCCCGCCAGCGGTGTGTTGTATTTTACCATACTTATCCCCATTACGATCGCAAGCGTCAACGGGCTATACCTTCCGGTTGTGTTTGCAGCAGCTTCGGGAATTCCTGTTATAATATTTGCATGGGTGCTTTCCTATTCGGTCGGAAGTCTTGGCAAATTGTACAACCATGTAAAAATCTTTGAGTTATGGTTCAGACGTGCAGCAGCTGCGCTTTTCATAGGTGCAGGCATATATTATTTGATCAGATTGTTCGNGGTTAATTGATGTTAAGTGTGGCTGATATGAATATGACGGATCTCACGATAAAATTGGACAGAAGAATTATTATTCACCTGCTACTGCTTCCATTCTGGTTTTTAATTTATCATTTCCTGAAGCCGGCTGCAGACTGGCTTATTGACGATGCATTGCATTTGAATGCAGGGACGCGTTTTACAGAAGCATTAAGGTTCTTTGTTTTCGAAGTCCCGAAGGTTTTATTATTGCTGACCCTGATTATTTTCCTGGTAGGCATTGTACGTTCATATTTTTCACCGGAGAAGACACGGAAAGTGCTTGAGGGAAATCACTTTTCACCGGGAATCTCCTGGCTTCACTGCTTGGCATTGTCACCCCTTTCTGTTCCTGTTCCGCCATTCCGCTCTTCCTGGGATTTGTGGAGGCGGGGATCCATATTGGGGTTACCTTCTCGCTCCTCATTGCATCACCTATGATCAACGAGGTTGCCATAGTCCTCCTTTTCGGAATGTTCGGATGGAAGACTGCGGCAGTTTATGTCGCGTCAGGATTGATTATTGCCATAATTGCAGGCTGGATCATAGGCAGGCTGAACCTTCGGCACTGGGTCCGGGAGTGGATCTATCAGACCCAGCTCGGCAACTCTGATCCGGAGGGTGAAAAACTGAGATTCAGCGACCGCATATGTTATAGAAATGAAGCGGTCCGGGAAATAGTCGGGAAAGTTTGGTTATACGTTGTACTAGGCATTGCAGCAGGGGCCATAAGCACATGGATATGTCCCTGAGGATTTCATGGCATCCCTGATGGGGAAATCGGCCTGGTACAGTGTGCCATTATCAGTCATAATCGGTGTCCCATTGTATTCAAATGCTGCCGGGATCATCCCAATCGTATCGGTGCTGATTGAATAGGGAGCATCGCTGGGTACCGTATTGTCATTCATGATGGCTGTCATCGGCCTTTCCCTCCCCGAGATGATAATACTTAAGAAAGTCCCGAAAGTGCCATTCATTCTGACGTTTGCAGGCATAATGGCTGTTGGGATAATGATTGTAGGATATTTGTTTAACTATATTTTCTAAATGCATGAAAATCAAGAGGAAAAATGAAATTAAGGTTACCCTGGCAGTTATGGTATTCGTTATGACTCTCGTTGTGATCTTTGTCGGGATTGTAGTAAATTACGGGATACACACCGGGTTTCTGATCAAATGAATAAAATCCTGGGGCCTGGCATTTGTTGTTGCCTTCCCGTCGTATTTCTAATTATGCCAATTATCAGAAAGACAATATCATCTTATGTTATTGAATAATATTTCCCAAATCAACCCTATTTAAAATGAAAACAGTTGGCTTCATAGGTAGCGGCCGCATTACCCGAATCCTGCTGAACGGATTTAAAAATGCCCATCTTTCTTTTGGAAAGATAACTGTATCCGAAACTAATGAAACCGTACTGGATGCTCTGAAGGCTGATTTCCCGGGCATTGATCGTCAGGAGCTGACTCATCCGGAGCGGTAGCCTCAGAATGGGTATTCATTGCGCTTCATCCGCCCGTAGTGGCGGAAACACTGGGGGCAGTCAAAAANTCGTTCAAAAAAGATGCTATGATAATTTCATTGGCACCTAAAATAATCCTCGATAAGATTAAGAACATCTTCCCCGGGATGTCTAATCTTNCACGCATGAATCCCAATGCAGGGACTTATATGAACAAAGGGTACAATCCCGTTTGCTTTGCCAATGNCACTGACAAGAGTGTCATAAGTGAGTTCCNTGAGGCTTTTCAAAAGCTGGGCCAGGTCCCGGTGGTTCGTGAAAGCCANATTGAAGCATATGCAATGATAAGTGCAATGGGCCACACATATTTCTGGTACCAGCTCCAACAACTGAGAGAGCTCGNTTTGTCGTTTGGTTTGTCAGAGCTGGAAGCGAACGAGACAATTTCAGCCATGCTTAAGGGTACAACCGAGACACTTTTCAATTCCGGACTGAATTACGAGCAAGTCGTTGACCTTGTTCCGGTGAAACCCATGGCTGAGCATGAAAACACCATCAGGGAGTATTATAAGACCTGCTTGAATGCTTTTTACGAGAGAATTAAGCCTGCCTGATCGGTGAATTATCTGATCTGCAATTTCACCCCGTAATGAAATTCTTCAGGCACGGTTTTATCAGCTCGGGGTTTCTTAACCTCTCAGCCGTGGAGGCTTACAGGGAGGCATTAGAAAACAGTGCCGTTATTCTTGATGTCAGGGAACCTGGGCTTACCGGTTATAAGAACTTTGATGTCCCAAAAGTGATCCATATCCCTAACAGTGCACTGGCTGAGAATTACAGGAGTATTCCCTCTGATGTCCCGGTAATTATTGCTGACTCAGTCGGACTGAGAAGCCATGAAGCTATGGTCTTCCTTTTGAACAAAGGGTTCGATAATATTGCAAATCTTGCCGGCGGTATTGCAGACTGGGTATGCGATGGAATGCCCCTTAAAAAGGACATAACAGAACAACTTGACGGACCCTGTGCATGCCAGCTAAAGCCAAGGTATAAAAGAACTTAGAATATTGTTGTCTCCCGGTACGCCCTGTATTCAGGGAATCTTTCCAGCAGTTCCTTTTCTTCCAGATAGCGCCAGTATAATATATTCCCCAGGAATAGAAAGCAAAGGAGGAATGAGAACACCCCTCCAAAAAAAACCGGGGAACCAATAAGCCACAGGATAAATCCCAGGTACATCGGATGCCTTATCCTGGAATAAATACCTTTGGTTATGAGGTCGCCCTCAAAGCTTTCCAGGGTTTTGATCGTCAATAATCCCATCAGGAAGGAGACAAGCCCGGCACAAACCAGCACCACGCCTGAATAGCGGATGACAGGAGGCAGGTCAACTTTCCGTATATCGGCACTGCAAAGCAGAAACCACGAAGTCCACAGGACAAGCATGTCGGCAAAGACGATGACAAATGTGAGTCTTGTTGCCTTTATGATATTCCTGTGTTTAAGTATCTCATAAATAGTTCTTACCAAATGCGCTATTACGCAAATTATTACCAGGTCCGTAAAGATGGGCTTGTTCATTGATCGAAACATTTATAATTAATAGTTACACGGAATCAATAAGTGAGGGAATTATTCTAAAGCTCCTTCCCTTTCAGGTAAGCGCTCTCCAGGTATTTCTTCCTCGTTTCGGCGCTTACCGACAGTATTGAATGAAACAAGACATGGTCAACATTGTCGATACCCGGGTATTTCAGGCTCCAGTCATCGATTGTTTTTACCATAGCATCGCGGAATCCTTTTTCCCTGTAAATCTTTTCATTGAAAAAAGCCGGCTGCATAATGATTGCTTTCTTGATTTTCAATAACGGAACCCTGCCGTCAGGGTCTCCTTTCCATCCCCTCTCATCCAGCTTGTATGCAAATCCATAGGTCAGCACGCGTTCCATCCATCCCTTGACCAGGGCGGGAAAATGCATCCAGAAGACCTGGGTGATAAAAACCAGTACGTCCGCTTCAGCCACTTTCTTCTGCTGCTGCAGGACATCTTTTGGCTTCTGCGAGTTGATCAGTTCAATCAGGTCATCGTCTGTCTTGTTCCTGATGTACAATCTTGCAATCATCCTTTTAAGGGGATTTCCTGCAAGTCCAACGATCATTGCCCTCATATCCATCTGTTGAAAAAGGTCCCTCGGCATATCCTTGTCTACAAAAAAAGCAGAATCCATATCCTGAAATACAGGATTGAACTTTGTCTTGTAAAGATCAACGATCTCGTACTTATGTCCCGCTTCCCTGAGGCCTCTGGCGAAGTTTTCAAGGATGGCATGCGAAAATGACATTGGATTCGGATGAGCATAAATAATCAGTACTTTCATGGGGAGAGTGAATTTTATTTAAAATTACGAAATAGCTGAAACTGATCCGGTTTTTTTGAACCGAAAAAGATTTCAGGTACAGGACTTTATGCGGGCAAATAAATCCTGATCGTCCTTAAACAAATTGAGGGTCCGGTTGTCACAATTATACCAGCATTGCGGTCAGTTGTAATCCCGTATCCCCATAACCGGCCCAACCCCGTGGATGCTGGTTTTATTGTAAAAAATCTTTTACCTTGCTGATGTGAATTCCTGAGGCTTTATGAACTTTGCCTGATCTTATTCCGAATAATGACCCTCAATGGATAAAAATTACTGACACCTACTGAACCTCAACCTGGGAAGATGACCTATGAAGATCAGAATGTCGATTTTTGATGAAAGTCTTCAAAACATCCTTACACCGGATTCCCTGATCAGGAAGCCTGTTGCCTGGAGGCTGGGTGCAGCAACGGCTATAGCTTTACTGGCGGTGGTCATAAGATATCTCCTTGTTCCTGTTATCGGAATAATGGCCCCATATAACATTACCCTCATCGGAATGGTATTGGCAACCATGTTCCTTGGGCTCATACCAGGATTGCTGGTGCTGGTTCTCAGCAATATTACCGTAGAGCTGATTATAATTGTACCGGCCGAGAATGGCTTCACAGTTCATTCCGCTGAAAGCCTGATCTTTTCGCTGGCAGTAGGTGTGATAGTCTGCTATCTCTTCCATTCGTTAAGGAAGTCAAGGGATAGGGCAAGAGCGCTCGGGACCCGGGAGCTTGACGAGATCGAAGCCCTGAAAAAGGCTGAACAGGCACTGAAACAGAGCGAAGAGCAATTCCGGATGCTTGTGGGGAAGGTTGATTCAGCCCTGGCCCTGGTTGATGAGAACGGGAGGTTTGCGGTNGTGAATCAATCCTTTCTCGATATGTTCGAGATTGCCGAAGGTACCGACATAATGAACATTAACAATCACGACTGGAGTCTCTACAAAGTCCTTGATGAGTCAAGAGCTCTTCTACCTTTCGATGAACACCCGGTCCGGGAGGCTATGCTGACCGGAAAGGCGGTTCGTGACAGGCTTGTAGGACTTATATGTCCCGGGAGCAGGAACCTGAAGTGGATCCTGATCACGGCAGATCCTTTACTGAATGACCATGGGAAGCTCCTTCATCTCATCTGCACATATCATGAAATCACCGACAGGAAGCTCGCCGAAGAAACACTGAGGGAAAGGGAAGAACAGATGAGGTTTGCACTTTCGATCAGCCATACCGGCGCCTGGGAACTCGACCTGGCAAATCACAGGGCGCTTCGGTCCCTTGAACATGACCGCATTTTCGGTTACAATGAAATGCTTCCCGAATGGACATTTGAAATGTTCCTGGAGCATGTGTTGCCGGAAGACCGGGAGATGGTCGGGAACAAATTCAGGACAGCTATTGAATCGAACAGCGAATGGAATTTTGAATGCCGTATTAAGCGTAAGGACAATGAAATAAGGTGGATCTGGGCAGCGGGCCGACAGTACACCGGGCCGGCCAGATCACCGGGACACATGTCTGGTATAGTTCAGGATATAACTGAACGGATAAACAGGGAGGCTGAACTGCGCAGGAAACAAACCGAGATCCAGGCCATGTTCGATTATCTGCCCGCAGGACTTGTCCTTTTTGATGCAGCCCCGCCTTACAGAGTCCTTGCCCATAACACGTTCTATCAGAAGCTTTTCCCGGAGCCTTTCCGCAGCGGGGGCATGGTCGGACTGAACATCTACGAGTACGCCCCGGAAGTTGAAGCTTCGGGGATAAAAGCAGTGTTCGACAAGGTCGTTCAGACAAAGGAAACTACCTTCCTGCTTGATTTCCCCTACAGGAGCAATCCGCCTGATGAATACTGGTTCGACTGGTACATGGTACCGGTCATCATCGACGGGAAGGTGATCTCCATGGCAAGCATGAGCGTGAATGTTACAGAGCGCCACCTGGCAGAGCAAAAGATCAACCAGTCAAAAGAGAAGCTTAATATAGCCCTCGAGAACGGGAATATAGGGATCTGGGAATGGAATCTCAAAACCGATGAGATCTTCCTTGACGAAAGGATGGAAAAAATGCTCGGCCTCGAACCGGCCACATTTGGCGGGACTTTTGATGATCTCGAGAAACTTGTACACGAGGAGGACGTGACGCATGTGCTGAAGGCGAGCGAGGATGCACTCACAAAAGGGATCCCGTTTGATACGATATTCCGCCTGCGGTCAAAGAACGGAAATCCCAAATACCTTAAATCAAAAGCTCTTGTGGTGAAGGACGAAGACGGCAATCCCCTCAAATTCTCAGGAGTCTGCATCGATGTCACAGGCTTGAAGGAGGGCACCGAACACCTCTCCCTGAAGCTCAACGAAGAGCTTCTGCGGTCAAACAAAGAGCTTGAACGGTTTGCTTACGTCGCTTCCCACGACCTCCAGGAACCATTGCGCATGGTTTCGAGCTTTACCCAGCTCCTCCAGCAAAGATATGCCGGTAAGCTTGACCGCAACGCCATGGAATACATCCAGTTTGCCGTTGACGGCGCAAGGAGAATGCACGACCAGATAAACGGGCTCCTGGAATACTCCAGGATCCAGACAAGGGGGAGATCATTTTCCAAAGTGTCGATGAACCATGTCGTCGAAAAAGTAAGGTTCACTTTCGAGGGACAGCTGAAAAGCAAGAACCTGAAGCTGGAAGCCGGAACTCTCCCTGAAGTTGTTGCAGACGAGATGCAGATGATCCAGCTTCTTCATAACCTGCTTGGAAATTCCATAAAATTCAGCGGCAGGAACAAGAAGATAAAGATTGCCTGTGAAGTCCGGGATGAAAAGTACCTCTTCAGCGTGACAGATGAAGGGATCGGTATAGAGGAGCAGTATTTTGAAAAGATATTCGAGATCTTCCAGAGGCTGAACCCGAAGGATGAATATGAAGGAACCGGCATAGGACTGGCAATTTGTAAAAGGATTGTCGAACGGCACGGGGGCGAGATCACGGTCAGCTCCAGGATCGGTGAAGGTTCAACCTTCTTTTTTACGCTTCCCGTGAACCGCCAGGCCTGATGCACTCTCTTTGATAAAACCCTGCGGGACATAACTCTGCGATCTCTGTGCAGGAAAATTATATTTACATTAAACCTGATCCTGACATATTTATCCGCAATGAAAAGCTTAACAACATCAATCGCAGCCATCCTGCTGATATCCGCCGTATCGAATTCCCAGACTTCCCGGCCAAAACCCGACCAGGTGGAGCTTATGAAGAAGTTCATCGGGACGTGGACCTGCACCACCGGGAAGGACACTACCGCCCTTTGGGAGTTCACACCGTTCGGGACGGGTCTCGAATGCCATGTAAGCTATGTTACCGATGCGAAAGTATTCGGTGAGATGAAGGCGTTGTACGGTTACGACAGGCAATATGACAAGTACATTGCCCCGGGAATGGTAAAGGGCAAAGACATGGAGATCTTTGCCATCTGGTTCACCGGTGAGAAAAGTTATGAGATCATATTCTTCAGGGATATCTCCGATCCGGATTCGGCGACGGTCAGGAACCTCGGATCATTCGAATCACCCGATACACTCCTGGTCACGACCTTCGTAAACAAGAAACCGGTAAGGACCCTCTCCTATTCCCGTAACAGATGAGGAACATTCTGAACAACCTTGCGGAAATGATTATATTGGTACAATTTTTGCAGAAATAATACAGACCTAACTACCCTGAATTGAGAACTATAGCAAATCTGAAACTGGCTACGGCAATACTGAGCCTCTCACTTGCCTTCTCTTCGTGCGAAAAAGAGAAGATTGATAACGGCTACGGTGAGAATTACCGTCACAACACATCCGGTGAGGTATTTTTCAAGATCGGAAGGAGGGGAGAGGAATTCACCTTTAATGATATCGCACTCTATGACTCCTCCGCTTACATCCTTTATTTTAAAAGCAACCACAGCGAGTTCACCGGCATTTCTGAAGTTCTGGCTGATGAGTTCTACTTCCTGGATAATGGGCAGACGATTTATTCGGGCAGCTTTGTTCCAGCATATTCAAACTCTATTCCCGCCGGGCCAATGATAATGACGCCGAGCATGTACGGGGATTATGCCCTCAGGATTGAGGTCTGGCAAAGCAACGGGCCGGACGTCAGGAACACTCCGTGGCTGACCGGGATACTGAAGAAACATAACCTGCTTCACCCAGGTATTTCATGTTCTGCAGATTTTCTCAAAGCGGAAAGCGATCATCTCTCGTTCGGATTCACAGTGACCAACCATGACCAGGACGATCTTCTTATACTGGATATCAACAAGACGGGGCCGGGTCTGTTCCACTACTTCACTAATGGATTATACCTGAGGGACAAGGATCGTAAAGAGATATTTTCATCAACGATCAATCATGAGAGCCCGGAGCCATGGAATGCCTGGAAACCTGAATGGCTGTCGGTGCTGAAATCCGGGGAGTCGGTGTCGTTCAATGTAAACTACCCGCTGGTATCACCCGTGCCTGCGGGTGAGTATGACCTGTCATTCGAGTTCCCGGGCCTGGCATACCAGGTGTCAAAGGAAGATCTGTACCAGGGTGATTCCCGTATCTGGCTGGGAGATATTAACATTCAGGGAAAGATAACCTTGCCGTAGAGCTGCTTCTGGCATCTCCGGCATTAATTACTATCGATTGCTTTTCATTCCTGCTCTGCGCAGGAGGATTTCAGTTTCATCCATCGTTATGATATGGCCCTTTCCTGATTTTTCACAAAAGGGCTTAATGACCTCAAAAAAGGCATCTATCCTTTCTGGTTCATCTATGATCTCCACCACCAGGGGGACCTTTTCAGTCAGCTCCCAGAGCTTATCGGAATAAATTTCACTGCTCGCCCCGTACCCCATGATCCCTTTCAGTACCGTGGCACCCGCGATACCGTTCTTTTTAGCAGTGAATACGATATGTTCATAAAGGGGAATATGCCCGTACTTATCTGTCGAGCTGATGTAGATCCTCAGCCTCTTTGCCTTGTCTCCGGGATTCATCTTCAGATTGATTTGGTGATTATAATGCCAAAAAATGTTGCTGCGATGCCGACCAGGACGCTTAATCCCGTATACAGGAAAAAGTAGAAAAAAGCCCCATCCCTCAGCAATCCGAGACTTTCATTTGAAAAAGTCGAGAATGTCGTGAACCCGCCGCAGAAGCCGGCAGTAAGAAACAGCTTCCAGCCCGCACTGAAAAGCGTATGCCTTTCCGACAGGCCGTAAATAAGCCCTATCAGAAAGCATCCCGACAGGTTGACAATGAATGTGCCCAGGGGAAAGACATTGGTGAAATTATTCTGGACGAATCTCGACAGCAGGAACCTCGACACGCTGCCAAGGAACCCTCCTGTTCCGACAGTAAGCAACATCCTGATCATAACTAATACAGCCTCAAGGTATCAAATGTAATAATATTCAGTGAAGTTCAGCAGGATATGAACTTGCATAAGTACGATCGTGAAAAAAGCCTGCACGGGAATATTTATTTGTTTTTATGGAGCAGAATTTGTAATTTTCTTAACCTATTGATAAATAACAGATTCATATCAGGATAATGAGAACTTTGCGTTTGTCCATTTTCTTTTCAGCCGTCCTCGCTTTGATCTTCTGCCTGAAATGCTCAAGGGACACCGGCAATGAGCCTTTGACGCCCGGCAGTTTCGATCCGGCATCTGTGACATTTACACATTCCATGAAGGGCTGGGAGCTTTACAGCTGGCCGGACGGGAATGACTGGCATTTTGCCATCCTGGCCGGGACCAACAGGGTTAAAACATACGAGGAGGTCAAGTCGAACAGGATAACTGTCACCGGTACGGATTCGTTGAAAATGCTCCTCGACAGGTTCCCGGAGAATGAGGATATCTTCTGGATCGGCGAAAGGTGGCTGAAAAACTGCTGGCACGGTTTTTACGGCAATCTTTCGCTTCCTGCCGCCGAAACTATCAACGAAATAAGGAATTACTGCCTGCAAAAAAACCTGGTACTGAATATTTCAAACTGAAATCAGCGGCTTCCCTTTGGACCATCCCTGAACTCCGTGTACCTCAGTTACTTCACTGTGTCTCTCTGCGTAAGCTCTTAAAATCCCACTGAAAAATATTATCTAAATTAATAAAGCATTACCTTCTGAGTCACAAATTCACCCATTTTATTGCCAACTATCCAAGCTTAATCTTATGAAAAGCAGATTAATCATTGCAGCATTACTTTTCGGAACTTTTTGCAATTTAAACGCACAGACTGACCAGGTCAATCTGAAAATCCAGGAATTGCTCCTCAACGGTGAATTCAGCAGGGTAATCGACACCTGCAAGATCATTCTCGCAACCGACACTCTGGATCCCGCGATTTACTATTCCATGGGAATTGCCTACCAGAATGTCCTTAACGATGAATCATCCCTGGATTGTTTCAAAAAGGCCGTCGAACTCAGCCCTGATCAAAGGACCTTCAATTTCACGCTGGCTAAAAGCTATTACGGAAAGGGCAAATTAAGCCAGGCAGAACCTATATTCAGCAAGCTTTATTCCCTGGATACGCTGAACTGGATCTATGCATACTACCTGTCGAGCATTTTTATGCAGCATGCCAGGTACGACGATGCGCTGAATATATATGGTAAATTCCTCGCAAGGGACTCATCCAACTACGTTTATCTCGACAGGACGGGCTATGCATATCTGAAAAAAGGTGA
>JGI20214J51088_10000518_pt1 | contig 26799 bp, 23 predicted proteins | sample WetSurMetagenome_FD_51088 | JGI IMG/M metagenome (IMG submission 51088) | reverse complement strand
AGAAAGAACAATTTCAGGTTTACCCCTGTTATCATCAAAAATAACACCGCTGTTTTTAAGAGAATCAACTATTGTTTTTTCAGTTCTCTTGCTTTCAGATTCTTTCTGAGAAAAAACTGATACAGAGATGAATAAGTATACTATAATAAGAGATAACTGAAGAATTACTTTTCTCATGAATAATTATTTTAACAGATCATATTTACTGGCTGAATATATCACAAAATAATTTTGATATTACAAGAATAATTTTCAACAATGGTGACCCTAATTATTATAACGGAAAAAAACCGTTGTTGATATCTGCAAAAATATTAAAAACAGAGATTCCTTTTCTGTGAACAGGCAGAAATATGTTTTTCATCAGATTTTTTCAGTCTTAAACTATCATTAATCAGAATCCCAATAGACTTGTTATTATGCAAAAAGGCTGGAGATGCTTGTATCTATTGCGCTGTTCCGACGGAATGGATAGCCTGGTAGGCAATATCATTCTCTTGTTATAAATCAGGAAGTTGGATGAATAAAGCAATTGTAAAATACGATGATATTATGTAACTTTCAAGCATGAATTTCTTACACAAAAACAAATATAAAGGGAGATGATAAAGTCCATGACTGGCTATGGTAAAGCCTTTGCGGAAACACAGCAGAAAAAAATAACTATCGAAATAAAATCACTTAACTCCAAGCAGCTTGATTTAAATACAAAGATGCCCTGGCTTTATAAAGAAAAGGAGCCAGAGATAAGAAATCTTATAAGTCAAAAGCTCGACAGAGGAAAAATTGATTTTACAATCTTTGTCGACATGCTTGATGAGGAAATCGCTACAGTTATAAACAAATCTGTTGTAAGGAATTATTACAACCAGTTCAAAGAGATAGCTTCTGAACTTAATATTGATCTTGATGATCAGATATTCAGTGCAATAATGAAGCTTCCTGATACTCTGAAAACTGAAAAGCCGGAGTTGCCTGAAGCCGAATGGGAAACTGTAAAAAATCAGATCATTGAGTCTGTAACAATGCTTGATCTTTATAGAATTGAAGAAGGCAATTCCATTATGGCTGATCTTCAAAAATGTATAGGTAAAATATTGTCATTTCTCGAAACCATTGAGACTTTTGAGGAAGGCAGAATAATAAAAATAAGGGAAAAACTCATAGCACTTCTTGAAGAACATGTTGGAACAGAAAACCTGGATAAGAACAGATTTGAACAGGAGCTTATCTTCTATCTTGAGAAATATGACATCAATGAAGAAAAAGTGAGGTTAAAAACTCATTGTGATTATTTTCTGGAGACAGTAAATACACCCTCTCCAAACGGGAAAATATTAAGTTTCATCTCTCAGGAAATTGGCCGTGAGATCAACACAATCGGTTCAAAAGCAAATGACGCTTCAATACAGAAACTGGTGGTTATGATGAAAGATGAGCTTGAAAAAATCAAAGAACAAACGCTTAATGTACTGTAATTAAATATCAATTATACAAAGCTAAGGCTAGATGGAACAACAGCTTAAGGGTATAACTGAAGAACTCTTCATAACAGGAAAATGATCAGAGTACACTTTTATTCTTGCTTTTTTTCCCGTGAGCTCTTATATCTTTATGCCTTATAAAGCCTTTATGGCAAATTCAGGAATCAATGGAAGGAAAACTAGTAATAATATCAGCACCGTCCGGTGCCGGAAAAACAACAATAGTAAGGCATCTGCTCCACAAGGGATTGAATCTCGCATTCTCAGTTTCAGCAACGACCAGGCCAATTAGAACCAACGAAACAGAGGGTGAAGATTATTTCTTTCTGACGGTTCCCGAATTCAAAAAAAAAGTTGACAATGGAGAATTCGTTGAGTGGGAAGAGGTTTATCCTGATCTTATGTACGGAACTCTGAAATGCGAATTGGATAGAATATGGGCAAAAGGGCAACATGTTTTATTCGATCTGGACGTAAATGGAGGAATCAATCTTAAGAAGAAATTCGGAAACAAATCACTTGCAATATTCATAATGCCTCCTTCATCTGAAGAACTGGATAAACGTCTGACAAAAAGAGGTACTGATAGCCCTGAAAAAATCAGGATGAGAGTAGATAAAGCAAAGGAGGAGATAAAACTTGCCAATCAGTTTGATACTATAGTTTTTAACCATCAGCTGGATAAGGCGAAGGAGGATACGCTTAAAATAGTCTCTTCGTTTCTTGAACGGTAACCCATAATATTCAGATGGCAAACATAGGTTTATATTTTGGATCATTTAACCCTGTTCATATAGGGCATACTGCTATAGCGGGATATATGACTGAGTTTACAGAAATAGATCAGGTCTGGTTTGTGGTAAGCCCTCATAATCCATTAAAAAAGAAGGAAACACTTCTTGATGATTACCAGCGTCTTTACATGGCTCAGCTTGCTATCGGAGACAGCGACAAACTGAAAACCTCAGATATAGAATTCAAACTTCCTGTTCCATCCTATACAATTGATACCCTGACTTATTTAGTAGAAAAATACCCGAATAATGAGTTTTGCCTTGTCATGGGTGAAGACAATCTTTATACTCTCCATAAATGGAAGAATTCAATTGAGTTGATCAGGAAATATCCCATTTATGTTTATCCGCGCCCTGGCATCGTAAAACCAACTTCCCTGATACTGGATCAGATACTTTCAACAGCCATCATTCATCATGTTAAAGCCCCCCTGATGGAAATCTCAGGTACATTTATCAGGGACGGAATTAAAAAAGGTAAGGATATGTCGTATTTCCTTTCAGCAGCAGTCTGGAAATATATAAGGGAGATGCATTTCTATGAAAAGCAGGGTTACTGAGCTGATCTTAGGGCCTGAATCTGTTTCCCGCAGATCGCGCTGATTTGCGCAGATTAACATACTAATATCTCATCAGCTATCTGGGCTTTTGAACCTCTTTAATAATTTCTGCGCCCCGCAGAAGAGCTTTCTCATTCATTGGAATAAGATGATGATATCTCTCGGGTAGTGATTTTTTCAGCCCTTTGATAACATTCTCAAGCTTTATTATTGGCTTCACTTTGAGAAATCCTCCAAGAACTATCATATTGAAGGTTTTTTGAATATTCATTTTTGCCGCTTCTTCAGTGGCATCAATACGATAAATATCAATATCTTTTCTTTCGGGATGCCTTGTAATACCATTGCCGTCGTAAATAAGAACGCCACCCGGTTTAACAGAACTCTCAAATTTATCAAGCGATTGCTGGTTTAGAATAATTGCAGAATCAAAATGTCTCACTATCGGGGAACTGATCCTTTCACTGCTGATAATCACAGTAACGTTTGCGGTACCTCCTCGCATTTCAGGTCCATAGGATGGCATCCAGCTAACTTCCATATCCTGCATTACTCCTGAATATGCCATTATTTTACCCATTGACAGGACACCTTGTCCACCAAACCCTGCAATAATTATCTCTTCAGTCATTTTTGAATGAATTTCATAAATAATATCTATTGACTATTCCACCGGAGTTTTAAGATCCCCGAGAGGATAATAAGGGAACATGGTTTCCTCCATCCATTTATTTGATTGCACCGGCGTCATTTTCCAGCCCGAAGGACAGTTTGCGACTATTTCAATAAAACAGGTACCCCTGTCAAGTTTCTGATATTGAACGGCTTTTCTTATTGCTTTCTTGGTCTTTCGAACATTGGCTGGTGTATGAACACTCTGCCGTGTCACATAATAGCTGCCTTCAAGTGTTGCAACGATATCGGTCATCTTCAGTGGATTGCCCATTGTTTTAACATCTCTCCCATAAGGTGAAGTTGATGATTTCATACCGGGAAGAGTAGTTGGAGCCATTTGACCTCCTGTCATCCCGTATATTCCATTATTGACGAAAATTATCAGGATATTTTCGCCCCTGTTACAAGCGTGGATAGTTTCAGCAGTACCAATAGCTGCAAGATCCCCATCACCCTGGTAGGTGAAAACAAATCTGTCTGGCAACAGCCGCTTGATAGCTGTGGCAACAGCCGGAGCCCGTCCGTGAGCAGCCTGCTGAATATCAACATCAATATAATTATACATAAGTACAGAACATCCGACAGGAGAAACACCAATTGTCTGTGATTGCAGACCCTCTTCATCAATTATCTCTGCGAGGATGCGATGAATGGTACCATGAGCACATCCAGGGCAGTAAGAAAGGGTATTGTCTGTCAGAATCTGAGTTTTTCTGTAAGCCAGGTTCTCAGGCTTTATTATTTCCTTAATTCCGCTAGCTTCAACCATATCTTAATCTCCTATAATTTTAAATTTCAGATTTTCAACAACCTCTTCAGGTGTCGTAACAATACCTCCCATTCTTCCAAAATGAATAACCGGTACTTTTCCGTTGACTGCAAGAAGGACATCTTCAACCATCTGGCCGGCACTCATCTCAACGGATAATATTCCCTTTACCTGTTGTGCAAGCATATTAATCCGTTTTGTCGGGAAGGGGAAAAGTGTTATTGGTCGTAATAAACCAACTTTAATACCTTGTTCCCTGGCAAGCTGAACTGATTTCTGGCAAACCCGGGCACTGGTACCGTAAGCAACCAGGAGATATTCAGCATCTTCACACAGGAATTCCTCAAAACGAACCTCTTTTTCCTTTATCTCGTCATATTTCGCCTGAAGTTTCAGGTTAAAAACTTCCTGGCAATTGGAATCCAGATCAAGTGAAGTAATAATGTTTCTCTCCCTGGTGGATTGCTTTCCGGTTGTAGCCCAATCGGGAGAAACTTTTGACCGCTCCTTCTGCGGACTCAGGTAAACTTTCTCCATCATCTGTCCTATTGCACCGTCAGAAAGAATCATAACAGGATTCCTGTATTTAAAAGCCAGTTCAAAACCAATATCAACAAAGTCAGCCATCTCCTGCACTGATGAAGGAGCCAGTACAATAAGATGATAATCACCATGCCCACCTCCTTTCACCGACTGAAAATAATCTGACTGTGCAGGCTGGATCGTACCAAGGCCCGGTCCTCCTCTGACTACATTCACAATGAGACATGGAAGCTCTGCTCCGGCAATATAAGAGATACCTTCCTGTTTAAGACTTATACCGGGTGAAGAGGATGAGGTCATCACTCTTTTCCCACAACCTGCTCCTCCATAAACCATATTAATCGCAGCAACTTCACTTTCTGCCTGAAGTACTACCATACCAGTTGTTTGAGAAGGATTTGCTTCCATCAGGTATTCCAGAATCTCGCTCTGTGGTGTAATAGGATATCCGAAATAACCATCAGTACCCGCTCTGATCGCAGCTTCAGCAACCGCTTCATTTCCCTTCATTAATCTTAATTCCTTTTCCATTGGCTGCCTATATTTTAGTTTTATAAACTGTTATAGCTCCATCCGGACACACCATCGCACAACTGGCACAACCTATACAAAGCTCAGGATTAGCCGGATAGGCGTAATTATAACCCTTTCCATTCACCTCTTTTGCCATTGCGATGGTACCTGTAGGACAAGAGACCATACAGACTTCGCATCCTTTACATCTCTCTACATTCACTACAATACTCCCTCTTATCTTAGCCATAGATTCTAGTTTTATTTCTTTTTAACAGGATGATCTTCTTGGAAACATTTTAGCCGGATCCCAAGATCATCAAACTGCTCTCTTCTAACATGTGATACACAAGCTCTTAAACCATCATTTCTCTTACTGCCGGTTATATCAAGTGATATTGCACTGATTCCATAATAAAGAAGTTCCTCTAATAATTCATCACCAGTCATACCAGGATAGCAAATAGTAAAATAGAAACCATCAGCCAAAGGCTCGTTCAGGTCGGTATCATAAGTAATTTTAAACCCATTGTTTATAAAAAGCGATTTCATCTCCTTTGCCTTATAACCATATTCCCTGACAATATCAATAAATTTATACTTTCCATCATTTACCTCCTTCAGCAACGCTGCCAACCCATACTGAACTGAATGTGCTACACCTGCTGACAACCCGTACAGAGCACCAAATACTATTGAATGACCAAAATTTTCGGATGAATAATATCTTGTAAGGTCAGGATAATTCCTTTTGAAAAGATGATCTGATATGGCCATCATCCCAATTCTCTGACCTGCATAACTAAAAATTTTTGAACTGGATATAAGAATAATATAATCTTCAGCATACCTGCCTATTGTAGGTTGGAAAGGTGATGCACCAGGTTTTGAATAGTCTTTCCTGAAATCCATTCCGAAATAAGCAAGATCTTCAATTACGATAACATCGTACTTCTTCGAAAGTTCACCGATTATAGCAAGTTCTTCCTCATTTAAGCACATCCACGTGGGATTATTCGGATTTGAGTACAGTATTGAAGAGATCTTTCCGGATTTCAGAAAAGATTCTAATTTACTTTTCAGCTTTATCCCCCGATGCTCAAAAATATCAAATGAATAATAGTCATGACCAAGCATTTTCACCTGTTGTTTCTGCACAGGGAAGCCCGGATCAATAAAAAGAGTTCCTTCCTTGGTTTTGTCACTCCTGTTTGCCACTATGAAACTAAGCATAGACCCCATCATTGAACCAACAGTTGGAATACAACCTTCCGGATTTATTTCAATATCAAGGAATAGTTTAATGAATCTTGAAGTTTCATCTTTCAATAGTTTGACACCTTCTATATCCGGATAAACTGAAGCAACACCTCTTCTGAGGGCGTCTATTTCAGCTTCAGTCCCGATTGTGGAACAGGGTAATCCGGGCACACCCATTTCCATTCTGATATATTTCTTACCGGTTGCTCCTTCAAGTTGGTTTACAAGCTTAACAATTTCCCTAATACTGGCAGTTCCAAAGGAGGATAATCCGCTTTCATTTATTTTGCTTTTAACAATCTTAAAATCAATCGGTGTTTTTCTCATCTTGCAATTCAGAAGGATTTATGTGCTTGTAAAAAAAATCAAAAGTAATTAATTATATCTCTAAAATATATGCTATTTGTCAGCCTGCAATCTGTTGCAAATGTAACTATCTGACAAAAAATGCTTTCGGTATGGAGATTAAAAGTATTTGAGGATCATCTCTTTTCATTTCAATAAATAACTAAGGTCAATTAACTTTTCTAAGGTAAAGTTAAGCAATCAGAATTTTCTGTGATCAATCACATGACTTGATTTTCCTTCACTTCTTTCAATTGTCTTAGGCTCAACAAGTGTAACCTTCAGACCCAGTCCAATTGCTCCCTCAATTGTATTCTGTATCTTATCTCGCAGTGACTGAAGTTCACTGATTTTATCCTGAAAAAACTCCTCTTCAACTTCTACTTTGAGTTCCAGAGAATCAAGATTATTATTTCTGTCGACTATGAGCTGGTAATGAGGCTTTATTTCGCTGATTTCAAGCAAAACACTTTCAACCTGAGATGGAAACAGGTTTACACCCCTGATTATTAGCATATCATCACTTCGTCCGAGACATTTCTCCATCCTTACCATAGTTCTTCCGCACTTGCATTTATCATAGCTTAGCCTGGTAAGGTCGCGTGTCCTGTAACGTATAAGAGGTAATCCCTCCTTTGTTAAAGTAGTGAAAACCAATTCTCCTGTACTTCCTTCAGGTAACAACTGTAAGGTTTTAGGATCTATGATTTCGGGAAAGAAATGATCTTCATTTATATGAAGTCCCTCCTGAATAAGGCATTCGCTTGCCACTCCCGGACCTATAACCTCACTTAGTCCATATATATCAATAGCTTTAATCCTGAGTTTATCTTCTATTTCGCGGCGCATGTTTTCAGTCCATGGCTCAGCACCGAAAACTCCTACTCTTAATTTAAGGTCATCACGTTTGATCCCGCTCTCTTCAATAGCTTCGGCAAGAAATAATGCATACGATGGAGTACATGCAAGGACCGTGCTCCCAAAATCGTGCATAAGCTGTATCTGCCTTATTGTATTTCCTCCTGAGATGGGTATTACCGAAGCTCCGATTTTCTCTCCTCCATAATGGAGACCCAGACCACCGGTAAAAAGGCCGTAGCCATATGCTACCTGAATAAAATCGTTTCTGTTAGCACCGGCGCTGGTAAGTGTGCGGGCCATAACTTCCGACCATGTAGATATGTCGTTCCGTGTATAGCCTACTACAGTGGGCTTTCCAGTGGTGCCCGAAGATGCATGAACACGCACAATTTCGCTCATCGGCACAGCAAATAAACCAAAAGGATAATTATCTCTGAGATCCTGTTTGGTAGTAAAAGGCAGCCTGGAAAGATCATCAATTGTCTGAATGCTTTCGGGCCCCAGACCAGCCTCCTGCATTTTGCTCCTGTAGTAAGGGACATTAAAGTACACTCTTTCAACAGTCTCCCTCAGTCTTTCGCCTTGAACATGTTTGATCTCATTTCGATCCATACACTCGAAGTGGCGGTTCCAAATTTCCATATTAATATATTTAGTCCGAAGAGTTAATAATTTTTCTAAATCTGCTTTTTAAATAATCAATTTATTAAAATCAAGTCTTGTTCGCCTTCTGGCTCCGTCAGCTGGCAGATGTCATTCCTCTAAAGGGTGATTATTTCGGTGCTTTTGAGATAAGTTCCAATAAAAAACAGAGTATTAGTCCCCAATAAAAGCCGGTCGTGCAAAACGGGTGGGCTGAGGAGCTTATATCTTGTATAAATCACTGGCTCTGAGCAATTCCATTTCGTGATTCTTAAGTGCCTTTATGGCATCATCCGTGTTGCTGCACCGCAGAATAATTATCGATTTATCACCTACTGAAAATGCATAAGTATACTCCACACTTATATCAAGATCTGACAAAATTCTAAGCACTTTAGCATAGTGTTTTGCTTCATTAGGTGCAATTACAGAAATTACATCTGTGAGATTTACAGTAAAAGCATGAATTTTCAGAAGCTCTCTTGCTTTTTCAGGATCTGATACAATTAAACGCAGAATACCAAAATCCTCCGTGTCAGCAACGCTTAACGCAGTTATCCTGATATTCTCCTCTCCAAGAACTTCAAGAACTTCAGTAAGTCGTCCCGATTTATTTTCAAGAAAAACTGATAACTGATGTATGATCATACATTTAATTTTTAATTAAGTTATTAGAAAGTTCGAATACAAACATAAATATTTTTGAAAAGAAGGAAGCAAAATGAGGATCATTTTTCAATTTTTATCCTTGCATCCACAACTGTAATATCCTCAAGACTTCCGATGAGAGGATTAAGATCCATCTCTTTTATTTCAGTGGCATATCGCAATAAACTTGAAAGTCTCACAATTATTTCAGAGAACTTAGACTCATTAATCCCCGGTTTTCCACGTGTTCCACAAATAATTTTATAGCTCTTCAGACTTCTGATCATAGATTCGGCTTCATTAAAAGTGAGAGGAGCGAGTCCTGATGAGACATCGCCAAGCACTTCAACAAATATTCCACCAAGCCCGCAAAGAATTATATGCCCGAAACGAGGTTCATATTTTGCACCAATAAAAAGTTCAATACCTGAAAGCATCTTTTGAACAAGGACTGACTTAACTCCTTTTATCTGTGTCATTCTGTTGAATTCTGCTTCAAGATGTCGTTCTGATTTTATATTCAGAGTAACTCCTCCTACATCAGATTTATGAACAGGTCCGACAACTTTTAAAGCAAGCGGGTAGCCCGTCTTCTTAGCCACAGATAACAACTCTCTTTTAGATGATACTACTGTTTCCTTAACGACAGGAATATCTACTGCCTTCAGAAGCTGTTGTATAATACCCGGTGCCAAATAACCATTTGGCGCATTATCAATAATCTTCCTTATAAGTTGAATATCAATATTTTCAAGAAATATTTTCTCCTCCGCAGGATTAGGTGTATTGGAAATTTTTGTCAGGGCACGTCCCAAAACAACCTCATCGGGAAAATTGACATGTCCTTTATTAAGGAAGTATACAAGTTCTTTTGAAGAGCTTGTTACTGAAGGCAATATCGGGTAAAGCGGTTTGTTGCAGTCCTGAATCTTTTGGTGCAACAGATCATAAATCTCTTTAATATCAACCAACCCGTTGCTTCCGAATATAACACTCATACCATCTATAAGCGGAAGTTGCTTATCGACATATTCTATTACCTTACTTAACTGATCATTAGTAGCAGTTGCAATCAGATCGATTGGATTATCAGCTGATGCCCCCGGATTCATCATTGCGAGTAATTTTTCGCGGTGACCTCCGATTATTTTCGGGATATTCATTCCACCTGCTGATAATGCGTCAGTAAGCATTACTGCAGGTCCCCCCGCATGTGTGATAATGGCTATATTTCTGCCTTTCAGACGCTTGTGAAAAAACACAGATGCTACCGTCGTGAGCTCCTCCCGTCCTGAACATCTTACTATTCCAGCTTTTCGGAATAATGCTTCCACAGCAGAATCTGATGATGCCATTGCCCCGGTATGTGAGGAAGCTGCCCTGCTTCCGGCTTCGGTAGTTCCCGCTTTAATAGCTGCTATTCTGCACCCTTTTCGTATAAGTGATGAAGCATGATGCAGAAGTTTGTCAGGATTCTGGATGCTTTCAACATAAATCAATTTGATCGGGGAGCTGACTGCAGCGTCATAAGTATTATCCCAATATTCCAGGACTTCTTCAACTCCGGTCTGAGCACTGTTCCCCACAGAAAAGACACTCGAAAAGTTTAATCCTTTCGGGATAGCTGATTCAAAAATAAAAACTGCCGTTGCCCCTGAACCAGAAACAAAATCACATCCCCTGCTATTAAGTGTTGGAACCGGAGAAGTAAAAACACCCTGATATGAGTGTGTTACAACTCCGATGCAATTTGGGCCTATCAGACAACCACCTGCATTATCTATCAATTCAACAATGCTCTTTTCAAGCATTTGCCCCTCAGTACCAGCTTCGCTAAATCCAGCTGAAATAATGATAAAAGCTTTGGTTTGTTTATCTTTAACCAATATCTCAATAGCTGTTAAACATAACTTTGAGGAGATAGCCAGAATTGCCAGATCTGTCTTAGGTATATCATTTAAGTCTTTATATGATTTAATCCCCTGTACAACATCACACTTAGGATTCACCACATACAGGTCACCAGCGAATTTTCCGTCAATAATGTTTTTCAGGACTTTTCCTCCAGGTTTGAAAAGATCATCCGATCCTCCCACAACAACAATGCTGGCTGGATTTATAAGTTTTTCGTTTATCATATTTAAGTATAATGGTTGAAGATTGAATCATAAATTGAAATAACACGGGAAGAAAATTTAAAACCCCGCAAACCTCTTGAGATAGCCGACAATATGAGCAACCACGAATAAATATTTCTCTGATATATAACAACTTCCAACCATTTTTTGACCTGAATTTATAAAGGCAAGATAATAAAAAATAATATCAATTCTTATTATCCCGATCCGAACAATTCAATGTCATAAGTTGTTTAAACTTTGAAAGCAATCTTTTCCAGGAACGGAAAATATTTATTAAAACTTAAACAGAACTCTTATGGAAAAAAAATTATTTAGATCAGTCATGGTATTTTTATTGCTGTTTTTCTTTGCGACCCCAGATAAACTATTTTCTCAGACAACTGGTACATTCAGTTTTTCCGTAACCACAACCTCGACAGGAGGTTACAGTCCTGATCATTATCTGGCCATCTGGATTGAAAACAGCTCAACGACGTTTATAAAGACTAAGATTCGCTACACTAATACCGGAGACCTGGACCATATGCAGACATGGGTTACTAAATCAGGTCAGAGTATAGTTGATGCAATTACAGGAGCAAGCCTCAATTCACATGGCACAATTTCTTTCCTGTGGAACGGAACTAATACCGCAGGTACCCAGGTTCCAGATGGTTCGTACTTTGTCTGGCTTGAGATGGCATGGGCTCCAAGTCTGACAACAGGAAAGACTGTAAATTCCTTTCCTTTTACCAAAGGATCCACTCCATTTCATTCCACACCTTCTAACACGGCAAATCTTCTTTCGATCGCACTCGACTGGACACCTCTCTCAACCGGAATTGAGGGTACACTTGAAGGGAAAGATATCAATGTTTACCCAAATCCTTCTAAAGGTTTGCTAAACATCGACTTCAAACATCCGGAAAGAGAGTGTATGCTTCAGATAGTAAATGAATTAGGACAGAATGTTCATAATGAAAAGATACCGGACCTTACCGCTGGGATCAGAACTTTTGATTTCAGCAGATTGCCAGCCGGGTTATACTATTGTACACTTCACTTCCCTTCAAAAGATGTAGTATTCTCAATAATAAGGGCAAAATAGAATATGTTTGAATTCTTTAAGCTCCAACTCTCTCCACAAAAAACTTAATATCAATGGTTAACGTGCAGATATGCAGGGATTTTTAAAGATAAAGCATTGAACCGGGAAAAAGATGATTTATCTTTTAAATCAGGATAATATAATATCGGGAATTGTGAATAATAATAAAAAAATAAAGTTATGGACTTAAGTACAAAAAAATGCAAACCATGCGAAGGTGGAGTTGCTCCTTTAAACTCGAAAGAGATAAAAGGACTTACAAATCTTATACCGGACGACTGGAATATTTCGGAAAACAAAAAAATATTTAAAGAGTTTCTATTTGTAAACTACCAGCATACTATCGATTTTGTCAATAAAGTTGCAAAGCTTGCTGAGGAAGAGGGACATCATCCGGTGATGCATGTATATTATGCTAAAGTTGTGATAGAATTGTGGACACATTCCATAGACGGATTATCAGAGAATGATTTCATACTTGCCGCCAAGATTGATAAATTGTAAGTGTTCTCTTTGACATAACAGGATCAGATTGTCAGGTAGCTGAAAATATGTATTCTGGCATTCCGGATAATGAGAGGCTGAAAAACGTTGGAATGATTTTCAGTATCTTTGGGGATTGATATTTAAAAATAATGGGATTAACTATTAGAGAGATACTTGAAAAAGAGGATTTTACCAGAGAAAATATAATTTCCCTTCTTCAATCAGAAGGGGATAATAAAACACTTCTTTACACAAAATCATCTGCGATAAAAGAGAGATATATTGGAAATAAAGTATGGTTCAGAGGGCTGATTGAGTTTTCGAATATATGTGGAAAAGACTGCCTTTATTGCGGAATAAGAAAAGGAAATAAAAATCTGAAGCGCTATAGTTTATCTGACGAAGAGATTCTTGCTGCTGCAAGATTTGCTTATGTTAATCGATACGGATCGATAGCACTGCAATCCGGTGAGCTTGAGAACAATAAAGTTACAAACAGGATTGAGAGCCTCTTGCTGAAAATTAAAGATTTATCCGATGGCAAATTAGGAGTGACACTCTCGGTAGGCGAACAGAATCCGGATGTGTACAGGAGATGGTATGAAGCAGGTGCTCACCGTTATCTGCTGAGAATTGAATCCACCAACCAGACACTGTATAATAAAATCCATCCTGATAATTCAAAGCACAATTTCAAACGGAGAATGGAGTGTCTGACAGAACTGCAGAAGATTGGTTACCAGACCGGTACAGGGGTAATGATTGGTTTACCCTTTCAAACTCTGGATGATCTGGCCGGCGACCTGCTCTTTATGAATGAATTTAATATTGATATGTGTGGGATGGGTCCCTATATTGAACATGCCGATACCCCTCTCATCAAACATTCTGAGAAGCTTATGACCCTGAAGGAAAGATTTGATCTCACTCTGAAGATGATTGCTGTTATAAGGATAATGATGAAAGATATTAACATTGTTGCAGCTACAGCTCTCCAGGCAATTGATCCAATTGGCAGGGAAAAAGCTGTTAAGATCGGAGCTAATATCCTTATGCCGAACATAACACCAGGCAGATATCGTGACAGCTATAAACTATACGACAATAAACCATGTACAGACGACTCAGCTGAGGATTGTCAGAGCTGTCTTGAGGCTCGTGTAAGCCTGGCAGATGCTGAAGTCGTTTATGGGGAATGGGGCGATTCAAAGCATTATAGTAATAGAATAAGCCATAAAAAAGAAATCATTAAAAAAAATATTTAAAAATTTTACCGCTCTTTCTTTGCATTTAATCAAAATTAAAGTAGGTTTGAAATATATTATTAACAAATGAGCATTTTTAGATTAAATATTGGTATTTATTATTACTATTATTATTACAGGGAAACAAATGTAAGTCCTGTGATAAATTAGTGCTGACACCACATTTTTCAAAATATAGAGGCTTACCCGACAAAAGGTAAGCTTTTTTTTAACCCTTTAAACCAACTAGGAAAATCATGGAAAAAACTCAGAAAAAAGGAACTGTAAAATTCTTCAGTGGAAAACAGATCCCGCTCGAAATGCACAAGGTTCGGATTGTACAATCACTTAAGCTTGTTCCGGTTGAACGTCGCCTCGTAGCAATTAAAGAAGCAGGCTTCAACTCCTTTCTGTTAGGAACTAAAGACATCTTTCTTGATATGCTTACCGACAGTGGTACAAATGCAATGAGTGATGAACAGCTTTCAAAAATGTTTGTGGCAGATGATGCATATGCAGGTTCCCAGAGTTTTGTGAAATTTCAGAAGAGTATTTACGATGTATTTGGGAAAGAGCTTGTATTACCTGTTCACCAGGGACGTGCCGCTGAAAATATTTTATCGCAGACCTTTGTTAAACAAGGATCGATAGTCCCGATGAATTATCATTTTACTACCACACTTGCTCATATTCAGCTGAATGGAGGTACAGTTGTTGAACTTTACACTCCTGAAGCAATGAAGATAAAAAGCACTCATCCTTTTAAGGGCAATATTGATATCGTCAGGCTTGAAGAACTCATCAACAAAAAAGGTCCTGAAAATATTCCTTTTATCAGAATGGAAGCTTCAACAAACCTTATCGGAGGTCAACCCTACTCGATGAAGAATTATAAGGATGTCAGGCAAATAGCTGATAAGTATAAAATAATGATTGTTTTAGACGCCAGTCTCATCGGTGAGAATGCGTACTTTATTCAGAAAAGAGAGGCCGGATATGAGGATAAATCAATTGGCTTTATTCTTAAAGAGATGTGCGACCTATCCGATATAGTTTATTTTTCAGGACGTAAGGTAAGTTCATCCAGAGGTGGTGCCATCTGCACCAACAGGAAAGATTTATACAATAAAATGAAGGACCTGGTTCCTCTTTATGAAGGATTTCTTACTTATGGAGGTATTTCCATCAGGGAAATTGAAGCCATGACAGTGGGATTATATGAGACTATGGAGGAGGATGTTGTTGGCCAGTCTCCTTCCTTTATCAATTATGCTGTACAGGAACTTGATAAACTTGGATTGCCGGTTGTAATGCCGGGAGGAGCACTCGGTTGTCATGTTGATGCAAGGCAGTTCCTTTCGCACATACCGCAAAGTGAATATCCTGCAGGAGCTTTGGTGGCAGCATTTTATTTAATATCTGGTGTCCGCGGAATGGAACGGGGAACACTAAGCAGCATACGCGATGAAAATGGAAATGATATACTTGCTGACCTCGAACTGATGAGACTTGCCTTTCCCCGCAGAGTCTTTACTTTGTCGCAGGTTGAGTATCTGATTGACAGACTGAACTGGTTATACCAGAATAGGACGCTTGTAGGTGGAATCAGGTTTGTTGAAGAACCTCCGGTACTCAGGTTTTTTAATGGTCGTCTTGAACCACTTAGTCCCTGGCCTGAAAAACTGATGGCAAAATTCAAAGCCGATTTTGGAGATAGCTTGTAAGAAAAAAATGTTTAAGTATTTTTATCCTGTTGCAGGGGCTTTCATAGCCCCTGTTCTTTTTTCATGAAACGAATTTTTAGTACTATTGCTTATTAAATCAAACATAAAATTCTTCAGATGAAAAGGATGGTATTTCTCCCTGCAGTTCTTCTGACCAGCTTTATCATTAAAGCCCAGGTATCTATTGACTATTATCTTCCAAAAGATGTAACTTACAATAAAGAAATACCAACACCAAAACAGTTCACAGGTCATGAAGTCGGTGAATGGCATATTACGCCTGATAAGCTTTACTACTACATGCTGGAACTTGCAAAAATTTCTGACAGGGCAATTTGGGAGGATTACGGAAGAAGTTATGAAGGCCGGCCACTTGGACAGTTGATAATCAGCTCAACTGAGAATATTAAAAATATTGAACAATTGAGGCAACAGCATATTCAACTGTGCGATCCATCTAAATCTGACAACTCAGATATTAGCAATATGCCTCTTTTCATTAAACTTGGATACGGTATTCATGGCAATGAATCCAGTGCCCAGAACGCCTCAGTAGTTACAGCTTATTATCTTATTGCGGGTGAGGGAAAGAAGATAGATGAGCTGCTGAGAAACACAGTCATCCTTATAGATCCTGCTCTTAATCCCGATGGTATGCAAAGACATTCTTCCTGGGTGAATTCCACAAAAAGTCTTAATAACAATCCCGACCCCAACTCCTGGGAGTTCAGTGAACCATGGCCGGGAGGCAGGACAAATCATTACTGGTTTGATCTTAACCGTGATTATATAATGCTTCAGCACCCTGAAACTATTGGACGTGTTGCTGCATTCTACAAATGGAGACCAAATATAATTACCGATCATCATGAGATGGGTGCAAACAGTACTTTTTTCTTCCAGCCTGGTGTTCAGAGCAGGAATAATCCCTTAACACCTGCCGATAACCAGATCCTTACAGCTGAAATTGCCAGGTATCATGAAAAATATCTCGATGAAAAGGGAAGTTTGTACTTCACGGAAGAGAGTTTTGACGATTTTTATGTTGGAAAGGGATCGTCATATCCGGATATTCATGGCTCGGTTGGGATACTGTTTGAACAAGCCGGTGTAAAAGGTCATCTCAGAGAGACACCGGGGGGATTGCTGACATTTCCTTATGCTATACGAAATCAGTTCACAGTCTCTCTGTCTACTCTAGAAGCAGGTCTGAACATGCGATCTAAACTACTTGAAAGCCAGCGAAATTTCTACAAGGATGCACTTAGTCAGGCTGACAAATATCCTGTAAAGGTTTATATTTTCAATGAAAACAACGATAAAGAAAGGCTGAATTCATTTGTTAAAATCCTGAGGCAGCATCAGATTAAGGTATATAAGCTGGCAAGAGATATTCTCAAAAACGAAGTATTGTTTAATACCGGAAACAGCTATGCAGTTCCGTTAAAACAGAATGAATACAGATTTATCCGAAGTCTTTTTGAGCCTGTGAAGGTGTTTTCCGACAGTGTATTTTATGATATCTCTACATGGGTGCTTCCCTTGTCGTTCAACATCAGTTACACAGACATTCGTACAGCAAAAGATCTGGAGGGGCTAATCGGAACAGAAATACCTGAGTCTCCTGAAACGAAAGGCAGATTAATCGCATCAAATGAATCATATGCTTATCTTTTTGAATGGAATGAATACCTGGCTCCAAAAGCATTGTACAAGTTACAGAATGCAGGTGTTATAACCAGGGTTTCAACTGATAAACTGGTGTTTAATGACGGGAAATCTGACAGAGAGTTTTCATATGGAACAATATTAGTTCCTGTTTCAGGGCAAAATTTTTCATCTGATGAATTATTCAACCTTATGGGATCAGTTGCAGAAGATTGCGGACTAACAATTTATGGTGTAAGTACCGGGCTTACTGCCAAAGGAGTTGATCTTGGCAGTGATTCTTTTACCATATTACAGAAACCATCTGTTTTAATGTTTTCGGGTGAAGGTTCAAATAGCAGTAATGCGGGTGAGATCTGGCACATGTTGGATACCAGGTTCAATATCCCTGTTACAATGGTAACTCCCTCAAAAGCAAAGACAATTAACCTGGACCGATACAATGTTTTAATCATTACCGGCTCTCCGGAAATAAATCAGACAGCGGTGGAAAATATCAGGATCTGGAACAGGAAAGGAGGAACTATAATTGCTTATGAGAATGGTAACAACTGGCTATCTAAAAATAAGCTGGCCGAAATAGAGTTTATTCCGGCAGATACTATTAAAATAAAGGAGGGCATTTATATCAACAAACCTGCAGATAACCAGGCTAAACAAATACCAGGTTCCATTTTCGAAATAAAACTCGACCTTAGTCATCCCCTGTGTTATGGTTACACATGCGATTTACTTCCTGTTTTTAAATCAAGTTCCACAGCAGTAAAAAAAGATAAAAATGTTTATAACAATCCCGCATCCTATACACTTGATCCACTGCTCAGCGGATATGCATCAAGAGATAATATTGACAGGATAAAAGGAACTTCATTTGCCAGTATTCATGGAAACAGGATCATTTCAATCTATGACAATACCAATTTCAGAGCAATATGGTATGGAACGAATAAGATCTTCCTGAATGCCGTTTTCTTTGGACAGATCATTGGAAAATCCGGAGCAGAGTACGAGGATTAATAAGGTTCCTGGCACTGATTACCTGAACTGAATAAAATTGGCCGCGACAAGGGACCGTGAAAAAAGAGCAAAACCAATCTGTTTTTCAGAATACCATTGTCCTTACATGAACCTGTTTTAGTGCCTTAAGGTCTTTTTCGAGAAGAATTCTCTGTTTTGGTTCTCCCTTCAATTCGAGAATTATAAGACCTGCAGATTCACCAAAGAATATTTCATTTACACCCAATCGGGTGCGGATATTACAGCCATAAGCCGTAAGTATCTTCTGTACTGATCCAATAACCTCCTTATTTCTTTCGATAAGAATCCCCAGGATCTCAACACTGGCATTCAGTGACTCAACATTCAGGATTTCTTTGTCGTGGGTAAAATTCATTTCACGGATCTCGATGCCCCCAAGTTCTAACAATTCAGCTGTGAGTTTTTCTGAATCTGCAGGATCTCCGTTAAGGTGAAGAATAATATATGCTTCGCGGCTGCAGACCTCATCCGTAACTTCATGAAAACCCAGCCGGGTGGTTATCACAGCAGCATGTTCAGAAAGAATACCCTGAGTAAGACCGGCTTCCTTAATCCTGTCTATAATTTTTATGCCGAGAACTTTTATCATTTTAGAAGTTTTATATTCATTATTAGTAATACAGAATATGGAGTTTAATCTTGACTTTTGCCAGTCGCCTTTTTAACCACGGAATACACGGATTTTCACTGATTTATTCTGTGCAAATTCTCCATTTCACCCATTCTCCCACTCTCCCCTTCAGTTTTAAAAGTAGAGATCCCTCTCGCCATTCTTAATCTTCTCTATTTTATCTCTGGTGCCAGCTGCAACTTCAGGTTCAAGCTTTAGGAGATTTTTTTCAATAACCTTCCAACCTTTATCCACTGTTTCACCTTCAGCGTAATCGCAGATATATTCTGAAAGAGTAAGTATAGCATTTGGGGAGCAGAACCGTTTAATGAAACCCGGAACTGAAAACTCCATAAAATGTTCACCGGTTCGTCCCATTCTGTAGCATGATGTGCAGAATGAGGGGAGATAATCATTTGTGAGAAGCTCATCGATTATTTCAGCCAGTGACCGGTTGTCGTTTATTTTAAATTGTTCCCGGTTCAGGTTTTGTACCTCATTTTTCGAGTCTGAATATGATCCCAGCTCAAGCTTCGTTCCGCCATCTATCTGTGATACACCATATTGCAACACTTCCCTTCGAACATCAGGTGATTCACGTGCAGTAAGAATCAGTCCTGTGTATGGAACTGCAAGCCGAAGAATTGCAACAAGTTTTTTAAAATCATCATCATTGGTCTCATATTTCTTATCAAGATTCAGGCTTACAGCATCTTTTATCCTGGGAAAGGAAATTGTGTGTGGCCCTACATTATAACATGCTTCAAGGTGATTGGTATGACGTACAAGTCCCATAACCTCAAACCGCCAGTCATAAAGACCGAACAGGGCTCCGATTCCAACATCATCGATCCCGGCTTCCTGTGCTCTGTCGAGCGCAGTAAGACGCCATTCATAGTCTTTCTTTTTACCGCCAAGATGATACCACTTATATGCTTCAGGATGGTAAGTTTCCTGAAAAACCTGGTATGTGCCGATCCCTGATTCTCCAACTATTCTAAAACCTTCAATATCAAGGGGAGCCGCATTTATGTTAACTCTTCTTATTTCACCATTGCCCTTTTTAACGCCATAAACAATTTTAACAGTATGGGCAATATACTGGGGTGAGTAATCTGGATGCTCACCATAAACAAGTATTAATCTCTTTTGTCCATTATCTTCAAGCGCCTCCACTTCCTGTACTATTTCACTATCGCTCAAAGTTTTTCTTACAGCATCTGCATTGGAAGAACGGAAACCGCAATATTTGCAGTTATTTATACAACGGTTACCAACATAAAGAGGGGCAAACAAAACAATACGATTTCCATAAACTCTTTGCTTTAATTCGCGGGCTCCCTGTTTTATCTCTTCTTCCAGGTCAGTACCGACAGCGTTTACAAGTACTGCAGTCTCTTCCATGGTAAGTCTCTGCTTGTCCAGCGACTTTGCAATAACATCTCTTACTCTCTGCTTTTCAGGTTTAGTGTTGTTTATCAGATTCCATATCTCGTCTGCATCAATGAATGGTTTCATTCGTTGATCCGGAATACTCAACTTCTCGGGAGAAAACCTCATGAAATATTAATTTTTAATTTACGCACAAAGATAACTAATAATAGCCTGCCTGAAAGGATTACCGTCAGTAAATGAGGTCTGAAATCTCCTCTTTTGCCATGTTGATTTTTGAAACAGCTCTGGCATCAGAAAAATCAACTGCTCCATGGATTTTTTTATGAAAAAAGATGGCAATTTTATTATCGGTAGGAAAGTCAGGGTTATCAAAAATATCCAGCAGAACTTCTGCCTTTCCTTCCGGGATTTTTTGAATAATTGTCATTCCCTTTGAATAAATCTGTCCCGACTCAACTGACACGGCATAAATTCCTGGTGAAGGTAAAAGTTTACATTCTTCTGAAAGGGGTATTTTTAAAAGAGAAGGAAGATTAAAAAGTTCTTCGCATTTATAGTTTTCAGCTTTCCCCATAATAACATAATAGTGATCGAGGTAAGCATTTGCCCTCTGAATATATCCTTCACTTATTGCCTGGCGTATTTTTGTTGAACTGACTGTTTCATGCTGAACCTCCTGTTCGGGTATCTCCTCTGCTTCAAAACTATATTTACCCTGCCATGCCCACAGCTGCTTATAGTCGCCCTCCTTATTGAATCCAAAATGATGGTTAAATCCAGCTACCACCACTTTTGCTTTCAGTATGCCATGAAGGTAATCTCTGACAAATTGTTCACTAGTCACTTTTGAGAATTCTTTTGTGAATTCTATGATTATGACATTATTAAGACCTGCTTTATCAAGGAGTTCCAGCTTTTCTTCCTGCGAATTAATCAGTTTAAGATCCTTGCCTGCAGATTCAGGATAGAGTACTTTTCTCGGATGGGGATCAAAAGTGATCAGTACTGATTCTCCATCATATTTAAGGGCCAGCATTTTAAGCCGGTTAAGTATTGTTTTATGTCCGATATGAACCCCGTCGAAGGAACCTGTCGTCACAACAGGATTTCTGATTATCTTTGCATCTTCAAAGTTTCTGAAAATCTTCATGTTGTAACGAATTCCCTGTGTCTGAATCTATTTCACAAAATATGCAACTTTTTCAATTGAGGTTATCATATCATATTCCTCAAGGTAAACGCCAGAGGGAACATTTAATGGAATTGTGGTGAAATTGAGAATCCCTTTTATTCCGAACCTGACAGCTTCTTCTGAGATCTCTCTGGCGTAATCAGGCGGAACAGTAAGAATAGCTATTCTGATATCAAGTTCTTTAATTATCCTTTGGATATCATTATAAGGGTAGCATTTTACTCCGGAAATGACTTTATTAACCTTCAGGGGATCATTATCAAAAGATGCTACCAGGTTAAGTTTTGAACGTTTTCCTTTAAAATAACCTGCTACGGCTCTTCCAAGGTTACCGATTCCTATAACTGCAACATTCATGCTTATATCTGAATCGATGATCTTTCCTATTGTCTCAATCAGCTCTCTTACATCATAACCTTTTCTCAGGACACTCGAATAACCAATAAGCATAAGGTCTCTCCTTACCTGCACGGCAGTAATGTGAAGTCTTGCTGCCAGATCGTGGGAAAAGATGAAGTTTCTCTTCTCATTGAGGCATTCCAGAAGTGTCCTCCTGTATTCACTGAGCCTTTCGACAGTTTTTCCTGGTAATTTCATCATTAAGTAATTGATTTAAATATTGCAATGTGCCTTATCCCGACCAGCTGGTACTCAGTTTATCATGATTTTCAGGTAATGGCAATTGTTTTCTTTGGTAATCTGATTGTAAAGATTGTTCCGACATCGGGTGTACTTTCAACTTTTATTGTGCCGTGATAAAGTTCAACAACTTTTTTTACAATTGACAATCCAAGTCCGCTGCCTGATATATTTCGTGTCTTCTCGTTTTTAATCCTTACAAATTCTGCAAACAGATTTTCAGTATCATCTTTAGTGATCCCTATACCAGTATCAGAAAAAATAAGGATAGCTTCATTGTCAGAACTATCAATTGTAATTTCTGCCTTACCCCCTACTTTGTTATACTTGACTGAATTTGAAATGAGATTATTAAAAACGATCTCCATATCATCAGGATCAGCCATAATAACAGCATCGGATCTGACATCAAGATGAATACTTACATCCATCTGAATGGCATATGGCTGAACCGTTACTATTGCTTCAGACGCGACTTCTGCAAGATTGACTTCCTGAATTTTCTCTTCTTTTCTTTCAAGCCTAATTTTAGTAAAATCAAGCAGATCCATAATCAGGCTTCTCATGCCCTGTATCCTTTGAAGCGACCTTTCTATGGGAGTTGCATAATCCTCAATCCTGTCTCCAGCCTGTTTCTCCTGCATCATTCGGAGATAACCTTCCAGTGCATTTAAAGGAGCTTTCAATTCGTGCGACAGGACTGAAAGAAACTGATATCTGATCTTCTTCCCTTCCTGCTTCATTTTATGGGTAATCCTCTTAAGATATTGCTGCTTGGTGATATTTTCAATACTCGATTTAAGTTCCTGAGGAGTAAAAGGTTTCGGGATAAAATCTATGGCACCGTCGCGGGTAGCTCTTATGGCAACATCTAGAGAAGCGTAAGATGTGATCATTGCTACTACAATATCATAATTTCTTTTCCTGATATATTCAAGTACATCCACGCCCTGAATTCCGGGCAACTTATTATCCAATAAAAGGATATCCGGCATATCCCGTTCAAGAATTGTTATACCTTCCTCTCCGGTCCCTGCTTCTGTAACCTCAAATGTATAATCCTCATCCATAAAAGGATATGTAACATGGAAGTTATTCAGAATCCTCGATACACCTGAACGTATACCTGGTTCATCATCAATAACAAGTACTTTTAAAACAGCCATTTTAAAGTTTTAACAGTTTCATTACCTCCTGGTCCAGCTGTTCAGGTCTGATACCTTTCTCCAGGTACCTGTCAGCGCGTATCCAGGATTTTTCCTGTTCTGAATCGATACTGAACGATAATCCTGTTTCATGCGATACTGCCGTAGCGAGAATAACAGGCACATCCGGATATTTTCTTTTTATTTTGTAGCACAAAATAAAACCACTGTCATCGCTCTCCATCATCAGGTCGAATATTGCCAGATTAGGTTTGAATCTGGCAATTACCGATTCAGCCTCGGCCTGGCTTTCAACAGCCATAGTTTTGTAACCTGCCTTCTCAAGATTAAATACTGTCTGAAAAAGATAATCCGGATCATCATCTGCAACCAGTATTGTTATATCACTCTTCTTCATTCTTCCACAAATTTCTAAAAAATCTTTAAATCAAACAGTTAATATGATAAATATTAGGTATTGTTAATTTATTAACATTAAATATCATGAATTGTTCAGGTTTATGGATTAAGATTTTTCTAACATTAATATTCGCCACTTCTACCTTTCTCCCCATCATTCTTTCCGTCTCGGCAAAACTATTTTAAAACTGGTTCCTGTTGGCCCCTTTGCAGAATTATTATTTGATTCAACTGTGATCTGGCCTTTATGCATCTTAACAACACCATAGGCAGTAGCCAATCCAAGTCCTGTTCCCTGGCCAATGCTTTTCGTGGTAAAAAACGGTTCAAATATTTTAGCTCTGTCTTCTTCTTTTATACCTGTTCCTGTATCGCTTATCACAATAATTACATCCCCAAGTGTATCTTCCAGCTTAATATCAATGCTTCCTCCATCCGGCATGGCGTCAATCGCATTCTTGATCAGATTTGTAAGTACCTGCATCATCTGTTCCGAATCGAGCATTGCTTCAGGATTGGTTGCCAGATCAGAAATATTGATTTTAATCTTTTCAGGGATAATAAGACTCTCAAGGCTATGATTGACAAGTTCTTTAATACTTACCAGCTGGTGATTCACCTGGTTCTTCCTGGCAAAATTAAGCAAGCCTGCAACGATTTTCTTGCATCTTCCGGCCTGTTCCACGATCAGTTTAAGATCTTCTCTTACAGGATCCTCAGCGGAGGCTTCTTCCAGCAGGATATTGCTGTACATAATTACAACTCCCAGAGGATTATTAAGCTCATGAGCAATTCCAGCTGACAACTGCCCCATATGTGCCAGTTTTTCTGATTGCTTAAGAGCCTGCTTCATTGAAGAGAGTTTCTCGTTCGACAGAGCAAGATCTTTAACCGATTTGTGAAGTTTTTCAATTGTATATGGCAGACACATCTCAACTTCAGCAAGACCCTTTTTGATAGCAATTGCATGTTCTACACAACTCTCGTATCCGCAGGCACCGCAATCGAGCTGGTCTTTCTTTGTATTCTTTCCCATCTTAGCAAGAATGTCGTGTACATCATTCTCAGTAAGAGTCTCAATGCGGTTATCTTCGGGCCGGTGACGGAAAGACAGGTCAATTTCTGCGAATTCATCAAATGATTTTTGCCAGCTGTCAGAGTCAATATTCTGCATCTTACTATTTGCATATGAGCTAACAAGAGAACGTCTGTTGTATTGTTTTCCGTTTTTTGACAATCCGGGACCCATAATGCAACCCTCACAACAAAGTAGTTCCATATGCTGGTTTTTTATCAGGCCTGCTTCAAATTCTTTAAGTGCACCCTGGAAATCAATACGGCCTTCAGCTGCAATAATGTTGCCGGTAATAGCATTGTCACTGATCTTGGCTGTCTGAAGCAATCCCCTGGCAACCGGGAAAATGGCCCCTCTTCCGCCAACAGGCTGGTCAAAATCTACCGGAATTGTATTCTCCGGCATTATTCCCTTGTCAGCAAGTATATCTCTAAGTTCAGTGAATGTTATAGCCTCATCTATCTCTGTACTTTCAGCTTTCTTTGCCACACATGGTCCGATAAAAACAATTCTGGTGTCGCTGCCATATTTCTGGCGAATCACCCTGCTCATCGCCACCATCGGAGATACAATCGGAGCAAGGTTATCTACAAGACCAGGATGATAAAATTTAACATAGCTTACTATTGACGGACAATCGGATGAGATATAGAAATTCTTATTTTCAGAAACTAGTTTTTTGTACCTATCGGCAACAAGATCTGCACCAAATGATACCTCCGCCACAAATTCAAAACCCAGCGCTTTAATCATTCCTGTCAGCACATGATGATCTGGGATATCGGAGAACTCGGCAGGAAAGCTCGGTGCTATTATAGCTGCAACCTTTGAATCGGTTTCAAGCAATTTCACCACTCTTTCACTTGTTTTGAGAAAGACCTTTGCACCCTGGCTACAGACCTTGGTACAATTACCACAGGCAATGCATCTTTCATCGATAACCTCTGCCTGACCACCCACAATACGAATAGCTTTGGCAGGGCATTCCCTTACGCATGTATAGCACGTACGGCAAAGTTCTTTTATTGTGTAAACCAACATATTAAATCAGTTTGAAGATCATAACAATACATTCCGTTTCTCAAAATGTGTATAAAATATTTTTCTATCGGCGATATCGTTGTTTTCTTTTAAAAGGTTCTCATAGAGGGTAATGATAGCAGGCGATTTACATGGCAGATTTATAGCTTCCGTATCATCAGCCTGATAGACCAGTTTTGCTCTGCTTTTAATCTCCTCCTTTGAAGGGCTGAGAGGCAGTCCCGCTCCATGTACGCATCCTCCCGGACAGGTCATCACTTCAACTATGTCATATTTTTTCCCTGAGGCAATTGATGTTCTTAATTTTTCAAGACCTGTTAATCCGTCAACCACTGCTACTCTGATCTCTTTTTCCCCAACCAGGACAGTCGTTTCTCTGAAATTTCCACCTGACCTCAGCTTTTTGAAAATATGTTTATCAGGTTCCTTTTTCATTTTAAGATAATGGAATGACCTGATAACACTCTCAGCCAATCCGCCCGATACTTCTGCCAGTATTGCTGCTGAGCTTCTCCCTGCCATAGGTTCATCCGCAGGTTCATGTTCAATATTAGATGTATCAATACCATAAAGTCTTATAAGTCTGGCAAGTTCCCTTACAGTCAGTACCGAATCGACATCACTTATCCCTTTGCGCATCATCCCGTCGCGCCTGGCATCGAATTTCATAGCCATACAGGGAGTTGCAGAGACAGAAAATATCTCTTCCGGCTTTACTCCCAGCTGATCAGCAACAAGGGTTTTTATTAAGACTCCTGTAATCTGCTGAGGTGATTTTACAGTAGAAAGATTCGGAATAA
>JGI20214J51088_10000516_pt1 | contig 26822 bp, 22 predicted proteins | sample WetSurMetagenome_FD_51088 | JGI IMG/M metagenome (IMG submission 51088) | reverse complement strand
ACTCAATCCAGTAATTCCTCTTCCGGTCCTGCTTTTGATAGTTTTATACCTGGCATCAATAGCATTTACAAGCTCTTCAGAGATAAAAGTTTCATACTGCGATTTTGGATCAATCTGACTGTCCCAGTACCAGCTTGAGAACCCGCCATCGGGACAAACGATTATCATCTGATACTGATCTGCAGCTTTTTCAAAACCTTTTGCCTTATTGATCCAGTCGAGATGATTTCCGCTGTAACCATGCAATAAATATACAACTGGAAGTGCCACTGCCGAAGGATAAATATCGGGAGTTATTATTACTGCCCTAACGTCCTTCTGCATTTTCTGACTGAATACACTTATAGTATCAATAACAGCAGCCTGTGCAGCTGTAGATGTCCAGACTGAAAAAAGAATGATAAGTAATCGTTTCATAAAGCTCGTCTGATGCTAATTTATTTAAAATTCACTGCTGTCCAAAGTTACAATTAAATAAATGCAAATTGATTTTCTTCTTTTACCCCGACTACAAGGGGCATAGCCGTCAACTTAAGCAATAACAATGAGATAGTAACTGCTTGCAAAAGTTACCCCTCCTTTTGAAGGATGGTAACCTTTCATCCTCAATCTCTCTTACCCCAATTTTTAGGTTGACGGATATGCCCCTGGGGGAGCACCCCCTTTTGGGCATCACCGATTAAACGGTTAACCTATAAATTGGTAACCTTTATTTCAAGATCATTCTCACCCTGTTTAAAAGCATCCATGACATTAATTCTGAAAGGTGGTTCCCATACTCTTCCAAGCGATTTTCCAATTCTCAATCAGATCAGAATTTTCCCGGAGGTATTAAAATAATATTAGCCAGTCACTCAATACTGCCATGAGAATGCATTTCGATCTTAAACATTAATTAATAATACTTGTTTACTAGTAAGGTATATGAAACAATCCAATAATATAATAGCTTGAATATGTGCGAAATAAAAAACAGTATCCTGATAACAAAAAATAAAACCATAATGCTTGTGACTATTCTGGTAATGGCTTTTTCGTTTTTGGGAAATGCTTCTGGTAAAACACTAAATATAAAAAAAACGATGGGAAACACAGAGAATTTGACAACAACAAAGGGATATGAGGATTCCGGAAATTTAACTTCAACAGATACAATTACACTGGGAGGAGGATGTTTCTGGTGTGTGGAAGCTGTGTATGAAATGCTGAAGGGAGTAATAAAAGTGGAATCTGGCTATTCAGGAGGAAAAGTTAAAAATCCCTCCTACCGCGAAGTATGCACAGGAACAACCGGGCATGCCGAGGTAGCGCAAATTACTTTTGACAATTCAAAAACGTCGATGGAGGAAATCCTTAAAGTCTTTTTCACAGTTCATGATCCAACTTCGCTCAATAGGCAGGGTGCCGATACCGGACCACAATACCGTTCAGTTATTTTTTTCCGGAATGAACAGCAGCGTAAGATCGCTATGAGTATAATCGATGACTTAAATAAAGGTCAGGTGTATGATAAGCCGATAGTGACCCAGGTAGCGCCTTTCACTGTATTCTATAAGGCCGAAGATTATCACCAGGATTATTATAACCAGAATAAGGAGGCTCCTTATTGCAGAATTGTCATTCAACCCAAACTGGAAAAATTCGAAAAGCTCTTTAAGGACAGGCTTAAGAATTAATTAAATATCCAAAAATTAAATGAAATCAGCTGAATCAATTTCAATCAAGATAACAGGTCTTTCACTATTCTTAGTGTTTACCTTTAATGCGTGCGGCCAGGACAGAAATGTAAAACATCAAACCATGACTACGAATTCAGTTAGCAAACCCGAAAACCCTTATTACTCCAATACTGATACTTCCAGATTGAATCTTTCAGATGCAGAGTGGAAAAAGATTCTGTCTGATGATGTATATGAAGTTTCAAGACATGCAGCCACGGAAAGGCCATTCACCGGAAAATACTGGAATGCTGACCTGAAAGGCACCTATTACTGTGCCGCCTGCGGCAGAAAGCTTTTCCGTTCTGAGGCCAAGTTTGCCAGCACCTGCGGTTGGCCAAGCTTCTTTGAACAGGATGACAGCAACAGTACACGTCTCAAACCTGATAATTCACTAGGAATGGTACGGACCGAAGTTCTTTGCGGAAGGTGCGGCGGACATCTGGGACATATATTTGATGATGGACCTCCACCGACAGGTAAACGCTATTGCATGAATTCGATAGCAATGGATTTCATCCCGGATAATAAATAAAAAGGAACACTAAGGGGAAATTATCAGTAATTAGGCCAGAATCAGGTCCACTCCTGCTGTACGGAACTCATCCTGGTATTTCTGTTCCAATTCATTATCAGTAACAATATGCCGGATGTCTCTTGGATAACAGATATTGGTGAGTTCAGTTTTTCCAAATTTACTTGAATCTGAGACGATGAAAGCATTTTCGGCTTTCTGAATTATATAAGCTGATATTTCTGCCCTGAAAAGGTCCTTTAAAGTAAATCCCGCTTCTGAAGTGTAGCCGTCTATTCCAAGAAAAGCTTTATTAATATTGATCATATCGATGCATGCTTTAGTCATTTTACCGACTATAGTTTCGCTGTCGTGCTGGTAAATCCCGCCTAGTATGATAATATTTGCCTGTTCATTCCTTCTGAACTGTCTGGCTATAAAAACATTGGTGGTGAGGATAGTTACTTTTTTAATTTTGATAAGTTCGCGGGCAAAGAGTGCATTAGCAGATCCTGATTCTATTAAAATTGTCTCTCCTTCATTAACAAGGGTTGCAACTGTTCTTGCAATTCTGAGTTTCTTTTCATAATTCATTCCTAACCTGTTTGCCAGGTCATCAGCATCTTTGAGAACAGCACCTCCATGCACTCGTTTTAACAAGCCTTCTGTTTCAAGGAAATTCAGGTCCTGCCTTATGGTTACCGATGACACTTTTAGGCGGTCAGACAATTCATTAACTGAAATCTGGTCATCGCTGTCCAGCAGCTTTAATATTTTATTATGCCTTGTATTTAGCATCACATAATATTATAAGGTATGTTCCGTGCGTGCAATGATATCATCCTGGGTGTCGGGAGATAATGTTGTAAAAAATGCTGAATATCCTGCAACTCTGACTATCAGGTCGCGGTATTTCTCAGGATTTTTCTGAGCTGCTATAAGAGTCTCACGGGAAACAATATTGTATTGTACATGCCAGCCTTTAAGGTCGGCAAAGAATGTCCGCATAATTGAAATCAGTTTTTGCTTGTCACTCTGCTTACTGACTGAAGCCGGTGATAATTTCTGATTCAGCAGGACTCCGCCCATTATTCTGTTAGTCGGGAGTTTGGATACTGACTTAAAAACAGCCGTAGGTCCGTATATATCTGTCCCAGAAGAAGGAGAGCTACCTTCTGCTACCGGGGTATATGCTTTTCTTCCGTCAGGGGTTGCAGGCACCACTGCACCACTCGGAACATTTGCTGATATGCTGGAAGTTCCTGCATAATATCTGCAGCCTATCGGGCCTCTGTTATACCTGGCAGTATGATAATTACCAAGTTCATTGATAAAATCCATGTAGGCATCTTTCAGCAGAAGGTCAACATAATCATCGTCATTACCGAATTTCGGGGCGAAGTTCAGAAGGATCTGCCTTATCCTTTCTCCCTCAGTACCTGCAAAATTGTTCTCAATGGCATTCAGGACATCAGTTTTACTGAGGCGGCCTTCCTCAAAGACCAGTTTCTTGATTGCTGCCAGTGAATTACCAAGGTTAGCTATTCCAACCTGCAACCCTGAAACAAAATCGTACTTTGATCCGCCTTCCTTTATTGTTTTTCCACGGCTGATACAACTATCGACGAAAGCGGAACATAAAATATCCGGTACATTTTCCTCAAGTGCTGTATCAACAGCAGCATCAATTTCAACGGTCTTGCCTGTATAATATTTAATCTGATGAGCCCAGGCCTTTTTAAGATCGTCATAGGAATTGAAGTCGGCGAAATTACCTGTTCCCTTGCAGAACACTTTTCCTGATTCTTTGTCGAGACCATCGTAAAGAGCAGCCAGAAAAACACGCATCATATTTAAAAAGCTCATCCCGGTACAACGGTATCCCCATTTCCCCGGAACTGCAATTTCAATGCATCCTATTGCCGAGAAATTATAAGCATCATCATGTTCGACGCCTAATTTCATGAGCTCGAGAATAACTATCTCATCGTTATTGAATGCCGGCATGCCGAATCCTTTTTCAATAACCTTCATGCACTCCATCATGAAATGCTCACTCATATTCTTGTGAAATCTCACAGATAGATTCGGCTGAGTGAGCTTCATATTTCCCACTGAGGAGAGTATGAGGTAGCTCAGATCGTTCACTGCATCTTTTTCACCGGGAGTCTGCCCTCCAATGGTAACATTCTGGTATAATGGTCCTCCTGCAGAAAATCGCGTGTGTGCCCATGGGCGGATCTTATTAATTGACAGGAGTTTTATCCAGGTATTTTCAAGCAATTCAGAAGCGAATTCAGGAGTGATTTTTCCTGTTATTATATCGGTATTATAAAAAGGGAAAAGATACTGATCCATCCTGCCCAATGAAACGGAATGGCCATTGCTCTCAATCTGAAGAACCAATTGAACGAAGTATACAAGCTGAAGAGCCTGATAGAAATTTTGAGGACGCTCTTCAGAAATAATCCTGCAGTTTTCATTTATCTCCAGAAGCTCAGCCTTTCTTTTTAAGTTCCCTTCCGACTGACTCAATTCAAAAGAAAGAGCACTAAACCTTTTTATGAATGCCTGAAATGCTTTTATCGAAATAGTAAGTGACCTGTAAAACTGATCTTTTCTAATTCCTTCAGGTTCAGATCTTTTAATCTGATGATGATAGTGATTAATTTCTTTCAGGTAACCATTCAGCCCGATGGAAAGGATTTTTTCAAAATCAACTGCAATATGTGCATCGCCGGAGGTCAGGTTCCCGGTTGCCTTAATAATGGCGGAGTCGAGAAGATCGTGCAACTCCTCTGACATTAAAGCCTTACCCTTATTGTATAGGACCTTGCCTTTCCACCAGCCAGCAATCTCCACCAGTTCTTTTTTATGACTTTCGGTAATATAGAATGCATCACCCGGACGTTTGTCAAGTTCATTCATCTCTTCCGGAAGCCAGTCAACTGCATATTCCGGAAAGATCGGAGCTGCCCTGTGCTGAGATGACTGATTACCGACAATCAATTCTCCTTCATCAATATAGATTGTCATCTCCTGTAATGTTTTCTCTAGAGCAAGAGCTCTTCGGACGATAATGGGTTTATCTTCATTTTCCCTGTACACCTGAGTATAGAACTTAGCCCGCTCTGTACAGACCGATGGTTTTACGCTTAACACCTTTTCCCGTAGAAATAAGATCCTGTCAGTTACCTGAACTGATTTATTTTCAACCAGCATATCAACCTCCTATATTTACCTTAAAACCTTTTGATTTAGCATATTGTATGTACTCTGTTAACTCAGAGTCCTGAACCTGCTGCTTCGACCCAAACTGATATTCCATATCAAGCATTTTATACTTGCCAAGACCAAAAGTGTGATATGGCAGAAAATCAATTTCTTTTATATTCTTCAATGTTGATACAAAGTCAATAATCTGTTCCATCTCTGATTCTGAATGGTTGAACAAAGGTATTACAGGTATACGGATTATAACATGAGCATTCTTACGACTCAGCATTTCGATGTTTTCAAGAACCAAACCGGTATCTCCTCCGGTGTAAGTGTAGAATTTATCCCTGTCAGTATGTTTCAGGTCAACCAGAAAGGTATCTGCTAAGCCAATGCATCTTTCTACATTTTGCCAGTTTACGTGAAGGGAAGTCTCAATATTTACCGAAATGTTCCTTGCCTTCAACCCGGCCAATAAATCATCAAGTTCCTTTCCCTGCGCCAGAGGTTCCCCGCCTGAAAGGGTCACTCCTCCCTCCTGCCCATAAAATACTCTATCCTTTTCAATCTCAGCTATAAGCTCTTCAACGCTCTTGTCATCACCAGAAACAGTCATAGCCTTTGACGGACAGATGCCAGACAGTTTATTTCCCGATGAAATTTTGCGGCGGTCAATTGAAACGACCCTATCATTAATAAGTGATATAGCATCTGGTTCTGCCTTTTTACAATCTCCAAAGTTCTTACACAGGCGCTGGTCATACATAATACTGAAACCAAATGACTGACTTTCAGGATTACTGCACCACTGACACTTCAGTGGACAACCTTTGTAAAAAATTATGGTACGTATACCGTTACCATCATGTGTTGAAAATCTCTGGATATTGAATATCATAGATTAATCTAATAATAATCCTTTTACAAATATAATAAATTTTCATGTGAAAGTGTTTTTGCTTTCATTTAAAATAATAAAAGTCCATTTTTTCTTTCTTATTCGTTTACCAGCTCCAGAATTTTGAAACGGACTATTTTATATCAAAGTGTTAGTCGTTAAATAATCCCTTTATTTCTGTAAAAAACCCTCCTCTGTCGATTGGAAAAACCGGATCCTTAAAAAATAAACCTGATATTAATGTGTTTCACTTTTTAGTCTCTCCGATATATCTTCATGTCAGCTAATGTTTTACGAAGTACTCCTGGACCTTTTCTCCCTCGTCGGTCCAGCCAAAATTTCTGATAATATAACCTGCTCAGTTTGCTTTGATGTCAGGAGACCTCAATAGGTAACAGAATTTCTGATTAATTTTAAAGCTCAAAAATTGATAAACTGTTTTCATCATGAAAAAAATTATTCTATTATGTTCTGCAGCGCTAATTGTGCTGTTCATTACATCCACCACAATGAGTGGAGCTTCTGTTCCGAAGAAGCATCTTGGCATTGCCACATATTCGGTAAAGGGATTTGATTCTGATCTTGAAGGATCTTTAAAGTCTCTGCAAGACGACGGCTTTACAGTCATGGAAGTTGCCAGCTACGATGCTTCAAAAGGCACAGTTTCAGGATTAAAACCAGCTGATTTTGCTGCACTTGTAAAGAAATATGGCATGGAAGTGATTTCAAGTCATGCCAGGGGCAAATTTGATGTTAAGGACGTTGATGGTACTCTTGCAGCGTGGGGTAAAGTATTCGACGATCATAAAGTATTGGGATGCAAGTATGTAATTTTCCCTATGAACTTCTGGTCTGCAACTGTTGAGGGTCTCAAAGCAGAATGTGATTTGATGAACAAGATTGGTGATGAAGCCAACAAAAGAGGAATCAAATTTGGCTATCACAACCACAGCATGGAATTTGCAAAGGTAGCTGGTACCGATCAGCTTTTTGAAGATTTCCTTATTGCCAATACCGATCCATCAAAGGTTTTCTTCCAGATGGATGTATACTGGATTACTGTAGGCGGACAAAATCCGGTAGCTTACCTTCAGAAGTATCCTGACCGTTTCAAACTTCTTCACATAAAAGATGATTATGTGATTGGTGAGAGTGGCAACATCGACTACAAAGCTATTTTCACTCAGTTTTACAAGAATGGTTATCAGGATTGGTTCGTAGAGATGGAAGGCAAAATGACACCTGAACAGAGGAAACAGTCATTAGCCATGATGGAAATGATGAAGAAAAGAATGTCCGAAGGAACCGGTGGCAATCCGTTTGGTCCTCCACCTGCTGACAATAAAGCCGGCAATGCCCCACAGGGTGGTGCTGACAAGTCAAAAGCTCCTGCACCTCCAATGCCTGGCATGGGACCAAAGGATCCTAAAGTAGTAGCTGAGCAGCTTAAGACTTCACTTGATGGCATCAAAGAGAGCGCTGCCTATCTGATGAAATCTGATTTCGTGAAATAATCGCGACAAAAAAAAATAAGGGTGCTTAATGAAGCCCTATTCAAATAAAGCCATCCGGTAAGGAATATGTTACCCGATGGCTTTATTTATTTTTTAATCAACATCTGAGTCGATCAGAATATTTGAGAAAATAGATATAGAAAAGCCAATAATTATGAAACATAAGATAAATTATCTGATCTCACATCTGACTCCCGTGTATCTGCTTCTGACCCTTCAGGCCTGTTCGGAATCTAATAATTGGCCTCAATTCCGTGGTCCTGATGCAAATATGATTTCAGCGGCCGGAAATCTCCCCGGGCAATGGTCAAATAATAAAAACGTTGCATGGATGACAAAGCTTGAAGGAAAAGGCTGGTCATCACCGGTTGTATGGGGTGATAAAATATTCGTTTCTTCAACGATTCCCATAAAAGTCAATCCCGCTCCTGAACAGCCGATGGGTGGGCCTCCTCCCGAAAGCAGGCAGGGTGATCAGCCCCGATCAGGTCCGCCTCATGGGCAACCAGGTCAACAAGGTGCTATGACTCCACAAGGTGCTCCCCGTCCTGAAGAAGCTGACTCAAGTTACCTGAATGAAATATATCAATGGGCAATCACCTGTTATGATCTTAAAACCGGAAAGGAAATTTGGAATCAGGTCTCATTTAACGGAGCTCCGCGAGTAAAAAAACATCAACAGAATACCTACGCTTCAGAGACTCCGGTAACCGACGGTAAAAGAGTGTACGTCAACTTCGGAATGACAGGTTTGTACTGCTATGATATGGATGGTAAACCCTTATGGGATAAGGATCTCGGTGCCTTCAAAACACAGAATGGCTGGGGAACAGGTTCTTCACCTATTATATATAATGATGTTCTTATTGTTCAGAATGACAATGAAGTCAATTCATTTATGGTAGCACTTAATGCCTCCACAGGGGACGAACTATGGAGAACCCCCAGGGATGAAAAAACCACTTACAGTACACCATACATCTGGAAGAACAAAATCAGGACTGAACTCGTTACATGCGGGAAAACATTACGTTCATACGACCCAAAAACCGGAAACCTTTTATGGGAGCTGAAAACAGGAAGTGAGCAGGCTATTCCTTCCCCGGTTGGAAATGAGGAAATAATTTATACAGTAAATCCTGGAAGCATGGGGAAAAAAGGGTCTCTTTTTGCTATAAAAGCCGGATTTGACGGAGAAATAACTGATTCCGGTATTGCATGGAAATCAGTTGATTCTGATCTTGGAAATCCATCTCCTTTATTATACAAAGATCTTTTATATATTATTGGCAGCCGCGGAGAAATAAGTGTTCTGGATGCCTCAACAGGTGCGGTGAAATACAAACAACGGATTAGTGGTGCTGCAGCCTGCTGGGCATCTCCATGGGCATTTGATAATAAAATCCACTTCATCGACGAAAAAGGAACTACCAGGGTTTTAGCGGCAGGTACGCAGTTCATCCTTATTACTGAGAACAAGCTCGACGATAAAATCTGGGGATCTGTGGCAATTGCAGGGGATTCTTATATTTTCAGAGGAGCCGAGAACCTGTTTTGCATCAAGAAATAGATAATTTGTGTAAATTTACTATTACAGGATACAACCAACTATCTACCTATTCAGACAGATCACTTTCAGTATCTTATTTAATACAATTAGTATGAAATCACAAGTAAAGATTTTGCTGTTATCAGCAATGTTTTTGTCGGTAAATCTGTTGATAATCAGGGCCCAGGATTGGCCTCAGTGGAGAGGCTCAAACCGTGATGGTAAGGTCACAGGGTTTAAGGCCCCCAATACATGGCCTCAGCAATTTACCAATGCCTGGAAAATTAATGTCGGACTGGGCGATGCTACTCCGGCACTGGTGAAAAACAGGTTGTATGTTTTTGCAAAGGTGGGAGACAATGAGGTTCTCCAATGCCTCGACGCTATTACAGGGAAGCAGATATGGCAATCAGCGGGTTATCCTGCCGTAGTTGTTGCCGGACCTGCATCAACTCATCCCGGCCCCAGAAGTTCACCATCAGTTTCTGATGGTAAGGTTGTAACTATAGGAGTTGCCGGTGATGTAAGCTGTTTTGATGCCAAATCAGGAAAACTGATATGGAGAAATGAAGAATATAAAGGTGCGGTACCACAGTTTTTTACCAGTATGTCGCCCTTAATCGATTCAGGGGTTTGTTATGTTCATCTTGGAGGACCGCAGACCGGACAGATCATAGCGTTTGATCTCTCCACAGGATCAGTCAAATGGAAAGTTGACGGAGAAGGTCCTGCATATGGATCTCCTGTTTTGCTTAGTGTTTACGGTTCAAAGCAGATTGTATTTCAGTCACTCACGAAACTAATCAGTTTTAACCTCTCTGATGGTAAAGAATTATGGGAATTCGCAACACCATCCGGTACGGGCAGAGTTCAGAATTCATCAACTCCTGTAACAGACCAGAACAAGGTTTATTTCACCGGACTGAATAACGGTGTTAATGCCATAGAAATCAAAAAGGAAGGTAGTTCATATGCTGTCAATAAGCTTTGGACCAATCCTGACTACAGTACGGGGTACAATACCCCCATCCTCAGGGACGGATTTTTATACGGGCTCTCTAATAAAAACAGGCTCTTCTGCATAAATGCCGGTACAGGGCAGACAGCATGGGCTGACGAAACAGTTCTTCAGGTATTCGGGTCAATTGTTGATTGCGGATCAGTCCTGATTGTTTTAACCAGCAATTCCAATTTTGTTGTCCTGAAACCAGATGGAGAGAAATATAGCCAGGTTGCATCAATAAAACTTGAAGAAAATTCCATTTATGCGCATCCTGTAGTAACTGACAACAGAATTTATATTAAGGATAAAGAATCCTTAACACTGTTCACTTTAAAATAACAGACATTGGTTTGGTCGGTGAATAACAGCTCTATTTCGCCTCCAGATTCCCATTTATCGATTTTAAGAATAACCGTTAGTTTTATTAGTTACATTTGGTTAACACACCCTATTGAACATTTGTACTTATGACATTCATTCATATCACCAACAATTAAAAAACTCAACTCTATGGATCAAAATTCAGGCAAAGGTGCTTCAGGCAAGAAGGGCGTCTCAAGACGTAACTTCCTGAAATCCACCGCAGCCGCTTCCGCGGCTTTAACAATTATCCCAAGTGTTGCGATGGGTAAAGCGCTTGGACATCAGGCACCAAGTGACACGCTCAATGTTGCACTTATTGGTTCCGGAAGCCAGGGATCAGGCGATATCGTAAGCATCTGCAAACCGGAAGTGACAGTAGCTCAGCAGGGCGGTTTTGGGATGACACAAAAACCAGGTACTGAGAAACTAGTTGCTGTATGTGACGTTGACTGGGGTTATGCTCCTGTCACAAACACATTCGCTAAATACCCCAGTGCCAAGAAGTACAAGGACTGGAGAAAGATGTTTGATGAAATGGGAAAAGACATCGATGCAGTAGTTGTTGCAACTGCTGACCACAGCCATGCTAATCCAACTGCAACAGCAATGACACTTGGAAAACATGTCTATACTGAAAAACCCCTTACTCATACTATTTATGAGTCACGTCTTCTGGCAAAACTTGCTAAAAAAACCGGAGTTGCAACCCAGATGGGAAACCAGGGATCATCAACTGACGGTGTCCGTCAGGCTTGTGCCTGGGCATGGGCTGGTGAAATAGGTGAAGTTCGCAAAGTAGATGTATGGTCAGCCCGTCCAATCTGGCCACAGGGTCTTGACACACCAACTGATATTGAGAAAGTTCCTGCTGGTCTCGACTGGAATCTCTGGATTGCCCATATGCCTTTCAGAGCTTATAATAAAGCTTATACCCCATGGAATTTCCGTGGATGGTGGGATTTCGGAACCGGCGCTTTCGGCGATATGGCTTGTCATAACATGCATCCTGTATTCAAAGTATTGCAGCTNGGCTATCCTAATAAAGTTCAGGGCCAGTCGACAACACTTAAGAAAGACGCATGTCCTCATGCACAGATAGTAAAAATGGTATTCCCGGCACGTCCGAATCTTCCAAACATGGCAATGCCGGAAGTTGAAGTCACCTGGTATGACGGAGGTTTCCATGCAATGATCCCACCGGTACTTCCTGAAGGAAAAGTATGGCAGGGTGAAGGTTGCGCTATCTATGGATCCAAGGATACACTTGTACTTGGCAGCCATGGATCAGCTCCTTACCTGCTTTCTGGCAGAACTCCAAAATCACCTGAGGTATTAAGGGTAGTTCCTGATAATAACCATTATCTTGATTGGGTAGCAGCATGTAAGACTCCTGATCTTCGTGATAAAACAGCATCTCATTTTGGTGAAGCAGGTCCATTCAACGAGATAGTACTTATGGGTGTTCTTGCAGTTCGTCTGCAGAAACTCGGAAAAATTCTCGATTGGGATGGTCCGAATATGCAGTTCACAAACATTGGAGCTGATGAAAAAGTATCAACATGGACAGAAATGTTTGATATCGGCAAGATGATGGCGGCTGCAAATGCTGCTGCCAAGTCAGCTACAAAAGGCGGAGCAGCACAGCAGGGACCACCTCCTGGATTTGGCGGACCAGGAAATGATCCAAGTTCAAGAAATGCAAAGGAATTTGTTGCTTCTATAGTAAAACATGAATACCTCAATGGTTTCAAATTACCGGACATGCCGGCATAGGTTTTAAAACTTGTCAGGTTTTTAAATCGGAGGGTGTTGATCATTTTGTTTTGACACCCTCCTTTATGTTTCATCACTCTATTTCGTTAATTTTGTACCTGCCGGTTTGAAGTGATTCAGACGGCAACTTTTCAGCATTTTATGGAGAATCCTATGGGTGTATTATTTCGTTACAGGATATGGTGGCATATTCTCTTCTGGGTTGTATGGTACTTTTTTTATACAATCACTTACAGTGTCGGCGTCCTGGAAAAGTATCAGTTCATTCAGAACCTTTACCTTCTCCCTGTAAGGGTGATCATAACATATTCATTAATATACTGGATTCTGCCTAAGTTTCTTTTTACAAAGAGATATCTTCTTTTTGCTTCCCTGATAGCTCTGCATGCAATAATCTTTGGTCTTGCTATATATGTGGTCCAGGCTCTTATTAACGGCGTCAGGTTTCAGGAAACCTTACCATTTATCAGACCCCTGGTTCTGAATTATCAGATACCCGCCACCGCTGCTGCAATTTATATGTTCAAACGATGGTACCTGATCCAGCAGTATACCCTGACACTCGAAAAAGAAAAGATAGAATCAGAGCTTAATTTTCTGAAATCTCAGATACATCCGCACTTTCTTTTCAACACTCTGAATAACCTTTATGCCCTGACACTAAAGAAATCCGACAAGGCTCCCGATATGGTGATCCAGTTATCACACCTGCTTGAATACACACTTTATAGCGGAAACAAAACCGAAGTGGAGCTCCAGGATGAATTAAAACAACTCATAGGTTATATTGATCTTGAGAAACTTCGTTTTGGGAAACGACTGAAAACCAATATCGAGATCACTGAAAATGTTGATGGATTGATGATTGCGCCTTTGCTCTTGCTCCCTTTCGTTGAAAACAGCTTTAAGCATGGTGCCAGTCAGGATATGAAATCGCCGTTTATTGAACTGAAAGCGAATGTCACTAATAATCAATTGCTGTTCACTGTTATCAATTCCTACGGGAACGAAACCGGCAAGTTTGAGAAATACAAAGAGAGGATCGGATTAAAGAATGTCAAGAGACGACTTGAGCTGATTTATCCTAAAAAACATTCTCTGGAAATAAATCAGAAAGAGGATACCTTTGAAGTAATTCTGAAGCTTGAACTTAATAATTCCGGGTCAACAAAGCTATAAAAATGAAGTATAGTTGTATTATTGTCGATGATGAACCACTTGCAATTGAGGTGATTAAAACTCATATTGGCAATCTGGGCTTATTTGACATTGCAGCGGAATGCAGTAATGCAAATGAAGCATTCCAGTATCTATCCTCCGACAGGACAGACCTGATGTTCCTCGACATTCAGATGCCCGGTCTTAAGGGAACTGACTTTCTGAAAACTCTTGTGAATCCTCCGAAAGTAATACTTACTACTGCCTTCAGGGACTATGCACTGGATGGTTACGATCTTAATGTGGTAGATTATTTACTCAAGCCAATCTCCTACGACAGGTTTTTAAAAGCAGTTAATAAATTTCTCAACTATGAATCGAGGGGACCTGGTGAGAAAGAGGATAGTAAATACCTCTATCTGAATGTTAATAAAAAAGTCCANAAGATCCTCATAAACGATATTGTTTACGTCGAAAGCATTAAGGATTATCTGACTGTACATACATCCTCCGGTAACATAGTCGCAAAGCATACAATTTCAGCTTTTGAACGCCTCCTTCCTGAAAAAGAGTTTATAAGGATACACAGATCGTTTATTGTATCTATTGGAAAGATAAAAGGCTTCAACGCTCATACCATTGATATTGGTGGAAAGGAGCTTCCAATCGGACCAAACTATCACTCCCAGGTATTCGAAAAACTGAAATACCCCTATTTCAAAATATAGCTNNGTTTGCCAAAAGGTTTAATATTTTTNAAAAGTTCCCCGGGATAATTNGTAAGCAATCAGACCTTCCCAAAAGTCCTGAGCTGTTATGATTTTATTTTATCAGGAACAGAATTATAAGTGCGAACGCTACCCCAGCAATCACAATAAACATTCCTTTAATGAATAGTTTTGATTTAGGATTGAACATCCAGAAGGATGATATTGCCATGAAAAACAATGAAATACCGAAAGCCAGATTCAGCCAGTGAAATGCGTTCTTACTAGGCAGCTTATGAAGGTTGGTCAATTTATTGAAAGGAAAAACCAGTTCTTTCACTGTGTATTCTGCTTCTCCTGTCGATGTATTGAATGTTCCGCCCTGAAAGTAAATTACGTCGCCTTTTGTTTCTGTTATTTTGAATTCCCTGATTCTGAGTGCCGGTCCAATGTCCGAAGGTTTTGTCCCGGCCGGCAGNGTTATCTTTACAATTTTTGAAGATTTCATAAAATCAGAATCCCTGTATATCAATACAATTCCACTGCAGGAATAAATNATAACGAGCCCAACTATAAAAAAACCTATGTTTCTGTGCAAAAGACGGGCATAATAATTAAATGACTTTTTCTCCTTAGTTTCCATTCTACGACATTTTTTTAATATAGGTTCAACTTAATATACTATTTCAAACTCGCTTAAAATCAATGATTCAGGTTTACTAAAATAGCTCTTTCCTGAAGAATAAGCCGAAACTCGACTTAGCGGATGGTTTCGGACCCAGTTCATCAATATTGACCGCCAGACCGAACTGCACTCCTTTAACTTCAAGGCCAAGGCGNATCCACTGGTAACTTTTCATGTTCCCCTCCTTACTAAACAGGTTGAGCATCTGAAGCCTTGTATAGAGTTTCACTTTTTCGTTCAGATCAGGTTTGTATTGCAGGATTGTCATAATATCGTATGAAGGATCACTCTCGATATTAACCCGCGGACTAATTAAGACTAACAGTTTTTTTGAGCTGTAGATATACTGAAGCCCTGCTGTAGTATTTAACCCTCCGGCACTGTATACAACCCCACCTGTTACTCTCAGATTTTTAAATGTTTCAACATATGCCAGATCCTGAAGTATGAAATCGTTGTATTGTTTATTACTGTAGCCAAACTGAACAGTGTTCACGTGGAAAAATCCGAATCGGGAAGTCTGTGAAAAGGCTTTACTGAAGACAACATTAACTGTCCCGTATTTATTCCCCAGCATCAGCTCAACAGGTATTGGCTGTGCGCTGGTCAAACCACCGAATATTATCAGAAAGAAAATGGCAGAGCAAATTGTTTTGAATAGTTTCATATCAGTAATTTAAATTTTGATCAAAACTATCCAAATCAGGAAANGGATTCTNGAAAATTTAGGTGAAGCTGAAAGATCAGCGGTTGAAGTATCTAAAACTGCAGTTGAAAATTTANNAGATTTTAATACTAAGTGATTAGCAACTTCGCTTATAATTCTGGCATACATACAACGAAGGCGAAGTTACAGACTTCGCCAGGCTTACTGCTAAGCGAAGTTTGCAACTTCGCTTTTCGTGATTATTTATCAGCTCTTTTATAGCTGATCAGCAGTCCGCCACCCGAAGTATTAAGTGTCGTTTCATAGTTCTTAAGGCTTTTCACATACTCATAATAAGCCGCCTGGTAGCCGCCTGAATAACCTCTGCCTGTCTCCCTGATGTTATGCGTGGTAAAACAACCACCCACTATCAGTTTGGGATCAACATCAGTAAAGTAGTTTTTATACCAGTCTTTATCTGCATCGCTAAAGACAAAATCAATAGGCCCTTTAATCTCTTTTACAAAAGCATGTGCATCGGCCAGTTTTGCATCAATATATTCTGATAATCCAGCCTGTCTGAAATTCTCAAGAGCCAGTAAATGTCTTTCTTTATCAATCTCTACGGTAACCAGTTTCCCACCTGTTTTACTTAAAGCCCAGGCAATGTATATACCCGAATAACCGGTTGAAGTGCCAATCTCAAGAGCATTCTTGTAATTGCCCTTAATCACGAGATCGTATAGCAGTTTTCCGTCAGATTCCGGAACATTGAGATCATGCCATTGTCCACGATGATCTGCAAGGAACTTCTTAACTTTTTCATCAAGTGCGGGGTTTTCTTTTAAGCCCTGGCTATAAGTATGTGCAGGCACAATTACTGCCAGTAAAATCAGACAGAATATTACCCTATTTAAATTCAGTGTTTTCATTGCTATAATTTTCATTTTTAATATTATCCGTAAGTACATTAAGTCCAAAAATTCTTAGTAAGCTGATTTTTAATGTTCAAAATTCACTCTCACTTATCTCTTAAATGCAAAAAAGGACGAAATGTTCTGTAACCAGTTGAAAAATCAGTGAACTAATTACCATACCAGTTCTTGAATTCCTGAATTCTTGCCTTGCTTATTAATATCTTTTCGGGAACAGTTATNTTAAGATTTACTGATAAACGGCTGTTAAACCAGAAGTCAATATCTTTAACCGATGATTTTGAAATGATATACTGACGATTAGCACGGAAAAAAACTTCAGGATCCAGCATATCCGTCAGTTCATCCAGAGTATATTCAAGCCTGTATATTTTTCCCTCAAAACTTACCGCTTTTACCGAACCTGAATCAATATAAAAACATCCCAGATCGGAAATCTGAACAGGGATCAGCTTATCTCCCTTCGCAGGAATGAGAAAATGAGTCTTATATTTTGATGATTTCCTGAAAGAGGCAAGAAGATTTGAAAGAGCGTCCTTCATATTAGCGGGAGAGGTCAGAACTCTCAGTTTTTTTAATGCATCCTGAACGTCTTCAGCTTCGACTGGCTTTAAAAGATAATCTATACTGTTAACTTTAAAGGCTTTAAGAGCATACTCATCATAAGCTGTTGTAAAGATTACCGGACAATTAATGCTGATACGATTGAATATCTCGAAAGCCAGTCCATCGGCAAGATGAATATCCATGAAAACAAGATCAGGAGTCTGATTAGCTGTAAACCAATCAACAGTTTCGGCAATAGATTCTATTATACCGATTACTTCAATATCTCCTGTCTCATTCAGGATTCTCCGGAGGTGTTTTGATGCAGGAATCTCATCCTCAATAATTAAAGCCTTCATCTGTTATGGTTTTATAAGGGGGACGTCAACTATAAAGCGGTTATTTTCCTCACATATACTTATCTCGCTGCCAATAAGCAATTGAAACTGTTTTGAAAGATTAGTCAGTCCTATCCCGGTTCCTTCCTCGCTGGTAAGCTTCTTTTGAATATCATTAACAACCCGGAGGGAACCTTTTTCAGTAGTCTTAATCGTTATAGTAAGCGGCTTCTTTTTGCTTATCTCATTGTGTTTAATGGCATTTTCAACCAGTGTCTGAAGGGTAAGAGGTGGAAGCAGCCCGGAATAAAGACTATCACTGATCTCAGTGATGACCGACAGATTTGTATCATACCGCATCCGGATGAGGAAAAGGTATGAATCCATGAAATCCATCTCCTGTTTAAGGGTTACCAGCTGTTTTTCGTTGCTTTGAAGCGTATACCGAAGTGCTTTTGAAAGGCTGCTTACATAATTCTGTGCCTTAACAATATCTTCATCTATCAGTATTTTTAGTGCCGTTAGTGAGTTGAACAGGAAATGCGGGCTTAACTGATTCTTCAAAGATTCAAACTGACTCTGAAGGGCTTCGCNCTTAAGTGCTTCATTCTCACGAATAATATTCTGCTTCTGGAAAATCAACCTGATAATCAGTACACAACCAATAACCAGTGCTGATACGAAGAAATTTGTAACATCAAACTCATTTCTATGGCCGCGTACTGTATATCCGGGTTGAATANTACGGGATACAGAAAATAAAAGATTATTCAGNATATAGACCGAAGCAACTGTAAGTATCACTGCCAATACTATGTTCAGAACCTTCAAACGGCCATGTTTCTCTACAGGCTTCAGAATGAAATAATTCATAGTGAACATAAGCAGAGCTACAAAAAATGTTATTGCAAGTTCCACCAGAAAGTGAGTGAAGCTTTCTTCAAAGCCCATTTTATGGCGATCGCCATTGTCGCCAAATATCATACTCATGATCAATGGAAACCGGATTGTCAGGGAGATTGCCAGAGACAGAAAAAGCACGATAATAAAATATTGTCTGACCAGGTTTTTTGCCATAATTAAGATCCTTGCTTACGTCGGTGAGCAGGATAAATTAATTTTACTTATCCTGCTGATTATGAATTTTAATAACAAATATACTCAATCTGAGATTCAGGGTTCAGGATAATAAGTGAAGTCGCCTAAAAAGATACTGAAGCTTACTTTTTCAGGTTTGAATTTATTGATCACAATTAATATTTTAAAAGCATCCTGAGAACAAAAAATCAATTGAGCGGTTCTTTATAAAAACCAGATATGAAAGAAATAGTACTTATAGGGGCCAGTGGTTTCGTCGGCTCTGCAATTCTGAAAGAGGCCCTAAGCAGGGGGCATAAGGTAAAGGCTGTTGTAAGAAACCCTGGGAAGATTACCCTGAAAAATCAAAACCTGACTGTTGAAAAAGGCGATGTCTCCTCCTCTGAGCTTGTAAGTAAATTATGCAAAGGGGCAGATACCGTTATCAGTGCCTATAATCCCGGATGGACAAATCCTGAAATAGTCAGCGAAACGCTTAAAAATTATCCTGCAATCCTCGAAGGAGTAAAAAAATCGGGAGTAAAAAGATTTCTTGTTGTCGGCGGAGCTGGTTCGCTCTTCGTATCACCTGGTTTACGGTTGATGGATTCGGGCGTCATCCCGGAAGCCTATCTGCCATCAGTAAGAGCTCTTGCTTCTTTTTACCTCGAGAACCTGTCATCAGAGAAAAACCTTGACTGGGTTTTCTTTTCACCTGCAGGAACAATTGCTCCTGGTGAACGCACAGGAATCTTCCGGCTTGGCAAAGATGATCTTATAAAGGATTCTGAAGGAAACAGCGGTATCTCTGTTGAAGATTATGCTGTCGCAATGATCAATGAGGTCGAAAAGCCTGTCCACCACCGGGAACGGTTTACTATCGGGTACTAAAAGAAATTTTCAGACGTTCTTCTCATGAATCTCCTGACTTTTTCCTCATAATCAGAAAATAGACAGGTATCCCTGAAAGAATTAGGACCATTCCGATAGCAGCTTCACGGGGACGGGCAATTACCGTATTAAACAAAAGCCCTATGCAAAAGAGTATAAAGATTGCAGGAACAACAGGGTAACCCCATACTTTGTAGGGACGATGGACATCGGGAAGGCGTTTACGTAAAATAAAGACTCCCAGGGAAGTAGCTCCGTAAAATATAAAGACCGCAAAAATTATCATATCAGTCAGCTGATCAAAAGTTCCCGATAATACCAGCACAGAAGCCCATACACCCTGCCATAGCAATGAGTTGGAAGGCACATTAGCTTTGTTTAATTTNCCAATACCCGAAAAGAAAAGCTTGTCCTTAGCCATAGCGTAATATGGTCGCGCGCCTGTCAGGATACTGGCATTTGTACANCCNAGGGTTGTGACCAGTATCAGCAGTGAAATAAAGATCACTCCTCGTGCTCCCCAGAAACTCCTTACTGCCTCGACAGCAGCAATCTGATTGCCTGAATTATGTATATTAACCAACTCGGGAACAGATAAAAGAGACAGGTAGGTAATATTAACAAGCAGGTAAATGAAAATAACCAGGAAAACCCCTGTGATAATGCCTTTTGGAATAGTCGAATTCGGATTCTTTACTTCGCCTCCNATGTAGCCGACAGAAACCCATCCCTGATATGCCCAGAATGCGGCNAGCATAGCTGTATAAAAAGAAGANACAGTAATAGTTCTGTCAGNAAGATCTCCTGCTCTCATGAAATTTACCGGCCGGGCATTTCCGCTTGTCAAACCGAACAACACAATTATGAACAGTCCGGTGAATACAAGTATTACAATGGCCTTGCTAACCCACGCACCGCTTTTAAGTCCTGAAATATTAAGATAAGTAAGCAATAATATAAGCAGAATGGCAGTGAGCTTGATTCCGAAATCCTGAAAAGGGAAGAAGACTCCGGCTATACTGAAGTGCTGGAGCGATTCGAAAACATGTGGTACGGGAACAATGCTGTTCAGCGACTGTGCAAAAACATATGCAAGCGAGGAGATTGTTGCAGTCTGGATAACAGTAAAAAGTGACCAGCCGTAGATGAAAGCGAAAAACCGGTTATATATTTTTTTCAGGTANACAAAGTCCCCTCCTGTATCAGCAAGCATACCAGCAACTTCTGCGTTGCTGAGCGCTCCAAAGAGGGTAATGATCCCACCTGCTATCCATGCGAGAATAATCCATAGAGAAGAGTGCAGTTCAAAAGCCATGGGAGCGATTTTTTTGTATACTCCCGATCCGATTATATTTGCAACCACAAACATAACCACATAACCCATCCCCAGGGTCCGTACTAATCTCCTTTGATTATCCATTGCTATCTACAGGGAAGGAAAGGCTTATTTCTTCTTTTTTAAGTCCTTTGAGTTTGCTTTATCGTCGGCACCCGANGCTGCGTCATATCTCTCCTGGGCTAATTCAAGTGATTGATTGGCTGCCTTAAGTGCATTCTTTGCATTTGCTTTGCCGGTTTTTCCTTTTGCGATATTTGATTCACCGGTTGAAGATTTTTTGGTTGCAGCCGTTAAACGCATATCAAGGGCTTTGGAATCAGCTCTGTATTTAACACCGATAGCTTTAAGGTCAGTTCTGGCTTTGGCAGCCTCTTCCTTATCCTTGGAATTTGTAAGTTTTGTATTTGCCTTTTGATCAGCAGCATATTCTTTATCAAGCTTCTTTCTTTCAGCTGCGATTGCCTTTGCCTCTGTTCTCGCCTCCCCGATCATAGTATTTCCTGCTTCAATGAGCGAATCTGCGATCTCCCCTTTTCTTTCATTCATTGCCACTTTTGCCTTTGCAGCCGTTACAGCTGTTTCAAGTCTCTTCAATTCAAGGGCTTTTTTATCCGTCTGAGCCATAACAAGAGCAGTCGAAAGGAAAATCATTAAAGCCATAGCTGACAAACGGGTATTGAATCTTGCTTTCATAGGACGCTAATTTAGGTTAGAATTCTTAATTTATTTTTACTATACGTTTTAATATACAATTTGTTACCGATACTTCCCTGATATTAAGAAAATTTAAAGATGAATAATCCCGCAAAACAGAGAGAACGGTTTCTGGCTTTTTATCGAAATGAAAGATAAGGAAAAATCAGAACATTGACATAACCTTATCAGCTATTGAGCAGTTTGATCCTTGAAACAGTCAGGGAAATGCCCAGCCCAAATACTCCGATTACCGCGAAAGAATAACGCAAACCTGCTGCCTGTGAAATATATCCTATCAGGGGAGGTCCCATGAGGAAGCCCAGGAAGCTGACACTCGAGACTGTGGCCAAAGCAATTCCGGGAGGGATTTTAGAATGCCGGCCAGCTGCACTGTAAACCGAGGGAACAATACTCGACACCCCAAGTCCAACCATCATGAAAGCAATAGTTGAAGTAATTATGAATGGGAAGAATACTGCAGTGTATAATCCGGTGGAGATCATAACTCCACAAATCTGCAACAACCGTTTTCTCCCGATCTTCGAAGTAACATAATCGGCCAGGAATCTGCCTGAAGCCATCATTATCATAAATGAAGTGTAGCCCAGAATTACCAATGAAGCAGGCGCATGAACAACATCTTTAAAATAGACACCACTCCAGTCGAACATAGCTCCTTCACTTGCCATACTGCAAAAACCTATTACCCCCAGCTGAACCAGAGCCAGATCGGGTTTATTAAAGAATTTACGTTTGGGCTCATCAGGATTGATAGCTGGCTTACCTTTAATGAGGTGGTTTTGATTCAATAAAATTATTGTCCCTACAATTAATATTACGGTTAAAAAATGAAAATAAGGAACTACTTTAAGGTTAATCATAGCCAGTCCAATAAGCGCTCCTGTAAAACCTGCAAGGCTCCAGCCTCCGTGGAATGAAGACATGATAGGCCTCTGATAAAGTTTTTCAGCTGATACCCCCTGAGTATTTATTGAGATATTGCAGAGATTGCCACTCAACCCAAACATGAATAATGCTATTGCCAGTTGCCATCCTGCCTTTACCAGTCCGATATTAGTGAGGCAAAACGCATAAAGTGGCAGAGCAACAAGCAATACCTTCCTGCTGCCGAAATGTGTTACCAGTTTTCCTGAAAAGGTCATCATTATGAACTGAGCCACCGGCAGGGCAAAAAGAATGCTGCCGAACATTGCGTCATTAAGATGAAGGGCTGTTTTAATATCAGGGATCCTGCTCGCCCATGAGGCAAAAACAAGTCCCATGCTAAAATAGGTAAGAGCCACAGCTATCCGGATTCTCTTTTTTTCAGCAGAGGGTCCATTTACAATTGAAGATATAATAGTGTTTTCTGTCATGATCAGCTAATGGCCAAATTTGAGCGGTGTAAAATTATCAAAATCCTGACTGAGAAGTCAAATAAATACATTTAAATGCTCTTCTGCGTTACTTTTGATTACAAATTCACACAATAATACTTTCACAGATTTTCTTAATACCACGGTTAAATATATTAGTTTTTTAACCACCGATTTCACGGAGAACACAGAGAAATAACGCATTTAAAAATCCATGTAAATCCGTGTTCTCAGTGGTAAAAATAAAGCACCTCTTGCCAAATAAAAACAAGGATTAACACGGTAAATACTTATAAAATTTTATCCCTATCAGAATTTTGGCTAAGAATATTGAAATTAGGTTTTCGTAAAAGGTGGTTGTATATTTGATTCAGGCTTAAAATGCGCGTGATACCCATGAAGTTGACTTAACTCTTACAAAAAATTCACTCACATGAAAACAAAGATCTGCGGTAAAATCCTGATTATTATAACAGTTATGTTGTTCTCTGGTTCCTGCAAAAATAAAACAGAATGGACTCCGTTGCTTGATAAAGACCTGTCTAAATGGGACATGTATCTCAGCTATCGCCATAAAAACGATTATAAAGGTGAAGCACCTGTGGATCAGAATGGTGTTCCAGTCAGTCCGGTAGGCTATAACAAAAATGAAAGTAATGTCTTTTCTGTGATTGAGATGGAAGGAAGTCCTGTTTTAAGGATCAGCGGAGAGATCTACGGATGTGTTTTCACAAAGCAGGAATTTGAAAACTATGATCTGAAACTCAAAGTGAAATGGGGCACTAAGAAATCAGAGCCCCGTATTGAGAAACTGATGGATTCCGGTATCTTATATAACTCCCAGGGAGAATGTGGAGTTGATTTCTGGAGATCATGGATGCTCGGGCAGGAATTTCAGGTTATGCAGGGGCACATGGGTGATTACTGGAATATCGCTTCCTCTGCAATTGATATTAAAGCATTTATTCCTGAGGGAGAAATGAATACGGTTGCCAGCGAAAAACAGGAGTTTATTCCGGTTGGAAATGGCACTCCCAACCCTGGATTTTGTCTGCGTTCAGCTGATTTTGAAAGCCCGGAGGGAGAATGGACCGAACTTGAACTGATCAGTTTTGCGGGTCAGAGTCTCCACATCATTAATGGTCATGTGGTAATGATCCTTAAGAACAGCCGGTATGTAAAAGACGGCCAGACATTCCCGCTGGTAAAAGGTAAGATTCAGATTCAGAGTGAAGCTGCAGAGGTTTTTTACAAAGATATTATGATTAGAAATTTGACTGCTATGCCTGAAAAATACACCGGATATTTTGCTTCCTTTGCACGCTGATTAACAAAATGAAGCAAAGCAAATTGATAACAGATGTATACGGAGAAAGGAATTTTTCAGCGTACTGAATTACTTCTTGGTACAGACATGATGTCGGAGATTGCCGGCAAGAAAGTGATTATTTTCGGTATCGGAGGAGTTGGAAGCTGGTGTGCGGAAAGCCTGGTAAGATCAGGGATCAGGGACCTTACAATTGTTGATTCTGACCGGGTTTGTGTCACAAATATAAACAGGCAGTTGCATGCCACTACTCTTTCAGTAGGAGAAGTGAAAACCGAAGTTCTCAAAAACAGGCTGGAATCGATTAATCCCTGGGCAAAAATTACCTCAATACAGAAAATATACAATAAACATAATCACGATTTTTTTCAGCTCGATCAGTACGACTATATAATTGATGCTATAGACAGCCTTAGCTGTAAAATTGACCTTATCAGAACCGCTACCCGGACCGGTGCCGTGTTTTTCTCATCAATGGGAGCCTCGCTGAAAATAGACCCTACGAGGATTGAAGTTGCTGAATTCTGGGATGTAATAGGATGCCCTCTGGGTTCAAAGGTCAGGAAGAATATCAGGAAAGGCGATCTGCCTGCAAAGAAATTCCTCTGTGTATATAGTGAGGAGATGCTTGAACCGAAGGGGCCAGTTGCTTCATGTGGTACCGATAAATGCCTGTGCCCTAAAACAGAAGATGCACCCGGCGATCCTTCACTCGCGGGTCATGAATGGTGCAGTAAGAAAGCTGTCATAAACGGAACAATAGCGCACATTACTGCAATTTTCGGATTTACTATGGCCGGACTGGTAATGCGGGATATCTATGAGAATCATATCAAGAATAACCAAAATTCAGTTTAGGTCATTCTAAGGTTATCACTCTTTTCGGAATTGGTAATTGCCGGGAATCAACAGGTAGGTTGACCTGAAAATCAAAAATCCCCTGGACTGATATTTAGCCAGGGGATTCCCTCTCATGGAAAGTTTGCAGAAATTCAGGTCAGGTTATTATTTCGGGACAACTTAGTCTATTCTAGTTTACTATGAATTTCTTGGTAACAACAATCTCCTTATCCTTGATAATCATAACATACATACCTGTTCTGATATTGGACAGATCAATTTGCCGGGATAACTCTTCGTTTGAAACAGGACCATTATATACCTGTTTTCCTGTCATGTCACTGATAACTATTGTACTTGTCTGAGATTTCAGTGGGCTAACAAAATCAATAGTAAAGTGACCGTTATTCGGATTTGGATAAAGATTAATAACGTCCGATTTTGAGTCAAACCTTGAAGCAGCTCCCACAACAAACTCAACCGGTGCCGACATTGCAGTATCATTCATGTTATCGGTAGCAACTGCATAAATAACATAGGTGCCTGAAGTAACATCCTTCCATGTAAATGAATAGGGAGCATTAGTCATTTCTACAAGTTTTTTAGAACCTGTATAAAGTTCCACTTTACTTATCAGTCCATCTGAATCGGTTGCATAAGCATCAATGGTAATTGTTGACAGATTGTCATAAACATTTCCTTTATGCGGATTTGAGATTTTAACTACCGGCCGTTTATTTGATGGTGAAGTAGCAGCTGATACAGTGATTGATACTGCAGGTGATACTGTTCTGGCGTTAAGATTATCTGTTGCCACTGCAGTAATTGAGTATGTGCCTGCCGCAACACTATTCCAGGTAAAAGTAAATGGAGCAGTTGCTGAAGATCCCAGCTTTGTTGTTCCATTATAGAATTCGACCTGACTTACCCTACCATCAACATCTGTTGCATTTGCTGTTATCGGAATATTTGTGAGGGCTGTAAAAGTACTGCTATTGACAGGAGATGCTAATGTCACAACGGGAGCCGCATTGATACAATTGTTTGTAACAGGCTGTTTGGATATAGAAGCAGCTATTCCTCCAGTGCTTGTCTGGAGATAGCCCGATGCAGGAGCAGTATATGAGACAGTTACAACATCGCCTGGTAAAATCCTGCTTACCATGGTAAGCCTGACTTTTGTACCGGAAATAGCAACCGAACTGAGGGATCTGGAGGTTGAATTTACCAGAACTGAAAATGATGAGGATGCCGGAACAACATTTGCCAGAGTGAGGTTATAAGTCATATCGAGAATTGCAGGGGTTAAATTCTCCACTACCGAACTGACATATACAGGATTAACCGTAACTACGGCATTTACCTTATTGGTGGTTGTCTGGGCAGTAAAACTTGCTGCCTGTCCGCTTGCTGATGTTTGAAGCGGGTTAACAGCCGGCTTTGTATAAGCTACAGTAACTTTATCACCATAAATTACAGCTCCTGAAAGAGTTAACTTAACTGAGATCCCTGAAATACTGACACTGGTAACAGTTCTTAATACTGAGTTCACCAAAACTGTAAAAGAAGATGCAGCAGGAATGATATTAGCCAGTGAAAGATCATATGTAAGGGTTAATATAGAAGGAGTTGCATTTTCAATCGATGAACTGATATAGATCGGATTGGCAGGAGTTGTTCCTGATTGTACCTCAAATGCGCCAAGGTCAGGAG
>JGI20214J51088_10000515_pt1 | contig 26830 bp, 18 predicted proteins | sample WetSurMetagenome_FD_51088 | JGI IMG/M metagenome (IMG submission 51088) | reverse complement strand
GCCTGATGCCTGACGCCTGATGCCTGACGCCTGATGCCTGACGCCTGATGCCTGATGCCTGATGCCTGATGCCTGACGCCTGATGCCTAGTATATATTTAATAACATAATTTAATCCGATCCGATTCTTTCTTCATGTTAAATATTTAACCTTACTTTCATGTCAGAAATTTTTNAGAGTTTTTTAATTCGTCACAGATCAATTGGATGATTATTTATTTTTAACNGGATGAATCGTTAACATAAATATCAAAGTATGAAAAAAGCAGTATTTTTTATCTTTTTATTTCTTGGTATAAACCTTAACCTCAGACTTAATGGGCAGACATATCAGCCAAAGTGGGAATCACTTGACAAAAGAGCTGTTCCGCAATGGTTTGAAGATTCAAAATTCGGGATTTTTATTCACTGGGGTGTCTATTCAGTCCCGTCATGGGGTCCCACCGGTGATAGCATAGGAGTTTATGATAAATATGCAGAATGGTATTGGAGTAAGCTGACACAACCTGGTAAAGTTCAGAAGTATTTTAAAGAATTTCATTTAAAAACATACGGACCAAATTTTAAATACCAGGATTTTGCGCCTATGTTTAAAGCTGAATTGTTTAATCCCGATCAATGGGCAGAACTTTTTAAAGAATCGGGAGCAAAATATATTGTTCTGACATCCAAACATCATGAAGGATTTACACTATGGCCAAGTGCACAGAGCTGGAACTGGAATAGTGTTGATATTGGTCCTAACCGTGATCTGTGCGGAGATCTGACAGCATCAGTTAAAAAACAGGGACTTCATATGGGTTTCTATTATTCTCTGTATGAGTGGTTTAATCCTACATACAAAGCCGATCCGAACAATTATGTTGACAATCACATGATTCCCCAGATGAAGGATCTTGTAACCAGGTATACGCCGGATATCCTCTGGACCGACGGTGAATGGGATAGACCAAGTAAAGAATGGAAAAGCGAGGAATTCCTTGCATGGTTATATAATGATTCCCCTGTTAAAAACAGTATTGTTGTCAACGACAGATGGGGAAGTGAAACACGAAGTAAACATGGAGGAATTTACACTACCGAATACGGACTTGTCGGAGACAAAGAAGGAGTCGACAATTCAGTTCCTCATCCGTGGGAAGAATGCAGAGGTATCGGGACATCTTTTGGATATAACAGAACTGAGGGATTAAATGATTATTCAACAGCTGAACAGTTGATTAAGCTGTTAGTATCTACTGTTTCGGCTGGAGGGAATCTCCTTCTCGATATCGGACCGGCTGCTGATGGAACGATTCCGGTTATCATGCAACAGCGACTGCTTGAGATCGGTAACTGGCTGAAAATAAACGGAGAAGCAATTTATGGAACGAGGGCATTCATTAAAAGCAAAAAGGAGGAAACNATTAACGGGTCCGCAAATAAATCAATCTTTTTTACTCAAAAGAATAAAGATATTTATGTNATCTGTCTTGATTGGCCCAAAGGGAATATTGTATTAAAAGGATTAAAAACGGCAGGCAATTTGATGGTGAATTTGTTAGGCTCGGAAAAACAGGTTTCTGTAAAGGAAACAGGAGGTAGTCTGATCATAGCACCTCCGGTACTTTCACCTGATGACAATCAGCTTGCGTATGTTTTTAAAGTAAGCAATGTTCTGAAATAGTTATGGTTTGTGTAGTCATGATTTTTGTTTGCAAAAAGTGAGGATAATATATTTTTGCATTTAATTGATTTTCTATTAATCGGAGAAGTTATTCCATGTATATCATAAGGCCATTTTTTGTAGTTTTTTTCACATTCCTGACCACAGGCATGATATCAGGGAGAGTTAGCGGTAGTTCAACGTCTGAACACNCAGGTATCAGCTATAGTTTTGTTCGTGAAGATACTCTGAAAGAGAATCAGATTCTTTATAATGGCAGAGAATGGAAAAATGTCTATTACATGGTGAAAGGTGATCAGTTTCTTTTTTCAAAGAAGTTTTTGCATGGTACATTGATAATCAGGGGTAGGACATTCAGAAACGTCACTATTTTGTACGATATTCTTAATGATGAAATATTGATTCCCAATCCTCACGGAGGGATATTGCAANTTAACAAAGAGATGGTTGACAGTTTTTCAATACTCTTTCAGAATAGATCATACAATTTTACGCGAATTTATGAAGGCAATCTGAAAGGTTATGCAAATGTTTTATATAAAGGTAAGACTGCACTGTATATCAGGTATAATAAGAAAATCGGGAAACTCTCAGATGAGGGGAAGTATGATAAATTTTATCAGGAAAGCCATACCTTTTTTGTGAAAGGCAAAAATGTTTATTCTATTACAGCGAAAAGAGACCTGATTAAAGCTTTAGCTGAAGATAANGAGATCATCAGGGAATTCATGAAAAAGAATCATTTAAAGATATCAGTAAAAGAACCCGANAGTTTTATTCCTGTCATCCGATTCGCTGATTCNATCCAGNACCATTAATGTTTTTATGAAACTGAAGATCCTTATATTACTTTTAATACTCCTGCTTACTTTCAGGTTACAAGCCCAGAACAGGCAGCTGATACCTTCCAATTATAAAGTCCTTTCTTTTAAAGAATTTGTTCTGGCAACAGAATCACTGCAGCAAGTAAAGTTTTTTTATAAGGAAGAATGGGTTAAAAATCTTAAATTAGGTGATTATCAGGGCGTTTCAAGATTATCCGATGTCCTGGATAACCTTTTCAGGGGGACTTCCATTCACTATTATATTGATAAATACGGGAATATTGTTCTTACAAAAGACTATACTGTTAAAAGATCAGGCCAACCTCATGTTGAAGAAACCAATTACATTCCCCCTACAGACTATAGCGGTTCGGAGGAAAGCAAACAATTGACAGGAAATACATTTGTGGAAATTGGAAATCCGGCCGAAAGAAACAGACAGGGAGATGTAATTATTTCAGGATATATTTCAAACAGAGACACTAAAGAACCTGTAGCGGGAGTAACCGTTTTCATACAGAAACTTTCGGTCGGAACAATATCAAACGAATTTGGATATTTTACACTGACTTTGCCTCGTGGAATTCACATCCTTCAGTTTTCATTTATCGGGATGAGAGAAAAAACAATAAATCTGAATCTTAATGGTGCTGGTGAAGTGAATGTTGAGATGAACAGTATGCTGATACCTTTGAAGGAAGCTGTTGTTTCTGCCCGGAAAAACCTGGCTCTTCAACGTTTTGAGGTTGGTGCTGAAAAGATCAATATTACATCGTTCAGATTGTTACCAACTTCCATGGGTGAGACAGATATTATTAAAAGTGTTCTGTTAATACCCGGGGTACAATCTGTTGGTGAAGGATCTGCAGGTTTTAATGTCAGGGGAGGTACAGCTGACCAGAATCTTATTCTCTTATATGGAGTTCCTGTCTATAATTCATCTCATTTTTTCGGATTCTTTTCATCCGTTAATCCTGATATAATAAAAGATGTCACCCTGTATAAAGGAGGTATTCCAAGCCGTTATGGAGGCCGGATCTCATCTGTCCTTGATATCGGAACAAGTGAAGGAAACAAGAAAGAATTTGCAGGAAATGCGGGAATCAGTCCTATCACAACACATGTTATGCTGGAAGGACCGCTTATAAAAGATACCTTAAGTTATATCCTTACCGGCCGGACAACTTATTCAAACTGGATCTTTGGTTTACTTCCGGATAAAAGCCTGAGAAACAGCCGTGCGTCATTTTATGATCTCAACGGGAGAATAACTTATGATATAAATAAGAACAACAAAATTGACTTTTCATCATACATCAGTCATGATTCGTTCAGGTTCAGTTCAGATTCAGTTTACCGGTATGACAACAATATAGTTGCTTTGAAGTGGCGGCATTTTTTCAGCAGCAGGTTCTTTTCATCGTTTTCCCTTAATAACAGCTTTTATAAGTATGACGTATCAAGTCAGGAGTTAAATCCGGAAGCATTTGATTTATCTCATAAATTGAACAGTACCGGTTTCAAAGCAGATTTTAACTGGTTTCATGGCAGAAGCGAAATTAATTTCGGACTTGATCTTATAAGGTATGATGTAATGCCCGGAAGCTATACGCCTCCAAATGATTCTTCAATAGTGGTACCTCACTTTCTTGAAAAAGAAAGAGCCTGGGAAGGAGCATTGTATTTTGACGATAAGATAATTCTGACAAACTACATGTCGGTCAATGTGGGAATGAGGATGTCATCTTATTTTTCTGTAGGCCCAGGCCGGGTAATTATTTATAGTCCGGGATACCCCAAAAGCAGATCGACTATTACAGATACTCTTAACTTCAGAACAGGGAAAATTATAAATAAATACGCCGGTCCTGAATTGCGAATATCATTGAATTTAAGGATCTCTGACAGGAACTCTCTTAAGATAAATTATAACAGAACACGACAATATCTTCATCTGTTGTCAAATTCAACATCGATCTCGCCGACAGATACCTGGAAACTAAGTGACTATTATCTTAAACCTCAGATAGGTGATCAGGTAGCCTTAGGGTTCTACCAGATGTTTAACAGCGGTTTTGAAACTTCGGCCGAAATATATTATAAAGGAATAAAGAATATGGCTGACTTCAAGGGAGGTACTAACCTTATTATGAATGACAAGATTGCTGAAGATATTGTGAATGTCCGGGGAAGGGCTTATGGCATGGAGCTTATTCTTAAAAAGACCGAAGGAAAACTGCGTTACAATATAGGTTATACTTACGCAAGAACTTTTNTCAGGAGTACAAGTCATTTCATTGAGGAGATAATTAATGACGGTAAATGGTTCCCGGCTAATTTTGATAAGCCAAATGACCTGGTCATAACATTTAACTATCTGTTGTCCCGGCGTTTTAGTTTTTCATCGAACTATACATACAGCACCGGACGCCCGATAACCTTTCCGGTTGCAACGTATGTTATGTATGATAATGTTCTTGTATACTATTCTGACCGAAACAAATACAGGATTCCTGATTACTCGCGCTTTGATCTTTCTTTTAAGGTAAGCGGGAACCTCAGGGTACACAGAACAGCACATCCAAACTGGATATTTTCAGTTTATAATCTCTTTGGAAGACAAAACGTTTATTCAATATATTTTAAAAAGGAGGGAGAGGTGGTTAAGGGATATAAACTGTCGGTATTTGGCAGAGCCATTCCTTCAGTGACTTTCAATTTTGATTTTTAGATAATCTTTAATCTCAAATGGTATTAAAATTCAAATCAATATCAGATATTCATTATAATCCGATGATTCACCCAGGAAATGAGAATTATAATTGGGTTAAAACATTTAATTTAATTATATTATTCCTGTTTCTGATTCTTTTTAATGGTTGTATAACTGAGTTTATTCCTAAGATTGAAGAAAAAAAACAACTGCTTGTAGTGCAGGGATTGCTGACCGATCAACCGGGGATGAATACAGTGAAACTCTCACAATCTTTGCCATTGGGGAAAGAAGAAGATGCCCAACCTCTATCCCGATGCTTTGTTTCCATTTCAGATGATATGGGAAGCTACGTCATCCTTTTCGAAACAATTGAAGGAACTTATATCCCGCCTTTTGATTTTCATGGTATACCGGGAAGAACTTATACATTGAATATCAGATTCATCAACTCTGACAGAAACCTGAGCTACCAGTCAATTCCGGTAAAGATGAAACCTGTTCCGCCGATCGACTCACTTTATTATGAAAAGAAACTCATTCAGGCAAGCTATGAGTATAATAAAGGAATTGAAGCGTGTCAGATTTACCTCAATACCCATGATCCTGAAGATAACTGCAGATATTACAGATGGGACTACTCTGAGACCTGGGCGCTCAGACTGCCCTTCGATATTCCAAACCAGAAGTGCTGGATGTCAGATAAATCAAAGAACATTTTCATTCAGAATACTGTTGCTTTCGGAGAAGATGTAATTAAAAGACTTCCTGTAACTTACATTTCGAATGCAACTGACAGGTTGAAAACCAAATACAGTATTATGGTAAATCAATATTCTCTGAATGAGGAAGAGTATATTTACTGGGAGAAACTAAAAGCCTTTACAGAACAGGTAGGCGGCCTGTATGATATAATTCCTGCTTCTATACCAAGCAATATCAGGTGTATTGAAAATCCGGCTGAAAAAGTTCTGGGTTATTTCAGTGTTTCTTCAATAACATCCAAAAGAATTTTTATAAAAGACAATTTTGCAGGTATTATTGATCCTTATGAACACTGTATTACAGATTCTGTTGTGGGTGACAGGTACATTCCGGGAATCGATACAACGACCTGGATACTTTTCTATATTCCCGCATCTCCGTTTTCAAAGCCAAGTTTAACTATTCTTACACATAACAAATTGTGCTCAGATTGTTCTTTGAGAGGGTCAACAATAAAACCGCTGTTCTGGATAGATGATAAATAATGAAGTATTGTGAAAACTATGTGCATGGGAAATATAAATAAAACTGTTCTTCTTCTCTTACTATATACTCTGTTTACACAAGGTTCATATTGTCAGACACAAAAGAATATTCCGGATTATCTGAGACAGAAATTTATGAGGTATACCGAAACTGTGCCCAGGGAAGAGATATATATACATACCGACAGGGATGAATACATTGCAGGTGAAGATTTATGGTTTAATATTTATCTTATAGACAGACAGAGCTTTAAGCCTTCTTTAAAAAGCAGAATTGCATATTTTGAAATACTGAATGGCGAAAACAGACCGGTTGTGCAAAAGAGGATACTTATCGATAAAGGATTTGGTCCGGGACAGATAGTACTTCCCGACTCTTTGAATTCAGGAACCTACACAATCAGAGCTTATACCAGTTGGATGAAGAACAACCTCCCGTATAACTGTTTTATGAAAGATGTTAAAATTTATAACGATTTCAGCAAGAAAGTCTTTCAGGAGAAAAGATATTCAGACAATTACTTCAATACAGGAAAAAGACCAGTTAACAGGTCTTATGATGCTCAATCCGGACTTACATTCAGAATTAATAATCTGAAAGCCGATACACTCGATATACAAGTTACTTCAGATAAAAACTACAGGGTTGAAAAACATGATACTATTTATATTTTTATTCAGGCACACGGTGTATCAAACTCAATAAGAACCGAAAAAATTATTTCGGATTACAGTAAAATATCTGTTNTGAAAAAAGGTCTGTTACCTGGAATCAACCAGNTAACAATTTTCAATTCAAAAGGTCANCCNGTATTCGAAAGATATATCTATACCCGTGAGAAAGAAGAGCAGCTTTTAANTCTTCATTCAGCAGACAGCTGTAACAAAAGAAGTAAAATTTCTCTTGATATTGAACCTGCTGGTGAATTATATACAGATTTAAAATCAATGAATTTCAGTATCTCTGTTGCTCCTCCTGCAAATGGACAGGAAATGATAGACATGAAGGATTATATGGTTTTTGGTACAGAATATGGTTTTCAGTCCTGGAATAATGCACGTTTAAAGAACATAGGTGAGCTCCCGCCTGAAATCACAGACAGTATACTGTCGGACATAAAAAGCAACTGGATTAACTGGGCAACTATCCTCTCTGATGAACTGCCTCATTATAAATACCCGATCGAAAATGAAGATCATTTTCTGTCAGGCAGACTTCTGACTGGTGATGAAAACTCAGTCCATCCTTCTGAATATCTTCTGATGTGTATTCCAGGCAGGGAGGCCGGATTTCAATATGCAAGTACAGATAGCACGGGAAATTTCCGCTTCAACATTAATATAGATGAAGGAATTAAAGATCTGGTGATCATGCCGGATGATATAAATAAAAATCATAAAATTATAATTGAATCATCATTTTCAGATCAGTATCTCAGGTCTGAAATAGCAGATGATTCTACAAGACAATCTGAAAAATCCCAGGCTTCTGAATGGAGTGTGAACTATCAGGTGAAGAAGATTTACGGATCTTCTTCACGAGGCAATCCTTTGATTCCTGTATATTCATCAATGGCACCGCTGCGGTTTTATGGGAAGCCTGATATAGAGCTGATTATGGCAGATTATATAAGTCTGCCTAAAATGGAGGAGGTCTTTTTCGAACTCCTGCCTCATGTTTCACTGAAAAAGAAAAAATCAACATATGAGATATCAATTGCTGATCGCATCGATGATAGCCGGTATGAATTGTCTCCCTGTCTGATGGTCGATGGAGTGATAATAAAGGATCCTTCAATTATAGCTGATCTTGATCCGGAAATTGTTGAAAAAATTGATGTGATTAAAGACAAGTATATTGTTGGAGACTATACTTTCTTTGGATTGGTAAACGTAATTACAAAGTCAGGTAATTTTAGTTGTGTTCCTCTTCCGGCATATATGATCAGGTTGCCCTACCGGGTAATAGATCCCGTTATGTCATTTGTCTCTCCTGATTATTCATCACCGGAAATAAAAAATAACCGGATTCCTGATTTCAGAAATACTCTATACTGGAATCCATCAGTTAAGCCTGATAAAGATGGTAAGGTAAGAATCGAGTTCTGGACTTCAGATGTTGTTTCTGAATATGAGATTAATATTCAGGGCATTGGGGCCGATGGCAAAGTTCTTTCCTTTAGAAAATTAGTCAAAGTGGAATAGATTCAGCTTATTGCTTCTCAATATAGGGACATTAGTGCGTTTTGAAATTTTATATATTTTTAACAAATTGTGCATATAGTTTTTAGTTAACTTTATGAGCCTTAAAATTTTTTGAAATTTACATAAAGACCGACCTGATGAAATCTAACCTGTGTTCAATTGTAACGTTACTTNTAGTTTTTTCTTTTATGTCGTGTAAAGTTGAGAAGAAACCTGAACCTCCAAAAAAAACCGGCATATCTGAATTTCTCGGACAATGGACTCTAGATATTCAGGGAGGAACTGTTGGGTGGCTCGAAGTTCGTCAGGAGAAGGATTATCTTGATGCTGATCTTCTCTGGATTGGAGGAAGTGTTCTTCCGGTTGCAGACGTTTATATGGCAGGAGATAAATATTTATTTGTTACCCGTACTGATAATGTTGTTCGCAAATTGGATGAAAAAAATGAACCAGTACGTACTCACATTATCACAAACTGGCTGGAGATTATAAAAGACGGTGATAAGTTAGAAGGTTACCTCCTGAATCCCCGCATCGATGGAAAAGGGATTGATTCGACGTCGTTCATAGGAACTAAGCTTGCTCCACCACCTCCGGCTCCTGAAACTGCTAATCTGAAATTTGGTAAACCAATAACATTATTTAATGGTAAGGATCTCACAGGGTGGAAACTGATTGACCCGGGCCTGAAAAACGGATTCTCGGTTGTTGACGGAGTATTGAGCAATAATCCTGTTCAGAAGGAAGGAGAGCCTCATGTTACTTATGGTAATCTCAGGACCGAACAGGTATTTGAAGATTTCAATCTCAGGCTTGAGGTTAATATACCCGCGGGAAGCAACAGCGGAATTTATCTTCGCGGGATGTATGAAATCCAGGTTCTGGATTCTTATAAGAAAGAACTTGATTCGCATAATATGGGGGCAGTCTACAGTCGCATCAAACCTCTTGTAAATGCCGAAAAGCCTGCAGGTACTTGGCAGACGCTCGATATCACTCTTTGCGACCGTCATATTTCGGTTATCCTTAACGGGATTAAGATCATTGATAACCAGCCTGTATACGGACCAACCGGAGGAGCTATCATTTCTGATGTAAATGCACCGGGACCTGTTTATCTCCAGGGTGATCACGGAACTGTGTTGTATCGCAATATAATTCTTACCCCTGTTGTAAAATAGAAATTAAACCTGATTTTGATACCTGAATAAAATATCAACTGAACATCCCCCTGAATTTTCCAGATTCTTCTGTTTCAGGATTTGTCAATTCTAAAAGGGATGATTAATTAAAAACATGAAAAGAAATATTTTAGAATTAATACTTTTATTTATCCTTTTTACCAGACTACCTCTTTCCGGAAATAGTACCACGGTTACTGGATCAATCAGTTATCAGTTATCTCAGCAGGATACTCTGGTTGATAATCAGATTCTTTTCAATGGAAGAATATGGAGGAATCTGTATTTTATGATAAAGGATCATCAATTCCTTTTCTCAAAGGAATTTTTACCTGCAACTGTAACAATCAATGGAAACACTTTTAACGATATTAATGTCAGATATGATATTTATACCGATGAACTTATAACTCCGATAAGCAATGTGACGGTTCTTCGCCTTAACAAGGAAATGATAGACAGTTTTACTTTAAACTTTCAAAACAAAGCATATAAATTTATTAATATAACCAATGACAGTCTGAAAGGATTAAAGGGCTTTGTTAATGTGTTAATTGCCGGAAAAACATCTCTTTATGTCAAATACCGGAAAGAGATTGCGGTTCTTGCTGTGGAAAACAAATATGATTTGTTTTATCCTGTTCAAAAACTATATTTTATGAAAGACGGAGTTCTGAATCTGATAAGCGGGAAAAGAGAATTTCTCAGTCTTTTGGATGAATATAAAGTTCAGATCAGGAGTTATATCAAGAAGAACAGGTTAAGGATTTCGAAAAATGACCCTGAGAGTTTCATACCCGTAGTTCAGTTTTACAATAGTTTGAGATAGAATTTATATTTTATGAAATTCAAGATACTTGTAATAATATTTTCATTGTATTTTAGTGTTATTCTGAGGGCTCAGGATAAATTTAAAATTACCTGGGATTATAAGAATATGACATTTAAGGAGTTTGCGGCAAAATCGACAACGATTCTGAATGTCAGATTCTTTTATAAAGATGAATGGATAAATGACCTTATTCTGGACAATTATCCCGGGAACAATACTCTGCCTGAAATTCTGGATAAAGTTCTGCAGGGGAAATCTGTTTTTTATTATATTGATGATGCAGGAAATGTTGTACTTACAAAGAACTACTCGGTAAAAGTATCCGATATAAAAATTGAGGAAAAAACTAACTTTATTCCTCCTTCAGATTATTCAGGTTCGGTGGAAGAGCAGAAACTAAAAGGGAATAATCTTATTGAAATTGGTAATCCTTCTGAACGGAATAAGCCCGGAAATGTAGTTATCTCAGGATATATTACCAATAAAGATACAAAGGAACCGGTTACAGGTGTCACAGTTTTCAATCAGAAGCTTTCTTTAGGGGCTATTACAAATGAATTCGGATTCTACACCCTTACATTGCCAAGGGGAATTCATATGATTCAGTTTTCCTTTATCGGGATGAGGGAAAAGACAATCAACCTCGACCTCAGTGGGTCCGGGGAGTTGAATGTTGAAATGAACAGTGTGCTCATTCCTTTGAAAGAGACTGTAATTTCCGCACAGAAGAGTGTAACAATTCAGCGATTTGAAGTGGGTGCTGAAAAAATTAATATTGCATCTTTCAGACTATCTCCCACATCACTTGGCGAATCAGATATTATCAAAAGTGTCCTGCTGATACCTGGTGTACAATCTGTTGGTGAAGGTTCTGCAGGTTTCAACGTCAGAGGCGGATCAGCTGATCAGAACCTGATTCTCTTATATGGAGCTCCTGTTTTTAATTCATCTCACTTTTTTGGCTTCTTCTCGGCAGTTAATTCCGATATAATAAAAGATGTCACATTATATAAAGGCGGTATTCCAAGCAGGTATGGAGGCAGAATCTCTTCAGTCCTTGATATTGTATCCAAAGAAGGAAACAGAAAAGAGTTTGCAGGTAATGCAGGCATAAGTCCCATTACAACCCATCTGTCAGTTGAAGGCCCGATAATCAAGGACACTTTAACCTATATCCTAACAGCACGTACAACTTATTCAAACTGGATTTTTGGTCTGATTGATAATGCATCTCTAAAGAACAGCCGTGCTTCATTCTATGATTTAAACGGGAAGATTACTTATGATCTAAATAAGAAAAATAAAATTGATCTCTCTTCTTATTACAGTCATGACTCCTTCCGGTTCAATTCCGATACTGTTTATAGCTACGACAATAAAATTTTTGCATTGAAATGGAGACATTTTTTCAGCAGCAAGTTTTTTTCGTCCGTTTCAATAAACAGCAGTTCATATAATTATGACATTTCATCCGATAACATTAAAACAGAATCATTTGTTCTGTCCCATAAGATAAACAGCACCGGTTTCAAGGCAGATTTTAACTGGTTTCTTGGAAGAAATGAGCTTAATTTCGGACTCGACCTGAATAAGTATGCTATCACTCCAGGTAGTTATCTTCCTGTTGGTGATTCATCGCTTGTAATTCCCAATATTATTCCATCCGAAAAAGCATTTGAAGGTGCGCTGTATATCGATGACAAATTCATTCTTAACAATATTGTTTCGATTAATGTGGGGATGAGAGTCTCTGCATTTTACTCTTTTGGACCCCAGGCAGTAATGATCTATAATCCGGAGTATTCGAAAAGCATTTCAACAATTACTGATACTCTGAATATTAAGAAAGGTGAAGTTGCCAGCAAATATGCCGGACCAGAGTTCCGGGTTTCATTTAATTTCAAACTGACTGACAGGAGCTCCCTTAAGCTGAATTACAACAGGACCCGGCAATACCTCCATCTCCTCTCAAATTCTACCTCAATAGCACCATCCGATACCTGGAAATTAAGTGATTATTATCTTAAACCACAAATCGGAGATCAGTTTGCTGTTGGTTTCTACAAGATACTTTTCAACAGTAGTTTTGAATCGTCAGCCGAAGTATATTATAAGGAGATAAAGAATATGGTTGATTTCAAAGGAGGTACGAATCTGATAATGAATGAACACATTGAAAAGGATATAGTTAATGTCAAAGGCCGGGCTTATGGACTGGAACTGGCGTTAAAAAAGACAGAAGGGAAGATCAGGTATAGTATAGGATATACTTATTCAAGGGTCTTCCTGAAGAGCGTTGGAAAATTCAGTGATGAAATTATTAATCTTGGAAAATGGTTCCCGGCCAATTTTGATAAACCTAACGATCTTGTGGTTACATTTAACTACCTGCTATCGCGTCGTCTAAGCTTTTCATCAAATTATACATATAGTACTGGAAGACCAATTACCTATCCTATAGCAACATACAAGATAGGGGATAAGCTTTTTGTACATTATTCTGACCGCAATAAATACAGGATCCCTGATTATTCCCGTCTGGATCTTTCTCTGAGAGTCAGTGGAAATCTGAAGTCGCGTAAAATTGCTCATCCTAACTGGACATTCTCAATTTACAATCTGCTTGGACGACAAAATGTTTATTCAATATATTTTAAAAAGGAATACAACGAGATAAAAGGTTACAAATTATCGGTATTTGGTAAAGCCATACCATCTGTCACTTTTAGTTTTGACTTTTAATCTAATATGAAGCATAGGTGCTTTGTTAAAACATGACAAATGAATATTATTCTTAAAAATAGAGATTCAATTAAACAGGTATTAATACGCAATATTAAGGTTGCGCGGATAGGCCAGCTTCTGCTTCTTTCATTTCTGCTTCTTGCTACAGGTTGCATTGTGCAGTTTATTCCTGAAACTACTGAAGATCAGAATTTGCTTGTTGTCGAGGGTNTAATAACTAATCAGGATGCGCCGAATATTATAAAAATCTCGACTTCCCTTCCATTGGGAGGTAAAACCGATGCAAAACCGCTGTCAGGAGCAATTGTAAATGTTACGGATGATATGGGAAGTGCTACACGTCTGTTTGAGACTATTGCCGGAACTTATGTTACGCCATCATATTTTCATGGCTATATAGGCAGATCCTATACCTTGCATATCAAGACAGGCAATTCTTCAGGGGAACATAATTACGAATCACTTCCTATGCTGATGAAACCGGTTCCTCCAATAGATAGTGTCTATTATGAAAAAACGGATATTCCATCACCATATCCTAACGGACAAACTGCTAATGGTGCCCAGGTTTACCTGAACACACACGATCCTGAAAATAATTGCAAGTTCTACAGATGGGAATTCTATGAGACCTGGGAATTCAGACTTCCGTATGTTGTACCAAATAATACATGCTGGATATCAAATAATTCTGATATGATTAAGATAAAAAACACTTCTTCGTTTGCAGAAGACAGAATTATCAGGTTCCCGATCAATTTAGTATCAAACATGACTGACCGTCTGAGAGTGAAATACAGCATTCTGGTTAACCAGTATTCTTTAAATGAAGATGAATACCTCTACTGGGAGAAATTGCAAAACATTTCAGAGCAGGTTGGTGGTTTGTATGATATTACTCCTGCATCTGTTCCAAGCAATATATGGTGTCTCGAAAACCCGAATGATAAGGTTCTGGGCTATTTCAGTGTTTCTGCAAGCACATCAAAAAGGATTTTTATTGAAGATAATTTCAAAGGCTTATTTTCTTATTATACTGATGATGTTTGTATTGTTGATACAATTTATAATGGCGCTGATATTCCGAGTCTGAATACTTTTGTATGGATAATTGTTAATCACCCTCTGCCACCACCATCCTACGTAGTAATTACCCGCACGAAGGGATGCTATGACTGTACCGTTCGTGGTACAAACATAGAACCTCTTTTCTGGCGGGATGATAAAAAATATGTGCAAAAGGATTCTAAATGATGATAAAATTAAAAAATAAAATTCTCATTCTGATTTGTCTTCTGTTCCTGCCAGGCACTTTTGCCAGGGCACAGAAGAATATGACAGATAATCTTATACAGAAATTTCTCAGATATTCTGAAGCTATACCAAGGGAAGAAATATTTATTCACACCGACAGAACTGAGTATATAGCCGGAGAAGATCTGTGGTTTAATATTTATTTGTTAGACAGAATTAGCAATCTTCCCCTTCAAACTGACAAAATTGCATATTTTGAACTTCTTAGTCCGGAAAACAAACCGGTAGTTCAAAGAAGAATTTACATTGATAAAGGATTTGGACCTGGTCAGATTCTGCTTCCTGACACCTTAAGCTCAGGAACTTATACAATAAGAGCCTATACAAGCTGGATGAAGAACTTCCTTCCGTATAATTGTTATATGAAGGATATCAGAGTTTATAATGCTTTAAGCAAGAAAGCTTTTAAAGAGAAGATTTACCAGGATGAAAAAACTGGAAACGGGAATATTAGTGATGGCAATACAGTTTTACCTGCAAGCGGTCTGACTCTGACAATTAATAATCTTAACCCTGATCTGCTGGTCATATATGTTAACACAGATAATAGTGTCCGGATAAATACAAATAATACTGTCTATCTCTTTATTCAAACACATGGATTAATAAATCATGTCAGTACAGTGAATCTCAGCTCGGATATCACCACAATAAATATCCCTAAAAAAGAGCTGGTTCCCGGAATAAATCAAATAACTATCTTTAATTCAAACGGACAACCAGCAATTGAAAAATATATTTATACTCCCGCGATGAACAGTGATCTGGTAAGTCTGAATTCCACGGAAAGTTATAAAATCAGAGACAAAATTGCACTAATCCTGACAATCAAAAATGACAGTGATTCAATTTGTCCCGGTAATTTAAGTATATCAGTTTCTCCGGTTACTAACCTGAACCTGAATAATTCATTGACAGATTACATGATATTCGGATCGGAGTTTGGCCTGGTACCATGGACATCGTTAAAGGGTAGGAAAATAGATGAATTGTCACCTGATAAACTGGATAGCCTCTTATCAAATCTGAGCAGTAACTGGATTGAATGGGATAAAATATTATCAGATAACATCCCGGTATTGAGATATCCTGTCGAAAGCGGAGATCATTACATGACCGGAAAACTTCTGACCCTGGACCAGAAGTATCCTGATACAGAAGAAAAAGTTCTTCTTTCCACACCTGGCAAAGTAGCGCAGTTTCAATATACCACTGCAGACAAGCAGGGCAATTTCAGCTTCAGGATTCACACGGATGAGTTAATTAAAGATCTGATAATTCAGCTTGACGATGTATCAAAAAAACATAAAATAAATATTGAATCACCATTTTCAGATAAGTTCTTCAAGACTAAAATATCACCTGATTCAGGATATAGGCCTGCGCCTTCATATATTTCTAAATGGGGTGTGAACTATCAGGTAAATAAGATCTATGAAGCTTCCTTTACCGGAGAACGTATCAACAGAAATATCAAGCCAAAAATCACACGAAGATTTTATGGGAAACCTGATGTGGAACTGAAACTTGCAGATTATATTAAACTTCCGGTTATGCAGGAGATCTTCTACGAACTTTTACCGGGAGTTTCATTGAAAAATAAAAAGTCAGTCTATGATCTGACTATTGCTGATCCGGTAACCAATAGATTTTTCAGTTCAGCCCCCGGTATGCTGGTTGACGGAGTGATAATAAATGATCCTGGAATTATATGGAATCTTGATCCTGAGATTGTTGAGGAAATAGATGTTGTTAAGGAGAAATATATGGTTGGAGACTATCTGTTCTATGGTATTGTAAATGTAATTACTAAAGCAGGCGATTACAGCAGTGTTACTTTGCCTGATTATGCTATTAGGATGCCTTACAGAGTGCTCGATCCTGTTACATCATTTGTTTCACCCGATTATTCCTCAGCCGGACAAAAGGATACTCATATTCCGGACTTCCGGAATACGCTCTATTGGAACCCCGGAATTAAGACAGATAAAACGGGTAAGGCAAGTCTTGAATTCTGGTCCTCAGATATTGCTTCCAGCTATGAGATTAACGTCCAGGGTATTACGCAGGAGGGAAAGATAGTCTCTTCCAGGAGAATTATCCGGATAGAATAAATTGTCTTATTTTTCTCCTTAATGCATGGATATTCCATTTGCAGGAAATTCTCAAAAGACTGAGAGCAATTAAAGATCTCTTAACCGGTGATAATCTGATGTTTTTCAGTTCATAAGAATATATTTTTTTTACCTCCGACAGGTAAGTATTATCCTCATAATATTTACTGAAAGCAGAACCGGAATGCAGACGATAGTTATTCAGCGGTTCTGCAATGTATGCAATATCAGAAATCATTAATACTCTCAGATAGAGGAACCAGTCACCGCAAAATTTCATTGAACCACCGGCGAGTCCCGCATCGATGTATTTGTTTTTTCTGAAAATAAGTGCGCTTACATTGTTCAGTATATTAGCAAGAAATAAATGGTTGTATATCTCGCATTTTCCCTCCCGCGTATAATTATTTTCCCATTCACTTTTTTTGAAGAACCGTCTTTTGTCAGAAACCAGGTATTGCGAATCGTTCAATTCATTGATTACTTTCGAGTCACAATATACAATTCCAAGGTTATCATTTTTATCCATTATAGCAGTTGTCTTTTCCAGGAAGGACTGGCAGGCAAAGTCGTCCGATTCTGCTATCCAGATATACTCACCTTTTGCTTTTTTCACACCCTCATCCCACTGAATAAAAGGTATCCCACTGTTTACAGTATTGAAGAAACTTTCAATATCCGGAAACCTTGAGGTGTAGTCATTAATAATATCCCTGCTGTTATCAGTAGAACAATCGTCAATAATTATCAGTTCAAAATCTTTGAAAGTCTGATTCAGGACACTGTCTATCCTTTGTTTAAGATATTTGGAATGGTTATAACTTGGAATGATGACTGATACTTTCATTGTTTAGTCATTAAAACGGTTAAAGATCACAGTATTATCTTTCGAATAAATAGCTAAAAAGCTGTTTTTCATCATCTCACTGATAACCTGTTCCCATCCCTTTTCAAGTATATGTGATGAATGGTCCCCCTGCCAGTTATGGTTTTCATCTGTAGCAGGAAGAGGTGCTTCAAATAATACTGTTTCAATACATTCAGGAATCCATTTTGTCAGTTGTGTAAATTCCTTCCAGCTTAAATGTTCAATCACATGAGTTGCTATGAGGGCATTATATTCCTGATTCAGTGACATACTCCAGATATAATCATCGAGTGTTATTAACTGATACCGCTGATCAGAACATTTCTGGTAATTATTGTTTCTTAACAGGTCATAATTGTGCCACTGGAATATTCCGGGAAAGAAAGACAAAGCTTTATCTGCCAGATCACCACGCCATCCTCCTATTTCTAGTATCATTGCCGGTTTTTGAACAATATTCCCGAGCCAGTAGTTGACATGCATATATTCAAAATGTGCCTGTTCGGGGAATTGTTTAAGCCATTTGCCGGCCATTCTTATTTTGTCGTCAATGGAAAAAGTGTTGTACAGCTTCCTGTATCTGTCGAACCGGCAAACTTCATACCTGTATCTAAGGTTCCGGTAAATGGTTTTTATGACTCCAGTCTTATTCATTCTTTAAATTGAGGAAGGCAGTCAGTTCTGATTCTGTGTTCTTAAATTCTGTTTTTTACTTTTTTCAGAAGTGCTTTCAGATGAAATGAGATCTCTTCAAGATGAAAACGGAAATCATTTCTTTCTGTCATCAGTTTCTCATTATATATATGAAAATAGGGAGTCAGAGTACCCCCGAATCCCCTGATATGATTTTCGATCCTTTCGATATCTGACCCTCCGAAGTTAAAATATTCAACTTTGTTATGAAAAAATTTTATTGCCTCCCACATAACCAGTGTATGACCTCCAAGATCCCTTAGAGCCGGATCACTTCCGCTGAGCAACGCATATGCAGATTTATGATTATAACCAACATAAATTACTGCATGTACCTGATTGTTGTTGTCGATAGCTTTTAATATTAAACGGTTACCTCTTCTTTTGATAGTATCATCGAGCGATTTAAGATCATTATGAGGGAACCTGAATTTAAGGCCCTGTCTCTCATATGTAAGTGATTCATACCTGTATACCAGGTTGATATCATCAGAGATTTCTGTTCTGATACCATTTTGACCCGACTTATCAATCATCCTCTTTCTGAGCCTGTCCAGATTATTCCAAAGGTCAGCCATGGTTACTCCTTTGTAATCAATAATATAAGTATATCGGGTTGTCTGACTTAACCCATGCCAGCGAAATGGCAGCCAGTCAGTAAAATTGTGATGCATACACATTTGAACGAAATCATCATTGGGAATGTATTTAAGCAATTCAGAAAGCCAGTTTCTTTCAACTGAAGTTTGTTTTTGTTGTGTCTGATACACTGCATTACTGTACAAAACACCCAGTGTTCGCGTAAGAGGAGGAATATTGATTTTATTCTGATCGTCGTAAGCAACAGGAATACCTGCAACAATTTCTCCGTTTTCAATTACAGCAAGTATTTTAAAATTTGATTTGGTAATTTCGGCAAGCCACCATGAGTAGCAAAACATATCTCCCTGGGGTGAACTGTCAACGAAAGTATCCCATTGACAAAACTGATCTGGTCTGAGTATTTCCGGACTCATATAGTTCCTGATTGTAATTGTAATATTTTGTAACTCTTTTTAACTGACTATTTTTCTGTATAAGTGAACAATATTTATTAATCCGGTCCTGTGCAGAAATGAAGAAGTATCTTTTCCGGTAAGTTCGAAAAACAATAAATCTGAGTAACTCAAAAGGAGAAAAGGTGATTTTTTTATTATCGAAAAGATAGTTTTTCTCCCTTTCTGTTTGAGTCGTAGACTGTAACATAATTCTGCCACAGCCTTGTAATGAAGATAATACAATTTTGGGAACTGGTGCAAAAGATCAGAATGCTTGTTCAGTATTTTTTCGCGCAGTTCCAGACGAACCGGATAATTGCTTTTATCAGTAAGTTGTGTTGGTCCATGTTGATGGATCTTTACCAGTATTTCCGGGATAGTCTCAAAATTAAATAGTCTCACTAACCTGAATAAGAAATCTGTGTCTTCACCTATCTTTAATGACTCATCGTAAAGTCCGATAGCGTCAATACATTCTTTTCGTACACATACGCCAAATCCGTTGCCAATGGAAGTAGCCTCACATATTCCCGACTCCCTGGTTGTGAATTTTGAAGGCCAGACTTTTGAGTATAAAACTTTTTCTCCTGTTTCCGAATCCAGAATCCTTGAAATCCCGGCCCAGATAAATCCTATATTTAGATCCGTCTCAGAAAAGCGGTTATACATTTTTTCAAGAAAGGAAGGGAGGTATTCATCATCATCATCGAGGAACAGAATGAATTTTCCCCTTGAGATTTTAATACCGGAATTATATCCGGCAGCTGCACCTTTAGGAGACTCATGCTGAATATAGACAATCCTCCTGTCTTCAATCCCCTTCACTATATTACAGGTCTCAGTATCATTGGCATCGTCGACTATGATATGCTCAAAATCGGTAAAGGTTTGATTTAATACACTTATTATTGTTCTCATTAACAATAACGGTCGGGAACTTGTTGGTGTTATGATCGAAAACACAGGTGGATTATTTTCAGACATAGCAGAAATAAGTATTAAATTTTTCACATGCACTGAACTGATAAATCAGGATTCATCCTTTAAGGTTATTCATTGAAATTTTGTAGATAAATTTCTTAACGTAAAAATATATTTTTGAATATGTCTGTTGAAGAAGTTCTTAATTGACCTGATGTAAAAGTTCTCTTTTTTGAATTTTCGTTCGATCTCAGTAAACTTTTTCAGAGCCTCGGGGTACCGGGAAATAAGTTGCTTGTGTCTCCGGAAAATATTAATATATGACTCCATAATTTTAAGACGGTCCAGTTTTCTCCTGCCTGACCGGCTTTCTCCAAGATTTTCATAAGTACGATAATAAACAAGTATTTCCGGTATCCTGATGACCTTACGACCAAGTTCAATAATACTTAACCAGAAATCCCAGTCTTCAAGTCCGTATTTTAATTCTCCTGAATATCCTCCTGTTGACTTCCAGTCCTCTTTCCTGAAGAATGATTGTGAATTTATTCTATTGCCGGAGGCCATTGACTCTACAGAATAATCTCCAATTTCGAATTTCCCTGACCTTACCCCGAAACACTCAGCATCACAATGGACAATGCCTGCATCAGGATTGCTGCAGAATATTTCGTAAGCTTTTTCAAGGTATGTTGGTGCAATCCTGTCATCTGCATCAAGATTTAAAATTAACGGTGCCCCGGCAAGTTTTATTGCAATGTTCCTTGCCTCTGCAGGCCCATGGTTTTCAGTGTCAACTATTCTTACTCTGTCATCCTTTATCTTTTGAAGGAGATCTGCAGTATTGTCAGTAGATCCATCATTTACTATTATTATCTCATAATCTTTAAAAGTCTGGTAGTAAACCGATTCCAGCATTTCGTTTATGAACCTGCCGTGATTGAAACACGCCGAGATAACTGATATTTTCGGTTCTTTATTTATCACCAAATCTTTTAATTGCATCATTTAGAATTGCCACAGTGGCAGTCGCTCCTGAACGGGTCGCTCCGGCTTCTTTCATTTTCAGTAAATCGTCAAGTGTTCTGACACCTCCTGCACATTTTACCTGTACATTAGGTCCTGAGTATTTTCTCATCAGCTCAACATCAGCAATTGTAGCGCCTTTATAGTTGAAATCACCATCAGGTTGTTTAACGAATCCGAAACCAGTTGATGTCTTTACAAAATCAGATCCGGCACTTGTGCATATTTCGCAGAGCCTTATCTTATCATCGGTCCTGGTGATATAATCATTTTCAAAGATGACCTTAACAATTGCATTGTGTTTATGACTCACATCAGTTACTGCCCTGATTTCTTCCTCAATATACTCCCAGTCACCTCCAAGCGCTTTGCCTATATTTATCACCATATCAATTTCCGATGCCCCATCCCGGCATGCCTGTTGCGTTTCAAAAACTTTTACTGCAATTGAACTGTTGCCATGTGGAAATCCTATCACACAGCCTACTTCAACATCTGTTCCCTTGAGTATGCTACGGGCAAGTTTCACTGCATATGGTTTTACACAGACTGATGCCACATCATGTTTTTTTGCCACTTCACATTCTCTTTTTAAATCCTCGTCTGTCATTGTTGGATGAAGGATAGAGTGGTCTATCATTTTTGCAATTTCTTTCACGGTAATCATAAGATCAGAATTTTGATTTACTAATATACTACAGAATTTTTAAGCTTTTAAATTTCAACCCGGATAATTGATATGCATTATTATTTATTTAAAACCAGCACATCACTCATCTGGATAATAAGGTCCATAAAGTATTCTCCCAGAGTTGGACCGAACCACCCCATAGATTTTGGTTCATAATTATCGAGATAGAAATATTTCCCGGGAATTATATACCCGATATAGCTGCCATTATAACCTGTGACAATCGCCTGAAATCTTTTCTGCGCCAGTAAGTTTTTGATCTGAAGCCCTGATTCTCCGCTATAATCACCCGGAGTAAAAATCCATATTAAATTATTGATACGTAATGCCTGTAGATAGACATTTTTTGGTAATGGCATAAGCCAGTTGCTAAGACCTGATGTCATGTTGATATTTTTTGTCAACCTCATATGATATTCAGGTAAAACGATCTTTAAAGACAAATCGGATATTGTAACTCTTTCATTCAGCGTAACTTGTTTCAAATGGACTGACAGACTATCTGCCAGAGCTTCACCAATAAACTGCGCGTTTTCAAATTCACTCCCCTGTCCAACCGGACTTTGACTTCCCATTGAACCTCCGCAAAACATTGCCATATCAGCCCCGGATGCTTCCATCTTTCTTTCCCAGTAGCCCGGATAATCTGCACTTATCAAAGTGTTTTTTCGTCCAATGGTTGTAGCGTGTGCTGAAAATGATCCGATAATTGCTTTTCTTCTTCCTTCCTGTTCAATCAGAAGGAAATCGAATTCATCATTTTTTTCTCCGGAATTACCCGTCAGCCTGTTTCGGGTATATTGAGAAGCATTAAAACTTCCTGATCCCAGCTTAGCGGGTCGCAGGTCTGAGATTGCATTCAGAACAGAATTTTTTATTTGTTTGGTGAGCCATTTCTCAAAGTTTTTATTCTCCTTGCCTGCCATTAATTTTGCGAGGGGACCATACCCCCAGCCTCCAATACCTGAGTGAGTATGTGTTGCAGAAAAGAACAGCTGGTTTCTCTGAAGTCCTTCTTTTTCTAATACCGATGTTACAGAATCGATAATGTTAGGAGGCATAATCAGTAAATCCGCACTAATAATTACAATAGTATGCTGTTTTACTTTCAAGGCTACTGCTTTAACAAAAACACTGTCATGAACCCCGGTTGCATATTTCGTTTTAAGCTGGCCAAATCCGGCTATCGGGACTTTATCTGACCGTTCATGCCCGGGTTTTTTTAAAGCATTGTTTAAAAGAGGAGTGATACTTATACGGGAATATCCGGCATAAAGGGAATCATTAAAGCTGCTGATTCCTGATTTCAGACTAGTTAAACGATCTTCTGTTTTATTATAATAAGGTGTCTTAGCATATGGTGTTTTGACAACTGCACAACTGCTGAGAATCAGGATCATGATAAATCCGGAAATAATTCTGATTGCAATGTTCCCGGTTCGTATCATAATTTAATTTTAGGCTGACAAGTTACAAAATACTTTTTTGCATTTAGTGATTGCGGGTCAGGCCCAGCCATAAAAAAAGATATGTTGGATGAAAGATAAATGATTAGTAAATTTATAGTGTAATGCCTGAATTTTTAAATTATTACACATGAAAAAATTATCCGTACTCCTTGTTCTGATTTTTGGACACACTTTCTTGTTTGCACAGAATTATCCTTTTCAGGATGTAAGACTCTCTGAAGAAGCGAGGATCAGGAATCTTATATCCTTAATGACGAGCGATGAAAAGATCAATTGTCTGGCACCGTGGATATCCGTACCACGACTTGGTATTAAAGTCAGGACTGTTGAAGGTTTACATGGATTAGCTTACAGCGGTCCGGCAAACTGGGCAGTAAAAGGATCCAAAGCATCTCCCACAACCACATTTCCCCAGGCAATTGGTCTTGCGGAGATGTGGGATCCTGATCTGATCCGTCAGGTTGCTGACTGGGAAGCTACTGAGAGTCGTTACCTCGCACAAAATATAAAATTCGGTATTTCGGGGTTGATAGTTTTCGCACCAAATGCTGATATGGGCAGGGATATAAGATGGGGAAGAACAGAAGAATGCTTCGGAGAAGATGCCTTTCTCAATGCGGCTATGGTAACCGCGTATGTAAAAGGTCTGCAGGGATCGGATCCCATTTACTGGAAAACAGCTTCATTAATGAAACATTTTCTTGCGAACAGTAATGAAAACAACCGTACCTACAATAGTTCGGATTTTGATGAACGGTTATTCCGTGAGTATTATTCTTATGCTTTTTACAAAGGTGTCACTGATGGCGGCTCTCAGGCTTTTATGGCTGCTTATAATAAATATAATGGAATACCATGTGCTGTAAACCCGGTTNTTCGAGAGGTGACAATGAATGACTGGGGCCTGCGAGGTGTTATCGCAACTGACGGCGGCGCGTTCAAACAACTACTGACAACTCATGCATATTATANCTCATTGCCACTGGCAGCCGCTGGTTGTATTAAAGCAGGGATTACCATGTTCCTTGATGATTACAGACCTTCAGTAACGGAAGCATTGGATAAGGGTCTGATTACTGAGAAGGAAATTGAAGAGGCTATCTATGGGAACCTCAGAGTAGCAATGAAACTCGGGTTACTGGATAATTCAGATGCAAATCCTTATTCGAAGATCGGTGTTGGTGATACTATTGCCCCATGGACGACACAAAATGCGCGTGGTCTGGCAAGAAAGGCAACTGANAAATCGATCGTTCTGTTGAAAAATGATGCAGCACTTTTACCACTTAACCCGGGGAAAATAAAATCTATTGCTGTTATCGGCCCTTCAGCAAACTCGGTTATTTCAGACTGGTATTCGGGAACTCCTCCTTACAGGATCAGTATTTTGCAGGGAATCAGGAATGCAGTTGGTAATGACATAACTGTCAGGTATGCATCGGGTAACAAAGCAGATTCGGCAGTTATAGCCGCTAAGGAATGTGACGTCGCTATAGTTTGCATCGGCAATCATCCCCTGAGCTATGGTCTTGGCTGGGGACAAAATTATGTGCCCAGCGATGGAAGGGAAGATGTTGACCGTCAGGCTATTTCTATAGAACAGGAAGACCTGGTAAAACTGGTAATGGCTGCCAATCCTAAAACTGTATTGATTATGGTATCAAGCTTTCCGTACGCAATAAACTGGTCAAAAGAGCATNTTCCCGCAATATTGCATATTACCCAGTCGAGTCAGGAGACCGGGAGTGCCATGGCTGATGTTATTTTTGGAAAAGTCAGTCCCTCAGGGAGATTAGTACAAACATGGATAACTTCGATCGACCAGTTGCCTCCAATCCTCGACTATAATATCCGTAATGGCAGAACTTATATGTATTCAAAATACCCTCCGCTTTTCCCGTTTGGTTACGGGCTTACATATTCGGATTTTACCTATTCGGAGTTGAAGCAGGATAAGAAAACTATACAAAATAATGATATTGTAAATTTAACATTCAGCCTTGAAAACAAAGGTAATTTTGATAGTGATGAAGTCACACAGTTTTATGTGAGTTTCCCTGATTCTAAAGTCGACCGTCCCCGGATTGCCTTGAAAGGATTTAAACGTGTTTTTGTCCCCAGAGGAGAAAAAGTAAAAGTTGTTATTCCTGTAAAGGCATCTGACCTGACTTACTGGGATGAAACTAAAAAATCATTTGTCCTGGAACAGGGTACTGTCAGTTACTTCATCGGTTCATCATCAGCTGACCCGAAGCTGGAAGGAAAATTGACAGTGAAGTAGCTCTTTTCTGAATTTTCCAGGGCTATTTTAAACATGATAAATGTCATGTTTTGGTTCTCTGTTTAACTATCTGATTTAAATTGTCAAACGACGTTTTTCCTGTTCTGTTTTTGATTCAAAAGACGGGAAAATGGTCACTTTGAGTTGAACAAAACATCCTGAAAATATTTGTTTGGCTATAATATATTAACTATTTCTGTTATTTTTGCGACAGTTTAAATTATTAAAAGCTTTAATAGTAACAAATTGAAAAGCGTTAAACCAAAATTTAACAGAATTGCAATAAAGGTTGGCAGCAATGTGATTACTCAATCCGACGGATCTCTTAATGATGGGAGAATACTTCGTCTGGTTGAGGATGTTGCAATCCTATTCAAGCAGGGTATTGAGGTTGTATTAATCTCATCCGGAGCGGTTGCAGCAGGTCGCAGCGAGGTTGTTCCATCAAAAAAAACAAATATTGTGGCAGCCAAACAAATATGGGCCGCAATCGGACAGGTAAAACTGATGTCGGTTTATCAGTTTCTTTTTGGCAAATATGGAATTCAGGCAGGTCAGCTGCTTGCTACAAAAGAGAGCTTCAGGGATCGAAGGCATTATCTTAACATGAAGAATTGTATCTCTGCAATGCTTGAGAACAGGGTCTTACCTATTGTTAATGAGAACGATACTATTTCGATTAATGAACTAATGTTCACCGACAACGATGAGCTGTCAGGATTGATCTCTTCAATGATGGATTGCGACTCCCTGGTTATCCTTTCGAATGTTGACGGAGTTTATAATGGTCTTCCGGGGGAGCCCGGAACAGAACTTATTAAGAATATAGATGCTCATTCTGAAGACATTGCCCAATATATATCATCAGAGAAATCAGGTTTTGGCAGGGGTGGTATGCTGACCAAATGTTCCATTGCGCGAAAAATTGCATCTCAGGGAGTAGATGTCTTTATTGCAAACGGTACACGCGATGCAATAATTACTGATATCGTACTCAGAAG
>JGI20214J51088_10000514_pt1 | contig 26867 bp, 18 predicted proteins | sample WetSurMetagenome_FD_51088 | JGI IMG/M metagenome (IMG submission 51088) | reverse complement strand
GTCCAGCGCTGGCCCGGCCATGCGTTCGAGTTCGTCCTCGAGCCTCTCCGGACTCCAGTCGTCGTGTAGCGCGTCGGCGGCCAGTTCGTCGAGTCGACCCAGCCAGTGCCAGAGCGAGCGCATCTGCTGCGTCGACGCCGGCCTCGTGCCCAGCGGTAGCACGATCGACAGTGGGAAGTAGCGTCCGACTCGGTCCACCGACGGCATCAGCACGCCGGCCCAGCCCTGGCGGCCGCCGTCGCCGGGCAGCACGCCGGGCATGAGCAAAAAGCGCCAGCTCGGCGTCGCGAGGTAGGCATCGAGCCAGCCAGCGGCATCGCGCTCGCGCAAGGCGAGCAGTCCTGCGGCGAGCCAGCCGTCCCAGGCCTCGACGAAGCCGGCGTCGAGCCGGCGCGACGCGAAGTCGCCCAGCGACGGCAGTTTGCCGTGCCAGCCGGGCACGTCCTGACCGTCGCTCACAGGGCCGCCGGACAGCGGAACTGCGCGATGTCCTTCATCTGGAACGGGTTGTAGACGCTGGCAGAGATCACGTCGACGCGCGCGCGCTTGCCGCCCAGGTCGATCACGACGCTGAACTTCTCGGGCACCGACGAGCGCTGCAGGCCGAACCGATCGAAGAGCCGGAACAGCGCCCACGGCCCGTCGAAGTTCAGCACCGGACCGGCATCGCCCAGGCCGGTGCCGAGCTTGATCTGCGACGACACGCGCTGGCTCGGCCCGTTGACCGTGATCGACGGTCCGCCCGGGGTGAGTTTCTGGATCTGGCCATCGATGTTCAGGTCCAGCTCTTTGAGGCTCGGGTCGATCTCGGTCAGCCGCATCTCGATCCTGATCGACGGTACCTTGCCGCCGCTGCGAAAGAACACATCGCGGATGCGCGCGGCGCGCTGAAACTCGGCCAGCGCGGCGGCGGCCACCGGCTTGCTGCCGTCGCCCAGGGGCTTGTAGCTCCAGGTCGGCGTTGTCGTATCGACCAGGTTGGCTAGGCGGCGCTGGAAGAAATCGTCCATCAGCCCGCCGGCGCCGAAAAGCTGGCCGAAGTCCTCGGGCAGCACGTCGGCGCGCGAGCCGCTCGCGAACGGGTAACGCCCGGTGACAGCGCGGTTGCAGAAGTCGGTGATCGGCTTGAGCTCGGCCGACAGGCCCTGGATCTCGGCGCCGCGGCTCTGGCTCGCACCGGCGTCGGCGAGCTGCACGAGCATCGATCGGATCGGCTCGGGCTGCTGGCCGGCCGCGACCTTGATCTTCTCGCTCGCGCCACCCGGCGGCGGCGGCGACTTGCTCTTCTGTGCCGCGTCGACCGCGCTGAGCTGGTTGTAGACATCGCCAAACNTCTTGAGCGTGTCGTCGATTGGCGCCGGCTGCCCGCTGACTTGGCGGTGGATATCGGCGAAATGGTCGTCGACGATGCGCTCAAGCGGCCCGCCGCCGCCTGCGGCCACGGGCGCCGCGCCAGCCAAGCGTGCCGCGTTCGCCTTCGCCTGGCTAGCGAGCTTGTCGAGCGCACCGGTCGCCGGTGCCGGCACCAGCGTGGTCTCGGCGGTGATTGCGCGAAGGTAGGCGGCGAGCGGCGAATCCACCGACGACAGGATGCGCGAGACAGCGATGCTGCGCTCGAGCCCGCCGAGCTTGACCAGGCGCACGTCGGCGAGATAGGCGTCCCAGTGCTTGTCGTAGTCCTCGAAGTACAGGCGCCGGACCTTGTCGGTGACCGCGCTGCCGAGCGCGATGTCCTTGAGCCGCGCCGGGTCGGCCTTGCGGCCAAGCACCCAGGACTCTTCTCGCGCGAGCTTCAGCGTCGCCGACTGCACCTCCGGGTTGAAGTTCTTCTCGTAGCCGGCCTTTGTGAAGAAACCGGAGATGCCCTTGCTCAGCGGCTCGCCGCTGGCGCGCTCGAAGACTTGGGCCGCGTTCGGGCCGGCGGCACCGGCGACCGAGAACTCGGGCAGAGACCCGGGAACGTATTCGCGCTTGATCAGGCTGTAGACGCGGTACTCGAGCGGGTACGCGTTGAGCATGTCACGCACGCTGGCGACGAGCGCGCTGTCCTCGGGCAGTGCGGCGCGCGGCGGGCCGAGCGCGAGCAGCGCGTCGAGGTGCGCGTCAAGCTGGCTGCGCAGCTCGGGCGCCAGGCGCGAATCGTTGTTGTCCCAGTCCAGCGTGATCCAGGCGCGCAGCGTGGGCGCGTCGAACTCGTCCGGCGTGAACAGCATCAGGTAGGTCTTCAGCGCCTCGTAGGCGTTCTCGAGGTTGTCCTTGTTTGCCGCGCGCAACCGCTCCTCGAGCCGGCGCGCGACGCGCGGCATCAGCGCCTTCTGGAGCAGCCTGTCGTAGGCGAAGCGCGCCGCGGCGTCGAGCTTGTCGCCCTGGTACAGGCCCAGCCCGTTGAGCAGCGGCGGGTTCGCAATGTCGAACGCGTCGGATTTCGCGGCGTCCCGCACCGGCGTCAGCACAGCGGGCAACGGCGTGACGTCGGCACTGGTCGGCGGCGGCAGCGAATCGACGGCCGCCTTCAGCGCCGGCACGCGTTCGGCCACGCGCGCGGCGTAGTCCAAGTTGCGCGCACGGCTCACCGCCCAGCCCACCAGCACCGCCACGCCGGCGACCGCGATCGCCGCCGCCGCACCCGCGCGCAGCAGGCGCCGACGCCGTTCGGCGGCCGGGTTGACACTGCCCAGGCCGCGCTCGGCGAACACCACGTCGCGCAGCAGACGGTGCAGGAAGAAGCTCTTGCCGCGCCCGCCGGGCACCGTGGCCGAGCGCGGGTCGATGCCGAACGAGCGCCCGAGCGCGCCCATCACGCGGTCGATCGGCGAACCTTCCTGGGTGCCACTGGTGAAGTAGACGCCGCGCACGCGCGGCGCGGCCTCAAGCGCGCCGCCGCCGGCGAACACCAGGCGCAGGAACTCGCCGAGCACCGATTGCAGCGCCGCGAACTCCTGCGGAAATCCGAACATCGCGGCACGCCGCAGCACGTCGCGCTCGCCCTCCATGCGCTCGACGAGCTGTTCGACGAGACGCTTCTGCAGCTGTTGGTAAAGCGCGGCGAAGTCGCGCAGCGGGTCGTCGCTGTCGCTAGCGTCGAGCGGAACGGTGAATCCCCAGACCTGGTCGCGTTCGTCCTTGTTCAGCGCCTCGAAGCTCTCGTTGAAGCCGCCGATCAGGTCGGCCTTCGTGACCATCACGTAGACCGGTGCGCGCACGCCCAGTTTGGACTGCAGCTCCTGCAGGCGCGCGCGCAGCTTGGCCGCGTGCTCCTGGCGCTCTGTAGCGCCCTGCTGCAGCAGGTCCTGAATGTTGACGGTGAGCAGCACGCCGTTGATCGGTTGGCGTGGCCGCGTCTTCTTCAGCAGCGCGAGGAAGTTGTCCCAGGCGCTGGCGTCGACGTCGCGGTCGCTTTCCTGCGTCGCGTAGCGGCCGGCGGTGTCGATCAGTACCGCGTCCTTCGTGAACCACCAGTCGCAGTTGCGCGTGCCGCCGACGCCTTGCACCGAGCCGCCCTTGCCGCCGGCCGCGTCACCGAGCAGGAACTGCAGCCCGGCGTTCATCAGCGCCGTCGTCTTGCCCGACCCGGGCGCGCCGACGAAGACATACCAGGGCAGCTCGTACAGGTACTGACCGCCGCCAGTCCACGAGCGCGCGCCGCTGGCCTTCAGCCGCTGGACCGCGTCGTTGAAGCGCTGCGCGAGCACCTGCGCCTCCTTGGACGCCGCCGACGGCCCGGCGCTCATCCCCGCGAGCAGCGCGGCGTTCGTACGCCGCCGCTTCCACGCGACCCAGGCCAGGCGTGCGATCCAGATCGCCCACAACAGCACCAGCACACCGACGCGCGCGCCGACGCCGCCGAGCGGCCTCGCACTTCCGATCGCGATCAGCGGACCGATCCACCAGACCAGCGCCGAGAGCGCGAGCAGCGCCAGCGTGCCGACCACGGCCGGGCTCAGCAACCATTGCAGAAATCGCTTCATCGACAGGGTCCTACTTCGGCGCGGCGGCCAGGAGCGTGATCTCGACGCGGCGGTTCTTCGCGCGGCCGGCGGCGGTGCCGTTGTCGGCCACCGGCTCGGTATCGGCGCGGCCTTCGGCGCTAAGCCGCTTCGGGTCGACCGTCGCGGCGAGCAGCGAGCGCACGTTCTCGGCCCGGTCCTTGGAAAGATGCCAGTTCGACGGATAGCGCAGTGAGCGGATCGGCACGTTGTCGGTGTGGCCACTGACCACCACCTGGCCCGGCACCTTGTTCAGCGCCGCGGCAATGTCGGCGAACAGCGGCTGGGCGCGGCTGGAGACATCGGCACTGCCGGGCGCGAACAGCGTATCGCCCAGAATCGTGACGACGGATCGGTCGGCGAGGTCGGCGACCTGCAGCTTGCCCGCGTCAATGTCGGGCTTGAGCAGCTGCGCCAGGCGCGGCGGCGGCGCCACCGCAGGCGGCGGCGCAGGCGGTGCGACCGCGGCCTTCGCGTCGATGGATTGCAGCGCGGCGAAGGTCGAATCGGTGCGCGCATTCACCGACAGGCGCAGCACGACAAAGACGATCATCAGCAGCAGTGCAACACCGGCCGCCACGGCCCACATCGGGATGCCGTCGCGCAACCTCTGTGGCGCTGCCGCCACACCCTGCCACTGCGTTGACAGCGTCTTCTCGGCGACGCCGGACTGCTGACGCAGCATCTGCGCGAGCCGCTCGCGCACGCTGTCGAGCTGCTGGCGGCCGTTGTCGAGCACGCGGTAGCGGCCCTCGAAGCCGAGCGAGAGCGCAACCCAGACGAGCTCGAGCAGGTTGCTGTGCTGGCTGGGGTTCTCGGCCAGGCGCGTGAGCAGCTGGAACACCTTCTCGCCACCCCAGCCCTCGTTGTGGAACTGGACCAGCAGACTCTGGGAGGACCAGGCTCCCGAGCCGCCCCAGGGCGTGCTCGAGGCCGACTCGTCAAGCAGCGTGCACAGCACGTAGCGCGCGGCGACGATCTGCTCGTTGGGTAGGTTCTGCGCGCGCGCCGCGGCCTCGAAGCGCTTCACCGATTCCGCCAGCGACGCACGCAGTGCCTGCGGGTTCGGGTGGCGCACCATCGCGCGCAGCCGCGGTGCGGCCGACAGCAGCGGCGCCGCAGCCTGAACGAGTGGGTTCAGGCTCGCGTAGGCCGGCAGCTCGGCGGCGTCCGGGGCCGGCGGCGCCGGCGCCCAGCCGGTCGACGCGGACGTGGCCGCGGGCGCGGGCGCGGCGGCCGCGGGCGCTGCCGCGCGCGGGCCGCGGCCGGCGCTGGGCTTGATCACGGTCCGGTCGGAGCCAAACGCGGCGAAAGGATCTTTCGGGTCTTGGTCGCTCATCGCAGGCCCTGGCAGTGGTCGTTATCCGCGGATCGCCCAGAACTCGAGCGCGAGACCCGGAAAGTCGCCCGCGATATGCATCGCCAGCCCGCCCGAGGTCTCGAGCTGCTTCCACAGCTCATTGCCGCGCGTGTCGAGCTCGAAGTAGGTGAATCCGGCGTGGTACGGAATCTGGCGCGGCGCGACCGGCAGCGCACGCAGCGTGACGCCGGGCAACTGCAGGTTGACGAGGTCGCGGATACGTTCGGCCGGGCCAATCTTGACCTGGGTCGGGAAGCGCGCGCGCAGCGCATCGCCGGGCATCTGCGCGTTGACCGCGAGCACGAAGCTCGCGCTGCGCTGCAGTTCGACATCGGCAATGATCGCGACACGGATGCCGAACTTGCGGTCCTGAAGGTCAATCGGGATCGCGGTTTGCTCGAGCACCATCGACAGCGACTGGCGCAGATCGGCCATCACCGCACGAAAGCAGCCCGCGAGATCGTCGTGCCGGTACTCGGGGTAAGCGATCGGGCGGCGCGCGTCCCGGAAGGTCGACAGCTCGCCGGCCAGCCCCAGGCACAGCTCGTACAGGCGCTCGGGGTGCAGCACTGGCAGNCGCTGCAGATGGGCGAACAGCGGCTGGTGCCGGTTCACGACCTGGAGCAGCAGGAAGTCGGCGATCTCGCCGACGCCGGCGCGGCCGGGCTGGACCAGCCGCGCGGCCAGCGCCTCGCCGCGCTGGTGCAGCATGCCGTGCACTTCGCGCAGGTAGCCGTCGAGCACCAGCTGCGCCGGCGCGTGCAGCATCGGCGGCACGTAGTTCGCGTCCAGCGTCACGCGGCCGTCGGCGCGCCGCTCGACGATGCGCGCGACGCCGATCGTCGTGTAGCCCTCGTTCGCATCGCGCTCGAGCATCAGGCGCAGGTTGAGGCGGCCGATCTGCAGAGGCGCCTCGCGCAGGCTGACCGCGTGGCTGTCGGCGACGTCTACGTCGGTGGCGCGAAAGCGCGGCGGCATTGAACTCTCGCCGGTCTCGACATCGCTCTCGGCGACGCCGGGCCGGGCCATCGGGACCGCAAGCACGACGGTCTGGTCACGCGCGTCGGCCGGTACCTCGAAAGCCAGCGGCGCCGGGTCGTCGCCTGGCACCGAGAACACCAGTCCGTCGGGCAGCACACCGCGCGCGCCGACGACCGCGATCCGGCCCTGCAACAACGCGGCCTCGTCGATCTGCAGCGCGACGAAGCCCCAGGCCCAGGCCGCCGCGGACGACAGACGGCCCTCCAACTGCCGGCTCACGTAACGGTCCTGCTGCTGGAAATGCTGAGGCTGGAGGAACATGCCCTCCGTCCACATCACCTTGTTGTGCCAAGTCATCTGTGAGGCTCGAATCGGGTGCTCGTTGCAACTTCAGGGGCGCGGGCCCGCCGGCTGAACCGGGGCCGTCCGCGATCCCGTCCGCACGTGAAGCGGCGAACGATACACGGCCGGACTGCCGGCGTCACCCTGGCACCTGCCCGGGTGAGCGCCCCTCCGCTCGGGGATGCCGGCGCGCCACCCTTGCCTGTATCATTCTTTGCATTCCACGGTGCCGCTCTGGCTCCGGGGTCCGCCCGACGGGCGTCCGTCCCATTCCCGGGCACGGGGCCAACGGGAATTTCTTCGACACGGCGGGACCGAACGGTCCCATCGCGAGGTGCCTCGATGAAGCATGCACGTATCCTGTTTCGCATTGCCGCGATCGCGGCCGGCCTGGTGGTCGCGCAGGTCCATGCGCAGTCCAACGTCGTCGACGTCGGCAAGTCCGTCCCGAGCGAGAAGTCGGTCGCAGAGGGCCTGTTCCCTGAGGAAGCCTGTGAGCAACTCAAGGCCGCCGGGTTCAAGTGCATGGGTTTCAAGCCCGCGGTGCGTTACTCGCTGCCGGCGACGTCGTTCAAGCTCGGGTCGGCCGAACTGCCCGACGCGCTGAAGAAGCAGCTCGACGTCTTCGCCGAGGTGCTTAAGGCGCGCTCCGGCAGCGGCAAGACGGTGGTCATCGAGGGCCATGCCGACGCGTCCGGCGCCGCCACCGTGAACAAGCTGCTCTCGCAACAGCGCGCCGATGCGGTCAAGGACTATCTGGTCCAGCAGGGCGCGGAGGCTTCGATGCTCAAACCGGTCGGNGTCGGCGCGGACGACCTGAAGAACCCGAACGACCCTTACGGCGCGGAGAACCGGCGCGTCGAAATCGGACGCGCGAANCCGCCGTCCTGACGGGGCAAGGCAGATCACCGTTCCTCGAGGCCCGCCGCGTGCGGGCCTCGTCGTTCAGGGGATCATCTCGGTCGTCTGGCCGGGGTTGGTGAAGGTGATCACACCGGCCCACATGCAGTTGAGCGTCGAGCTGTTGTTCAGTGCCGGTGCGTTCGCGACGAGCACNGTGGGCGCGCCCGGCGTCCACGGCGCCACGGTCGCCGGCACGCAAGGCATGGGCGTGAGCACACCGAGGGCCGCCGCGGTGGCCGCGGCCACCGTCGGGTTTGCCAGGCTCTGGCACATGCCGAACGGCGGGATGTTGGTGATCGGCACGAAGTCCATGATGTTGCCGGCATCCATGTTGCCGGTCTTCACCATCTTCGGCGTCGCGACGAAGGTCGACGGCGCGACGCCGAAGCTGCAGGTCATCATGCCGCCGGTGCAGGTGTGGATGGCCATCGCGATCGCTCCCGTCAGGCCGCGCCGGTCCAGACGACGAGCGCGGTGAAGTTGTCGTGGCTTGTCTTGTGCGCCGCCGCCTGCCGGACCTCGCCGGACAGCGCGTCGAGCCAGGCGCGCGGGGTCGCCGACGCGGCCAGCGTGCGCTCGAGCGCGGCATCGTCGACGTACTCCCAGAGCCCGTCGGTGCAAAGCAGGAACACGTCGCCAGGCTCGACAGCGTCGGCACCGTCGCCGCTGCTGACCTCGAGCACCTCCGGTGCGAGGCCGAGCGCCGAACGCAGCTCGCTGCGCTTCGGGTGCGCGCGCACGTCGGCTTCGGCGAGCAGACCGGCGTCGACGAGCGACTGCACCAGACTGTGGTCCAGCGTGCGCTGCAACACGCGACCGGCGCGCAGCCAGTACAGGCGCGAGTCGCCCGCATGGGCCCAGTGCGCGCGGTGGGCGACGAAGTCGACCACCAGGCAAACCACGGTGCTGTGCATGTCCTGGCGCGCGGTGCCGGGCACGCGCTGCTCGATCAGCGCCTCGTTCGTCTCGCGCAGCAGCGCGCCGAGCGCGGCGCCGTCATCGGTGGGGACGCGCGCGAAGCGCCCGATCAGCTCCTGCACCGACAGCCGCGACGCGATGTCGCCGCCGCCATGGCCACCGGCGCCGTCGGCGAGCACGCAGCACAGGTGGCGCTCGGAATGCCAGTGGCCGCAGGCGTCCTCGTTGTACTTGCGACCCCCGCGGTCCGACAGCAGCGCGACTTCGAGTGCCAGCATCGCGCCTACCTCGCTCCGCTCTCGCCCTGCAGGCGGTCGAGCTGCGCCTCGTAGGCACGCAGGAAGGCCTTGCCGAACAGCTCGTCGAAATCATCCTGCGCCTCGCTCGAGAGCTGGCCGAACAGCTCCTGGAACAGCTCCCACAGTCGCGCCTTTCGCGTCGCCGGGATCAGGCTCGCAATCGCCGACTTCTTCGTCAGCTTGGCCTCGAGCTGCTGCGGGTCGAAGCGCTGCAGCACGCCGTCGAGTGCCGCTTTCATGCCCGCCATCACCCCGAGCTGGTGCGCGCGCAGGTCGTCGAACGCATCGCGCACCGCCGGCGCAGCCGGCATGAAGCCGGGCGCCGACGGCGCGAGCAGGTGCTGCAGCGCGACCTCTACCGAGGGAGAGAACTTGAGCGGGTTATTCTCGCGCGCAACAATCATCGTCATCTCGGCGCGCATCTCGCGCTTGAGCGCCGCGCGCGCGACGAGCAACTCGACCGCGCCGCGCGTCGACTCTCGCAGCAACTGGCCGATAAGCTGCATCAGCTCGGGTGTCAGCGCCTCGATGCGCAGTCCCGGCGTCGCCAGCCCCTCGAGCAACGCAACGAGCAGCGCGTCCGGCGCCGCGGCGGACACCGGGGCGCGCGCTGCCGGCGCCGACGCCGGGCTCGGTGCGCGCATCGGTGGCGGCGCGTCGTCCGCGGCCCGACGCACCCCGGGCAAGGTGACGACACGGCCATCGCGCGACGGCTCGTCCCAGGAAAACACCGCGCCGCTGGGCAAGGCCGCCGCCGGTGCAGCGGCGGGCATCGGTGCCGCCGCCGGCGCACCGCGCGTCGGTGCCAACGGCATCGGCGTGTTCAGTTCGGACGCATGGTCGGCGGCACTCGACGGTGCCAGCGCCGGCCCGCGCGCGAGCGCCTGCAGCGGGTCGGCGTGGCCGGCGGTATTGGGCTGCATCAGCAGCGCCTGCTGCGGCGCTGCGCCCAGCGGGTCGGCCCGTGACGGTGCACTGCCGAGATCGAACAAATCGTCCAGCGAGTCGCCGCCCATCGGGTTCATCGGCAGGTCGATCAACGCGTGCGCCCCGGCCGCGGACCTGGGGGCAGGCGCCGGTGCCGCCGCATCAGGAGCGAACGGATCCCAGTCGTCGGGAATCTGGCCCGGCGCGAGCGCCACCGCGGGCGGCGGCGGCGCGGGCCAGGCCGCGACCGCGGCGCGCACCGGCGCGAAGGCCGGAGCCGGCGTCGGCGCCGGCACCGCGAGACCGACCGCAGAGTCGCCGAACAGGTCGGCGAAGGGGTCTGCCGAGGCCGCCGCGCGCGCGCCTTCTGCCACCGCGAGCAGGTAGCCTCCAATCTGTACCTGGTCGCCGGGCTTGAGCGGGTGCTCTCGTCCCGCGCCGAGCGGCGTGCCGTTGACGCTGATCGGGTTGCTCCCGTTGTCGACGATCGCATAGCCGCCGCTGCGGAACACCACCCGCGCATGGACGCGCGAGATCGTGCGCTCTGGGTCGGGCAGCACGAGCTGGTTGTTGTCGGCGCGGCCGATCGTTCCGCCGAGCTCGTCGAACGCCGCCGACAAGGCCTCGGTCGGTGCGCCGTTGTAGCTTGTCACGGACAACAGGATCATGACCGGTCCCCGCCGCCGCGCTCACCGAAGCACATAGAACCTCCCTTCGACGGCCGCCACCCGCAGCGGCCATTGGATCCTGCCGCCGCCGGCGACCGCGCTTTGCAGCAGCGGCTCGCCGTCCGGCGCCAGGCATTCGAGCAGGCGGCCACCGGCCACCGGTCGCAGCAGCAGCTTGGTGGCAGCCGGCAGCGCCGGTTTCAACGGCTGCGCCGCGTGCAACTGCTGCACGTAGACGCGCAGGCGTCCGACATCATCGGCCAGATTGCGCTGGTAGGCCTGCGCCAGTTCTTCCAGGCGCAAACGCGTGGCCTGGATCAGCGGCTCCGGATTGCCCTTGGCGAGACCGACCGCGATCTCGAGCAGGTAGGAGGCGACGTCCTTCTTCAGCGTCGGCACGTCGTCGATCAGCGGCGCATCGAGCCAGCGCCAGCGCGGAAACGCGATCGGCAGGTCGACGCTCTTGCGCAGCGTGAGCGGCAACTCGACGAGCTCGTCTGCCGGCGGCGCCCAGTCGATCTGCGCCAGAGTGCGCGCGCTCGCTGGATGCGCGACGCCGCCCACGCGCGGCAGCAGCAAGCGCAGGCTGGCGCCGATCTGGCCGTCCGACAACAGCGGCTCGAGCGCCGGCGCCGCGCCGGGCGGCCCCGGGTTGATGACGAGCTCGACCTCGTTCGCACCGGCGAGCGTGAACTCGTGCACCGGCAAGGTCGCAACGCTGCGGCCGGCGCCAACGCGCACCAAAGGCATGCCGTTGAGCACCGCCTCGGCCGTACAGCCGACCGACTCGAGGCGCAGCACGAGCAGGCGCTCCATCAGCCCAGGCTCCAGTCGACGAGGTTCAGCGCCGGCAGCAGCGACAGCACGCTGCTCGCCTGCCCGAGCAGCGGGTCGGCGACCAGAAATGCGGCGCCGACTGGCTCGACACTCAGCCGCGCATACCATTCCCAGCCGCCATGCCCATGCGTGCCCGGCCGCAGCCCGGCTTCACCGACGAGTGCGCCAGTCGGCACGCCGGCGAGTTGCAGCAGGCTGCCAGTCTCGGTGGCGAGCGGCTCGAGCGTCAGCTCGAACGGCCAGCGCCAGCGCGCTACCGCCGGCAGCAGTTGCTCCAATAGCGGCGGCTCGAGCGTCTCGCGCCGGACCTGAAGACGCAGCGGTGCCTGGCCGGCGCAGCGCAGTGCCAGACGCGTGCGCGTGCCGGCGTGCGCGAACTCGCCGCCGAACAGCAGCTCNCCCTGGCCGGCGTCCATCTCGAACGAGGCGACGAGNCGCATCAGCGCGCGCCCGTCGAGGCCGCCGGCGCCGAANCGCCAGCCCCAGGTGCACGCCGCCTTGCCGACGAGCAGGCCGAGATGCGCGTCCAGGCGCGGCGACTCGAGGCCGGCGACGGCCTCCCAGGCAGCCGCGAGTCGCTGCAGGCCGACCGCGAGCGCGGCATCCAGACCCCGCTCGAACTGCTGCTGCAGCGGCGCGCCGTCCTGCGCCGCGCCGTCGCGCTCGACCCGGCAGCGCGTGACGCCGCGCGCCCAAGGTCGGCTCGCCGGCAGCAGCGCCTGCGCGACGGGCGGCGCGCGCTGGACTTCGAGCCACCATTGCGCCGCCGGCCAGACCGAGACCAGCGTCTTCACGCTGCCGACGGCGTCGCCCTCGTCGCGCAGGCCGCAGACCTCGAGCGCGAGCGGGTGCAGTTCAGGCACGGTCTCCTCAGCGATCGCCGTGCCCGGCCCGGGCGGCGGCAGCGGCTGGTCGCGCGTCGCCAGCGGCCAGCTCACGGCGCGCGTCTCGTGGCCGGCCCAGGACCAGCGGCCATGCGGCCCGGAGAATCCGAGCGCCGGATGAAGGTCGCCGTTGCATACGGCGTGCGTGCGCGCACGCAACTGCAGCCGCGCCTGCGGCCCCTGCCCCGGCACGCTGGACAACGCGGCGACGAGCGCCGGCGCCGGCCGCGCGCCATCGATGCGCAGCGGCGCCGGCAGCGTCACCGGCACTCGCTGCCAGCCAGCGTCGGCATCGAGCCGGTATTCCTGGTGCCAGCCGTCGTCGAGCAGGCGCAACTCAGCGGCCTCGAGGTCGCAGGCGACGCGCGGCAGCGGCTCGGGCTGTGGCCGAACCATCGCGCGCTGGCGACCGAGCGTGCCGAAGGTGTCGAGCACGCGCTCGTCGGCACGCGCCAGCAACTGCGGCTCGACGCGCGCGCCAGGCAGCCGCTGCAGTTCGGCGAGCGAGCGCTGCACCAACTGGTGCACCGTGCTCCACTCGCGCTCGCGCGGCGCGGCCAGGATGCCCTGCGCCCACTCGAAGCCGGGCTTGTCGTGCCACGCAGGCCCCCAGACGAAGCAGAGGTTGACGAAGCGTGCAACGCTCGCCGCATGCCCGAGCCCGCGTTCGGTGGCCTGCTTGACGGCGAGATCGACGAAGGCGTCGTAGCGCTCGCCAAGGCGTTCTGGCATCGCCGGCCATTGCCCGGCCAGGTGCTCGCCGAGTCGGGCGACGAAGCCCTGCCAGGCGGCGGCTTCCAGGGCCTGTTCGTCCTGCGGCTGCATCGCGCGAAGACGCTAGCGGTGGCCGCTGGCGAGCGGGTCGACAGGCAGGTCGGGATCGGTCGGCTCCGCAGGAGCCGTTGTCGCCACCGGACTGGGCGCGGTGCCGGAGCCGGCGGCGCCGCCGGAGTTGATCATCACCATAGCGCCCTTGATCGTGACGCCCGACGCGCCGATCGTGACGAACGAGCCGCCGGCCTTGAGCGTGATCTCGGTGCCGGCCTCGACGACGACGTTGGTGCCGCCCTTGATGTAGACGTTCTGCGCGCCCTCGGCGCCGATGTTGGCGCCGATCTTCATGTGCAGGTCGTCGGCGCTCTTGAACGAGATCGCGGCGCCCGATTCGGCGGTGATGTCCTGCGCCGTCTTCAGGCTCCAGATCGTGCCGCCGTCGATGAGGATGTCCTCGGCGACCTTGGTGTTGAGCTTGGCGTCGAACTTCTGCTTGACGTCCTTCACCACATGCAGGTGCGCCTCGCCCGAGATCTTCTCCTTGCGATCCTTCTTGACGGTGCGGTGTTCGTCGCCTTCGCCGTCGCCGATGCCGATCTGCGACTTCAGCGTGCCCTCGACGAATTCGAAGCGGTCCTTCTGGGCATGCAGCAGCAGGTACTCGCTGCCCGCCTTGTCCTCGAAGCGCAACTCGTTGAAGTCGGTCGCTGCACCTTGCTTGCTGCGGCTCTTGACGGAGCTCACAGTCGCGTTGGCCGGCAATTCGTAGGGCACCTTCTGCTCGGCGTTGTAGACGCTGCCGACGACGAGCGGGTGATCGGGATCGCCTTCGAGGAACGAAACGACCACTTCCTGGCCGATTCGCGGCAGCGAGATCATGCCCCAGCCGTTGCCGGCGAAGGGCGCGGCCACGCGCAGCCAGCACGAGCTGTCGGCATCCTTCTGGCCTAGGCGGTCCCAGTAAAACTGGACCTTGATGCGGCCGTATTCGTCGGTCTCGATGTCGCCGGCACTGCCACCGCCCACCACCAGCGCCGTCTGCGGCCCCGTAACCACGGGCTTGCGCGTGGTGCGCGCCGGGCGGAACGGATCGGCCGCGCTCTTGGCCGCGAAGCGGCAGAGGAACAGCGTGTCCTGGTCGCCACCGGATTCGTAGCCCGCCTGTTGCATGTCGATCTGCGTGCTCAGCACCACGAAGTCGGCGTTCTGGTCGGCGCGCGGGTGGTCCCAGAGCGTGAACAGCGCACCAGCCGCGAGGCCCGGCGTGTTGCCGCGGCCGGTGAAGCGGCCGAAGCGCGCCGAGTGCTCGTCGAGCCGGATCTGGGCGCGCGCGTCGCCGTCGGCCTTGACGCCGTATAGGCCGGGGTAGTCGTAGACCTCGTGGTCCTTCTCGCCATGACTGCGCGTGCCTTCGACCGTCGCTGACTTCAGGCTCGTGCTCGGGGTCTCGTAGTTGTAGTCCGACAGCGTGAACTTGCCGGTCTGGATCTCGTGGCGCATGTGCCAGTCGTTGATCGCCTGCACTTCGGCCAGACCCTTGTCGTCCTCGAGGTACCGGATGTTCTCGAAACCCGGCGTCGCGACATGGGTGCTGGTGGCGTCGGCAAGCACCAGTTCGTGCTTGTCCGCGGTGTGGCGCCAGTAGTAGAAGATGCCTTCTTCCTCCATCAACCGGCTGACGAAGTTGAAGTCGGTCTCGCGGTACTGCACGCAGTACGTTCGCGTGGCATAGCTTCCCGAGAGCTCGTCGACAAAGGTGCTGGTGTATTCGCCGAAGACCTGCTTGATGATGTCCGGCGCCGTCATCTCCTGGAAGATGCGCATGTCGGCCGAGCGCGTCATCAGCCAGGCCCAGGGGCGCACGGTGAGGCGGTAGCTGAACAACCTGCCGTCGACGCCTTCGATGCCGAAGCCCGCGACGATGCCGTGGAACCAGCGCTGGGTGCCGTCGGCGACCTCCATCGAGACCGCGACGCTGTTGCCGAGCAGGTCATCGGCCGAGATCGTGGCGTCGTCCGAGACTGCGATGATCTGGAACTCGAACAGGCGCGAGATCTCCTCCTGCGCCGACATCGACTTGAACTTCAGGCCGACGTCGGGGCTGGTGACCAGCTCCATCTGCAGCGCTGTCGGTTCTGGCATAGATCCTCGGTTTCGTTCAATGCGCAGCGGCGGCGCGGGCACTCACGAGCCAGCCGTCGACCGGCTTGCCGGCCTCCATGCGCAGCACCACCGCCTGCAGCTCGACCGGCGCCAGGCCGGCGCTGCGCAGCACCGTCTCGACGTAGCGGCGGCGGTGACTATAGCGGCCGTGTTCCTGCAGCCGGTAGTCGGGTGCGGCGTCGGCATCGTCGTGGGCCTCGACGGTGAACACGAGCAGCCCGTTGCCGCGCAGTGCCGCGAAGGCCGCGGCGGCAAAGCCTTCGAGCGCGCCGAAGTAGCACAGCGTGTCGGCCGAGACGATCAAATCCCAGGCCGCCGGCCGCGTGCGCAGGAAGGCCACGAGCTCGCCGCAGACGAGCTCGTCGTAGACGGCGCGCGCGACCGCCTTGCGCAGCATGCCCTCGGAGAGGTCGACCCCCGCCAGCCGGCACGCCCAGGGCGCCAGCAAGGGCCCGCACAGTCCGGTGCCGCAACCGGCGTCGAGCAGGTCCAGCTCCTGGGCCGGCGCGCCGGCATGGCGTGCCACCGCCGCGGCCACCAGCGCCGGCGCCTGGTAGGACAGGTCGGCGAGCTTGGCGTCGAAGCTGGCCGCGAACGAGTCGAAGACGCGCGCGACGTAGGCGTCGGGCGCGCGTTCGGGAACGTCGTCGCCGGTGCAGGCCCCGAGGTGGAACTCGGCCAGCGGGTTGCCGGGCTCGGCCTCAAGCCATGCGCGGTAGACCGCGATGGCCTCGTCCTTCATGCCCATGGTCGAGTAGGCCAAGCCGAGGATACGCCGCAGCGCGGCGCTGCGCGGTGCGACGATCAGCCCGTCGAAGCACTGCTGCACCGCGTCGCCGAGACGGCCCTCGCGCAGGTAGTGGTTGGCCAGGTTCTGGCGCGCGTCGGCGAAATCGGGCGCGAGCTCGATCACCTTGAGCAGCAGCTTCTCCGCACCTTCGGGCTTGCCGCGGCGGCCGAGCAGCACGCCCAGGTTGTTGAGCGCATCGAGCCGGCCGGGGTCGAGCTCGATCGCGTGGACGTAATGCGCCTCGGCCTCGTCGAAGCGGCTGCGTTCAACACAGACGTTGCCCAGGTTGTTGTGGAACATCGCCTCGCCCGGATTCGCTGCGATCGCACGCGCGATCAGCGCCGCGCCCTGCTCGTGCAGGCCGCGCTGTGCCTGCAGCACGCCCAGCAGGTGGAGCGCGTCGGACTGCTCGGGCACCCGTGCCAGCACCTGTTCGTAGAGCGGTGCCGCGGCGTCGAAGCGGCCGGCCCCGTGTTCGCTCATCGCCTGCTGCAGCATCTGGGCTATCGTCGAAGCGGTCGATTCGGTCGCGGCTTGCATGGATCGTCGGTATTGCGTCAGACCCGGACTCTGAAGCAAAGTACCCGGGGCGGCAAGCCGAGCCGTCCCTTATTCAGGCGGCGCGCACAGGCCTCGCCAGCAGGAGCCGCAGATGCCCGGACGCATGGAGTTCAAGCTCGACCTGGGCCGCACCGCCCGCTCCCAAGAGGCCGACCGGCGCCGCGGCCCCATGCGGCTGCTCGTGCTGGGCGACTTCAGCGCCAGGCCGGCGGCTGAGCGCCTGCCGCTGGCCGACCGGCCGACGCTGCGCGTGGATCTGGACAACCTGGACGAAGTTGTCGCGCGCCTTGCGCCGAGGCTGGCGCTGGCCGCGGGCGAACTGCGCTTCGAGCAGATCGACGATTTCCACCCCGACGCCTTGTACACGCGCTTCGAGTTGTTCGACGCGCTGCGCCAGGCGCGCGCGCAGCCGCCCGCCAGCGGGGGTGACCTGCTCGGCTCGCTGCTCGGCAAGGCCGAGGTCACGACGCCCACNCCCGTTGCGGCGATGCCGGCGGCGGGCATCGACGCCTTCATTCGCGGCATCGTTGCGCCGCACATTGCGCCGGACACCTCGGCACAGACCGGGCCCTACCTGGCGGCGGTGGACGCGGCCATCGCCGAGCAGATGCGCAAGCTGCTGCACGACCCGGCGTTTCAGCGCCTGGAGTCGGTCTGGCGCGGCGTGCAATGGCTGATCACCAGCCTGGAACTCGACGAGAACCTGGAACTGCACCTGTTCGACGCGACACGCGATGAGTTGCTCGCCGATGTGGTGGCCTCGAACGGCCAACTCGCGCAGACCGGGCTGCACCGCGCGCTCGCGGACCGCTGGCGAAACGTGCCGGGCGCCGAGGCCTGGTCGGCGCTGGTCGGGCTGTATCGCTTCGGGCCGGGCGTCGCCGACGTCGGACTGCTCGCCGCGCTCGGCCTCATCGCCGCGCAGGCCGGCGGCCCGCTGCTTGCCGAGGCCGATCCGCTGCTCGCCGGCGACGACGCCGCGGCGCTCGCCGGCTGGCAGGCACTGCGCCGCAGCGAAGCGGCGCCCTGGATCGGTCTGGCCGCGCCGCGCGTGCTGCTGCGCCTGCCTTACGGCAAGGCCAGCGACCCGGTCGCCGCCTTCGCCTTCGAGGAATTCATCGGCACCCCGGTGCACGGGGAGTTTCTTTGGGGCAACCCGGGGTTGGCCATCGCGTTGCTGATCGGACGCGCATTCACCGCCCGCGGCTGGGAGTTCGAGCCGGGCGACGAGCGCGAGATCGCAGACCTGCCCGCCTACACGTTCGCGCAGGACGGCGAGAAGGCATTGCAGGCCTGCGCCGAGCATTACCTCGGCGAACAGGGCGGCAACGCGCTGGTCGCCGCTGGGTTGATGCCGGTGCTAAGCCACCGGCATCGCAACGCGGTGACGGTGATGCGGTTTCAGTCGGTGGCGGAGCCGGTGCAGGTGCTGACGATAGGCGGGCACCGATAGTGCCGATCACTCGACATCGAGTCAGTTCACGGATCCTCGAAACAGTCTGAAATTGCACCGCTGGAGCCCGAATGCCGCACCATAGCTCCGGGTGCCGCAAGCTGTACGCCGCGCCAGTCTTGAAGTGCGGGCTGATCTGCCCGCGAGAGCGGNCAAGCCTACCGGACCGTCGCTCACTTTGGCGTCCATCGAAATGCCACCGAGCTCACGAGGTTGCAGCGTGATGGAGCGGATTGCAGTTTGGTGTCCGCGGTGTCCCGACTGTCTCAATTGACGCGCGCGGCTCGGTAGCGCAACAGTACATCACGAACGGCCGAGCAACGCATCACGTTCCGCGATCAGCCTCCCGAGACTCGCACAGGTGCCGGCCCGGTTACCGTGTCGCCAATCACCAGGTAAGCGAGGTAGTCGCCCGGTGCAGCGCGTCCGCTCAGATCAAGCGTGAACGCCGACTGGACAATGCCGATGTCCGTGTCTTTGGCGTCGATGCCGATCGCAAGGTCCAATACAACGGGCAACTCGCTGTCGAGTTGCACAAGCACCAGTGATGCCGCCAAGAACTGACGATGGAGGGCGTCGACCTTGCCTTGCAGCAGTGTCAGTTGGCTGCGCCNAAGCCTGAAGTCGGCTCGCAACGCGGCCTGCGTGGACGGCGTCGAGCCGGCAAGCGCCACGAGGGTGACGCCCGTCCCGGCTGAATCAGCAGCGAAAGGTACGGAGCTCGGCAGCAGCCGGGGCTTCGCGTCGACAGGCACCGGGCTCGGCGGGTCGATCGTCTCACGCGTGTCGATCAGACGCGTGTTTGAGGCAAGATCGTAATCTAGAAGCGTTAGCGCCAATCGCCCCTGCATCCGACTCTTCATCACCTCGGGCGGCACCCACTTCAGCAGGTCGCGGTGGGTCACGGCGATCGTAGAGAGCCCGGCGTTGAAGGCATCGACCGGCGGGCCCGAGCGCGAGGGCGGCAGCTGCGGCATCCGGCGTCCACGGTCACGCGCGCCCGCGGCGATCACGTCGCCGGTGTCCAGATTCGCGAGGATCACCTGACGGTTCTGCCGCGAGGCCACTTCCCACTCGCGCCGGTTGCCGCGCACCTCGGCGATCAGCAGGGGAAAGCTATCGCGGTGCTTCAGATCGATCCGGGCCGGCGCCGTGATCGCGCGCAACTCGGGCAGCCGCCCGGACCCGCGGCCGGGCGGCAGTGACAGCGGCGGCGGCTGCAGCGTCCGCGCCAATCGCTGGGTCAATGCCGAGTCGGCGTTCGCGTCGAGCGCGAAGTAGGCGTCGTCCGGCAGCGTAAGCAGCGCCATCACCTGGGTCCGCGTCTCTTGATTCATAGCCTGTCCGCCAATCAAAGGGATTGTGACGGTGGCCGCGCCGACGCCGGCGCAACAGGCCAGCGCCAGCAACAGCAACCGGCGGGTCGCCCGCCGGCGCGAGGCGTGTCGAGGCGACATATCACTTCAGCTGCGCCATGTCCGCCACCAGCAGGTGCGGGTGGCAGCCGTCACAATATCTGTTTAGCGATCCCGCGATCGGACCGCTGGTGAACATCACGCAGATGTTGCCGCCATGGTTGCAGTGCGGGCCAGTGCTGGTCGCGATGTAGCCGGGATTGATCGGTATATTGGCCGCCGGCGCCGCAGGGTTGGTCTGGTTGAACGCGTGCCCCAGCTCGTGGACGACGGTGTTCTGATAGTCGCCCGCATTGGCCGGGTCGAAGACGGAGACGATCGTCTTCGGACAGGCCGGGTTGATGTCGTAGCCGCCGAGGTAGTCGTCCGCGGCGCCGTTGACGGTCAGGCCCGTGATCCAGATCGTGGTCTGCGCTGTGACGGCGCCCGCGCCGGCCGGAACTTTCACCCGCACCTTGTTGATCGAATCGCGGTCCGGGTTGATGTCGACGTCGCCGGCCGCAAGCGCACCTTGGCGGACGTTGTCCCATCCGCCGGAGCCGTCGTCCTCCGCGGCGGTCCAATCTCCCGAGGCCACCAAGTTACCGCCCTGGACCGGCGGATCGCAAACGTGATAGGTCGTGTCCAGGTCCATCGGAAACGCGGACGACAGCGCGGAGAAGTCCGAAACCGCGATGCTGCCTTCGTTGGCCCAGTTGAAGTCGCAGGTGATGATGGGCACCTTGATCGGGTGCTTATTCTCGTCCTGTACTAGCGCGAAGAACCGGTGCTGGTTGGCGTCGCTCACGTTGAGCTTCTTCGTCTTCTTGCTGCCGCCTGCCTTGAACATGTATTCAGGCAGCCAGGAGGCCTCGGGCCAGCCCTTAACGGTCGCGGTGTCGACGTAGACGGACGGCCGCTTTAGCATCTTCGCCCGAACACGGCCGTAGACGTTCTCGGCGGGCCGGGTCGACGGGTACTGGGGCCGGCCCTTGATTTTGATCTTCTGGTAGGCGAACTTGCGCCACACCTTGATCGGGTCGCTGGCGAGCTTGGGCTTGCGCTCGGCCAGATCGACGTGCCCGTGCACATAGGCCGCCAGGTGCGGATCCTGGCCGATGTAGGCCCCGGGCACGAACTGGTCCCCACCGATGCGCGACAGCACAAGCTCGCATTCCGCCATCCCGTTCGCGTCCGTCTTCTCGGACTTGTGCAGCAAGTCGGTGTCGGCGGCCTTGTCCTTCTGCTTCACGTCGGCATCGACTGTGGCCCAGGGCCAGGTGCCCGGCATGTCGATGCCCCAGTTCTTCTCTTTCAGGTTGTTCTCGTCGGGGGCCAGCATGAAGTGCACGTCGATGCCCTCGATCTTGTGGCTCAGCTTGGCGCGGATCTTCACCGTGCGCCCATCGTCGCCCGGCTGGTAGTTGATGTACCAGATGTTCTTGGCCGGATTCCAGGGCTTGGGCTCGTCGGCTGGCGGATCCTCGTAGTGGAGCTTCACGGAATCGATCTTCACGACCGTGAAGCGCACCCAGTCGGCGTTGGTCTTGGCCGACTTCGGGAGGCCACCCGCCCCGCGGTCCAGTCCCAGTGACAGGCGAGTACCGCGGATCGTCGAACTGCATCCGGCNCCCTCGACCCACAACTCCTTGTCGGCCGCCTTCAGCGCGCTCGCCTTCGACTTNAGCGGCAGCGACTGCTTGACGCCGTCCTTTTCGTCGTCGTACGCGCGCAGGTCGGAGCCTGTGGTTTGCAGGACGACCAGATAGTCGTCGGTTCCGGAGGGCCATTCGGCGGCGGTCACCTTGACCAGCACCCTNGCGCGGCCGTTGTTCTTCTTGGACTGCTTGTGCAGCAAGCGGCCGTTCTGCACCTTCTCGGCATCGCTCAGCGCCACCTGGTCGGGGATCAGGTCAACCCTCTCAAGATCGGCGCAATGGCCGGTCAACGGGTAGGTGCCGGCCGCCAGCACCACAGGGGTCGCGTGCTGGTGGACGCTGAGCTCCAGCGCCACCACGCCCATGTCTTCGGTGGCCGGAGGCTTGACGTTGAAGCGCGAATCTCCNTCGGGATCGAGGGTCAGCGACAGCTGGAACAGGCCGCGTGCCGTGCCGCGCAGGTACAACTTGATCTTCCCCTTCAGCTCTTCGTTGGTTAGCTTGCGCCCGTTGAGCGGATTCGTGCAAGCCTCGTCCAGGAAGACGTCGCAGCCAGGCGCCGCCAGCGTGCCTCCACCGGTGTAGGGCGGATCCTGTTCGCTGCACGCCATCGAGACCTCGATGCGCGTGGGCTGCGGTCGCAAGTCGCTGGCGGGCGGGTCGTGCACAACGGTCTCGTGCTGGGCCAGGTTCGGCTCGAACAGCACGACCTTGTATTCGACCTCAACTTTCGGCGTGACTACATTGCGCGGCTTGACTTCGAAACGCAGGGTCTTCTTGTCTCCCTTGGACAGGGTGACCGTCTGGACTGGCGCGTTCGAGTAGTAGTCGGTGTCGTGCGGGGCCACCGTGCCCCTGACCGAGACGGCATAGCTACCTGGCAGCACATAGGAGAAGTCGGCGACGCCGTCGCCAGCGCCTGATGCCTGGTTCAGACCGCTGGCATCGACGTCGGCAGCGATGGGCACCTTCTTGCCCTTCACCCGGGCGAACACCACGGCCTTTAGTTGCGGGTCCTTATTCGCTGCACAAGGCAGGACCGGACCCCCGACATCGACCTGCGCGTTGGGCAGTTGGGCAGCTAGGTTGCTGGCTGCGGCCTTGCTCTTACCTGACATGTCTAGGCATTTCTGAATGAGAGTGCCATGTGCGCGCGAGCTGCCGTCTCGAGGCGTGCTGCACGTTCGTCGGATGCCAGTTGGACGGCAGGATCGAGGACTCTGCCTGCCCAGGAATGCAAGGGATCCCGATGGAAGCCGGTCCCCAACATGAACGAAAGCAGCACGAACAGAAAGCCGCCAGCGGGCCCGGCGAGTCCTTGTTGGCGCGCCGCGTTCAATTGTGAGGCTACGAAGTCCGCCATGAGCGCCTCGCCCTGAAAGTCGAACTTCTCCGGGTACAGCCTCTGCAAGCGCCCGCAGGCTTCGTCGACGGCCGCCCGCTCCTGCAGCGAAGGGACCGAGGCAAAGTCGAAATCACGTATGCGCACCATCGCGCGGACCACGCGCTCGCCGTCCTCGCCGGCAGTCTCGCCGAGGTAATGCATGGCATCGTCAACGGCCCCGTCGATTCGCTCGGTGGGGTCTGAACTTCGAGACGGATCAAGGCAGGCCCGTACCCAGGGCAACTGAGGGTCGACCGCGAAGTCGATGCCCAGCATCATCATCAGCAGCAACCAGCGTGCGCAGGCGTGCTGCGATTTGTACCCGGCCTCGCAAGCTTCGGACACGCCGATTTCGGTCCACCGAAGCATCGCTTCACGCCCGCCGGCCTGGTGGCACTCGCGGGGGTACCCTTGAATGAATAGGTCACACAGCCTGCTCTCGAAGGTCGTGCGCAGCTGACAGCTCAGCGCGTGTAGCTGGTTCTGTCGGATCAACAGCAACGCAACTCCTCTCCGGACGAATCAGGGGAAGGCTCATTATGTATGCCGTCACATGGTGGTCGGCGCAGGTCGCAGGCTGGATTGAGGATGGGCTGCTCAATCGCCGTCTTCTTCCACTGGCTGGGCGGGCTCGCCTGGCATCCAACGCCAGATCGCCACCGTAGGGGTCCACAGAGATCCGTTGTACGTCGCTTCTCGATGCGCTTGTCCGGCAAATGGGCGCCGCTGGTCGACATCGAGGACTGGCTCAACGGGCGGTCACTGGCCGAGATCCGAGGCTGACCTGGTCAAGATGACGCCGACTATGCCAGCAGCGGCAACCGCGCCTGCCGCAGAACGCCTTTGCTTCGCTCGAATTGCTCGAGCGCTGCGCCATCGGCACTCTCGGTCAGCCACTGCGCGACCGGGCCGAACACGAAGTCGAGTTCAACGGGCGTACAGGTCGGCAAGTAGGTTCGCATCACCCGCGGGTCGTAATAGCGGAACAGCAGCGCACGTCCACTTTCGTCCTGCACCTTCAGGAACTTGCGAAGATGGTGCCTCAGGTTCGACGCATCCTCGATCTTTAGGAACACGCCCCAGGCGTTGCTCCAACCATCGTCCAACAGCCTGGCCGTGAGTCGACTGTCAGGAAACAATTCCACGAGTTGCGGCGCCACCATCTCCAACGCCCGCGGCAACTTGCCGCTGTACAGGCACCTGAACTCCAGCCGCGACTCGAGCAGCGCCAGATAGATCTTCGGGTCGCGCGCGCAGTCCAGGATGGCCCACACGCCGAACTTGGACTTCACCCCCTCGGGCCACAGCAGGCTCACGATCTGCTCGCGCTGCTCGGGCGTCATGCCGCAGCCTCCGCGGCGGCGCGCGCCGCTGCCTTCGCGCATTCCTCGCAGAACGGCACGCCGTCCCGGGAAGCCTGCTGCAGCACGGCCACCTGGGCCGCCACGTCCAGGTCGCTGCCGAAGGTCGTCTCTGCCGCCGGCGGCGCAGCCACGGGCGCGGCCCGCGGGGCGCCAGCCGGTGGCGCAGCGGGGGCAGCGGCCGGCGCCGGCGCGGGCACCAGTCGCAGCAGCCTCGGCGCCGCACCGGCGATGCGCAGCCGGCCCGCGGCCGCCGTCGCAGCGAGGTGGTCGACGAGTCGGTGATCGTCGATACGCGACAGGTCCGTGCCATCGGCGAGCGCCAGTGCTGTCAGCCGCAGCCGCGCCATCGCTGCGTCGTTGCCCAAAGACGGTTCCAGCCATTGCCGCGCGCCCCCCAGGTCGTCGTGCGCGCTGATCGCGCCGCTGGCACCAGGCTCGTGCCAGGGCAGCAGCGCGTGCAGATCAGTCTCGGAGGGTCGGGATGGCATGCTGGTCTCGGCTGGCGAGTGTGGCTTGTTCAAGCACCTCGGGCAAGCCGATGCGCCGGGCGGCCGCCGGGCATGGCGCATCGGCGCCCGCCGGCCCGGCACGCGGCGGTTCGACGTGCCCGCGCCGTGAATTCATCGGCCGAGGATCCCCCCGCCACCTTCGATTCGATGCCCGTGCCGAATCCCTGCTTCCTGTGCGCGTCCAGGTTCGGCGCCAGGCCTCTGCGCTGCGGTGGCGACGCGTCGACTCCGCGGGTCTCGATCTTCATCGCAAGGTCCACCCGATGATGCTTCATCACTTCGATCTCGCCTATCGAGTACCAGATGCAGCCATCGTCATGCGTGCAGCGGAAATCCGTCGGGCCAGGCGCAGCGCACCTGGTTGGTGTAGCGGCCTGCGCCGACCGCAACCGTGTACTGCGTGTCGGACGGTGCGTCCAGCAGGCCCTTGGCCATCAGCGAATGACGCAGTGCCGGCGTCTGGCGCAGGATCTTGAAGAACGTCCCGAAGCGCGACTGCGCAGTCAGGGCGATCTCGCCGGAACCGGTGCTCTCGAAGATGAATTCGTAGACGTCCGGGAACGCGGCCGCAAAGCACGCCCGGTGATGTTCGTTGATCCAGTAGCTTTCCTTGCCACCACGCGTATAGGTGTCCATCTTGGAATGTTTGGCGAAATCGCGGCGGCGTAGACTGGCCGACCCACCCAGGCGCCCCTTCACCGTCTGCGATTCGTAGGACTTGTGTTCCGACAGCGCGAGCACCAGCCGCGCGTACGCGATGCACATGTCGAGCGCGCTGCTCAGGTGGCCGAACGGGGTCGAACCGATCGGTGAACCCCAATCGCGCAGCAGTCCGCAGGCCAGGTTGCGCGTGATCATCGCGGCGTCGGGCGGCGTCTTCACCATCACCTGCGCGTTGTGCACGCCTGGCATGGGCAGAAAGATCGCAGTGGTCGCTGGTGCACGTATGCGGCTCCAGTCCTGCGGCTTGAAGGTGGTGCGCATCTCGTGCATCGCCAGGATGCCCACGTAGCGCTCGACATTTGCCTCCAGCACCTGCGTGTCGGCCATCGACAGCCCGGCGTCGTTGCCGGCCACCGGGTCGACGGCGATGATGTTGCACTTGACGTCGCTGCCGAAGACTTCGTACATCTTGTTCGCGATGCGCATGCAGGTCACGGCGCCGCGACTCCAGCCGACCAGGTTGACGACGCCAATGTCCTGGCCCTTGTCGAACTTCAGATCCTGGATCAGGTTGACGCTGCGGATGACGTTCTCATCCCAGCCTTCTCCGCTGAGCACGCCGTGCGCCAACGCCGACTTCTCGAAGGCCCGGGGGCCACCGGTCTTGCCGGCCGCATGGTCAGCGAAGCTGGGTCCCTTGAATAGGGCCTTCTTCAGCGAGAGGTTGACCTTGCGGTCGCCACTGATCGGGTTGACCTGCTGCGGCTGCTGCAGGCCATTGCCGGAGTGGCCCGGACCATCGTTGATCATGTAGTTGCCCACCCGGACCGCACCGCCACCGAGCTGCGCCTCGACGCCGTCGGTATGACCATGGAACCAGGCGACGAGCTCGTCCTCCTCGACGCCCTTGATGCGGTTGAAGCCGGTCCCGTGGCAATAGACCGTGAAAGTACTCATGAGCTTGCCTGTGTGTAGTCGAACCCCGCAAGCCTTGCCTGCGAGGTACCTTGGGAACTCTCTGTGGCGCCTACGGAGCCCGCAGCCACCGCAATGGACACCTTTCGTGCCCGTCCTCTTGGTCTAGCCTTCGTCGTTCACCGCCTGCCTGGCCTTCATGTTCATCGCGATGATTTCCTTGTTGACGTCCTCGTTGACGAAGTCGTAGCTGATGATGTTCGGCAGCGCGTAGTTGCGCACCGGCAGCGTCGAGTACATGACGCGCTGCTGCGTGACCACCTTGTTGCGCCGCCAGCCTTCCTTCTTGGATTCCTCCTTCTGCACCTCGAAGTCCTCGCCGTACATCGGGCCCATGCCTTGCATCAGGTGCAGCAGGTAGGCAGTGGAGGCGTGCGTACCGCCGTGAACCTTGCGGTCCTTGGTCGAGTAGTACGGGTCCTGCTTGGTGGTGCCGCGCTGGATGCCGGTGGTCGACACCGGGTTNACGTAGGTCTTCTGCCAGTACACCTGCCACAGNTGCTTGTTCCTGTCGGCGTGCTTCTCGTTGTGCTCGTACTGCCCCTTCAGGCCGTTGCAGATCACCTGGTCCAGCTTGTGCGTGCCGCTGTAGCAGCCGCAGGTGCTGATACCGGTGTCGTTGGCGGACTTCTGGCTGTATTTCGCGTAGCCGTGGATGCCTTCGCGCTGATTGATCACGGTGCCGAACTTCTCTTCGTCGAAGATGCAAACGAGGCCACCACCATTGCCGACGATCTCGCCTAGCGTCTTGTCGCAGAGGTTGCCGGTCCCCTTGTGCAGCGCACCCCGACCGCTGAGCTTGGCGATCTCGTGCGCATCGGTCGACAGCGACGTGTGCGAGATCCTGAAGATCGCCACCTCCGTCGGATGCGCCTTGCAGAACCTCGCCGCCCCCTCCAGGACGTCGTCGACCGAGGTCGAGCTGTAAGCGCCTTGCCCTGCGGTGGTGTGGTGCGCGACGACCTGCTTCTTGTGCGTTGCCAGGCGCAGGTCGAAGAAACGCGTGCCCGCCAGCAACTGCTCGGCGATCGTCAGGTTCTGCGTCGCGGCGTTCGAATCGGTCCCGAACAGCGT
>JGI20214J51088_10000512_pt1 | contig 27067 bp, 26 predicted proteins | sample WetSurMetagenome_FD_51088 | JGI IMG/M metagenome (IMG submission 51088) | reverse complement strand
TCATTTTTCGTGAAGTTTAAAATTCAACAAATTATTTTGAGTATTCGTTTTTTCAACTGTGCAAATATAAAAATATTATTTGTTTAAATAGAAACACTTACGGAATAATTTTTTTTTTAGGGTTTTATTAGTGCCTTAAATACAATGAAATAGATAAATGACGACAATAATCCAATATAAACTACAGGCAAAAATCAATTCATTGATGAAATAGTAAAATATTGACCTGTTGGACTTTGATCAATTAATGGAAACTTAGGTTGCTGAAAGTGGTTTTTTTATTAACTTTACAATCCGGAAATTGAATTATTAATAAATATATAACTATATGTCAATCAATAAAGTTATACTTGTCGGAAACGTCGGAAAAGATCCTGTCGTACGGTATTTTGATAAAGGTGTTGCCAAAGCAACCTTTCCACTGGCTACAAGTGAGACCTACACTAATCAGCAGGGAGAAACAATAACTTCTACTGAATGGCATAATATAGTTTTATGGCGTGCTCTGGCTGAAGTCGCTGAAAAAACAATAAAAAAGGGTTCACAGGTTTACATCGTAGGAAAAATTAAAACCCGCTCGTACGTTGATAAAGACGGGGTAAATAAGTATATAACTGAAATACTTGCAGATACACTCCTTTTGCTTGAGAAAAAACAGTCGCCGGTAACCTCATCACAAGAGAATCTTCCAAAAAATGAGGAACACCGAGGGTCAGTCGTAAATGACCCCTCTGCATCCTATCAGTCATCGAGTGAAGTCGACAGCAAAAGCTGGCCCGATAAAAACAATACACCAAATGATGATTTTGGCATTGAAAATAAAAATGCCAACTCCCAAAATGAAGATGATCTGCCTTTTTAGATAGTTAATAAACAGTAACTCACTTGGAACAGGATTATTCTCTATCATGTCTGTTAATTCTATCAGGAGTTGGCATAAATGCTCCCGATTTTAAGATATTTATCGGACTCCTTGTCATAATTATTCTTCTGATTGGATCTGCACTGATGTCCGGCTCTGAAGTAGCCTTTTTTTCATTCAGCCCTGAGGAGATTGAAAAGCTGAAAAGCCATAAAGACAAAAGGTCAAAGTCGGTGCTCAATCTGTACAACAAGCCTGAAAAATTACTGAGTACAGTTCTTGTTGCTAATAATACAATTAATATCGCAATTGTTCTTCTGGCTGCGTTTTTAAGCTCGAAGATGTTCGACTTCAGCTCTGAACCGGTCCTGGGATTTATAACAAATGTTGTTGTNATAACTTTTCTGCTGCTTTTTTTTGGTGAAGTAATGCCTAAAGTATACGCGTCCAGAAATCATGTTTCACTGGCTCTGTTTATGGCCTACCCATTAACTTTTCTCGAAAAGCTATTTCAGCCTGTAACTTCATTATTGATATGGTCTTCATCTTTTGTAAAGAAAAGAACAATGACCCGAAGATCAAATATTAGTATGGATGACTTGTCTGATGCTCTGGAACTGACTTCCGATGACTTTACTGAGGATGAAAAAATTCTTAAAGGAATTGTTAACTTCGGCAATATTAATGTCAGCGCCATAATGTGTTCACGAATTGATGTAACAGCGATTGACATAAAATCGGGCTTTGATAAGATTGTTCCTGTAATTATCGATTCAGGATTTTCAAGAATTCCTGTTTATTCAGGTTCATTCGATAATGTTAAAGGTATCCTGTATGCAAAAGACGTTCTTCCATATACAAATAATCCGGGAAATTTTAAATGGCAGGCCTTGCTGAGGCCTCCCTATTTCGTGCCAGAAACAAAAATGATTAATGATCTTCTCAAGGAGTTTCAGACAAAAAAAATTCATATGGCGGTTGTTATTGATGAATATGGTGGTACCTCGGGAATCGTAACCCTTGAGGATATTCTTGAGGAAATCGTCGGAGATATAACCGATGAAAGTGATGATGATCAGTTATTATTTCGAAAACTTGATGAAAAGACTTATATATTTGAAGCCAAAATCCTGCTGAATGACTTCTGTAAAGTTCTGGATATCGAAGAGGACCTTCTTGAAGATGTCAGAGGTGAGTCTGAAACACTTGCCGGCCTTATACTTGAACTAACCGGTGAGATACCACAGAAAGATCAGATAATAAAATACAGGAATTTCGTTTTCCGGATCGAATCTGCCGACAGAAGAAAAATTAAAGAAATACGGGTAGAAATCAACAAAAATGAAACTGAAAATAAGGAGGACTAGTTTAATTTTCATGCTGGCTTTTTTAAGTGCTTCTTATGGTTGCCGGGAAATAGCTGTGCCAAAACCAAGGGGGCATTTCAGAATCGATCTCCCTGAGCGTAAGTATCTTCAATTTAATGAAGATCCTGCAATGAAGCCTTCTATTCCTCTTTCCTTTGAATATCCAACATATGGACATCTGTCCTTCCAGGAAGATAAGGGATCTGACCAGGGTTGGTTTAATATTGAATTCCCGGCATATAAAGCCAAAATATATTTAACTTACAAGGATGTTAAAAACGATTTAGACAGTCTTCTTGATCAGAGTTATAAGCTGAATGTAAAATATCATGTTGCTAAAGCCGACGCGATCAAAGAACAAGTCTACAGTAATAGTGAAAATAAGGTCTATGGCATATTATATGATTTAAAAGGGAACACTGCTTCAGCTGTTGAATTTTATGTAACAGACAGCTTAAGTCATTATCTGAGAGGTTCTTTATATTTTGCTTCAGAGCCTAACGCCGATTCGCTTGCACCCGTAATTGATTTTTTCAGAGAAGATATAGTACATCTTATAGAAACTCTAAAGTGGAAATAGTAACACCTGACTTTTACCAATGGGTTGTATAACAAAACATTATCTAAATGAATTTTCCATACTTGGGGTCTGGAAAATAGAAGAGGACCTTAATGCTCTTCTGGAACTTGTTACACTTGATAATGATGAAAAAAAGAAATATAAAGGATTCAGCAGCACCTCAAGAAAACTGGAATTTCTAAGTGTCAGGGCCTTACTCTCAGAATTAATCGGAAGTGAAGCAAAAATAGTATATAATAAGAACAACAAACCATTTCTTCACGATGGCTCAAGGTTTATAAGTATCTCACATTCACATAAGCTGACTGCAATTCTGCTAAGTACAAATGAAAAAGTTGGCATTGACCTTGAGTATATGAGTACAAATATAGCTGCCATCGCATTTAAATTCATAAACAGGAAGGAAAAAGTTACAAAAGAACAGGAAGAACGCCGATATCACCTATATATACACTGGTGTGCTAAAGAGGCTCTCTATAAAATCTGCGATAAAGAAGGAATTAGTATAAGAAATAATATTACAATAGATCCATTTATTCTTAGTGATTCAGGAGAGATAAGAGGCCATGTTCACACAAATAAAATAAATGAATCATTTGATCTCTTCTACTCAAAATATGATAACTACGCAATAGTATGGACAAAAAAGAACTGGGAAACACTTCAGGAAGAACCAGTTGAATCCATAAAAGAATAAGGCAATTAATAATTACGCCTTCTAATGTGAATTAGCAGTTTTTTATGTTTGTAAATGGAATTTTCTATTTTTAATTTTTACCCCCTTTCATTTTCCCCCAAGGGGGAAAGGTTTTACTTCCCGACGGTTTTGTCGGGATTGGGAAGGGGTACTACTTAAGATAACAAATGAACTGATGAAACGATTGATTTTCCCGACAAAAAAAAGCATTGGCATTCTTCTTGACCCCGACAAAGCCAAGGGAGATTTGCTTCAAAATATCCTCAGTAAAGCGAATGAAAGCGGTACCGATTATATTTTTGTAGGAGGAAGTCTCACATTTAACAGCATCGACACTCTTATTTCTGAAGTGAATAATCTTTCTTCGATCCCTGTGGTTCTTTTCCCGGGTAACCTGCTTCAACTCACACTTAAAGCAGATATCATTTTGCTTCTGTCGCTTATTTCAGGCCGCAATCCGGAATTACTGATCGGAAACCATGTAATTGCTGCACCCTACCTAAAGGATGTCAGGGAAAAACTTATATCAGTTGGGTACATACTAATAAGTTGTGGAAACAAAACTTCCGTTGAATATATAAGTCAGACAGAAGCTATTCCGGCAAATAAAACTGAGCTGGCTGTTGCTACAGCTATTGCAGGTGAAATGCTTGGGATGAAGATGATATATCTGGAAGCCGGCAGTGGCGCAACCAATACGGTACCCATAAATCTTGTGAAATCAGTAAAGGAAAACATTTCAATCCCCCTTGCCGTCGGTGGAGGCATAAAAAACAAGAATGAAATTGAAGCCATCTTTGAGGCGGGTGCAGATCTCATAATACTCGGCAATGGCTGCGAAAAAAATCCGGAACTGCTGACTGAGGCTTGCTTGATAAGGGATAAATTTATCTGAACAACTCAAACATCGGCTCCCCTGTACATGCATTTGGATATGGCACTTTGCAGAGTGAAGATAATGTAGCAGCAATATCAGTCATATTTACCTGCCTTGTCACAGTTGCCCGATTGACAGTCCAGCCAAACCATATTAGCGGAACATGAGAATCATATTCCCATGGTGAATTATGATTTGTGACATAATCACTCTTCTTCTCAACCCATCCCGGATTCAATGTAACAATAACATCTCCTGATCTCTGCGGACTGAAATTGTTTATTATCCTTTTAAGGTTTCCATTCCCGAAATCATTAGCTTCAAAGACAGAATAAGGGTAAGCTGCCTCAACACCAGTAAATTGAACCAGGAAACGTGCCACCTTTTTTTGAACATCATCAAGAGAAAGCCTGGCATCCTCGATAAGAGTCCTGTTAAGAAAAATCTGTCTTTCAGAATATCCTTTTACCCAATCACCTTCTCCATAAACTGCATTAAGATAACTCCTCAGCAACTGCAGTGCCTGATTCTGCTGAAAGTATCCTGAAGGGATCCGGTTTTTGCCAAGTACGGTCGGAATCTCAGAGATTCCATGGGCGGCAGTAAAGAAGATAAGCACGTTTTTCTTACCTATAGAATCATTTATAAAAGTGAGAAAATTTTTAATATCGTCATCCAAACGCAAGATAGCATCACCCATTTCGACTGAAGATGGTCCGAACCTGTGACCTATATAATCTGTTGCAGAATAGCAGATTGACAGATAATCAGTAACATCATCTTTCCCCAGTTGTTCATTTTTAATAAGTCTTACTGCAAAGTCAGTTGTAAAAGAATTACCAAATGGTGTCTCTCTCAGCAAGGAGTAATCATTTTTTGAACTGAATACATTCCTGGATCTTATTTTCTTCAGATCATAAGGGAAATAGTTGATTCCATTAAACCCTGCTTCAAAACCATTCGAATCGGGAAGACAATCTGCATAATCTTTGGCAGCCCGTAATAAATTCCATGTCCCATTCAGATATGTATCAGAAAACTTCATAGCATTAAAATCATTAACCCAGGCAGGAAGAGAATTAATATAATAGCTGCTCGACATCCAGGTTCCGGTTGTATTATCAAACCAATAGGCTGCATTTGCTGCATGCCCGGATGAAAAGATTGCCGAACTTTCTCTCAAACCGACCCCAAACACTTTTGCTTTTTTGTTGGATGACATCTCCANCTCATCGGAAAAGGTTGAAACCATGAGATTTACAGGTGAATGCATACCCGACTCAAAGCTCCCTCCGACAGAATTAACATTTACGTCATGAGTACAATTTATCAGCTCATTTTTTAAAGGTAAATACCACTCATCGGATGTAATTCCATGGTAAGAAGGCTCAGCTCCTGTAGCAATTGTGGCATGTCCGGGCGCCGATTGCGTAAGCATGTACTCATATGAGGCATTTTTAAAGTAAGTTCCCTCATTGATAAGCCGTTTTATTCCATTTTCACCTAATCTGTCACGGAATTTTTCAAGCTGATCGTACTTAAGCTCTTCTACAACAATCCCTATTACAAGCCGTGGTTTATCAGGAGGAAGATAAGCTCCCTGTCCCGAAGTTCTGATAAACATAAAAATCAATAGCCCTATTATTGTATATCTTTTCATAATTTATAGCTGATAGTTAAGGTATTAAAGGAACATCTCACCTGGCACGATTCAGCCAGTTTCCAGTGTATAACGGAAGGGTGTAAAAATAGTTGTTTTAATTACAGAAGCAAATGATGAAGATTATTTAATAACCATGAACCTGCCATGGAAGGATGTTCTTGATGCTATGTTTGTAAATAGTATCGCGTAGGTGCCTGAAGTTAAAAGGTTAACATCAATAACTACCGGAATGCCATGTATAATATCCAAATTGTAATCTGACACCAAAATACCAGTTGAATTAAAAATCCTGATATTCACTTTCCCGTTCAAACCATCTGGGGGAATTGTTCTTATATCTTCACTCGCCGGGTTGGGATAAAGTACTAATAGACTTTGGGATATAGTATTTTCGACTTTATTTGCGGTTGGATTCATATCAACAATCAAATCAGTCCTTTGCCTGTCCGTCACATTTACATTGCTTATTGTTACAGGCCAATAACCCTTTGCTGAAAATGAAAGATTCCATAATCCGGGCGATAAAAATCTTTCAAACTTGCCTGAAATAGTATCGGAATATACCTGGGAACTGTCCTTGTCATAGCCACTTATAAATACTTTAGCGGCTACAGGTTTTTGAGTAATACTATCACGGACCAATCCATGAATGCCATATAATGCATTTTCCATATAGCCGAGCAATGAATGCCAGTTATTCTGCCAGAGAAGAGTCAGCTGTGCAGCAGGAGTAACATACTGGTCATCAATCTCAATTGTCACCTCCCTCCCATGCAGCTCCCAGGTCATGAAATCCTGTCTCCCCCCATATACAATATACCATATTGCTCCCCGGGTAACTCCGTTATCGAGAAAATTCATGTATGCAGGTCCGGCGTAGACGTGTGCAGTGTCTGCATATGCCCGGCTGATTGAGTTAAACCACGAATCATCTGCATGCAACTTTGAAAGCCACCTGTCCCAGGGGTAATTTACAACCTCTTCACCCGAATGAAAATTTACTGAAAGAACAAATTTATGCTTCCTCATAAACTTTATCATATCGAGTGTCTCTTTCTGTTTAACAGTATTCGGGGTAAAAGGATCGGGAAAATTACGGTTAAGATCATAGCCGTTTGCATTATATCGGGTAGGAGAAGAAATTGTGTTACCGCTACCGTATGTACCGTCAGGATTTGCCAGAGGATTTATCCATATCTCAAGGTTATCTGCAAGGTTTTTCACTCTGCTGCTGACTGAGTAATTCTTTAGAAGATAATCTGCAAGATGAAGCATCATAATAAAACCTCCTGTTTCATCACCATGAATTGTCGATGTATAAAATACTGCCGGTTTTTCTCCATCAATAGTGGGATTGACAGAGATTTTGATAGCAAGAATAAGCTTCCCATTAATACTGGTGCCTATTGTATCGAGCCGGCACAATGAAGGGTATAATAGTTTAAAGCTTTGCATTATTGAATCATACTGAGAGTAAGTAGGATATTTATCCCAGTTCATTGCCTGATTAACATCGGTTGCTGAAATGAGACCCTTAACTTCAACTTTTTCAACAATCTGATAATTATATTTTTGCAGAATGAACCACTCCACCGTAAGAGGTGACAGGCTAATATGTATAGCCTTATTTTTAACTGATAAAATAGAAACATTTGTGGTAAGCAGATCAACAGATTTTCTGTCGGTGTAAGGAATTGTGACTTCAACCTGTCCATCCTTAATTATTTTCTGGCGGAGCCTTTCATCAAAGCTCATGACCTGGGAAATACCTCTCAGAGAAGTGAAAATCAGGAGAAGTTCCAATATCAGGAGACGCCTTAACATAAACAGGTTATACGTTAAACCTTATGTGAAGAATATCACCATCATCAACTACATAATTTTTCCCTTCAATATAAAACTTCCCGGCTTCCTTGCAGGCATGTTCCGAACCCAGAGAAACAAAATCGTGGTATTTCATAACCTCAGCCCTTATAAAACCTCTTTCAAGGTCGCTGTGAATGACACCAGCCGCCTGTGGCGCCGTCATGCCCGTTTTAATAGTCCAGGCCCTTATCTCCATCTCTCCAACTGTGAAGAAAGTCTGTAAATTCAACATTTTGTAAGCTGCTCTCACCAGTTTATCAACGCCCGGTTCAGTTAGTCCTGCATCGGTTAGAAAGGCCAGACGGTCATCTGTACTCTCCAGGTCAGCAATCTCTGCCTCAATTTCACCAGCTATAACCAGGATCTCAGCATTTCTGCCCTTAAGATACTCCTTGACTCTGTCAACATAATTATTACCGGTAACAGCAGATTTTTCATCTACATTACAGACGTATATAACCGGCTTCATAGTCAGAAGAAACAAGTCATCTACGTACTTTTTGTCTGCTTCCTTAACTTCAAGTGTTCTTGCATTTTTAAATTCTTCAAAATGTTCACGGTAGAGATGAAGGATCTCCATCCCGTGTTTTGCATCTTTATCTCCGGCTTTTGCCGCTCTTCCAAGTCGTTCAATCTTTTTCTCAACAGATTCAAGATCTTTTACCTGTAGTTCAAGATCTATGGTTTCAAGATCCCTGACCGGATCAACTGATCCGTCGATATGAGGCAGCGCTTCATTGTCGAAGCATCGGAGAACATGGATGAGTGCATCGGTATTTCGGATATCGCCAAGGAATTTATTACCCACACCCTCTCCTTTATTGGAACCTTTAGCCAATCCCGGAATATCAACTATCTCAACAGTAGTATGAACTATTCTGTCGGTAACCTGATGTTTCTCAAGTTCATAAAGTCGTGGATCGGGAACCTGAACGACTCCCATATTAGATTTTGTTGCACTGAATGCAAAAGCATTGGTTTCGCCTTTTGTATTGGAAATGCAGTTAAAAATGGTTGTTTTTCCTACATTGGTAATACCTATAATTCCACATTGAAGAGCCATTAGTAATTGGGATTTATTAAGCAGCAAATTTATCATAAAAATCCATTAACCACAAAGAATGCGAAAGTATGAGTAAGGCAGATAAGGAGTGTTAAAGTAAGAACATTTGAACAAACGAATTTAGAATATTGAAGCAAGTTTAAATTCTTACTTCTCAGTTCGTTTGTTCGTATTTCTTAATTCTTTGATTTAAAGCCCCCATTGGGGGGGTTGGGGGCGTGAAAAAAATCCTTTAACCGCAAAGTACACAAAGTCCCGATAGCTATCGGGATGCGCAAAGGATGCAAAGAAAATTAAAACATTTGAACATTTGAACAATCGAATAGTGAATTAAGAACGGAAATATATGATGTATGGTGAAGTATGTGATAACTTCATCAAAAGATATAGACTATGACTATAATATTCAAAGAGCGAAGTTACAAACTTCGCTCAGCGGGGTAAGGCAGATAAGGAGTGTTAAAGTAAGAACATTTGAACAAACGAATTTAGAATATTGAAGCAAGTTCAAATTCTTACTTCGCAGTTCGTTTGTTCGTATTTCTTAATTAATTGACTTAAGATACTCCACGGTGGTTGGTAGGTAATTGAAACACGTGGCGGGAAAAAAGAAATGACCTATCTTTAAACCTTTGAACTTTCTTACTATCTAATAAGAAAATTCTTACTGAAATTGAATAATATTCGACGCGACGATAAAATTTTCGAATTACTTCAGACGGATCTTAACAAGGGTTTCAGACTTCTGGTTGAAAGCTACAGTCAGAAGCTTTACTGGCATATCAGAAGATTGGTAATCCTTCATGAAGATGCTGATGATGCTTTACAGAACACCTTTATGAATGTATGGAAGAGCATGGGAAATTTCAGAAGTGAAAGCTCGCTTTATACCTGGCTGTATACTATTGCTACCAATGAAGCTCTGGCATTGATTAATAAAAGAAAAAAAAATACAGCAGTCTCGATAGATGACCTGGGAAATTATTTTGCAAGTGCCCACGAAGGCAGTACCTGGTTTGATGGTGATGCAGCACAACTGAAACTTCAAAACGCCATTTTTCAACTTCCTGAAAAACAGCGTATTGTATTCAATCTGAAATATTATGATGAAATGACTTATGAAGAAATGAGCAAAGTGCTGGGAACTTCAGAAGGTGCCCTGAAAGCGTCTTATCATTATGCTGTGAAGAAAATTGAAAAATTTCTGGTAAGTGATTAAACCCTGACTATTATAAACTATCTAAATCAATAATGGACAATTTAAATGATATTCCTGGTAAAAGTCCTTTCAAAGTACCTGACAATTATTTTGATGAGGTAAACAGAAAAATAATTTCTGCCACATCCNGTATTAACACCGATGAAAGGAAAATAAGTGTATATACCAGATTCAGGACCAGCATTCTTGTCGCTGCTTCCATTGCCGGTTTTATACTTATAAGCTATACTACGATAAAACTTATAACACATAAAAATGTAAAATCTGAGGTATCTGAAGTCCTGCGTGGGGTAAACACCGAATCATTTATTAACGATATCGACATCTCGTCGATTGAAGAGGATGCATCAACCCTCGTTCTTCAGGAAGAGGGCCCGGATGTGAGCAAAAAGGATATAATTGACTATCTTTTAAAGGAAAACATTGAAATTAGTGATATTTATGAACAACTATAAGTTCGACGCCATGAAAAAAATTATAATTCTCATACTGATAATCTTAATATATCCTGTTTCCAGATCATCAGCGCAGAATACAAATCTGGAAAAACTAAATAATTATAAAATCGGATTCTTTACGAAGAGGCTCAATCTTACATCAGAGGANGCTGAGAAATTCTGGCCGGTATACAATGAATACCAGGTTCAAAGGAATCAGATTCAACTGGAGAAACTGAAACTCAACAGGACTTTCAATCAAAGCCAGGGCACTCTTAGCGACAGTCAGCTCGGTGAAATAGGTGACAAATATGTTGATTGTATTGTTCAGGAGTCTGCCCTGGCAGTTACATTTCATAAAAAACTTAAAACTGTGCTCCCTCCTGACAAAGTAATCATGTATTACCAGGCAGAAAATCAGTACAAGGTTCAACTTCTGAATGAGTTGCAGAATCAGAGACAGCAGCAAAAGCTAAGACCGGGACGAAATTTCTAAACCTTTGTTTAACCCCCAAACTCCGCAGGCTGAGCGAAGTTTGCAACTTCGTTCTTTGAATATTGTAGTCTGAGACTACATATTATTGATGGCGAAGTCAGAGACTTCGCCAAGCGAGGATAGGGGTAAAAAATCTAAAGAATAATCGTTGTTGGGTGGTTATAAAAGCCTAATCTACAATATTCCTTTCCAGTTATAGGATCTAATGAAGTGTATTGATTTTTCAATTTCAGTATACATCACTTTATCATCATTTATAAACGGGACTTTTTCTCTGAAAGATTTTACTAAATCTTCAATAGGTGCCGAAGATCTGAGTGGTTTCCTGAATTCAAGTGCCTGAATTGCTGTAAATAATTCGATTGCCAGTATTTTCTCAAGGTTTTCTGCAACGCGCAGTAATTTTGTGGCACCATTGGCTCCCATACTTACATGATCCTCCTGCTCATTTGATGAAGGTATTGAATCGACAGAAGATGGAGTGCAAAGCTGCTTATTCTGACTTACTATCGAAGCTGCAGTATACTGGGGTATCATAAACCCACTGTTCAATCCAGGATTAACTACCAGGAATTCAGGCAGGTCTCTCTGCCCCGCTATCAATCTATAAACCCTCCTTTCTGATATACTGCCCAACTCTGCAAGTGCAATGGCAAGATAGTCGAAGATCAGGGCAAGTGGCTGACCGTGAAAATTTCCTCCTGATACTATCAGGTCTTCTTCAGGAAATATCGTTGGATTATCTGTCACAGAGTTTATTTCAGTAAGAATTACCTGCCTGGCATAATCAATGGCATCCTTACTTGCTCCATGTACCTGTGGAATGCACCTGAATGAATATGGATCCTGTACATGTGCCTTCTTACGTGTTATGAGCTGGCTCCCATCCAATATTTTTCTGAAAACTTTTGCTGTTGTAACCTGACCTTGATGGGGCCTGATTTTATGAACACACTCGAAAAACGGATCGAGCCGTCCGTCATAAGCTTCCAGAGATATGGCAGAAGTAATATCAGCAAAAGCTGATAGCCTGTCAGCCATTCCGATAATATATACTCCATATGAGCTCATGAACTGTGTGCCATTGAGAAGAGCCAACCCCTCCTTGGATTGTAATTCCACAGGAGACCAATTGAATTTTTTAAGAATCAGGGAAGCTTCTGATACCTTCCCATGATATGTAACTTCTCCCAATCCCAGGAGAGGAAGCACAAGATGTGCCAGGGGAGCAAGGTCCCCTGATGCTCCCAAAGATCCCTGCTCATAAACAACAGGAGTTATTCCTTCATTAAAAAAATCGATCAGTCGCTGAATTGTAGCAACCTGCACACCTGATTTTCCAAGACTCAGTGCATGAATCTTCAGTAGCAGCATAAGCCTCACTATTTCTTCTCTCACAACAGGTCCGGTACCGCAGGCATGTGACTTTACCAGATTCTCCTGTAATTTATTAAGCTGATCTCTGCTGATTGTTTTATTATGCAACGATCCAAATCCGGTTGTGATACCATATATAGGAACTGTAGTGTTATCCAGCTTATGGTCGAGGTAATTCCTGCAAAAAGTAATACGATTTACAGATTCCTCAGAGAGAGAAAGCCTTCTTTCGTTCCCAAGAATCTTACCGATCGTCTCAAAGTCAAGTTCCCTTGGTGATATTTCAAAGTTCATCAGTTCAAAATTTAATATGCAAATCTATTGATTTTCTTCTATTACTCTCTCTAAACGACTAATCTTAATGATAACTCCTCTTATAATATTTCAAATTAATAACAAGCAATAATTCTATCAGTATCAGTAGAATAAATGTAAAAAATGGCTTTGCCACGAAAGTGGCAAGATATGAATAACCCCCGGCGCCAGCCGGGGGATTGACAACTCACTGATCTAAAGCCCTGAAGGGGCGGAATATAAACGAGTATTTTTAAAGTATTTTGTATCTTTGTTATATCTCGCCGTGCAACCTAAATAATTGTACTATGTCTAGTTATCGTCAACATCTGTATCATATTGTTTTTAGGACAAAAAACAGTAGACCTACCATCNAACAGGATCATGTCACTGATCTTTATGCCTACATCGGAGGAATTGTTAAACATAAAAATAGTCATCTCTATCGCATAAATGGCGTTGAAAATCACCTGCATATTTTGACCGATTTACATCCATCAATTGCACCAGCTGATTTTATGAGAGAGGTTAAGGNTTCCTCATCACTTTGGATGAAAAATAGTAACCTGTTTCCTCAGTTTATTGGCTGGGAAGAAGGATATGGATCTTTTACCTGTTCTTATAGGGATGTTAACAGGCTCATTGAATATATTAAGAATCAACAGGAACATCATAAAAAAGAGACATTTGAGGAGGAATATCGTAGAATTCTGATGGAGTCAGGGATAACTCCAGATGAGAAATACTTTCCGTAATCAATATCCGGCTCCTTCAGAGCCGTAAATCTTGTATTTCGGTCAGCCCCCGGCTGACGCCGGGGGTTATTCATATTTGGCTCTTTCAGAGCCAAGACCTGATTCATCAGAACAAATTCGAAGAAGTCAAAATCACTATAGTATGACCGATTATGATTTCTTAATTACTTTATTAACAAATGAAATAAGGTCATCCAAAGGAATGGTTATCTGTTCTTCAGAAGACATGGTTTTAATAGTTATTCTATTCTCTTTTATCTCATCTTCTCCAGCTATTATTATAAAGGGAATATTTTTAAAAAGAGCGTAAGAGATCTGTTTTTTAAACTTAGTTTGATCTGGATAGAGCTCTGCTCTGACTCTGCATTTTCTTAGTGTGGTCAGGATTCCTAATGCATACCCAATCTCAGCTTCACCAAAGTTTAACAATAATACCTCAGTTGAGGAGGAATTATTATTCTCAAATGTATTTAGCTGATCCATAACATCATAAACTCTATCAGCTCCAAACGAGACACCTACTCCAGAAACTCCTGGAAGCCCAAATATTCCAGTTAGATTATCATAGCGACCTCCTCCACAAATACTTCCCATCTCAACGTCTTTTGCTTTTACTTCAATGATTGCACCTGTGTAATAGTTTAACCCTCTAGCCAATGTTAAGTCGAAAACAATTTCTGAGTGTATTTTTGTTTTCTCTAATAGGCTTAATAATTTTTCTAATTCTTGGATACCATCAAGCCCTATTCTTGAATCTATTAATATTGAATGTAAAAAACTAAGTTTTTCTTTATTGCTTCTACTTAAAACTTTAATAATATTACCAAATTCGTTTATAACATTACTATTTAGACCCTTACTAAGTAATTCTGCTTTCACATTGTCCCATCCGATTTTCTCATATTTATCTAACGCAACCGTAATATCAGTTATTCTTTCAGGAATCCCTGCATATTCTGCAATTCCTGCAAGAATTTTTCGATTATTAACTTTAATCAGAATATTAACTTTTAACCTGCTAAAGACATCGTCAATAATCTGAATAAGTTCCAGTTCGTTAAGTAATGAATCGCTTCCTATAACATCCACATCGCATTGAAAAAATTCCCTGTACCGGCCTTTCTGTGGTCTGTCGGCTCTCCAGACCGGTTGAATCTGATATCTTTTAAATGGGAAAATAATTTCATCACGATGTTGTACAACGTATCGTGCGAATGGAACTGTAAGGTCGTATCTCAATCCTTTTTCGCAGATCATGGACGATAACCTGGTATATTCCTTTTTTGTCAGCTCTTCATCACTGACAGAAGATAGGAAATCGCCTGAATTAAGGATCCTGAAAAGAAGTTTATCACCTTCATCTCCGTATTTGCCTAATAAAGTTGAGAGATATTCCATGGCAGGAGTCTCAATTGGCTGATAACCATATAATTTGAATACCTGCTTTATATTTTCAAATATATATTCACGTTTCAGCATCTCATCAGTTGAGAAATCCCGGGTTCCTTTTGGTATGGATGGTTTGGAAGACATAGTTTCAAGATAAAAGACAAAAGTATAAAGATAAAAGTATAAAAGAAATTTAGAATCTAAATCCATTAACCGCAAATTCCGTCCCGATACCTATCGGGATTTCGCAAAGGACCAAAGTACGCCTAAAGGACTCAAAGAGTTTCTAATTACAAACGGAATTAGTCCCGCTCTGCGGGGTCCCGATAGCTATCGGGAGGGGGGCTAGTATTTTTCAGGTACGAAAGTCTGCTCCGTAACCGGAGGTCTTACATATGCCACATCGTGTTTAAGCGGAGGCAGTTTCAATGGTTTTGGTGTAAGATCTTCATAAGGTATGAGGGAAAGAAGATGGCTGATACAATTAAGTCTGGCTCTTTTCTTATCATCGGCATGGACAACATACCACGGAGATTGCTTTGTATCGGTATATGAAAACATCTTATCTTTAGCCATTGAATACTCAACCCATTTATCGCGCGATTCGATATCCATAGGACTGATCTTCCACCGTTTTGTTGGATCTGTTATCCTATCCTGAAACCGTTTTTCCTGTTCATGATCGCTGACAGAAAACCAGTATTTTATTAACAGTGTACCAGATCTGATGAGCATCTTTTCGAATTCAGGACATGATCTGAGAAACTCCTCATACTCTTCATTAGTACAATAGCCCATCACCTGTTCAACTCCTGCTCTGTTATACCAGCTCCTGTCGAAAAGAACAATTTCTCCACCTGAAGGCAATTCGGATACATATCTCTGGAAATACCATTGCGANTTCTCCTTTTCAGTGGGGATTCCGAGAGCTACAATTCTGCATATCCTGGGATTCAGACAACCGGCAATGGTTTTGATTACTCCACCTTTCCCGGCTGCATCGCGGCCTTCAAACACAACAACCACCTTTAATTTATTAGCCTTCACCCATTCCTGAAGTTTTACCAGCTCAATTTCAAGGTCGCGGAGCATCTCCTCGTATTCATCATTGTCAAGCTTTTTCTTCTTTTCCTGTTCAATATCCTGATATAAATCCTTTTTGCTGTTAAATTTCGATTGTTCGGATTTGCTTTCTTTTTTCCCGGCCATGACAATAGAATTTATGATGAGAGTGAAAATTATCAAAAAAAAATGATAATTAAAAATTAAAAGCCACTAAGACACAAAGGCGCAAAGTCTCATCTTAGTTCAACCCCCTAAATCCCCCATTTGGGGGATTTAAAGAACTCAGAATATTGAACATTCGAAATTTCCTGATTTCAAAGCCCCCCATTTGGGGGGTTGGGGGGTTGCTTGTATGAGGGATTGTGTTGTTGCTTGTCTGGGGGTTGGGGGGTTAGTTATTGTATGAATGGAATTACCAGCGGATATCTGAATAGTTCTCCCTTCGGGGCTTTCACGCTTGCAATAATAACACATACCACCTTAAGGGTTCCCAGTAGCACAACTATTGGAATGCCAATAAGGATGAAACAAAGAGGTATTGAGAGAACAATATAAAGCAGCATGGATAACTGGAAGTTAAGAGATGCTTTCCCGTTTATATTTACCCATGACGATTCATCTCTTCGTGTCAGCCAGCAAATAAGAGGGCCGATAACACCCCCAAATGGAAAAAAGAAACCGGCAAAAGCCGAAAGATGACAAAACATTGACCAATTTCTTTCTGTTTCAGATAAAACTGTGTTCTCTTCCATGATATTTAAGTATTTATTAAAAAGACGGCTTCGGATAACAAATGTTGCATATCATTCTTTCTCCAGCCGTTTTAGATCAGCAGTTGTCAAACCATTCGGATTAGCATTGTCAATTAAATGCAGGTTATAATAATAAAGCTCTGAATCATCTGTCCCTATAAGCATTATAAAGCAATAGCCTGAATATCTGTCTCCCATCGGTCCAACCTTATGTAGAACAACTGTCGCAGGTATTTTATTCTGGATTGCCTTAATAACTTCATCATCTGAAACTATTTCAATTCTATTTGAATAATATTTTTTTATCCTATCAATTGTCGATATTTCCGGAGAGAGATCATCCTGCTCGACAAGTATAGTTTTACTCTTAATATCAGGGATATTTTTATTATAATATTTAAGATATTTTCTCAGTGTAAGCGAAGGGTCATTTAAAATCTTGCGGGCATGTTTCTGCATGAAGGACACAATAGCGCCTAATTTATAGCTATAAACAAGGTCGTCAACACCTGAAAAGGAAAGAGGAACGGCACAAATTTCCGGCATCTCAGCAAGCTTATTCACGTTTTTACCCTGAAGAAGATTTATAAAATCATAGAGGCCATGTGCTTTATCCTTATCAAAATTTGTCTGGGTAAGCACCAGGAAAGAGTATACTGGATTCAATCTCCTGACATTAAAGTCACGAANTGTTATGAATTCATAGGGTGTTATAGTCCAGCAGGCAGTTACAGCTTCTTTTACATATATATTATACGACGAAAAAGGGTCGTCTTCAAGTACAACACAGGTTTTCGAGGCTATAAATTGATTTATTTCGTTCTTATCGGGGAAAGGAGCCTGTCCTGTCAGTATCAGAACAGGAAACAGAAAGATGAAGGAAAAGACCAATGTTCTCATGTATAATCTATTTTTCAACAGGTATATACAAGGGATTTTTTTCATTAAATTTCCGGATATATACAAACATAAGTTCCTTTTTCTTCTTCCTGGAAAGCTGAACATACTCCTCATACAATGGATTATCTTTCATGAGAAGAAGCTCAGTATTCTCAACATCAAATTCCAGTACCTTACCGCTTTCAAAATCAATAAGATATTGTTTCAATTCATTGCGGCCCATACCCGATTGCCGGTAAGGAGAATAATATGAACCATAAGGATTGTAATAATTACTGTAACTATAAGGAGAATAATATGGATCATAATATCCATAAGGAGAATTATAATAACGAGAATCATAAGTAGTTATATCTGCTACGAAATGGCAGATACTGCCAACGAATGTTATCCTGTTAAAACCCTCCTGAATCTGAACATATATAACTCCATTGCGGGCATAACCCCAGATATTGCTTTTTTCAACTTCCTGCCGCACACCCATATTATCATAGAAGTAGATTTTTCCACCTTCCAGAATTTTATTAAAAAAATCTCTGTCATTATAGTCGAGTGAGGTGAGCAATTTTGCTTTAGGTATAGGACTATTCATCTTTACCATGTCGAAATTAAGGTAAATACCATCAGTGAATTTGAATTCGGGAGTATATTTGACTGTGCCTTCTTTCTCTTGTCCAAACAATTTGACAAAGGGTAGAAATAGTGAAAATAAGCAAATCAGAAAAAATATTTTTATTATTTTCAACATAGCTTCGAAGTTTCTGCTTTTTAGTTCAAATATCGTACCGGAAGCACAAATTTAATGTTTTCCTGCAAAGGTTGTTAATTTCAGTTAATGTATATTTATTACTTATTTTGTGTAAATTTACATAACCTCAAAAATATGGTTTATGATCAGTGAAACTGAAAGCAGTACCAGGAGCAATACTTCAGGCAGGTCAACTGTGGAAGTCTATGAAAAAAAACGAAAGGTCATTGAAACCTACTCAATAATAACTCTACTGATCCTTATATCTGCAATTCTCCTGATTACTTTTGATCTCAAGCTTTTAGCTGGAATTATGATTATTGCAGGTACCAGCCTTGGCGTAATTATTGTGAGGAAAGCAGCCGAACTAAACAGGAGCTTTAATAAATCTTTAGATGAGTTTTCTTCTTTAAGTGAGAGAAAGGATGACGTAATTATTGATTTCTCACACCGGATCAGAGAACCTCTGAACAACCTGGTTATTATCTCTGATATGCTTATGGAATCGGGGCTTCAGAAGAAACAAAAAGAATTGCTTGAGACATTCATTGCTTCTACGAACAACATGGTTACCACAGTGAATGAATTGACAATGCAGTCGGCCGGGAACCTGAGTTATGAGCACAGAAAAGCTATAAGGTTTAATTTATTTTCCACTATTCAGAATACCATCGAACTTTACAGTCTGAAGGATCAGGCTAAAATTGAATTTATATTAAATAAGAAAGAATTCAGCGATTTTGAATGTTTTGGAGATCCTATTATTCTAAAACAGATTTTTCTTGATCTCTTTAATACCATCGAGATTCAATCTGCTGAAAGGGTTACTAAGGTAAATATTAATCTTAAAAAAACTAAAGAATCGGGAACAGAGAGCACTATTGACCTGCGTATACAAACTGATACTCCTATTGTCCTGATTGATGATATTGGAACTGAAAAAAGCCTGGCAGCCAAGTTCATCACCTCGGGAAGGGGTACTTTTAATCAGGAAATTGGAACAAACTCAACAGTTTTAAATATCTTCCTTCCATATTCAAATCCTGTTGTAGAAATTAAGCCGACAATTGCATCTCAGAAGATTGAGGAGCTGGCACATAAAGAAAAAATTCATAAAGATCTCAAAGATTTGAAGATACTTCTTGTTGAAGATAATCTTATAAACCAGAAGATCACTTTGCTTACTCTCAAACCGCTTGTTCACAGTATAGATACCGCATCAAACGGGAAAGAAGCACTCGACCGGTTTGGGACAACTAATTTTGATCTTATCCTTATGGATATTCAAATGCCCGTTATGAGTGGACTTGTAGCTGCCGAAAAGATTAGGGCACTTGAATCCTCAACTAATTCACACGTCCCAATAATAGCTATAACGGCTAATGCAATGATAGGTGACAAGGAGAAATGTCTGTCGGCAGGTATTGACGATTATATCAGTAAACCTTTTCAACCGGCAGCCCTGATTGATAAAATAAAAAAAATTATTTAGCAAGGGTTTTTAAAGGCCTGAAACCAATCACCATCATATCATCTACCTGTTCATTCGTTCCCATCCATGTCTTAATATTTTCGTCAAGGATAGCTTTCTGATCATTTACCGGAAAATTGTGAATAGTTAATAAAAGGTACCTGAATCGCCTGTACATGAATTTTTTATTCTCTGTACCACCAAACTGATCAACATATCCATCAGAGAAAATATAGAATATATCATTCTCTAAAAGATCTATTTCATGATCAGTATAACGTTTTCCTTCCGGATTCATTCCGATAATAATCTTATCAGCCATAATCTCTACCAGGCTGCCATCGCGAATCAGATAAAGCGGGAAAAAAGCTCCGGCATATTCCACTTTCTTTCTTTCTCGGTCAATTACACATAATCCAATATCCATTCCGTCCCTGATTATTGTACCAATGTTTTTTTCTCTGCTGAATGTCTTTTCCAGTCCCTTATTCATTACTGCCAGAATCTCCGAGGGAATGCTAATATTTTCCTCATTAATTGTTTTCTCTACAATTTCCAACCCTATCATCGACATCAGTGCTCCGGGGACACCATGGCCTGTACAATCCGCTGCCACGATAAATATTTTATCCCCTTTTTCACCAATCCAGTAGAAATCACCACTTACGATATTCTTGGGTTTGAAAAGAATAAACGAATCTTTAAAATGTTTTCTGAAATATTCTTCAGAGGGCAATAGAGCTTCCTGAATTCTCTGAGCGTAGATGAGACTATCGGTGATGTCTTTATCTTTTAATTCCAGCTCCCCTTTCTGCAATTCAATAAGTTTGAGCGCCTGCTCCTTGTCTTTCAACAACTTTCTCGTTCTTATCAGAGTACGAGACTGCATAATAACGAGCAAAAAAATTACACTTATGATCACTATGCTAAATAAAAGGAAATGAAACGGAGAGGCAGAAGAACCAGCAATGCTTCCCGAAAAAATATTATCAACAGCCGGTAAGCGGGTAATAATATGTAAATGAAGATATGTTAAGTACAAGATCATCATCAGGTAATACAAAAATAGGTTAATTAACTTAATATTATCTGCCGGAACTTAAAATAGCTAATATGCTACTCGCTTAGAATTTCATCACTGCCTTTACGACAGAGTCTTTTATATCTCAACGAAGGAGAAACTACAAATTCACCTATCCCTAGTGTATCCCATTTTTTATCTACAACAGATATTGTATCACTATCCGAACCTACAATATTCGGCCATCTTCTGGGGAACCCTCCTTTCCTGCCGGCCTTTATTGTACTGTCTATTATCAGTGATACCGGGAAGATGAATTCATGATCGCGCCGGGGATCGGAATTGGCAAGAATCTGCCACGACACCATAAACAAATCATTTACATCCACAGTATGATCCACAATTAGAATCAGTTTAAATTTATCGGGCGGCCAGTTTGTCCTGATCACATCCTTTACCTTCTCAACAATATCGTTATCCGCTAATCTGTCGACCGATATTATGATTATTGGAATGCCTTCTGCAAAAAGGCTGAGATTATAACTCTTTATCAGATCACTTTCAATGAAATCAGTTTTAATTCCAGAAACATCACCAGGAAATTTCAATTTCTGACCTCTTCCCTTGGTTTCTTCAATGAGTTTTATTGTAGCATCAATTCCCAGCTTTCCACCGAAAGAAAAACTATCTGATGAATGATCAAGCACATCGAGGGGTCCGTGACTGAAGAGTAAGTCGTTACTAAGATCAATATTAGCAAAGATATGAGCTGCCAAAGCCATGTAATTCCTTATATTAATTTCTCCGCTTACAACGATCATATACTTTGTAAACATCATCTGTCCTGCACCCGACAATGAGTTTATCACCTTCATGCCCTGCCCGGGATAACTTTTTTTAATCTTTATGATTGCCATATTATGTGCTATGCCGGCATCAGGCATGTGAAAATCTTCAACTTCAGGTTGAAGAGTCATTTTAACAGGTGAAAGAAATAACCTTTCTGTGGCTTTTGTTATCCAGGCATCTTCCTGAGGAGGTATACCAACAATTGTAGCAGGATAGACAGCATTTTTTGAATGGGTAATACAGGTGACATGAAATTTAGGATACCAGTCTGCAAGCGAATAGAATCCTGTATGATCTCCGAATGGACCTTCCCATACCAGGTCTTCACCTGGATCGACAAATCCTTCAAGTACTATGTCTGCATCTTCAGGCACAAAAAGGTCGTTAGTAATACATTTTACAAGCTTGACTTTTTTCTTTCTCAGGAATCCTGCAAGAATGTATTCATCAATGTTTTCAGGAAGAGGNGCTGTTGAAGCATAGGTATAAACAGGATCACCTCCAAGTGCAACAGAGACTGGCATTTTTCCACCGATTCTCTTCCAGGCTTCAAAGTGATTAGCTCCTGTTTTATGCCTCTGCCAGTGCATACATGTTGTATTTTTATCGAGAATCTGCATCCTGTACATTCCAACATTTGTTTTCCCTGTTATGGGATGCATTGTATGCACCATTGGCAGGGTGATAAAACGACCTCCGTCGTATGGCCAGCATTTCAAAACAGGAAGTATTTCAAGATCAGGATCTTTATGTATCTGTTGCTGACATTTACCTTTTCTTTTCAATCTCGATGGAAGAAGTCCTGCGAGTTTAAAAAGTGCAGGTATTGCAGTGAGTTTGTCGAAAATGGTTGTCTTAGTTTGTGAAATATTATTATAGAGATTCTCTATCTCTGTTCCGGCTTCATCGAGGTTCTTCCTTCCTATGGCCATCGACATTCGCGAATCTGATCCAAAAGCATTTATAAGAATCGGAAAGTCAGTACCAGTATTTTCGAATAATAATGCTTTTCCTCCGGATTTTGTCACTCTGTCGGTTATCTCGGTTATTTCGAGAACAGGATCGATAAACTGTCTGATCCTGAGAAGTTCATTTTTTTTCTCGAGTTCAGTTATAAATTCTTTTAATCCTGAGTAACTCATAAGCTTCTTATTTGATATTCAAAGATATTCAATAAGTAATAATATACTCGCTGAATTCCTATAAACAACCCCCTAAATCACCCAAATGGGGGACTTTTAAGAGAAGAAATTATGAACATTTGAACAGACGAATGATGAATACAGAATTTCGTACTTCGCTATTCGTTTGTTCGTTGTTCTTACTAAGTTATTATATACCCATGAAGGTGATCAGTGAAATATTTTGTCACTATTGGTTCATGGAAGTCTGAAGACTTCGTTGAACCCTGGTCACAATGAACGTAGGGACGTTGCATGCAACTTCCCTACATATGATTTTGGATGTGTATAAAAACAATAATGGGAACTCATCGCTAGGATTAGTTCCCATCCACCGTTCACAACCGAGGTTGTTTACGATGTCAGATTACTGTTATTCTGACCGGTTGTTTCATCAGGTCGAAACCTGTTTCTGCAACCCCTGGCTTTCGGGTTTTGCCTGTTACAGCAGAACCTTCCGGCTGTCCTTTCTCCCGACGAATCGGGATTCCGGGACGAAGTGTCTTTCAGGCGCCGGTACCTATTTCCCNAAGGATATTGTATCAGTTTCAGATAACCCGGGGCCGAAGCCCGTCGTATTCTGTTGCCCTGTGACTCAATCTCTGAAAGAACGTTTCCGTTTTTTCGGTGATTTACTGAACATTCCGGACGCGAGGTCCGTTTTGTTCAGGCTTCGGCTCGCCTGATGCGCAGACCCGAGGGTCTGACCGAAACGGATTGTGCTTCATTTAAGTAACCTTTTCCGTCTCCACATCTTTTGAGCAGTCTTTTATCGCTCACCTGATAGAATCAAATTTACATCAGGAATCCTTAAGAACAATAAAAAAAGAGTCGTTGTTGTAAACCTGATTTTAACATTATTAACATAAAACTGTTAATAACGTCGGGAAATGGCAGAGGATGTAGGGAATGGTCGCAACCATTCACTTTTTTCGCCNCCCTTCCCCCCTAAAGGGGGGTAAGTTCTCAGACATGAAAATATTTTCAGATAAATCACGGACTAGCCCCCCTTTAGGGGTCCCGATAGCTATCGGGAGGGGGGCAAATGAGGAAAGGGATGGATATGGGATAATAGAAAAGGCCACCCCTTCAGGCAGCCTTTTTATTTCCGTTTATTTCTATTTATTTCAACTTCTTAGCTTGGCGAAGTCTCCTGACTTCGCCCTGGAATTGGCATTTTAAAAGCGAAGTTCGGAAACTTCGCTCAGCATAGATTCAGTTCATTTTTTAATGCCGTATACAGCCAGGTTACCAAGAGTCTCTTCAATTCTGAGTAACTGATTGTACTTCGCGATCCTGTCTGTCCTGCTGGCTGATCCTGTTTTGATCTGGCCCGAATTAGTGGCAACAGCGATATCGGCTATAGTGGTATCTTCTGTTTCTCCTGAACGGTGCGATGTAACAGTTGTATATCCTGCCCTGTGAGCCATCTCAATACAATTCAATGTCTCTGTAAGAGAACCGATCTGGTTAACTTTAATGAGTATTGAGTTTGCACAACCCATTTCTATACCTTTTTTCAGATAGTCAACATTTGTAACAAATACATCATCTCCTACAATCTGGACTTTTTTACCTATCCTGTCAGTTAACAGTTTCCAACCGTCCCAATCGCCTTCAGCCATTCCATCTTCAACAGAATCTATTGGATATTTTTCAGTGAGTTGTTCAATAAAATCAACCTGCTCTTTTGAAGTCCTCCTGGCGCCTTTCGGCCCTTCGAATTTAGAATAATTATACATCCCCTCTGTATAGAATTCTGAAGCTGCACAATCGAGAGCAATTGTTATATCTGATCCTGCTTTATATCCAGCAGCTGCAATAGCTTTCAGAATCGTTTCAAGAGCATCTTCCGTTCCTTCGAATTTGGGGGCAAAGCCACCTTCATCACCAACTGCAGTGCTTAGTCCACGCTCTTTAAGAACTTTTTTCAGCGCATGGAACACTTCNGCACCCATACGTAAACCTTCACTGAAAGATGGTGCGCCAATTGGTCTTATCATGAATTCCTGGAAAGCTATGGGAGCATCCGAATGTGATCCGCCATTAACAATATTCATCATTGGAATCGGCAAAGTAACTGCATTGGTTCCTCCAATATACCGGAACAGTGGCAGTCCGTGATATGAAGCTGCTGCCTTGGCAACTGCCAGTGAAACACCAAGGATTGCATTTGCGCCAAGGTTACTTTTTGTTTTTGTACCATCGAGGTCGATCATCTTCTTATCGATACCTGCCTGGTCTGTAACATCCATTCCGATTACCTCTTCAGCAATTACATTATTTACATTATGAACTGCTTTCAGAACACCTTTTCCAAGATAACGACTCTTATCGCCATCTCTGAGTTCAAGAGCTTCATTTTCTCCGGTTGAGGCACCTGATGGTACTGCTGCTCTACCAAAATAACCACTTTGTGTCATAACATCAACTTCAATTGTTGGATTGCCGCGGGAGTCTAGAATCTCACGAGCATGAACACTAACTATCTGACCCATAGATTTTTATTTAATTATTAAACAATAATGCAATATATAAAAAAAAGGGATAGAGTCATTCTTGACTTATCCCTTTTCGATTTATTAATTTTTAATCATTTTATTCTGTTTCTGGAAGTGATTCTCCTGCAGCTTGTTCAGCTTTTTCAACCGGTTTTTCACTTTTTTCTGCTTTTGGCTTTGCAGTTTTTGTAGTTTTGGTTTCTGCAACAACTTCTTCTTTTTTCTTCGAAGTTCTCCTTCTCCTGGTCGTTTTTGTTTTTGCAGCTTCACCACCAAGCATAGCCTCATTGTAATCAACAAGCTCAAGAATACACATGTCGGCATTATCTCCAATCCTGTTTCCGGTTTTCAATATACGTGTATAGCCTCCCGGACGATCAGCGATTTTAGGTGATACATCTCTGAATAATTCAGCAACAGCTTCTTTATCCTTCAGATAGCTGAATACCACTCTCCTCGAGTGTGTTGAATCTTCTTTTGATTTAGTTATGAGAGGTTCAACAAACGTACGAAGCGCTTTAGCTTTGGCTGTTGTTGTAGTAATCCTTTTATGAAGGATAAGTGATGTTGCCATATTAGAAAGCATCGCCTTTCTGTGTGAACTTGTTCTTCCTAAATGGTTAATAACTCTTGAATGTCGCATTTCTATATTTCCTTAACCAGTTTATATTAATCTTTTTCTAACTTATATTTGCTTACATCCATTCCAAATGACAGGCTCATGGATTCCAGCAATTCATCAAGCTCGGTAAGTGACTTCTTTCCGAAGTTTCTGAACTTAAGAAGGTCGTTCTTGTTAAACTTCACTAAATCTCCAAGCGTCTCAACTTCAGCAGCTTTCAGGCAATTAAGCGCTCTGACTGAGAGATCGAGATCGACCAGCTTAGTCTTGAGCAATTGTCTCATATGCAGAACTTCCTCATCAAACTCTTCGTTTGCCATCTTATCGTCCGAATCGAGAGTGATTTTCTCATCGGAAAAGAGCATGAAGTGATAAATAAGAATTTTTGCAGCTTCTTTCAGAGCATCTTTCGGATGAATAGATCCATCTGTTTCGATCTCAAAGAGAAGTTTTTCATAGTCTGTCTTCTGTTCAACACGGTAGTTTTCAATTGAATATTTTACATTCCGTGTAGGAGTAAAAATAGCATCAATTGCAATTAAACCGAATTCACTGTCAACGGGTTCGTTTTCTTCAGCAGGCACATATCCTCTCCCCTTATTGATTGTAAGCTCGATCTGTATCTTGACATCTGGTTCCATTCTAAAGATTACCAGCTCGGGGTTTAGCACCTCGAATCCGGTCAGAGCACTGTCAATGTTACCGGCTTTAAATACATCCTGACCACTTACTTTGATCGTAACTTTTTCATGATCAACATCTTCAACTATCCTTTTAAACCGAACCTGTTTAAGGTTAAGTATTATCTCAGTGACGTCCTCCATCACACCGGTTATTGTTGAGAACTCATGATCAATGCCCTCGATCTTAACAGTTGTAATGGCAAAACCCTCAAGAGAAGAGAGAAGAATTCTTCTTAGTGCATTGCCGACAGTAATACCATAGCCAGGTTCAAGCGGACGGAATTCAAATTTTCCGTGTTTGTCGTCCGCTTCCAGCATTATTACTTTATCAG
>JGI20214J51088_10000509_pt1 | contig 27128 bp, 25 predicted proteins | sample WetSurMetagenome_FD_51088 | JGI IMG/M metagenome (IMG submission 51088) | reverse complement strand
ATATCAGGTAACGACTGGAAGTTGTTATACGATTCTAGTACAACGTATTAGATCGGTTGTCTAACAAAGTGAACTCTGACCCCGGCTCATAGGGGGTAGGGGGCGGGGCGGCGGTCGCGGATGTAGAAGGCTTCGGTGAAACCCTGGGAGCGCAGCATGGATGCGCCGGCCTCCAGGCCGAAGAACACCCAGGGCTCCGAGTGCGTGTCCGAGCCGAGCGTGACGAGCGAACCGCCCAGCGCGCGATAGAGCCCTGCCACCTTCGCAGTGGGATAGGTGACTCTCTCCGGTCGCCTCAGGCCCGACGTGTTCACCTCCAGTGCGATCCCTCTCGAGATCATCGTAGACAGAAGCCTCTCGAGGAGACCGGGCCACAGACTCGTCTCGTCGAAAGTGGTGTCCAGCCCGGCACGCGCCATCCCGCGCCTGAAGATGCCCATGTGCGCGATCACATCCACATCCGCGGAGGAAGCCATCTCCAGGAGCTCGGAGTAGTAGCCCTCGACGAGGGCAAGCGGCTCCTCCTGCTCGAAGGGCTCGGGATCGAGCACCTGCAGGTCGCCTACCCAGTGGAGGCCCGCCGTGACGAAGTCGTAGCCTCGACCGGAAAGGGCCCTGCCTATCCTGTCGGCGAACCTGTGGGGCTCACCCACCTCCACTCCCTTCAGGATCGCAGGAGGGCCGGGACAGGCGGAAACCGCGAGCGCGACCGAGTCGTCGTAGGCTCCGGGATCGAAGGCGCCGACGCAGTAGTCGAGCGGATGGAAATCGACATGGGCGACGAAGCCGATGCCCGAGAGGCGCGCCAGCTTTGCCCGGTCCGCGAGGTCGGATTCCCCGAGCGTGGCGTCCGGGGAGTTGCGCGTATGCACATGCATGTCGTAGAGCATCGGCAGGACGGAGCCTCTATGCCTTCAGCCTGGCGATCAGCCCTTCGGCCCACTCTTCGACCTGTGGCGGATAGGGTCCTGCCTGGGCGGCCTCCGAGAGGGCCGAGATCAGCCTCGGCAGCGCGAGCCCCGATCCGTTGAGCGTGTGGACCAGCCTGAGCCTGCCGCCTCCGGACGGCCTGAAGCGGATGTGTCCCCGGCGCGCCTGGAAATCGCGGAAGTTGGAGACCGACGAGACCTCCAGCCACTTCTCCTGCCCGGCCGACCAGATCTCCAGGTCGTAGCACATCGCGGCGGAGAAGCTGAGATCGCCCGTGGAGAGCTTTACGACGCGGTACGCGAGGCCCAGCTCCTGGAGGAGTGCCTCCGCCGAGCGGACCATCTCCTCGAGGGCGGCCTCCGAGCGGTCGGGGTGCTCGAGGCGGACCATCTCGACCTTCTCGAACTGGTGAACCCTGTTGAGCCCCCTCGTATCCTTGCCGTAGCTGCCCGCCTCGCGTCTGAAGCACGGCGTGTATCCGCAGAGGCGGATCGGGAGTCTCTCCTCGTCGATCACAGCTTCGCGGTAGAGATTGGTTATCGGCACCTCTCCCGTGGGGANCAGGTACATGTCGTCGTGCTCGAGCTTGTACATCTCGGCGCCCAGCTTCGGAAGCTGCCCGGTCGCAGTCATGCTCTCGGAGCGCGCCACGAAGGGCGCCCAGATCTCCTCCATGCCGGACGCGAAATGCCTCTCCAGCATCCAGGAGATGAGGTGGCGCTGGAGCCTGGCCAGCGGACCGCGGAACAGGATGAAGTTCGATCCGGCGATGCGCCCCGAGGCGTCAGGATCAAGAAAACCCTTGAGCAGCTCCCAGTGTGGGAGCGGATGCTCGTGACGAACCGGGACGCCGACCTCCCTGACTATCACGTTGGACGTCGCGTCCCTCCCGCGCGGGACGCCGGGGTCGGGGATGTTGGGGAAGCCGAGCTCGATGGCCTCCATCTCGGCCTCCAGGGCGGAGACGCGCCTCTCGAGAGCCGGGATGTGCTCGCCCACCTGCCGGGATTCCTCCATTGCGGCGGAGGCGTCCCCGCCCTGCTTCCTGATCGTCGAGACAGTCTGGGAGAGCTCGTTGCGCCGCTTGCGGAGATCCTCCATCTCCACGAGGAGGGATCTGCGCTCGGCATCGGCACCCAGCCATTCGTCGATGAGGCAGGGCTCGTTCTTCAGTTCCGCAGCTTCACGGACGCGCTCGGACTCGTTCCTCAGCAGCTCACGATCAAGCATTGGAAACTCCCGGCATTTGGTTATCGATCTGTCCGTCGAGAATTATAGCGAAAGAGGTGCGCGAAGGGGCTCGGATCAGCTCCCGGGGAGCAGGCGCGGAAGGAAGATGATCAGTCCCACCGCGAGTGCGGCGACCGCCGAAAGAAGCACGGCGGCGGCGCAGATGTCCTTGATGCGGCCTATCCGCGGGTCCCTGAGGGGTGAGGCGAAGTCACACAGCTGCTCGAGAGCCGTGTTGAAGCCCTCGGCTGTCCAGACCATGCCTGTCGCGAGAGCTGCGGCGAGCCACTCGCCCGGCGATATGCGCAGGAAAAGGCCCAGGGCCGTGACAACAAGGGTGGCGGCCAGGTGTATGCGGGCGTTCGGCTGAGTGCGGACCAGCGCCGCGATACCCTTGAAGGCATAGCCGAAGCTCCGCAGACGGCTCATCATCTCAGGATCACCCCGATGCCCTCCCCGTCGAAGCCGAGTCCCATGCGGACGCCCCTGCCAGGTCCGTCGCAGGCCTCGTCGCATTCCTCGACGATCGCCATGCCGCAGGCCGCGCCTATCGCCAGCCCGGCCAGCACATCCGAGGGATAATGCCTTCCGGTATGGACCCTCGACAATGCCACGAATGCCGCCAGGGCGGCTGCGGGCGCCCCGGCCGCTGCTCCGTGCCTCTCCCAGAGGACCGCGGCCACGCAGGCGGCGGCCGCAGAGTGGGCCGAGGGGAAGCTCATCGAGTCGGAACCGTCGGGCCTCTCGCGCTCGACACCCAGCTTGAACGCGCCCACGATCCCGTAGGTGAGTATCAGGCCCTCCGTCAGGTCCCTGCCGGTGTCCTCCAGACCTTCGAGTCCCGTCATGCCACCCAGCGCCCATGCCGCAGGGCATCCCGCCATGACCCCGATGCCGAATGCAGGCCCGGCGATATCCGCCGCGCCGTCAGCGGCGCCGTCGCCCAGGAATCCCGGGCACCCCGCATCCGGCTCGATGAAGAGCGCCAGGGCAGACAGGGCGGCGCCGCCGATCAGGACTCCCGACTGAGGGGTCTCGTCGAGATCGGCGCCCGCCTGATACAAGCGATCGGCCGTATCCTCGAGCCCGGCCAGGCAGCCCGCCAGGACGATCGCCAGGAAAGCCGTCAGATCATCTCCTCAGCACTGGTGACGGGCGGTGTAGAACCCCTTCACCGAATCGACCACTTCGCGCAGCTCGCCTTCGGTGAGCTCCCCGAAGACGGGCAGGGACAGGACTTCCGCGGAAGCCTGCTCCGAGGCCGGGAAATCGCCCCTGCCGCAGCCGAGGCCTGCGAAGCACTCCTGGAGATGCAGAGGCAGCGGGTAGTAGACGGCGCATCCGATTCCGGCCGCCCGGAGGTGAGCGAGCAGCCCGTCGCGGTCCTTCGCCCGGATGGTGTACTGATTGTAGATGGAGCCCGCCCGGGAATCGATGACGGGGGTGACTACCTCGGGCATGCCTGCGAAGGCGGTGTCATAGAAGGCTGCATTGCGCCTGCGCCCGGCGTGCCATTCCTCGAGGCGCGCAAGCTTCACGGAGAGGAAGCCGGCCTGCAGGGCGTCCATGCGGCTGTTCGTCCCCACCTCGCTGTGGTAGTACCCCTGCCCCCCGTGCTCGCGCAGCCTGACCAGCCTGTCCGCGAGCGCCTGATCGTCCGTGGTCAGCGCCCCGGCNTCGCCGAGGGCTCCCAGGTTCTTGGAGGGGAAGAAGCTGAAGCATCCGACCCGGCCGAACGCACCGGCCTTCCGGCCGCACCATGTGGCGCCCACGGACTGGCAGGCATCCTCCACCAGCGCCAGTCCCCAGTCCCTCGCCAGGGCTTCGAGGGCGTCCATGTCGGCTATCTGCCCGAAGAGGTCGACAGGGATGACGGCGGACACGCGCGCGCCGCTCCGCCTGTCCACGGTTCCCCCGTCCGTCCTCTCGCAGTTGGCCGCGAGCCAGGCTGCCAGAGCCGCGGGGCTCATGTCGAAGGTGTCCGGCAGTATGTCCACGAACACCGGGACCGCTCCGCATCTGACGATGCTGCCGGCCGTCGCGAAGAAAGTGAACGGGATCGTCACGACCTCGTCTCCCGGGACGACTCCGCAGGCCTGCAGCGCGAGGATCAGGGCATCCGTGCCGGAGGCGCAACCGACGGCCCTGGATGTGCCGCAGTAGGATGTGAAGGCGGATTCGAACGAATCCAGCGCGGGCCCCTTGATGAATCGGGAGGTCGAGAGGGCCTCGTCGAGAACCCTCCTGAGGTCCGCGAGCATCGGAGCGTGCTGCCTGTTGATGTCGAGAAGCGGTACTGGCATTTCCCGGCGTCCTCCGTCGGTCAGTGTGCACCCCGCCCCGTCAGGACAACTACGATGGTCCTGGCGAGGATCTCGAGGTCGAGGAAGATGGACATGTTCTCCATGTAGTAGAAATCGAGCTTCAGCTTTTCGGCGACATCCTCGAGCGAGGTGTCGTACTCGAGCTTCACCTGGGCCCAGCCGGTGATCCCCGGCTTCACGGTGAGGCGCTTGTCGTAGAACGGGTAGATCCTGCGCAGCTCCTCAACGAAGCTGGGGCGCTCCGGCCTGGGGCCCACGATGGACATCTCGCCGAGCAGCACGTTGATGATCTGAGGGATCTCGTCCAGGCGGGTGCGCCTCAGGAATCCCCCGATCCTCGTCACCCTGGGGTCATCCCGCTCCGCCCAGACGGGTCCGGTGGTCCTCTCCGCGTCCCGGACCATGCTCCTGAACTTGAAGATCCTGAAGGTCCTGCCCCCGCGCCCCACCCTCTCCTGGCGGTAGAACACCGGCCCCCTGCTGTCGATCACTATCGCGAGCGACACCGCGAGCCAGACGGGAAGGCCGCAGACCATCACCAGGAGGCTCACGCTCTTGTCCATGGAGTGCTTGGCCAGCTTCTGGAGGAAGCTCATCCTGTCCGGGACCAGCTCCATGAGCTGCTCGCCGAGGATCTGCGTGTTGTGGACATGGCCGGCGATGACGTCGAACAGGTCGGGGACGACCTTTACGCTTACGCCCGCAGAAGCCGCCGGCAGAAGCAGCGAAAGGATGTCCTGATGGAAATTCGAGGCCTCCGAGACGAGCAGCTCGTCGAGACGCCCCCCTTCGATCAGCAGTCTCAGCTCGGCCGCCCCGCCCAGGACCCTCTCCGGAGGGACCGCCTCCACATGATCGCCGCCCGTCCTGACGAAGCCGGCGATCCTGTATCCGAGGGCCGAGCTTCCCGCGAGGTCCGTGGCGAGCTTGAGCGCGGGCGCTCCGGTCCCGACCACCGCGGCCGTCCTCCAGAGGAGGCCCCGTCTGGTCATGCGCCTCTCGACCAGTCTCGAGGTTCCCCGTGATGCGAAGAGCAGGAGCAGGATCAGCAGGAAGTAGATGGCGATCGCCCACCTGCCCGGCGAGATGCCGGGACTGGCCGCGAACGAGAGCGCGACGACGATCAGCATCCCGGTCGTGACAGGCTTGAACACCATCCGCAGCTCGTCGGTCCAGCTCCTGTCCCAGTGCAGCGTGTAGCCGCCCGATACGGCGAAGAGGCCGATCCAATAGATGACCGAGACCGCGCAGCCCGGCAGGATCACGTTCCATCCTGGTCCGGCGGATTCGGGGAAGAGGCCCGAGTCGAACTTGAGCCACGTGGCCAGGAGGAGGGCGAGGATCACCGCCGCCGCATCGAGCAGGATCCCGGCGAGTACGGCAGTCCTCCTCACGCCTTCATCTCCTCGGAGCGCTCCCATGTCCTGGATGGCCTTCCGGCGATCGCCCTGATGACCCCCCATGCGGTGGAGAGGCTCATCAGCCAGAAATAAAAGGGAAACAACAGCTTGCCCGGAAGAACATCACGGAGGGCCAGCCCCGCCGCTGCGAGGACGTGGAATGCCGTCAGCAGGAGGAAGATGATCCTGTAGAAGGGTATGGCCCAGAGGACGCCTGCCGATATCGTGAGCAGGACCAGGAGGATGGCGGTGACCCAGCGGATGAACTTGTGGACGAAGAGTTGCAGGGCCAAGCCGATGCGGCCCCTTCCGAGGGCCATGAAAAACATGATGACACCGCTGCTGCACATCCAGCTGATGATCCTCGCCATCCTCTGGAACTGCCTGTAGTCGTCGGGGGCGGGCTCGACCGCCACGGCGCCGGGATTGAAGACGGCCCGCCAGCCCGTCATCCTCACCATGACCCCCAGCTCGAAGTCGTCCGACCTCTGGATTCCGAGGGGATGGAAGGACGACCTGCGAAGGGCGTACACCGCACCTGTGGCGCCCAGCACCGTCCCCAGCCGGCTGAGCTGTGCCCGTATCCATTTTTCGTATTTCCAGTAGACGCTCTCGCAGGTCTCGTCTTCGAGGCTGTTGCGGCGGTTGCCGTCCACCATGCCCACCGCGGGGTCCGTGAAGGGGCGTACGAGCTCGGTCAGCGTGTCGGGTCTGAAGATGGTGTCGCCGTCCGTGAAGACGAATATCTCACCGGAGGCCCTCTCCGCGAGGAGCTGCAGCATGTGCGACTTGCCCACGCGGCCTTCGCTGCGGAACAGCATGACCCTGTTGTCGGCGGAGAACCCACTGACGATGGAGTCCGTCGCGTCCTCCGAGACGTCCGAGCCGACGAGTATCTCCAGAGGGCCCGCGTAGTCAGATTCTAGGAGGTTCGAGAGCCGCGCGGCGATGAATGCCTCCTCGTTCCTCGCGGAGATGAGGACGCTGACCGGAGGCCAGGTCTCCGGATCCCGGAAGACGGGTTGCCTTACGAAGCGCGACATCAAATACAGGGCGAGGGGATAGATCGCCCAGTTGAGCAGCAGAAGCATGGCGCAGACCCAGAACAGGGCGACCACAGAGGCCCCTATCTCCGGAAGAGGTACTTCCTGAAGGTGCGGAACGCCCTCAGGGTCCTGCGGCCTTCCGTCGTCGGGTGCCTGAGGGTCTGCAGGCCCTTCGCCACCAGATAGGACGGTCTCAGGTAGAAGCGCCTCCTGGCCGAGTTGCACCACTCGACAAGGTCCTCGGCGTCGAGCCCGGGAAGGTCGACCACGCTGTTGTGCAGGCCTTCCGGCGTCACCCATTGCGAGTAGTCCTCGGTGCGCAGCCTGCCGTCCCGCTTGAACTCGTCATAGAGCCTGGTGCCGGGGTAGGCCATGATGGGGAAGAACTGGGCGGTGTCCGGATCGAGCCGGATGGCCATGCGCAGGGTCATCTCGAGGGTCTCCCGGGTCTCTCCCGGGTTGCCGGCCATGAAGCAGCCGTGGACCATCACCCCCGCCTTGCGGGCCCTCTTCGCGAAGTCCAGGTTCTGCTCAACCGTCGTCCCCTTGGTGACGCGGTTCAGGATCTCCTGGCTGCCGGACTCGTATCCCACGATGACCAGCCGGCATCCCGCAGCCTTCATCTTGGAGAGTGCCTCGGACGATACGGTGGCCCTGACGTTTGCCGTCCAGGGCAGCCTGTTGCCCGTCCTGATCAGGGCGTCCGAGACATCCTCGACCCTCCTGCTGTCCGCGGAGAATGTATCGTCCTCGATGACGACCTCCTGGACCTGCGGGAAATACTCCCTGAAGAGCTGGAATTCCCGGGCCACGTTCTCAGGGGACCGGGTGCGGTACCGACCCTTGTGAAGGACCTGCGGCCAGAGGCAGTAGGAGCATCTGTACGGGCAGCCGCGGCTGGTGATCATCTGGATGCACGGATACCGGGAAGCTGCGTAGAAGTAGTTCTCGGGCCGGAGGTGCTTCCTGTAGACATCCGCGAGGAAGGGGAGGGAGTCGAGATCCTGGATGGGCTCGCGGACCGGAGTGGTCACGAGCTCCCCTTCCCGGTTCACGACCATGCCGGCCACCTTCGTCAGATCGTCGACCGAGGCGGCCGCGTCGACCAGGGTGGCGTCGTACTCGCTGACCGCCACGGCGTCGACCCTCGGGGCGAGCCTGATGCACAGCTCGGGCAGCGCGCTCGCGAAAGTGCCCACCATGACGACCTTCGCCCGTGGGCACTCGAGGCCGAGTGCGCTGGCGATGGCGAGGTCGTTGTAGGCGGAGGGCGTCGAGGTGTCGAGCACGATCATGCCGGGATCGAAGTCCCGGACCCGCGCCGCCAGGGTCTTCTCGTCGATGCTGTCGGCCGGGCAGTCGAGGAACAGGACCTCGTGGCCTGCGGCCTCCAGGGATCCGACGCCGAAGGAGAGCCAGAACGGCCAGTACAGCGTGCCGCTCTTGTTGATCGCGGGTGAGCGCGAAGGCCTCGAGAACCTGCCGTTCATGAAGGGTGCGTTGATGACGGCTACTTTCATCTCGTGAGGACTCCTTCCAGCATGTCTGCTATTTGCGCCGAGGCGGCTTCCCAGCTGAAGAGTATCGACCTTGCCGAAGCCTTTGCCGAGAGCTCGGAGCGCATCTCCGCGCTTCCGCAGAGCTCCGCCACCCCTGCGGCGATCGCCTCCGGGTCACGGGGATCCACCAGCAGGGCTCCGTCGCCGGCCACTTCCTCCAGCGCCGTGCCCCTGCTGGCCAGAACGGGGGCACCCGCGGCCATGGCCTCCAGAACCGGTAGGCCGAAGCCCTCGCTGAGCGAAGGCGAGACGAACGCGAGGCAGGTCGAGTAGAGCTCGCGCAGCTTTTCCTCCGGGACCGCGGAGAGGACTTCGATCCTTCCCGAAAGCCCCGCGGCCGAGATGGCTTTCGAGAGGTCTCCGAAGGCCCTGTCCCTCCTCACGACCATCACGACCGGCGGCAGGAGGCCCCTGCCCGCGACGACCGACAGCGCCCGGAGGAGATTCGGGATATTCTTGTATGCCCGTGCGTTGCCGACATACAGCAGGAAGTCCCCCCGCTGCGGTCCTCCGCCGGACCTCATGGGATCGAAGAGGTCCTGACCTTCGTAGATGACCGCGATCCTGCCCGCGGTTCCCGGAAACATCGCGACGAGCCTGTCGGCAACCCACTCGGTGGGAACCACCAGGGCTGACGCAGCCGCCGTGGAACGCTCGATCAGCTTTCGGAAAACTTTTCTGAACAACGCATTGCGGACTCGCGACGGGCCGAAGTAACCCTCCAGCTCGAGCACCATGAGATCGTGAATCGTGAACGTGGCAGGGATGCCGTCGTACACGGGGCCGGCCATGGAGAATCCGTGGACGAGATCGGGTTTCGAGGTCGCGACGATCCCGGCGAGGCCCCTCTTCTCCCCGGGCCTGAAGCGCGGCACCGGGGACTCGATCACGGAGAGGTTGGGGGCCGAGGGAATGTGGTGGGCAGCCCCCCTGGACACCACCAGCGTGAACTGCCACGAGGGCCTCAGGGCCGGAAGCCGGCTCGAGATCGCGGATGTGTAGCGGCCGATGCCGTCCATCTCGGGCTGCAGCGCCCTGCCGTCGAGGAGGACTCTCACTAGCGGGCCAGCCCCCGCTGCTGCAGCTCCTCCGTCGCCTTTTCCACGAGATCGGCCGCGGTGCAGGTCTTCACCCAGCCGACGAGCTCGTCCACTCCATCGCTGAAATCCCGCGAGGCCTCGAACCCGAGAATGCCGGCGGCCTTGGCCGTGTCCGCGTAGCAGTGGCGGATGTCACCGGCGCGGAACTGGTTCCGTATCTCGACCTCGGGGGGTCTGCCCAGCCGTCCCGCCAGGGCCCGCGCCATCTCGAGCACCGTGGTGGGCTTTCCCGTACCCACGTTGAAGACCTCGCCGGTGGCTTCTGATTCGAGCGCGAGAAGGCATGCCCGGGCGATGTCGCCGACATGGACGAAATCGCGACTCTGCCCGCCGTCCTCGAAGATCACCGGAGGCCTGTCGTTGAGCAGCCGCTGCGCGAAGATGGCGCCCACTCCCGTATAGGGGTTGGAGAGCGCCTGCCGGGTCCCGTAGACATTGAAGAACCTCATCGCCACGACCGGTATCGAGTAGGCGTCGCCCACGGCGAGGAACATCTCCTCGTGGTCGCGCTTCGTGACCGCGTAGATCGATGTCGGATAGAGGGGCTTGGTCTCGGGTGTGGGGACCGGCGTGCAGATGCCTCCGCAGACGGGGCACCTGATCTCCCACTCCCTCGCCGAGAGCTGCCGCGGAGTGCGCAGACGCGGGGCCACGAGGCCGCACGAGGGGCAGGAATACTGGCCTTCCCCGTATATGGACATGGAGCTCGCGACGAGCATCTTCGCGAGCGAACCCGCGCGCCTGGCAGCCTGCTCGAGCACCACGGCGGCACCGAGCGAGTTGATGGACGTGTATCGCTCGATCTGGTACATCGACTGCCCGACGCCCACGGCGGCCGCGAAATGGACGAGGATGTCGCAGCCTTCCAGGGCGGATGAGACGGCCGAGCCGTCCCGGACATCCCCGACCACCAGCTCCACCTCGGGATCGAGATAGGCGGGGCGCGTCTTCCCCGGCCCGTGGACCTGCTCGTCGAGGACGTCCAGCGCCCTGACCGAATAGCCTCTGGAAAGCAGGAGATCCGCAAGGTGGGAACCGATGAAGCCGGCTCCTCCGGTTATCAGGGCTTTCATCAGACTAGGATCACCTCTTGGTTTTGAGCGCACCGATTCCCGGGACAACAGGATCGAACAATACACCCGGGGGCGGCGAAGGGGCAAAGCCGGTCGGAGCCCGGCCTGTACGCGGCCATGTCCCGGGTTATCTTCCGGGCTTGAGGAGGGGAGAAGATGAAGGTTGCCGTTCTCCTGATCAACCGCGACCAGTGGGATCACACGCGCAATTGCCTCGACTCGATCGAGAAGTCGGAGGGTGTCGAGGTGCTGCCCCTCCTGGTGGACAACGACAGCCGCACTCCCCCGCCCCCCTGGCTCTCCGACCACCCCGGGCTGAGGTTCAAGGCCCTGCGCGAGAACACCGGGTTCGCCGGCGGCAACAACCGCGCGTTCGACCTCATGGAGCCCGGCGAGGCCCCGTACACGTTCATCCTGAACAACGACGCCACGGTCAGGCCGGACACCATCTCGAAGCTGTTGTCCTTCATGGAGGAGCACCCAGCCTGCGCCATCGCGACCCCCGCCGTCTACTTCGCGTCCCAGCCCGATTCGGTCTGGAGCGCCGGCGGAGCGTTCGTGCCCCGCAGGATGATCTTCGACCAGAGACGCTGGCCCCTCAGGTCCAGCCTCCCCGCGTCTCCGGAGCCGACGGTCTTCTCCACGGGCTGCGCCACGATGACGAGGACCGCGCTCTACCGCTCGCTCGGAGGCTATCGCGAAGAGTTCTTCATGTACTACGAGGACGCCGATCTCTCNATCCGGGCGATNGAGGCCGGAGGCGAGATATGGCTGATCCCGGGCGCCGAGGTCTTCCACCACGTCTCGGTCAGCGCGGGAGGGGTGCTCTCGCCCTTCGCCGTCTACTACACCCTGCGCAACAGGATCGCGCTCGCGAAGTCCCTTCTCGGGCGCAGGGACTTCACGGTCTTCTGCGCATACATCCTGAGCGCGGCGGGTGCCAAGACGCTCATCTATCCGCTGCGCCGCAAGGGCGGACTGGTCTACTGGATGTGGAAGGCCGTCTTCGACGGGTTCTCAGGCAGGATGGGGGCGACCTTCAGGAGACGGTGATCCCGGCCAGCGCAGCCGCCAGGGCTGCGGCCCCCGCCTCCTGCGAGCGCTCGGAGATCACCCATTCGCGGGCCTTCACGCCCATCGACCGTGCGGCCCCCCTGTCCGCCAGGAGCCTGGAGACAGCAGCCGAGGCGGCGCCTTCGTCCCTCGGGACGAGTATCCCGGTCACCCCGTCCTCGATGTTCTCGGGGAAGCCGCCCTCCGCCACCGCCACGACAGGGGCGCCGCAGGCCATGGCTTCGAGCGGGACAAGGCCGTAGGGCTCGTCCTTCTGGCAGCACAGGACAACCGCGGCATCGCGGTAGAGCTGCCGCAGCTCGGGGTCGGAGAGCCTCTGGAGCACGAGCAGCCTGACTCCCAGCCTGCGGGCGAGGTCCTGCAGCCGCCTCCTGTACCCGGGAAACTCCCTGTCGGCCACCACCACGAAATGGTGGAGCCCCGCCGCGGCCGCCGCCCGGAGCGAGAGCTCGTGTCCCTTGTACGGCCATAACGCCCCCACGGACAGACCGAAGCCTCCCCCCCCGCCGGCAGACGCAGGGCGGAAGAAGCCGCCATCCACCCCCGGCCTGACGACGGACGCCTCCCTGCCGTAGATCTCCTTCAGCCTTGCCTGCATGTAGGAGGACAGGCAGAGGATGCTGCCGGCCGAGAGGGTCGAGGCCCGGTCCATGACCTTCTCCCTGCGGGAGAGGGGTGTGAGCATGAGCTCCAGCAGGGGATGGCCCGTGCGCCTGATGGTGTGGGGCTCGTAGATGTGCCTCGGGTACTCGTAGCAGAAATAGGAGCCGGGAGCCGCGAGGTGCCTCAGGACTGGAGGCGCGGCGAGGTACATCGAGTTGAAGGCGATGACGGTATCGGGCTGCCCGGACTCCATCGCCTCCGCCACCCTCCTGCATGCGCAGTCGAGCAGGTCGAGGCGCGACGAGGCCGTGAGCGGTAGCAGGAGCCTCCTGAAGCCCCCGGGGCGCGCGCTGCCTCCGAACGGGTGCATCTCGACCGGGATCCCCGGCGCGCCTTCGAGGGGGGCCGAGCCCTCGAGGCAGTGCACCTCGACCTCGTGACCTGCAGGGAGGTGGGCCAGCATCCCGGAGAGGGCCCGTATCCCGCCTCCAGATGGCAGGTTGTGGAATACGCAGATCTTCAGGCGAAGTGCCGTTTCACAGGGACGCCGCCTTCTCTATCAGCCCGGCGATNGCTTCCGTGTGCGCTGTGATCGTCCTCTCCCCGGACACGAACTCCCTGCCGCGNGAGCCGAGGGACTCCGCCAGGAGCCTGTCGGACAGCACTCTCGCGACTGCCGCGGCCATCCCGGGGGGATCGCGCCTGACCAGCAGGCCGGTGATCCCGTCCTCCACATTCTCGGGGAATCCGCCCTCGTTCACCGCTATCACGGGCTTGCCGCACGCCATCGCCTCGAGCGGGACGAGGCCGTACGGCTCGGCCTGCTGCGCGCAGATAACGAGGGAGGCCTGCCTGTACGTTTCGACTATGGACTCGAGCGAGCTGGAATGGCGGAACTCGATCGAGACGCCCAGGGCCGCGGCGAGGACTTCGAGCCTCTTCGCGACGGCCCCGTGCCCCCTGTCCGCCTGGATGACCAGCCTCGGCCGCAGCGACGGGGAGACCAGGGCCAGCGCCCGGATCGCCATGTCGTGTCCCTTGAGGCTGGTCAGCGCCCCNACGGAGAGGGCGTAACCCTCGANCCGGCCCGGATGCCCNGGTGTGAAGACGGAGGAGTCTATCCCGGGGCGGACAACCACGGGCCTCCTTCCGTAGATGCGCTCGATCCAGCCCGCCACGTAGTCGGAGTTGCAGGCGTGGATGCTCGCCGAGGCCAGGTCCCTCCTGTCCATCCTGCGCTCCACGAGTCGGAGCGGCAGCACGGTCAGCTCCGTCAGAGGGCTCGGGGTCTTGGTTATGCCGGGCTCGTAGAGGTGCCTGGGATGCTCGTGCGAGTAGAAGACCGCCGGGGTCCTCATGGCGGGCAGGACCGGAGGGGCGTAGAGGATCATCGAGGGGTGCACCAGCGCGGCGGAGCAGCCCTCGGCGTCGATTGCCCGGCCGATGCTGCGGGACACCCTGACGAGCCCGGCCAGCTTGAAGTAGAGGAGGACGGGAGAAAGCAGCCTGCGCGCTCCGGTGAAGCGGTTGCCCAGCGCGAAGGGCCAGATCCTGACCGGGATCCCGGGGTCGGGGGCGAAGGGGGCCGAGCCCTCCGGAGCGTGCACGCTCCAGGTGAACCTGTCGGCCAGGCACCCGAGCTGCTGCGAGGCGACGCGGATGCCGCCGCCCGTTGGGAGATTGTGGTAGAAGCCGACTTTCAGCGTACCGCCCCCTGTCTCGTCGTGCGCATCGAAGCTTATCCTGCGTCCGGCCCCGGGTCAAGCTCGGCGCAGGCGCAGGAGACGCTCCAGCGATCATCCGCTTGAGAATGGCGATGCGGGGACGTATCTTCGACACGGGTAGGTTCCCTCCACGATCACCCGGGAATGTGCAGCATGAAGACAGGCGCAGGATCGCGAGCCCAGGGCCCGGACATCTCGGTCATCACGCCGCGGGGCCGATCCTCGGGCCTCGGAGAGCTTGCCGGACATTCCGAGCTGCTCCTGTTCCTGACGTGGCGCGACATCAAGGTCAGGTACAAGCAGGCGCTGCTGGGAGTGTCCTGGGCGGTGCTGCAGCCGCTGCTGACAATGATCGTCTTCAGCGTCGTTTTCGGAAGGCTCGCAGGGCTCGATTCGGAAGGCGTGCCCTACCCGCTCTTCAGCCTTGCCGCCCTTCTGCCATGGCAGCTCTTCGCCGGCGCCCTGCAGAGGGCGGGCGGCAGCCTGGTGGGAAACGCCAACCTGATGACCAAGGTCTATTTCCCGAGGCTGGTCATACCGCTCGCAGCAGTGGGCGCCTGCCTCTTCGACTTCCTCATCTCCATCGTGCTGATGGCCGGCCTGATGGTCTTCTACGGCGTACCCCCCTCGTGGGCGATCCTCGCACTGCCCCTCTTCACCCTTGCCGCGCTGGTCGCGGCCCTCGCAGTGAGCCTCTGGCTCTCCGCCCTGAACGTCCGGTACCGCGACGTGCAGCACGCCCTTCCCTTCATCACCCAGATCTGGATGTACGCCTCTCCTGTGGCCTACTCGGCCTCCTACATACCTGGAGGCCCCTGGCGGATGGTCTATGCGATCAACCCCATGGCCGGAGTCATCCAGGGCTTCCGATGGGCCCTGGTGGGCGGCGCTCCGCCGGGCATCGAGTTCCTGGTATCCTCCGCCGCGAGCCTCCTGCTCCTGGCCGGGGGATACCTCTACTTCAGGCGCGTCGAGAGGTCGTTTGCGGATGTCGTCTGAGAGCAGGTCCACGACGGTCCTCAGCTCGGAGGCCCGGGGATGAGCGAACCCGCAGTCAGGGTCGAGTCGCTCGGGAAGAGGTACAGGCTGGGAACCCGGGGCACCGGGTACCGCACCCTGCGAGAGGACCTCGCCACCCTCGTCCGCCGTGCCGCGCCGGCGGCCCGAGACAGGTCCGCCGCGAGCGAGATCTGGGCGCTTCGCGACCTGAGCTTCGAGATCGGGCAGGGCACCGCGCTGGCTGTCATCGGGCGCAACGGAGCGGGCAAGAGCACGCTTCTCAAGATACTCACCAGGATCACCCCCCCCACGACGGGGAGGGTGGAGCTCAGGGGGAGGGTCGGCTCCCTCCTGGAGGTCGGTACGGGATTCCACCCCGAGCTGACCGGGAGGGAGAACATCTTCCTGAACGGAGCCATCCTCGGCATGAAGAGGGCGGAGATCAGGAGCAAGTTCGATACTATCGTCCAGTTCGCCGAGGTCGAGCGTTTCCTGGACACCCCGGTCAAGCGCTACTCGAGCGGGATGTACGTCAGGCTGGCCTTTGCAGTGGCGGCGCATCTCGAGCCCTCGATCCTGCTGGTCGACGAGGTTCTGGCGGTGGGCGACGCCCGCTTCCAGCAGAAATGCCTCGGGAAGATGGGCGAGGTCTCCCGCGAGGGCCGGACCGTCCTGTTCGTGAGCCATAACATGATAGCCGTAAAGAAATTGTGTAATATGGCCCTCCTCCTGGAGGAAGGTGAGGGCGCAGCCTTCGGAGGGGTGCTGGAGGTCGTGAAGGCCTATCAGCACGACGATACCTCCTGGTCCGCGGAGAGGTCATGGCCCGATCCGGCCAGGGCTCCCGGCGACGGGCGCGCAAGNCTGGCTGCGGCGAGGATCAGGGGGGCCGACGGCTCCGTGACCGCCGACATCGACAGCCGCGACGGTTTCGACATCGAGGTCGACTACCTGAACCTCCGCGAGGGCGCGAGGCTCGGCGTCACCGCCATGATCTTCGGCCCGGACGGGGAGTGCATCCTGGGGTCGATCAGCAACTCCGATGCCGGATGGCACGACAGGCCCCGTCCCGAAGGCCTCTTCAGGAGCGTCTGCAGGGTCCCGGGGGATTTCTTCCCCGACGGGAGATTCTCGATCTCGCTGATGATCTGGGGGGACGGCTACTCCTGGTCGTTCAGGGAGGACGAGGTTCTGGGTTTCACCGTCCACGAGACCGAAGGCTCGGCCCGGGGGGACTACACCGGCGGGATGGACGGCGTCGTCAGGCCCCGCTTCGAATGGAGCACGGCCCGCATCGATGGAAGCCACTAGATGCGGCCCCCGGGCGATTTCGAGGACCGGGTTGCAGACGACGGACACCGCCTGGTGCCCGGCCACTCCCACGATGCTGCGGAGGTCAGGCGGCACGTCGCCAGGTACGATTTCTGCCGCAGGCTCATAGCGTCCGACCTCGGGAGGCGTCAGGCGGCAGGAGCGCCGGCTCCGGTCCGTATACTCGACCTCGGATGCGGCACCGGATACGGCAGCAGGATACTGTCGGACCTCCCGGGTGCGACGGTCTCCGCCTGCGACTCCTCGCCCGAAGCCGTCGAGTACGCGCGCGGGCACTACTCCGCCGGGAACATCTCCTTCGAGGTGCGGGACGCGGCAGGCTGCACGAGGCCCGGCGACGGAACCGCCTGGGACTATGTCGTCTCCAACGAGGTCGTGGAGCACATCCCGGACGGGATGGACATCGTGCGCCGGCTGGTCTTCACACGGATCGCGATCATCTCCACGCCCTACCGCGAGCCCGCGGGGGTCAACCGGCACCATGTGATCTGCGACATCGGCGAGGAGACATACGACTTCCTGCCTCGCAAGGTGTTCTTCTATACGGATCTCGAGGGTTCCATAACCACGCGCTCGCTCCGCCCAGGCAGGCCCGTCAACCTCGTGGCGGCGATCCCCTCCGATGATGCGGCTGCGACAGTCGAAGCCTTCCGGAGGATCGTCTGCATCCAGACCGCGCTCCGGATCGCGGGACGCGCCCCCGGGAAGGGGTGGTCGGCGTTCAGGAGGTTAGCACACCCGCTCACCGCGTTCTCGAGGGGACTCCTGCGCAGAGGCGGCCGGCGGGGCGGGGAGGGCTGACGGGTGCCCCTGAAAGCGGTTCTCAGCCATGCAGCCCCGTGGATGCCCTCGGGCCAGTCGGTGATCCTCGGCAGGCTGCTGGGCGCGCTCGATCCCTCGGAGATCCTCCTGGTCGGCAGCCCGCGCACCTCCTCCTCGAGGCCTCCGGCGGATCTCCCATACGCATTCGAGCAGATGCCGCCGGAACCGGCCCTGCGCAGGGTTCCCGCATTCGCGGAATTCGCCTTCCGGAGGCTCCTCCGCGGTCGGAGGCTGTCCATCCTCCTGCGGAAACGGGAAGCTGACTCGGTCATCGCCTGCACCGGCGACGTCTTCGATCTGCCCGCCGCCGCCGCGGCTGCTTCCGCGACGGGGATCCCCCTCATCAACCACATCTTCGACGAGTACGCGGCCCAGTGGTCGGGGACGAGGTTCGCCGCGGCAGCGCGCGTGGCCGAGGGGCGGCTGCTCGCCGGGGCGAGGACGAACATCGTCACCAACGAGCTGATGGCTGCCGACCTGGCCTCCAGGCACGGCGCGTCGTGCGAGGTGGTCCGCAATCCCTTCGGCCCGGAGTGGGAGGCCCTGCCGGGCAGGTCCGGCCGCACGGCGGGGGAGCCTCTGCGCATCGTCTTCGCCGGCTCGATATACACGGTAAACCGCGACTGCTTCTCGTGCCTGATGGAAGTCCCCGGGCTCCCGGGNCCGGGGATCAGGCTGGAGCTGTTCACCTCACAGTCCGCGGAAGACCTGCTGCGGCTGGGGCTGGATCCGTCCAGGGCGGTCCTGCGGGGCCGCACGGGAACAGAAGGGCTGCTCCGGGCCGTCGCGGAAGCGGACATCCTCTACCTCCCGCTCGGCTTCGACCGCGCCTGCTCGGGAGTGGTGAGAACAGCCTCCCCGGCCAAGATGGGCGAGTACCTCGTATCCGGCAGGCCGGTCCTGGCGCACGTGCCGGGGGACTGCTTCGTGGGACGGTATTTCTCATCCAACCGCTGCGGGGCGCTCGTGGACGGGCTCGATGCAGCCGTTCTGCGGAACGCTCTGGCAGGGCTGGCGGCGGATGGAGCCTCATCGGCCGCCAGGGCGGGGGAGTGCGGCAGGAGGGACTTCTCGCCGGAGGAATCCGGCCGGGCGTACAGGAGGGCGCTGAGCCTGGGATGAAGCCCATGCGGGTCCTCCACGTCTCCTGGACCGACACCCCGGGAGAGCGCTTCAACGGCTTCGACATGATGCAGAGGGCTCCGCAGGGCGTGGAGATGAGGATGGCCGTCATCTCGAAAAGCTCGGGGCATCCTTCCGTCTCCTGCATCGGGAGTTCTCCCGGGCGGCCCGGCGCCAGGCTTCTCCGCAGGCTCGACAGGGTTCTTGGCCTCGACGGGCTGCTGGGGACCGCAGGATCCGACCTGGCCTCCTCGGAGGCGTTCGGGTGGGCCGACGTGGTGCATCTGCATCTGATCCACATCGGGCCCTTCTTCAGCATCCGGTCGCTGCCCGCGCTGAGCGGCAGGCGCCCTCTCGTGTGGACCGCGCACGACTCGTGGGCCTGTACCGGCATGTGCGTGCACCCGTTCGAATGCGGGGCATGGAGGACCGGCTGCCGCAGGAGCTGCCCCCACCCGAGGGGCGGATCGCCCTTCAGGAGGCTGACGCCGCGCCTCCTGTGGGAGAGAAAGCGGAGGGCCCTGTCCGGGCTCGACGTCGACATGGTGGCCGCGTCTGCATGGATGGAGCGCCGCCTTGCCGGGAGCCCTCTGACGCAAGCCCTGCGGCGCACGGTGATCCCGTTCGGCATCGACCCCGGGGTCTTCAGGCCCGGGGCGGCCTCCGGCTTCAGGGAGGCCTGCGGCATCGGCCCTGAGGACCTTGTCCTGGTCCTCCGGGGAGTGGACCCGGCGAAGGACTCGTTCAAAGGCATGGCCTTTCTGCATTCCGCCCTGGAAACCCTCGAAGCGCCTCCGGGGACGGTCCTCCTGGTGGCCGGGGATGCATGCGGATTCACTGATCTCGCAGGCAGGTACCGGCTGATGCCCCTGGGATGGCTCTCGAGCTCTGCGGACTTCGCCGCCGCCCTGGCAGCCGCGGACCTCCTCCTCATGCCCTCGCTCCAGGAGTCGTTCGGGCTGACCGCCGTCGAGGCCATGGCCTGCGGCACCCCTCCCGTCGTCACCGAGGGAACCGCGCTCCCCGAGGTGACATTCTGCCCGGATGCGGGAGCTTCCTCCCCCGCCGGGGATGCGGGGGAGTACGCATCGCTGGTGGCCAGGCTGGCCTCCGACAGGCAGCGGCTCGCGGCCCGCTCCGCGAGATGCCGTGAAAAGGCCCTGGCCGCGTATTCCATCGGAGATTACGTGTCGAGGCACATGAATCTCTATGCGGCGGCACTCGCACGGAGGGCGGGGGGTGAAATTGCAGCTTCGCCCGGCCCGAGCGATAATGCGGCGGAGACTGGAGGAGGATGAGCAGGAAGCTGGCGGTTCTCGGGGGCGAGCCTTTGTTCAGGGAGCCGATGCACGTCGGCAGGCCCAACCTGCCCGACGCGGCACGCTTTTCCGCCCTGGTCGGCCGCATGATGGAAAGCCGCTGGTTCACCAACTACGGGCCCCTGGTCAGGGAGTTCCAGGAAAAGCTGGAGGCCCTCCTCGGAGTCAGACACTGCCTTCCGGTCTGCAACGGAACGATCGCCCTCGAACTGGCCTACAGAGCCCTCGATCTCCAGGGCGAGGTCATCCTCCCCTCGTTCACCTTCATAGCCACGGCGCACGCCCTCCAGTGGCAGGGCATCACCCCTGTCTTCTGCGACATGCTTCCGGGGACCTGCGTCATCGATCCGGACGCGGTCGAGGAGATGATCACCCCCCGCACCACCGGGATCGTGGGCGTCCACGCATTCGGCAACCCGTGTGACTTCGGTCGGATTGATGACATTGCGGTGCGCCACGGGTTGAAGGTGGTCTACGACGCTGCGCACGCCTTCGGGAACGAGGTTGGAGGAGCCCCAATCTGTACGCTCGGACCGGTTTCGGTGCTGAGCTTCCATGCCACCAAGTTCTTCTCCACGTTCGAGGGCGGGGCCATCGTCACCGATGACGACCACCTGTACGAGAAGCTGAGGCTGATGATGAACTTCGGCTTCGCCGGCCGCGTCAAGGACTCGGTTGACTACATCGGGACCAACGGCAAGATGACCGAGATCTGCGCGGCGATGGGCATAGCGATGCTCGACCGCGTGGAGGAGCTGCGCGAGGTCAACAGGCGCAACTTCGAGGACTACAGGGCATGCCTCACGGGCCTGCCGGGGATCGAGCTTCTCGAGCCCTCGCCCCGGCTGACCTCGGGCAACATGCAGTACGTCATCGTCGAGATCTCCGGAGCGGCCCTCACCAGGGACCAGCTCGTCGCCGTCCTCGAGGCCGAGAACGTGCTGGCCCGCAGATATTTCTACCCCGGCTGCCACCGGATGAAACCCTACTGCGACAACTTCCCGTCGAAGGGTCGCAGCCTTCCCGTCACCGAGCGCGTGTCGGAGCAGCTCATCGCGCTTCCGACCGGCGAGTCCGTGGACGCCGGAGCCATCCGCTCGGTTGCGGGGATCATCGCTTCGGCGCTCTCCGGGGATTCCAGGGAGATCGCCGCCAGGCTGGAGGGCGGGAGGGATGGCTGAGACCGCAGCGGCCGGCAGGGCATACGGGGGCTTCTTCCCCCTGGAGATACCCCGAGCGGAGGGTGCGAGAGCCGGATCCATGGCCCATCTCGCAGAGGGCAGACGCTTCTATGACGCCCGCAGCGCCATCGCGGAGCTCCTCAGGTCGAACGGCATCGTCGAAGTGATCATGCCTGGCTACATCTGTCCCGCCGTCTACCGCTCCATCGAGATGTCCGGCTCCACCTGGAGGACCTACAAGCTCTCCGCCGACCTCAGGCCCGACTACGACCAGCTCGGCGTGCTGGCGAAGCGCGGCGGTCTTCTGATAGTCTGCAACTACTTCGGCGTCTTCGAGCCCGACCTCGAGGCGCTCGAGGAGCTGATCGACATCACTGGCTGCAAGGTGATGCTCGACTGCGCGCAGGCGCTCTACTACAGGTGCCCGGACCGTTTCGCCGCGGTCTACTCGCCGCGCAAGTTCATGGGCATCCCCGACGGGGGCATCATGGTGACCGGCCGCGGCAGCAGGCTCCGGGAGCCCGCGCTGCCACTGCTCAAGGTCGACGAGGCGATCTTCGGCGACCATGCCGCCTGCCTGGCGAGGAGGGGCGAGTACCCCCACGGCGAGGCGCAGGATCTCTGGCGCAGGCTCGAGAAGGACATGCCCACAGGGCCGCTCCGCATGTCCGACCTGGCATCCCTGCTGTTCGACTCCTTCGACTTCGATTCGGCGGCTGCGGCGAGGTGCCTCAACTACGACACGCTGCGCGAGGCGTTCGCCGACACGCCTCCGAGAGGGTCCTCGGCGCCCCTCTGTTTCCCGCTGCGGGTGGAACCCGAGCGCTTCGCAGCGCTTCGGAGGGAGCTCGCGGACCGCGGCGTCTCGACGGCCCTGTACTGGCCCGACCTGCCGGAGGCTGCGGACGATCACGGGAAGGATTTCCTGGCTCTGCCCGTCGACTCCAGGTGCGGCCCCGAGGACATGAAGCAGATAGCCCGGATCGTCTCGGCCGTGATCGGACCGAGGAGCTAGGCTGGACTCGTTCTACACGCCCGAAGAGCTGCCGGGCCTCGGCCTGGCTTCGTATGGCAGGGAAGTGAAGATAAGCCGGAAGACCTCGCTGTACGGGGCGTCCCGCATCTCCGTGGGTGACTTCTCCAGGATCGACGACTTCACGGTCATCTCGTGCGGCGGGGAGGGCCGGGTGGACATCGGCGGATACGTCCACATCTCGACGCACTGCCTGGTGATCGCGCCGCTCGAGGTGAGGCTCGAGGACTTCTCGGGCATCTCCTCGGGGTGCAGGATCTTCGGCGGGAGCGACGACTACGGCGGCGACTTCCTGACCAACCCGTGCATCCCGGCCAGGTACCGAAGGTGCAATGCCGCCCCCGTCGTGCTGGGCAGGCACGCTGTCGTGGGGGCGGGGACCACGATCCTCTANGGCGTGACCCTGGGGGAGTGCAGCGCGGTGGGAGCCATGTCGCTCGTGGTTCGCGACGTGCCGTCCGGAGAGATACACGCCGGGATACCTGCAAGGATGATAAGGCAGAGGAGCAGGAAGCTCCTCGACCTCGAGAGGGAATTCAGGGCCGAACTCGGGGGATGACGGGNCCCCTCCGAGCGAGGGGAGCCGGATGCAGATCGTGGTGGCATGGCGCAACTCGTGAAGGTCAGAAGGGTCAGGATCGTAGGAACGGGCAGCTACGTGCCCGAGAGGGTGATCTCCAACGCCGAACTGGAGGCTTCCGTCCCCACTTCGGACGCCTGGATAAGGGCCAACCTGGGCATCGCCGAGAGGCGCATCGCAGCGCCCGGGCAGTGCACCTCCACACTCGCCGTGGAAGCAGGGCGGCGGGCTCTCGAGAACTCGGGGATACCGGCCTCGGCCATCGACATGATCCTCGTCGCGACTGCGACGCCCGACCGGCAGGCGCCGGCCACCGCCCCTAGAGTCCAGGCCGCCCTGGGGGCCGCCTCCGCGGCCGCCTTCGATATCAACGCCGTCTGTGCAGGCTTCATCTACGGCCTGACGGTCGGTGCGCAGTTCGTCGGCACTGGAGCGTCTTCCACGGTTCTGGTCATCGGCGCGGACACCTTCTCCAGGATAACGGACTGGACCCGGCGCGACTGCGTCTTCTTCGGCGACGGCGCAGGCGCGGCGGTCATATCGTCGAGCGATGACGACAGCGGCTTCATGTGCATGAGGCTGTATGCCGACGGCAGGGGATACGAGTCGTTCACCGTCCCCGCGGGCGGCTCGGAAGCCCCGGCCACCGCGGNCACGGTGGCGGAGGGACTCCACACCTTCAGGATGAACGGGCGCAGCGTCTATGACACAGCCGTCGAGGTGATCCCCTCAGCGCTGAGGAGCGTCCTCGAGGAATCCGGCCTCTCGGTGGAGGACATCGATCACGTCGTGCCCCACCAGCCGGGCATCAGGATCCTCGAGGAGAGCGCCAGGCGTCTGGGCATCCCGTTCTCCCGGTTCGGGACCAACATGGACCGTTATGCGAACACCTCCAGCGGGACGATCCCGATCCTCCTCGACGAGATGTGGCGCTCCGGCAGGATAAGCAGGGGAGATCTCGTGGCCCTTGTCGCCGTGGGCGCCGGCTGGACCTGGGGCGCCGCCCTGCTGAGGTGGTGAGCAGCATGGAGACCCTCTACGCCGTTGTCGGAGCTTCCTCCGCCCTGGGGAGGCGGCTGTCGGCCGATCTTTTTTCGCGCGGCCTCACGGTGGCGGCCACGCGCAGGAGCGAAGGCGACCCGATACCCGGGGCCTGCCTCACGATGCGGTGCGATGCGACGAAGGCCGGCGCCCTGGACGAATTCGCCGCGGAATGTTTCCGGAGGTGCGATCGCGTGTCGCTCGTCTACCTCGCCGGGCTCTCGAAGAGCGCGTACGCGCACAAGCTGGAGCCGTCCGACTGGGAAGCCGTGGTCTCCGTCTGCCTGACCGGGGCCTTCCTGGCCACACGCGCCTTCCTGCCCGCCATGCGCTCGGCCGGGTGGGGCAGGATCGCATATGCGGGCTCGGTCGTGGGCAGGAGGAGCGTCCCCGGCACCAGCGCCTACTCCGCAGCCAAGGAGGGCCTGAAGGGGCTGACCAGGGCGGTTGCAGCCGAGAACGCCTCCAGGGGGATCACGGTCAACTGCCTGGAGCTGGGCTACATGGACGCAGGCCTCACCTACACCATACCGGAAGGCGTGAGGGAGACCATCCTCGCGGGCATCCCGGCAGGCAGGTACGGAGATCCCGGGAACCTCGCAGAGGCAGTGCTCTTCCTCTCCGCCGCGGACTACGTGAACGGATCGGTCCTGACCATCGCCGGCGGCCTCTAGGAGTCCGCGCAGAGTGCAGCGCTCCCGGCCCATCCTGGGAGGAGACCCTCCGAAGGCGGACGGAAGTCCCGGGAAGGGACGCTCCGCACTGCTTTCGTGGCTTCTCCCAGCAGCGGTCTCGGCGGGCATCCTCGTCCTCCTGTACAGGGGAGTCTCGTGGAACTCGACCTCCGCCGCGGTTTCCTCGGTGGACATCCCGTGGGCCGTCGCCTTCGTCGTGCTGTCGGCGGTCGAGCCCGTGCCGAGGGGATTGAGGTGGAACGACCTCACCGGCGCGGCCGACCGGAAGGGCTCGATCAGGGCCCTGTACATCGCCAAGGCGACCAACAACCTTCTCCCTCTCAGGGCCGGAGACGCCATCAGAGCGCAATACGCCCGCGACCGGCTCGCCGTCCCGTACTCCAGATCCGCGGCGTCCCTCGTGGCTGAACTGGCGATCGACCTCTTCGTGCTCTGCCTCCTGGGACTGTGCTTCGCGGCCCTCTCGCTGGAGGGGCGGGTGCCCGTCCTGGCGGTCTGCGCGGCGGGTGCCGCGGGCATAGTCTCCGGAGTCCTGGTGCTCGGGAGATGGGCCGGAAGGCCGGAGGGCAGCGGGCGCGGGCGGGTCGGGTCGTTCCTCGCGGGAACGGCGAGGCATGTCTCCGCCATGTTCTCCGGCCGCAGCGGGCGGGCAGCTCTGAGGTGGACCCCGGTCATCTGGGCCCATGCCTTCGTCACCTCCTACTGCGGGCTCAGGATGTGCCTGCCCTCTGTCTCGCCCGAGGGCGCCCTCGCGAGCATCCTCTTCGTGTATCTCTCGGTCATCGTGCCGTCTGCGCCGGGATTCGTCGGCACCTATCACGCCGCGGTGGCCGGCAGCATGGCCGTCATGGGCTACCGCCTCGTCGACAACCCCCTCGCCCCCCTGCTGATCCATGTTCTCCAGCTGATCCCCCAGACGGTCATCGGCCTCACGGCCGGCCTCAGCTACCTGGTCGCGAACGACTGGCGGGCGTCACTGGCCAAGTTCAAGATGGTCCGCCCGGATCTCCGGGAGGATGTCCGATGAGAGTCGTCATCCTCGGAGGAGGGATCTCGGGCATCGCGGCGGCGCACCTGCTGCTGCGGGAAAGCGATGCCCCGGACCTCAGGGTGGACCTGCTCGAGAAGAGGGGGTTCGCAGGCGGTCTGTGCACGACGGTCTCGATGGGAGACTTCCGCTTCGACCTGGGACCCCACAACATCCACTCGACGGATGCATGGTTCGACGCCCTCATGCGCGAGCTGCTGGGAGAGCAGTACCGCAGTCGCTCCTACAAGGCGAAGGTTGTATTCCGCAACAAGTTCGTTCCTTACCCCATGGAGGGGATCGATGTCCTCAGGGGCATCCCGCTGCACACCTCCCTCGCATGCGCCGGGAGCTTCCTCTGGAGCCGCGTGGAATCCCTCTTCAGGGAATGGGAGGACGAGGACTTCGAGCGCTTCATCGTGAACCGGTTCGGCAGGAGGATGTACGAAGTCTTCTTCGGCCCCTTCACCGAGAAGACCTGGGGCGTCCCCGGCAGGCTGCTGTCGGCGGACCTGGGGCGGCAGAGGGTGGGGATATTCACGTTGTGGGACCTCTTCAAGAGGACGGTTCTCGGCATGAAGCCGAAGGCGGCCATCACCGGCGAGGAGGATCCCTTCCTGAACCAGAGGACCATCTATCCCGACCATGGCAGCGGATCCGTCATCTCCGCCCTGCTGGATCCCTGCCTGGCCGATCCGCGGTTCGGCCTCCACCTCTCGTCCGAGGTGGATTCCATAGAAAGGGATGGCGGTGGTTATGCGGTCTCGGCCGGCGGGAAGGTNTTCGGGGCCGACCGGTGCCTCTCCAGCATTCCCGTCATGGACCTCCTTCGGATGCTGCGCCTCCCGGATCCCGGCCTCCGCTGCATCTCCACCAGGTTCCTCCTTCTGAAAGTCTCGCGGGAGAGCGTTTTCGGAACGACTCCCTGGATCTATTTCTCCGACGACCGGACGCTTTTCAACAGGATCTCCGAACCGCGCAGCATGAGCCCCCTCATGTCCCCTCCAGGCGCGACCTCCCTGTGCGTGGAGTTCACGACCGCGGGCGACGACCGCGTCAGGCGNGCCTCGGGAGAGGAACTCCTGGACTGGACCGTGTCCGGTCTGGCCGGCTACGGCCTCCTCCGGCCCTCCGAGGCCGGGGAGTGGCGCGTCATCGACTGGGAGAACACCTATCCCCTCAGGCTCGTCGGCTACCGGGAGAGCGTGGCGGCCGCCCTCGAAAGCCTCTCCGGCCACCCCGGCATCATCCCCTTCGGCAGGCTGGGGAGGTTCGAGTACCTGAACATGGACCATTGCGTCCTCGACGCGAGGAAGGCCGTNGCGGACCTGCTGGCGGGATGCGCGGCCGGAGCCGGGGCGTGAGCAGGAGGGCGGGCGCGGCGGCGANAGCCGCCCTGATGGTCCTGAGGATCGCGGGCATCCTCCTGGTCGGACGNCCGGGCAGCCCGGGCTGGATCTCCAGGATCTCCTTCTCGGACACAGGCAGCTATCAGATCGCCGCGGAAGATCTCGCAGACGGCAGGCAGGATGAGGCCTCCTACAGGGTCCCCGGCTATCCGCTGCTCATCCTCGCCACCGAAGGGGACGACTGCCTCTCCCTCGTCCTGCTCCAGCAGGCCGCAGATCTGGCGACCGCGCTGGCGATGGCGGCGGCGGCCGCCCCGTTCATCGGACCCGGGGCCTCTCTGGCTGCGGCAGGGCTCCTCCTGGCCCTGCCCTCCGGCGTGATCTTCTCCACCAGGCTGATACCCGACTGCTGGATCGGCCTCGCAGCCTGCCTGTCCGCCCTCCTCTGGCTCCGCTCGGAGAAGGTCGGGATGGCGCGGAGGCTGTCGCTGGCGGGTACCGCGGGCCTCGTCCTGTCCGCCGGCACGATGCTGAAGCCCGTGCTGCTGTACGCCCCTTCAGTCTA
>JGI20214J51088_10000508_pt1 | contig 27140 bp, 16 predicted proteins | sample WetSurMetagenome_FD_51088 | JGI IMG/M metagenome (IMG submission 51088) | reverse complement strand
ACTGATGTTGTAATGGTCAGAACAGTGTCGAGCTGGGAAATTGTGATGAGTCTTTCAACCGCTTCACTCAGTCCGCACAGGACGAAAGTACCCCCGGCATTTTTGCAGAGCCTGTTTGCGACAAGAATTGCGCTAAGGCCGGAAGAATCGCAATATTGGCATTTTTCCAGGTCAAGGATAATGTTCTTCTCACCCTTCCCTGAAACAAGTACCAGTTCAGATTTTAAGGCAGGAGCGATATGGGTGTCGAGCTTTTCAGTCTGAAGTTGGATTACTGTACTATTATTCCGACTCATTATATTGAAATCCATAGCAATAGTTTTAATAGCCCAATTTAAACTATTTTTCTATTTTTTGGAAGCTTTATTTTCTTTTTCTTCCATTTCTTCTTTCAGTGCAGCAAGCTGTGTAATGTCACCAAGAGTGGTTTTCTCCACATTCGGCTTCACTTTTTTAGAGGATTTCTTAGGAGCTTCCGAATCACTTTTCCTGGTCACGTTCTCAGTAGCCTTCTTTTCATCTTCGTATATCCTGCTATGGGAAAGGATGATCTTCTTGGCTGATTTGTTGAACTCAATAACCTTGAAAAGGAGCTTCTCGTCGACTTTGGCGAGTGTTCCGTCTTCCTTGACAAGATGCTTGGGAGTCACAAATCCCTCGACACCATAAGGAAGAGCCACAACGGCTCCCTTGTCGAAGAGCTCGATCACTGTACCTTCGTGAACGGAGTCAAATGTGAACAGGCTCTCAAATACATCCCAGGGATTCTCTTCAAGCTGCTTATGACCAAGGCTCAGCCTTCTGTTCTCTTTGTCGATCTCAAGAACCATCACTTCAATTTCAGAATCGATAGATGTGAATTCAGCAGGATGCTTGATCTTCTTGGTCCATGAAAGGTCTGAAATATGGATTAGTCCGTCGACGCCCTCTTCGATCTCAACGAAAACGCCGAAGTTGGTGAAGTTCCTGACCTTTGCCATGTGCCTCGATCCGACAGTGTATTTTTCCTCAATATTCTGCCACGGATCGGGCTTAAGCTGCTTGATCCCCAGCGACATTTTCCTCTCGTTCCTGTCGAGTGTAAGGATCACGGCCTCAACCTCATCCCCAACCTTCAGGAATTCCTGTGCGCTTCTGAGGTGCTGCGACCATGACATTTCGGAAACATGTATAAGTCCTTCGACACCCGGTGCGATTTCAACAAATGCACCATAGTCAGCCATCACAACTACTTTGCCTTTTACTTTGTCACCGACCTTGAGATTGGGATCAACCGAATCCCATGGATGCGGGGTAAGCTGTTTCAGGCCAAGGGCGATGCGCTTCTTGTCATCATCGAAGTCAAGGATAACAACATTGAGCTTCTGGTCGAGCTGGACGATCTCTTCGGGGTGATTGACGCGGCCCCACGACAGATCTGTAATATGTATAAGTCCGTCAACACCGCCGAGGTCGATAAATACGCCGTACGATGTGATATTCTTAACGGTCCCTTCGAGGACCTGTCCTTTTTCAAGCTTGGCGATGATCTCTTTCTTCTGCTGTTCAAGCTCAGCCTCGATGAGTGCCTTGTGCGATACGACGACGTTCTTGAATTCCTGGTTGATCTTCACAACCTTGAACTCCATAGTTTTCCCTACAAATACATCATAGTCGCGGATCGGCTTGACATCGATCTGTGATCCGGGAAGGAAGGCTTCGATCCCGAATACGTCAACGATCATTCCACCCTTTGTCCTGCACTTGATGTAACCGGTAATGATTTCATCCTTTTCGAGGGAAGCATTCACCCTGTCCCAGGAATTGATAGCTCTTGCTTTCTTGTGTGAAAGAAGAAGCTGACCTTTCTTGTCTTCCTGGCTCTCGACGTACACTTCAACGGTATCCCCTACCTTCAGGCCGGGGTTATAGCGGAACTCGTTAAGGCTCACCACACCCTCCGATTTGTAACCTATATTGATCACAACCTCACGGGGGGTCATCTGGATAACTGTTCCGGTAACCACCTCATCAACAGCAACTGTCGAAAGGGTTTTGTCGTACATGGCTTCGTACTCCTTGTGCTTCGGGGAAGTATGGAGCTCATCGCTTTCAAATGAATCCCAGTCAAATTCGTCAGTTGATCTTGTTGGCCTGGTCCCGGGTTTGCTTTCATCCACTCTCTTTTCAGGTTTTTCTGCGGCTGCTGTTTCAGCGACAGGTTGAACTTCAACCGCTTCGTCGGCTGTACTGACGACGGCTGCTACCGCTTCTTCCGAATGACCTTCATCAGAAGCAACTTCTGCGGTTACAGTTTCCTCAGCTTCACTTGCCACAGGATTTTCATCGGGGATCTCAGTTTCGGATTTCTCTTCAGCATTAACATTCTTGACAGACTGTAAAGCTTCATCATTCTCCTCAATCTTTTCTTTCTTTGCGGGTTTCTTTTTCTGTTCAGTCATAATCGTAATTAAAAGTACTAATAATTAATAAGTTAGACATTATTTTGCTTAAAAGTGGTTGCAAATATATCACTTTTTATTGAAAAGCCCCAATTTATGCAGGCCATTTAAGAATTTCTAACATATCTGGAAGCAATATGGTTCAGGCAACAATGTTAAAGTATCCGCAGCCGGGTTACTGGCCTGATAAACAGGGCATAAGCGTAATATTTTATTAATCCGCCTGTTGTGCTATATTTGCATAAACAATAATAACCCGAAATAAAGGTGTTTAGCTTATGAAGATTGCTGTTGTCGGTACAGGATATGTGGGACTCGTAACGGGAACCTGTTTTGCTGAAAGTGGTGTAAATGTTGTTTGTGTCGACAACGACCCCGGTAAGGTCAGCTCGCTTAAGGAGGGCAGGGTTCCGATATTTGAACCAGGCCTCGACCTGATGCTGAAAAGGAATATNGAAAAGGGACGGCTTCACTTTACGGGCAGCATCAGGGAGGCATTGCAGGGCGCCGAGATAATATTCATCGCAGTCGGGACTCCCTCCGGGGAAGACGGAAGCGCCGATCTTTCGCATGTAATCGATGTTGCATCTGAAATTGGCAGGCATCTTGAAGACTACATTGTTGTCACTACCAAGAGCACTGTTCCGGTGGGTACTGCGGAAAAGGTCAGAAAAGCCATAAAGGATGAACTCCTGAAACGCAATGCAAATATTCCTTTTGATGTTGCATCAAATCCCGAATTCCTGAAGGAAGGAGCAGCGATTGAGGATTTCCTCAGGCCCGAAAGGATCATTATCGGGGTCGACAATGAGCAGGCAGGCGAAAAAATGAGGAATCTCTATATGCCATTCGTTCTGAACAACCATCCGATCCTTTTCATGGACATTGCGTCTGCCGAGCTCACCAAGTACGCTGCAAATGCCATGCTGGCTACCAGGATCAGCTTCATCAATGAGCTGGCAAACCTTTGCGAGGTGCTTGGCGCCGACATCAACCAGGTGAGAAAGGGGATAGGGAGCGATTCGAGGATCGGAAGCAAATTCCTCTATCCCGGCAGCGGTTATGGAGGATCATGCTTCCCGAAGGACGTAAAGGCAATCATTAAGACCGCCGACGATAACGGCTATGACCTTAAGGTTGTAAAGGCAGTGGAACTGGCGAATGATTTCCAGAAGAACATCATTTTCGGCAAGATCAATAAATTCTTTAACAATGATCTGAAAGACAGGACTCTTGGGATATGGGGCCTTTCATTCAAGCCGAAGACCGACGACATAAGGGAATCTCTCTCCCTGCATCTCATTGGCCGCCTGCTGAACGCCGGCGCAAAGGTGAGGGCGTACGATCCGGCCGCGATGGATGAAACAAGAAAGGCTATCGGCGACAGGATCTATTATGCCGCTGACCCGTATGATGCAATCGATTCGGCCGATGCGATGGTACTGATGACCGAGTGGTCGGAATTCCATCTCCCCGACTTTACAATGATCGGCAGACTGTTAAAAAACAAGGTCATTTTTGACGGAAGGAACATCTATAACCCTGAGGAGTTAAGAAGGCTTGGGTTCAGATATTTCGGGATTGGAAGAAAATAATTATCCAAACCTGCCGTATTAATACTGAAATTTTAAACGACCAAAATGAAAGGTATTATTCTCGCCGGTGGTTCTGGTACGCGGCTATACCCGATTACCAGTGCTATATCAAAGCAGATGCTTCCGGTCTACGACAAGCCGATGATCTATTACCCCCTCTCTGTCCTGATGCTTGCAGGGATACGCGAAATACTGGTCATATCCACTCCCCGCGACCTTCCCGGGTTCAGGAATCTGCTGGGGGATGGAACGGCGCTTGGGCTCAGTTTCAGCTATGTCGAGCAGCCTTCGCCGGATGGCCTGGCACAGGCATTTATTCTCGGTGAAAAATTCATTGGGAAGGATCCCGTATGCATGATCCTCGGCGACAATATTTTCTATGGTCACGGGTTCGGTGAGGTGCTCCTGAAAACGGCGTCAATCAGCAGGGGAGCCTGTGTCTTCGGATACTATGTCAATGACCCGGAAAGATACGGGGTCGTTGAATTCGACAGCAAGCTGAAAGCTGTGACCATCGAGGAAAAACCTTCAAAGCCAAGGTCGAACTATGCAGTCACAGGATTGTATTTTTACGACAACACCGTCGTTGAAAAGGCCAAATCACTCAAGCCGTCGCCAAGAGGTGAGCTCGAGATCACCGACCTCAACAGGATCTACCTGGAAGAGGGTTCCCTCGAGGTAAGGATCATGGGCCGGGGGATGGCATGGCTCGACACAGGCACATATGAAAGCCTTCTCCAGGCGGCAAATTTTATTGCTACCCTCGAGCAGAGGCAGGGGCTGAAGGCTTCGTGCGTAGAGGAGATCGCATTCAAGCGTGGATTTATCAGCAGGGAAATGCTCCTGCAACTGGCAGAACCGGTAAAGAAGAGCCAGTATGGCAAGTACCTGATAAAAATTGCCATGGAGGATCCGGACGGCGGGCTGGAGGGTTAACTGGTTAACTGGTTAACTGGTTAACTGGTTAACTGGTTAATTGGTTAACTGGTTGACAGGTTGACGGGTTGTAATGGATTGATATTTAAATGTTGAAATATTGAAATATTTAAATATTGAAATGTTGAAATATTAAAACAATAATATAGTAAAGTAGTACATAAAGCAAAGGTTAACGGAATAATGGAATTAATAAAAACTGATTTTGATGGCCTCTTCATTGTAAAGCCCAGGGTATTTGCCGATTCCAGGGGGTATTTTTTTGAAAGTTACAAGCAGGAGCTCTTTGAAAAGGCAGGGATAACGTTCAACCCTGTCCAGGACAATGAATCCCGTTCTGTTGAAGGGGTGATAAGAGGTCTTCACTACCAGTTGAAACCATTTGACCAGGCAAAGCTGATCAGGGTGATCCTGGGGAAGATCCAGGATGTGGTGGTTGATCTGCGGAAGGATTCCCCAAGTTATGGGAAGTGGTTCGGGGCCGTGCTCGATTCCGAATCAAAACACCAGCTGTTCATTCCCAGGGGATTTGCCCATGGCTTTTCCGTTCTCAGCGAGCTGGCAATAATTCATTACAAGTGCGATAACGTATATAATCCCGTGCATGAAAGAGGCATTCTCTATAGCGATCCTGGCCTTGGCATAGACTGGAAGCTGAGCGGCAAGGCCCCTGTGGTAAGTGACAAGGACCTTAAGCATCCCCTTTTCAGGCAGGCCGATAATAATTTCTGAAAGTCAGTAAAACAATGGCAGTCATTCTGGTAACGGGCTCTGAAGGCCAGTTGGGAAATGAGATAAGGAACCTCTCGAGGAATTATTCCGGTTATGAGTTTATATTCACTGATGTCGGTACACTCGATATAACGGATGAAAAGAAAGTCCGCGAATATATTGCAGGCTGCTCGCCTGACTGGATCATAAACTGTGCCGCCTACACCCAGGTCGATAAGGCTGAAAATGAACCCGGCATGGCGCTCCTGATAAACGGCAGGTCAGTGAGCAACATTGCCGCTGCGATCTCCGGAAGCGAGTGCAGGCTGATACATATCTCCACCGATTATGTGTTTGATGGTCAGTCGAATATACCATACAATGAAGAAATGGCCACTAATCCCCTTTCCTCTTACGGACAATCGAAGCTTGAGGGCGAAAAGGCCGCCCTTGCCTGCCAGGGATCAACGGTAATAAGGACATCCTGGCTCTATTCCTCATTCGGGAATAATTTCGTCAAGACCATGTTAAGGCTGGGAGCCGAAAGGGAGTCGATAAGAGTGGTTTTTGACCAGGCTGGTTCTCCCACATATGCCGCAGACCTAGCCGGAGCCATCCTCCAGATTGTATCCAGGGTGATAAGGAACAAGTCAGCCTATATCCCGGGCATTTACCATTATTCGAATGAGGGGGTTTGCAGCTGGTATGACTTTGCCACTGAAATAATAAAAGCGTCAGGCTCCGGGGCAAGGGTGATACCGATACTTTCAAAGGACTATCAGTCAATTGCCAGGAGGCCGGTCTATTCGGTCTTCGACAAATCCAAAATAAAGGAGAATTACGGCATTGAAATACCCCACTGGAGAGAGGCCCTCATGGAATGCCTTAAACTTTTGTTGAAATAATCTGTAATAATTATTGACCTTTGTGTAATGGAAAAGAACTTTCCTTAATATTTTTATGGATAAAATTAACCCGATTTTACAGCCATCAGCCTATGTTAGCAGTAGATACCATTAGACTCAGAGCCGAAAAGTGGCTTGCACCTGAATTCAATGAAGAAACCCGCAGGGAAGTGAGGGAAATGCTCGACCATGATGAGCCGAAGCTGATCGATGCCTTTTACCAGGACCTGGAATTCGGAACGGGCGGACTAAGGGGGATCATGGGAGCCGGGACCAACAGGATGAATATCTATACCCTGGGGATGGCAACTCAGGGGCTCTCAAACTACATAATAAAGGAGTGCGGGAATATAGGCATCAGTGTTGCAATTGCCCATGATTGCCGCAATAACAGCAGGAGGTTTGCCGAAACGGCTGCAGACATCTTCTCGGCAAACGGTTTCGTCGTTTACCTGTTCGAAGCCCTCCGGCCGACACCTGAGCTGTCATTCGCGATCCGGCATTACAAATGCCAGAGCGGAGTCGTAATAACCGCATCACATAATCCGCCCGAGTACAACGGGTACAAGGCATACTGGAACGATGGCGGCCAGGTGGTTGCCCCTCACGATGAAGCGATCATCGATGAAGTAAGAAGGATAAAGTCAGTATCGGAGATCAGGTTCCATGGCGATCCTGGCCTGATCAGGATCATCGGCAGGGAGACCGACAACCTCTTCCTTGACGAGGTCCAAAAAATGAGTCTCAATCCCGGGGTGATAAAGGAGCATGCCGGTCTGAGCATTGTTTATACACCCATTCATGGCTCAGGAGGCACGCTGGTCCCGGAAGCCCTCAGGAGGTTCGGATTCAGGAATATAACCACCGTTCCGGAGCAGGACATTGTCGACGGGAATTTCCCGACAGTCAAGTCCCCTAACCCTGAAGAGCCTGCCGCACTTTCCATGGCAATTAATAAAGCGCTGGACACAGGCGCGGTCCTCGTGATGGCCACCGATCCCGATGCCGACAGGCTGGGACTTGCCGTAAGGGACGGCAAAGGGGAATTCATCCTTCTTAACGGCAACCAGACGGGCGTTCTACTGACCCATTATATCCTTTCCCAGTATAAGAAGAAGAACTTGTACAAGGGCAATGAATACATAATCAAAACGATAGTCACTACCGACCTTCTCGATAGGATAGCCGAAAAACATGAAGTCAGGTGCTACAATGTACTTACAGGATTCAAGTTCTTTGCAGAGTTGATCCGTAAGCTCGAGGGAAGGCAGAAGTACATCGGCGGAGGCGAGGAGAGCTACGGCTTCCTTCCCGGAGATTACGTCAGGGATAAGGACGCGGTCGGATCGTGTGCACTGGCTGCAGAAGCGGCTGCCTGGGCAGCAAGCCGGGGAAAATCGCTTTACATGCAGCTCATCGACATATACATTGAGTATGGACTTTTCAGGGAAAAGCTGATAAACATTGTCAGAAAAGGGAAAGAAGGTGCCGAAGAGATCAGGGCTATGATGGCCGGTTACAGGAACAACCCGCCCACAGAGATAAACGGGAGCAGGGTGCTGAAGATCAACGATTACAACGATCTTACATCCACAAATTGCCTTACCGGTGCAAAGGTGAGGATCGATCTCATCAATTCTGATGTCCTGCAGTTCTTCCTGGAAGATGGCTCAAAGATATCCGTCAGGCCCTCCGGTACCGAACCTAAGATCAAGTTCTATTTCAGTGTAAGCACCAGTCTCGAATCGGCCGGGAAATTCGCTGAAACTGTTGATCTTCTTGACAAAAGGATAATGGATATCATCAGCGATATGAAGCTGGGGTAAGGCGGGAGGCGACAGGCGCAAGGCATGAGGCGACGGGAGGAAGGCGGAAGGCAGAAGGCAGTTTTTTACTTAAGGAAATAATCTCAATATGAAATCTTACAGAAAGGAACTCTGGTTTGAGATCCCCACCAGGCGGGCATTTATCAACATAACAGACCAGGTGCAGAAATGTCTCGAAGAGAGCGGGATAAAGGAGGGGTTCATACTGATCAACCCTATGCACATCACCGCCAGTGTCTTTATCAACGACGACGAGGCCGGGCTTCACCATGACTTTGAGGTATGGCTCGAGAAGCTTGCCCCTGAGAAGCCATACAGCCAGTATAAACATAACTCATACGAAGATAATGCCGATGCCCATATCAAACGAACGCTGATGGGCCGTGACGTTATGGTTGCCGTCACCAGCGGCCGTCTGGATTTCGGACCATGGGAGCAAATATTTTACGGGGAATTCGACGGCAAAAGAAAAAAAAGGGTTCTGGTAAAGATCATCGGGGAATAAAGCTTGATTGTCTTGCAGGTCGTGCAGGTCTTGCAGGTCGTGTTGACTTACAAAACTGGCAAAACTCGCAAGACCGGCAAAATAATTAATTGAACCAGTCGTCCGGGAAGTTGACCAGGTAGATTCTGTCGGTCGACCTGGTAAGGGCAGTATAGAACCACCTTAGGTAATCGAGCGTGATGGGGTTCCTGTTGAACATACCCTGGTCAATAAAGACCCTCTCCCACTGCCCTCCCTGCGCTTTGTGGCACGTAACCGCGTATGAGAACTTTATCTGGAGGGCATTGAAATAGGGATCGCTTCTCACCGCATCGATCTGATTCCTGCGCGACTTGAGATGAAGGTAGTCGGCAAGGATATTCTGAAAAAGCTCCCTGTTCCTGTCCGACGGCAGCGACGGTGTATCGAGCCCGATAACATCGAGAAGCACCTTTGATTCGATCTCAATCCCATAATCCACGAGCCTCAGTTCCATCTCCGCGAACCTGAAGCCGTACCGCTCCTCGATCTTCCGGATCTTCAGCACCTCGGCAATATCGCCATTGGCTATGAAGCCAGGCTCAGACTCCTCCTCAATTACAGAGTAATTGTTCTTGACAACCATCACCATATCGCCGGCGCAGATCTCCTCCTCCCTGAAGAAGATCCTGTTCCGGATTCCCTGGTTGTACCTGTTGGCCATCTTGTTGGAATTGACCACAATAATGGTCTCATCCAGCCCGCAGGTGCCGTATGCGGATGAGATCTCCTCGATAAGGTCCTCGCCGGAAATCCTGATAACATCACTGAAATTCAGGCAATCGATCGACGGGCGAACCAGGTCGTTGCTGCTGACCTGCAGCCTGACCCGGGTAGCATTCATAAGTACCCCCGAGGATTCACTCTGGCGGACAACCTGCCTGAGTTCAGAGCAAATCATCCCGAATCCGTATTCCTTAATGACGGCAGCCTCGAGCGCCGGGCTCCTGTCCGATCCCACCGGAGGGAGCTGGGCATTATCGCCAACAAGGATGAGCCTGCAGCTTGTTCCCGAATAAACGTACTCGATCAGGTCATCAAGGAGCCTGCCGCTGCCGAAGATCGAGGATTCGTTGGAAGAATTCGAGATCATTGATGCTTCATCGACTATAAAAAAAGTATCGCGGCTGAGGTTCCTGTCAAGCTTAAAGCTGCCGATCCCGTCCTTCAGGGAATTCTGCCGGTAGATCTTCTTGTGGATCGTATAAGCCTGCTTCCCTGCATAAGATGCAAGAACCTTTGCCGCCCTGCCGGTAGGCGCAAGAAGGACGCTCTTCATCCTGAGGGAGTCAAGGGTCCTGACAAACGCACTTATGATGCTTGTCTTGCCGGTACCGGCATATCCGGTAAGCAGGAAAATAATGTCGCTGTCTGGTTCACAGATATAACCGGCAAGCTTCCTGAGTGTTGCAGCCTGATCTTCGGTAGGAACATTGCCCAGATTGCTGCAGAGCTGATTGTATATTATTGTCTCTCTCATTTAAACCGACACTCCGGCTGATCGGCCCGTTTACGGAGTATAAACATAGCCATAATGAGGGACAAATGGTTTCAATCGTCCAAAAATCTTAGTTGCCTGAGAATCGGCGACAAGCCGGGCTGTTTTCGCGGAGTTTTTTTACCTTTACTCCGCAAATTAACTGACGGAGACTATGCCTTTCCTGGAACTCTTTGATGAGACACTCGACATCAATTCGACCGAGAGCTACGACCTCTCGCTCCAGGTTTGCAACAATTACCTGTCATTCAGCATACTCGACAACCTAAGGAATAAATATGTCATGCTCCGGTCATACGAGCCGGAGGAAGGCGTCAGTTTTGATGCCGGCAAGCTGGGGGAAATAATCTCCATGGACGATTTTCTCATGAGGAGGTTCAGGAGGACAAGCATCATCACCCCTTCCCCGGGATCGACTCTCGTCCCATCACCTCTTTATGACGAGTCGCGGAAAGAAGATTATTTTCATTTCAATCATCCGGATTCAAGCAACGAAATCATCCTGGCGAACGAGCTGAAGGAGCCGGACTCTTTTCTCATCTTTTCCATACCACGGGACCTTCATGACCTTCTCGGGCACCTTTATCCCGGGACAGCCCCCCTTCATCATTTAAAGCCGTTGTTTGGTTATTTTTCACTGAACCGGAGGATGACAGGGCAGAATACCGTTAATGTGCACCTGGAAAGAGGATTCATGACGATATTCGTCTATGACAACATATCACTCAGGTTTTGCAACACCTTTGATTACCAGGCGGGCTCAGATATCAGGTATTATTTGCTGTACGTGTTCAAGCTGCTGGGACTGAAGCCTGAGGAGAATCTCGTATTCAGCGGAAGGATCGGCAAGAATGATGAGATGGTCCATTTCCTTTCCGACTACCTGATGAACATTAAGTATGCCCAGCCTTCAGGAAATTTTACCCTGAGCTACATATTCAACGAAACTGAAATACATAAATATCTCACCTTATTCATTGCTGCAGGTTGCGAATAATCGGAGGACAATACAAGGGAAGGAGGATCATTCCTGTTTCAGGGCTGAAAGCGAGGCCGACCACGGATTTTGCGCGGGAAGGCCTGTTTGACATTCTTGGTAACAGGATCGATTTTAATGCCGTCAGCGTGCTGGATCTCTTTTCTGGCACTGGGAGCATCGGGTTTGAGTTTGCATCCCGCGGTGCAAAGGTGGTGCACATGATCGAGAAAGACATGAAGCATATTGCAGGGATCAGGCAGATAATCAACAGCATTGGTTTCGATAATATAAAGACTGTCCATATCGATGTGAAGACCTACCTCAAGGCATGCAGGTTTGAGTATGATGTAGTGTTCGCGGATCCTCCTTATGAGCTGCCCTGGCTCAGAACGATCCCTGATCTTGTCCTGGGAGCAGGCATACTTGGAAGGGATGGCTTTTTTATACTCGAACATCCGAGATCTCTTGATTTCCGGGATCATAAATCATTCTTTGAGCACAGGAATTACGGAAGTGTCAATTTCAGCTTCTTCAGGCTTTCCACCGCTCCGGGTCTTTAACCCTGTCAAGGTGCTGCTCACTCACACAAAAACCCGGAAGCCTCATTCAATGCTGAAGGACAGATCCCTTCACAAATAAGGGCGTTCACTTAACACTTAGCTGTGAATTAACTAAAATCTATTAATGGATATATAATTTCTTACAGGAATTAAATCAATACTATCTAACTTATGTATATTTATATAAGCTTTCCAAAGGCAATTTATAACTACCTTATCGGGAATTTAGTTTTTGAGCATTATACTTAAAGAAGGAGAATAGAAAATGAGAATGAAGGTTATACTTTTTCTATTCATATTGATTTTAGGTCCCGGCGGTTCCCTGTTTGCCGTAAATGAACGAATCCGGATCGAGGATTATTCTTATAAGGAAGGATTGACATCTTCCGGTGTAAACAGCGTATTCAGGGATTCAAAGGGTTTCCTGTGGCTTTGCACAACTAACGGTTTATTCAGGTACGATGGATATAGCTTTAAAAATATCAATTCAATAGCTAATGGGATCTTGAAATATGAGACTTACTGTATAGTTGAAGACGGGGATCAGAATTTCTGGATAGGCACCGCTGGAAAAGGAATTGTTTATTATAACTCTCACACCGGGGAACTGTTCACCCTGAAACTGAGCGAAAAGAATAACTCTAAAGTCAACCGGATCCTGTTTTTTCAAAAGAGGATCTGGGTAGCTACCAATGAAGGTCTGCTGGTGATTGATGAAACGGGAAAAATTGATGTCAATAAATTGATCAACGTTAAAGTATTATGGCCCGATCCGTTGAACAAGAATTTGCAGATGAATGTCATCAATTTTATTTATACCCAACCCGGGAGCAAATCATTGTGGATAGCGACAAACAGTCCGTTATACGAGCTGGATCCGGAAACATATGAGTTTAAAATTATCAATTCGTACAATCAGAACTCAATAAGGTGGCTCGCAGATTATTCAAATGGTAAAATACTCGCATCAAGCTGGGACGGAGGAGTTTTTGTTGTTAATCCCGCGAAACATATCCTTGAAAATGACTCTTTTATTGATGAAATCAACAGGATAATCGGTGACAAAAGAGTAAAATCAGCAATTGTTGACAGGCAAAACCGATTTTGGGTCGCGACATTCGGGGACGGGTTATATATTTTTGGCAAGGAGAAGAATGGAACCTTAAGGTATGAAAATTACCGGAATGAAGAGAATCTGCCAATTAAGTTAAAATCCAATTTCATTGATCAGATTTTTATAGATAGTACTGGTACTGCTTGGTTGAGCATGGCAGAATCAGGATTATCAAAAATTTATTACAGCAAGGATTATTTCCGGTATTATAATTTCTCAGAATCAAGAAATACAAAATCAAAAGAAATTCATGCCATCAGGCAATGCTCGGACAGTAGCAAGTTCTGGGTGAGCTTTAACCGGAATGAATTGGACCTCTTTGATTCAAAAACCTGCAGCTACAGGCAATTTACATCCAACAGTTCAGAACTGCAGCTCCAAAACGACAAGATCAACTTTACATACCAGGATAAGAAAGGGAATTTATGGATTGTGTATTCAAGGATCGGGATATATGTTGTCCCTTCAAAATATGCACTGAGCCTGGTGGAGGGGAAATCAAAAGGCACAATCAGACCTATTGAAGCAAACGCCCTGTTTTCCAGTGATCCGAGAGGAAATTCCTATATAACAAATTTTTTCGATGATAATAAAGGCAGATTATGGATTGAGAGATGGGGAGATGCTTATGTTCTTGAAATTTTGAATGGATTTCTATATGCAAAGACTTCAGAACAGCTGCGGGTAAATTCTAAAATCATTCAGATCTACTCCGAGGAGGTGAACAGGGAGCTGATTAATTTTACTATCTCTCCCGTAAGCTCTATGGTTGAGGTAAGAGATAATATCTACTGGCTAGGCACAAGGAATGAAGGAATAATTGAAATTGAAGAGTTGCCAAATCACAGGTTTATTGGAAAAGAGCTGGATATAAACGAAAAACTTCCAAGTAATTACATTAATTGCCTTTACATGGACAAAAACCGGAACTTGTGGATAGGGACAAATTCAGGTCTTTGTTATTTAAATAACGATAACCTCCAGATACTGAATGTGAAAAATGGGCTTTGTTCTGAAAGTATCAGCTCAATCACGGAGGATAATAAACATGATATCTGGATTTCCACTTCTTATGGCATTTCTAAAATTAACAGCAAAGATCTGTCTATCCTTAACTTTTACAACTCTGACAATGCAAAATTGAACCAGTTTATCAATGGTTCTGAATCTGTCTCCGGGGATGGAAATATTTGGTTTTCCACCAATGAATCTTTAGTAAACTTCAACACCGATTCAATAGAAAATTTTCAAATATCTGCTCCAATTTATTTCACAGATATTAAGATCAATAACCACACCATTATTCCGTCTGTTAAATACAAAGGAATACACATTATTGAAAATGAGGTAAACCTGAGCAATGTTATTAATGTTCCATACGGTTCCACTCTCAATATTGAATTTGCAGCGCTTGACTATTTGAATCCTGAGAAAATTTTGTATAAATATAAAATAGGCAGCAACAGCGAATGGATCATACTCAGTCCCGGACAACGCAGTCTGAATATTCCCAATACAAATCCGGGAGAATATACTTTGAGCATAATGGTTGTGAACTCTTCAAACCAAAGTGGATTAAAAAGCGTGAAGATCCATTATCTGCCTCCATTCTGGCTTTCCAAAATTGCTTATTCTATTTACCTGTTAGTTGTTTTGGTCCTTCTGTTCACCTTCCGGAAGCTGGTAATTCAAAAAACATTGCAGAAATCTCTTATTGAGAAAGAGAGGTATGAAAGGAAAAAAATTGAAGAGCTGGATAAAATGAAAAGTGAATTCTTTTCAAATATTTCTCATGAGCTGCGTACTCCTCTAAGTCTGATTATAAATCCCCTGGAGAGACTGGTAATTGAAGATAATCTTTCAGTTAAAGACAAAAACAGGATCAGGCTTGTTCTGAAAAGCAGTCATCGTTTGTTAAAGCTGACTAATGAATTAATGGATTTCAGCAAGATCGAAAAACAATTACTAAAACCGGACTTTCAGCTTTGTGAAGTTGTTTCAATGACAAGCGAAATCAGTCATCTTTTCTATAATCTGGCTGATTTGATGAATATCGAATTCAAGACCAATTATTCATTTGATCGCCTTGAAATCCCAATAGATAAAGGGATGATCGAGAAGGCAATTTTTAATTTGTTGTCAAACGCCTTCAAATACACTTCAATAAACGGGGTTATCATGATTAACCTCTCCAGATCCCGGGAGTCAGAAACTGAATATGTTAAGATATCAGTTATAAATACGGGGCAGGGTATCAGCAACGAGAACTTAAATAAAGTGTTTGATCGTTATTACCAGGTTAATAATGTTCAAAATAAAAATATTGAGGGTACGGGTATCGGGTTGGCACTTGTTAAAAGCTTTATTGAACTTCACAACGGGAAAGTTGAGGTTAAAAGTGAACCTGATCTTGAGACATGCTTTGATATTTATCTGCCTGTGATTCAAAATGATTTTAATGTTACCGGTGAATCTTGCCCTGTCGTGCAGAATAAATCAGTTAAATATGCAAAGCTAATGGTGGATAATGAAAATCTGCCGGCAAGGCAAAATTATGCGTTCCGGATCCTGATTGTAGAAGACGAAGAGGATATCAGAAATTATATAATTGATGAATTATCGACGGATTATAAAGTTCTTTTTGCAAGGAACGGGGAAGAAGGCCTGAGTATAGCTAATGAAACAATACCTGACTTGATTATTACTGATGTGGTAATGCCGGTTTTGTCAGGTATTGAATTATGTAAAAAGTTAAGAAACCAGGTAATAACTTCCCATATTCCGATAATTATATTATCGGCAAAAACCGCGATTAATCAACAGATTGAGGGATTGGAGATGGGTGCTGATGTTTACATGATCAAGCCCTTTAGTATTGATATCCTGAAAGTACAGGTTCAGCGCCTGATAAGCTTCAAACAAGCTATTTATTCAAAATACCTGAAGGAGACGGCCCTCATTCCCCAGGACTCTGGGAAAAATAAACTCGATGATGAGTTTATAAGGAAAGTACTCTCCTTTATTGAGGAAAACCTGACCGATACCGATCTGAATGTTGACCAACTGGCAAATTGTGTTTCCTTAAGCAAAGTTCAAACATATAGGAAAGTCAAAGCAATCAGTGGTTTATCAATAGTCGAATTTATCAGGACTGTTCGGTTGAAGAAAGCCTATCAACTTATTTTGGAAGACCACATGAATTTTTCTGAAATTGCCTTTACCACAGGTTTTTCGACTCCATCGTATTTTTCGAAATGCTTCCATGATCATTTTGGAAAGACCCCGTCCGAATTTGCTTCTGAATACGGCAAACAAACTGCTGCGTACTGATGAATTTGAAAGAAGGCAGATTCTTCGGTTTACTCACCGTTTGTATCCCATAATTTGAAACCGATCATTTTGCTGGCAGAATTTTCACAGCATGAATTCTTTTCTGCTATTTGAATCAATTTTAATAGTTGTTATTACAAATTTGACAGAGTTAGAGCATCATAATTTCTAAATTTGGATCAAACAGGTTCTCTATTTGGCAGCATATTGATTTTATAATAGTAGTCGTAGTTTTGGGTTCTACGTCAATTTGCATTGTTAGTTGTTCAGAAGGTAGTTGATAAAGCGATAGGCCGCAACTGGTTATCATCAGGTTCTATGCAGTCTGTCGCTTTTATTAAACCCCTTAAAAGCAGGGATTACATCCTCTCAGGGGCCTGATCAATTGAAAATCAAACCAATAATTAATTGCAGAACAAGTTGGACAATAGAATGTAACAGTACACAAAAGGTTGTGCAGGCCTCTTAAAGAGTCTGCCCAGCCAGTTAATATGAATAATTATCTCAAATCAAAGATGGTCATCGGAGGCAAAATAAAATGGAGTATTGCTGTCGTTGTTTTGACATTAACGTTCCCGGTTAATTGTTTAATTGCCCAGAAAACCCACAGCGACAACAATGATGGCACCTACACCAACCCTGTAATTTTTGCAGACTTTCCCGACCCTGATGTTATCCTGGTCGGCGATGCATACTTTATGGTTTCCACAACGATGTTCATCTTTCCCGGAGTTACAATTCTGAAATCATACGACCTGGTAAACTGGGAATTTTGCAGCAATGCCGTTTCCCGCTTCGGGTTCAGCCCGTGCTATGATCTGGATGGTTGTGCAAGATACGGGCACGGACAATGGGCGACCAGTTTGAAGTTTAACAGCGGTAAATTTTATTTGCTGTTCATCACACTCGACGAAGGCGGCTTTATCTGTTCGGCGACGAAAGCTGAAGGACCATGGGAGATCCGCAGGCTCCCAAAAGGTTTTTATGATCCGGGCTTGTTCTTCGATGAAGATGGAAGAATCTATGTCGCCCATGGTTATGGAAAGATATTCATTACCGAGCTCGACAAGACCTTTGCACCAAAAAGTAACGATTCGTTGGTTTTTACGGGCGATATCCGCAATGGTCTTGAAGGGACCCATGTTTATAAAATAAATGGCTATTACTACCTGTATTGCACTTACGGAGGTGTTGACGGGATCCAGGTTGCACTCAGGTCCTCAAATATATACGGCCCTTATGAAGAGAAAGTTGCTCTCAGGGATACAACGAAAGGGGTTAACTTTGGGGTGCATCAGGGGGCGCTTATCAGGACGCAGACAAACGAGTGGTGGACCATGCTCTTTGTCGACAGCGGACCATTTGGACGCTGTCCTTCACTGCATCCGGTAACCTGGGTCGACAACTGGCCCATAGCGGGAGTTAATGGAAAAGGNGTTGTGAAATTCAGGAAGCCAAATGTGGGAAAAAACTATCCNGTGAAAGATTTGCCAACACCGGATGAGTTTAATGACAAGACCCTGGGAATGCAATGGGGATGGAACCACAATCCCGACACGACCAAATGGTCGCTGACCCTGAGGCCGGGGTTCCTCAGGCTGGAAACAGCCAGGGTTGTCCCCAATCTGCACGAAGCCCGGAATACGCTTACTCAAAGAATCTTCGCCAATTATGATCAAACCGTTCCAACCATTGGCACTGCCAGGATGGAAGTAAATAATATGAAGGATGGTGACGTAGCCGGCCTCGCTATATTCCAGGATCCCTATGCTTATATTGCAGTCAAGCAAAATAAAGGTTCGAAATTCCTTGTGATGGTTGACAATGGCAAAACCATTGACTCTGTGTCTATGAATATGTCTACCATATACCTGCGGACAATCGCTTCGAACAGCACAAAGAAAGCGACATTCGAATTTAGTTATGACAATAAAACATATACATCGCTTGGTAAGGGCCTTTCAATGGTGTTTAATCTTTCCGTATTCACGGGAAACAAATTCTGCCTGTTCAATTACGCCACTAATGAGACGGGCGGATATGTAGATTTTGACTGGTTCAGAGTGCAGCTATAGTCGAATGATAAATGCGTCACAAATAATTACCTGACATGAAGAAAATATTTCTTGTTGTATCCTTTGCCCTGCCCCTTTCGTTATTCGCCCAGAATGCAAGAATTAAAATTGATGTCTCCAGGGCTATCGGAGATATTGATCCCAGGATCTATGGCGTATTCATGGAACCTATTCATTTTAGCGGGAGAATGATGGGTCTGCCGGATACTGCAAGCTTCAATACACTCTACGGAAATTTGTACGATCCCTCATCGAAGCTGGCTGATGAGAACGGCTTCAGAAAAGACTATATTGAAGCGATGAAAGAGCTTAAGGTGACCAACATGCGATGGCCCGGAGGGAATTATGCAATGGGTTACAACTGGCAGGACGGCATCGGTCCGAAGGAGAAGCGCCCTGTCCGTATAAACCTTGCGTGGGGCGGCTCCGATAACAATCATGTTGGTACGGATGAATGGATTGCTCTGAATAAAGCCATTGGAAGCGAAAACATTGTATGCGTAAACCTGGGGCTTGGTACCATTACTGATGCATGTAACTGGCTCGAATACTGCAACTATGAAAAAGGAACATGGTTTTCTGATTTGCGTACTGAAAACGGGCATCCTGATCCCTACAAAGTAAAAATATGGGATCTGGGCAATGAAGTGGACGGTGCTCCCTGGGAACTGGGTCACAAGACGGCCGAAGATTATGTCAAAGTCGGACGGGAGGCAGCAAAAGCCATGAGGGCAGTTGATAACACCATAAGATTCGTTGCCTCGGGTTCATCTTACTATGAACCTTCCGGGCAGTGGGTGGAATGGAACAGAAAAGTCCTTTCGGGGCTTGGGGATTTGATTGATTACATTTCCATTCACCGTTACTGGGAGAATTCGCCTGACTATTATAATTACATGGGACAGAGTGCTGCTGATTTTGAGGAAAAGATTAAGGTAACAGCAGCTGAGATTGAAGCGGCACAGGCAATGCACAATTATAAGAATCCGATCTGGATTTCAGTGGATGAATGGGGAATAATGTCCAGGAACCTGTTATCAGCTTTGCCGATTGCTCAATGTTTCAATTCTTTTATCCGTCATGCCAATATTGTTAAAATGGGCAATTTCACGATGCTTACCTCTTTATTGGGAAGCGACAGGGAAAAGGGAACCTTCAAAACGCCCTTATTCTATATTTTTAAGTCATTTTCAACTAATTGCCTGGGGAGGTCCGTCGACACATATGTTGAATGTGACACCTTCAATACCGCCATATTTAAGGGAATTCCTTACCTTGACGTAACGACAACATATTCGAAAGAGACAAATATTGTTTTTATCAATGTGGTTAACAGGCACAAAGACAAGGCGATTACCGCTGACATCATTTCTGAATCCGGAGAGTTTACGGGTAAGGCAGAAGCTGCCCTGGTTTCCGGAAACAAGCTGGACGAGGCTTTCACTTATGATAATCAAAGCCAATATGTACCTGTAATAAAAGTAATTAACACTGAAAAAAACAGAATAAGATATTCATTTCCGGCACATTCATTTACGCAAATTAAAGTTGTGATAAAAAACAGTATCCAGTAGACATGCAAATGAAACGTTGTTCTTTATTCATCCTTGCAATTATAATTGGCGGTGGTGCATTTGCACAAAGCTCCCGGGCACAGCTGTTTCCTTTCCAGAACCCGGACCTGAGTTCCGAAGAAAGGGCTAAGGATCTGATCTCGAGGCTGACATTGGAAGAAAAAGTCACACTGATGTGCGACCAATCTGACCCGATTCCGCGTTTGGGAATAAAACGGTTCAATTGGTGGAGCGAAGCCCTTCATGGCTATGCCAACAACAGCAATGTAACTGTTTTCCCCGAGCCGATCGGAATGGCAGCTTCGTTCGACGACGAGTTACTATTCAGGATATTTGACGCGACTTCGGATGAAGCGCGCGCAAAAGTGAATGAAGCCCGGGCATCAGGGCAGGAGAACAAACGTTTCTTAAGTCTTTCGGTCTGGACTCCAAACGTCAATATTTTTCGAGATCCGCGTTGGGGACGGGGCCAGGAGACCTACGGTGAAGATCCCTATCTGACATCCCGTATGGGTATCCAGGTAGTGAAAGGCCTTCAGGGTCCTGCCGATGCAAAATACAGAAAGCTTCTGGCTTGTGCCAAGCACTATGCTGTACATTCCGGCCCAGAATGGAGCCGTCACCAGCTTAATCTCAACAATATCGATCCCCGCGACCTTTACGAAACATATCTCCCGGCATTCAAATCTCTTGTTCAGAAAGCCGATGTTCGCCAGGTAATGTGCGCTTATCAGCGATTAGAGGATGAACCTTGCTGCGGTAACTCCAGGTTATTGCAGCAGATTCTTCGTGATGACTGGGGTTTTAAGTACCTGGTTGTTTCCGATTGTGGTGCTGTAACGGATTTTTTTACAAGTCATAAGGTCTCCTCCGATGCCATGCATGCTGCTTCAAAAGCTGCATTAGCCGGGACTGACCTTGAATGTGTCTGGGAGGATTATCCCTTTAAGAAATTACCGGAAGCCGTTTGCCGCGGGTTGATTAAAGAGGAAGAGATCAACAAGCATCTGATGCGGGTGTTGACAGGTCGTTTTGATTTGGGTGAAATGGACGATGATGCAATTGTCCCCTGGGCTAATATCCCCCCTTCTGTCATAAACAACAAGGAGCACCGCAAGCTTGCATTAGACATGGCTCTCGAATCGATGACACTGCTTCAGAACAAATACAATATCCTTCCCTTAAGCAAGGGAAAAAAAATTGCAGTGGTCGGTCCAAATGCCGGCAACAAACCCATGCTCTGGGGAAATTATAATGGAATCCCTGTACAGACTATCTCTGTCCTGGATGGAATATCCTCAAAGATTTCTGGCGCTAAGGTTCTGTACGACAAAGGCTGCGACCTGGTTGAAGACAAAGTAACCGATAGCTATTTCCGCTTTTTTTCTTTTGAAGGTAAACCGGGCATGAAAGCTACCTACTGGAATAACCCGGAAGGAAAAGGCGATGCTGTTGCCTCCCGGCAAATAACAAACCCGATAAAATTAACGGTCGCAGGCCAGCACGAATTTGAAACAGGCGTGAAACTCGAGGGTTTTTCTGGTCTCTTTGAAACAGAATTTGTTGCGCCCAAAACAGAAGAGCTTGTTTTCAAATGTGGCGCAACCGGGCATTTCGAATTGCTGGTAAACGGCCAGACTATGAACATTTTCGATAATTGGAGGACACTCCCTTCCAGAATTCCGTTGGAAGTCGAAAGCGGAAAGAGTTATAAAATCTCAATCAGGTATGCACAACTTAATAATTGGGAAGCAAACCTGGAGTTTGATTTTGGCAAAGAAGTCGACATCGATTTTACTGCGTTGATTAAAAAGCTTAAAGGATATGATGTGGTAATATTTGTTGGGGGCCTTTCTGGCCAGCTGGAAGGTGAAGAAATGCCTGTAGCATACCCGGGGTTCAAAAACGGCGACCGCACCAGCATTGAATTGCCATCAGTGCAGCGAAATTGCCTGAATGCATTGAAGCAGGCCGGAAAGAAAGTAATTTTTGTGAACTGTTCCGGTTCAGCAATCGCCTTGACCCCTGAGACTGAAAGCTGTGAAGCAATTCTCCAGGCCTGGTACGCAGGCGAATCAGGGGGTCAGGCCGTTGCCGATGTTCTCTTTGGTGACTATAACCCATCGGGCAAACTGCCTGTAACATTCTACAGGAATTCTGAGCAGCTGCCCGACTTTGAAGACTATTCAATGAAAGGTCGCACTTACCGCTTCATGTCCGATCCTTTGTTCCCATTCGGATTTGGCTTAAGCTATACAAAATTCTCGGTCGGGGATGCAAATGTCAGCACAATGGAGATCAGGGATAACGGATCAGTCGTGCTTACAATCCCTGTGACCAATCTTGGGAAACGTGATGGAACCGAGATCGTTCAGGTCTATATTCACAAAGTAAACGACGCCGGCGGTCCACTAAGAACCTTAAGGGGATTCCAACGGCTGAGTATTGCTGCCGGAGAAACAGAACAGGCGGTGATCAGTTTGCCTTATGACTCATTTGAATTTTTTGACAAGGCCACATGCAGGATGATTGCTGCTCCGGGCGAGTATGAAGTTCTCTACGGGACCAGTTCAGATCCAAATGATTTGAAAACAACAAAAATCAGGGTCGTAAAATAATTGATATAATTCCGAGCCAGATGAAAACAATACTGTTAATCTTGACATTGGCAATATGCTTTCAGGTTAAATGCCAGAATATTACGAAACATTCACCTGCCGGTTTTGATACCCCTCGGGAGAATATAAGAACAGGGAAAATTGATACAATTATTTATTACTCGAAAACTGTTGGCACGAAACGTAAAGCGTTGGTATACACTCCTCCTTCCTATACAAAAGCAAAAAAATACCCGGTCCTTTACCTTTTACATGGCATTGGGGGTGATGAGAAAGAATGGCTAAAAGGTGGGCAGCCTCAGGTTATCCTGGATAATCTGTATGCGGAAAACAAGATAGTGCCAATGATAGTGATTATGCCAAACGGCCGTGCAATGAAAGACGACCGCGCCACCGGCGATATTATGGCAGCTGATAAGGTGGAGGCATTCTCAGTTTTTGAGAAGGATCTGCTTAATGATCTGATACCTTTTGTTGAGAAAAAATTTCCGGTACTTACTGACCGCGGGAACAGGGCAATAGCCGGTTTGTCAATGGGTGGCGGTCAATCCTTGAATTTCGGCCTTGGAAACCTGGATAAGTTTGCATGGGTCGGAGGCTTTTCCTCTGCTCCGAATACGAAGGCACCTGAATTATTGGTGCCTGATCCTGAAGAAACAAAGAAAAACCTGAAGCTTCTATGGATCTCCTGCGGAGATAATGATGGCCTAATAGGTTTCAGCAAGCGTACTCACGATTACCTGGTGGCCAAAGGTGTTCCTCACATCTTTTACATTGAACCCGGTGGTCACGACTTCAATGTCTGGAAAAACGATTTGTATATGTTTTCCCAGCTTCTTTTCAAATCGGTCGACGTTGCTTCTTTTAATAAATACAGTGTGCTTGGAATTCCGGCTTCAACCAACGTCAGAAGTGCCAAATACCCGCAAATAATGCCTGATGGCAGTGCCGTATTCCAGATAAAGGCTCCCGATGCTCAAAAAGTGCAGCTCGATCTCGTCAGGAAATACGATATGTTGAAAAATAGCGAAGGAACCTGGAGTGTTACAACGGATTCATTGAGTGAAGGCATCCATTATTATTCGCTGATTATCGATGGAGTTGCAGTATGCGACCCTGCCAGTGAAGCTTTCTATGGGATGGGACGAATGGCAAGCTGCATTGAAGTTCCCTTTAAAGGCGATGTCTATTACGCTTTAAAAGATGTGCCGCATGGCGATGTACGAATAATGCGCTATTTCTCTCCGGTAACAAGAAGCTGGCGTCGCTTCTTCATTTACACACCTGCCGGCTACGATGTAAATACCAGCGAAAAATATCCGGTGCTTTACCTCCTGCACGGTGGCGGCGAGGATGAGAGAGGCTGGGCTGAACAAGGGAAAACTGATAATATTCTTGATAATCTTATTGCCGAAAAAAAGGCGAAACCAATGCTTATTGTTATGATGGACGGTAACTTCTCGACCGGCAGAGGTGGTTTTGGAGAAGAAATGCTTAAAGCATTCACGGCAGAATTAAAGCAATCGGTGATCCCTTTTGTTGAGAAGAACTTTCGTGCTGAAAATGATTCCAAAAATCGCGCGCTTGCAGGCTTATCCATGGGAGGCATACAAACACTCTATGCGGGAATAAATAATTCCGGGCTTTTTTCATACCTGGGAATCTTTAGTTCGGGTTGGATAACAGGTATGCAGGAAAGCCTGGCCGATGCACAATACAGCTTTATGAGTAAGAATGCTGATAAAATAAATGCAGATCTGAAACTATTGTGGATCTCGATGGGCGGACAGGAAGATATAGCATATAAAAACTGCAAAATCATGCTTGCGAAATTCGATGAAATGAAAATAAAATATACGTACAGCGAATATCCCGGAGGGCATACATGGCCGGTCTGGAGGAATAACCTTTACAATTTTGCACAATTATTGTTTAAATAGCCAACCTTTATAAACTACCGCAATGACCCTGGCAACACAAAAAGTCTCAGTTTTCGAAAAAATAGGATATAGCCTGGGAGACCTGGCTGCAAACCTGGTTTTTCAGACATTGATAACATATTTAGCTTATTTCTATACAGATATCTATGGGCTAAAAAACACCGATGCTTCAATAGTAATGCTTTCTGTCGGCTTGGTTGCCGCATTCATATTCAATCCGATAATCGGGATACTGGCAGACCGGACCAATTCGAGATGGGGTAAATTCCGGCCCTGGGTACTCTTCACTGCAATACCCCTGGGCGTTATCGCACTCCTGACCTTTTCAACACCGGATTTTTCGTACAAGGGAAAATTGATTTACGCTGCTGTAACTTATACGTTCCTGTTGATGATGTATGCTTCGAATAATCTTCCATATGCAGCTTTGAGCGGCGTGCTGACCGGTGACATGGGGGAAAGAAACAGTCTTTCATCGTACCGGTTTGTTGCAGTGATGTTTGCCCAGTTTTTCGTGCAGGTCTTCATGCTGCCGATTATTATTTACGCAGGCCATGGAGACAAGGCAGCCGGGATCGAGTCAGTAATGACATGGCTGGCTGCCGTGGGAACCATCATGTTGCTGATAACTTTCTTTACTACCAGGGAGCGCATCCTTCCACGCCCGGAGCAAAAATCATCAATTAAGGATGATCTGTCTGATCTTTCGAAGAACAGGCCGTGGCTGATAATGCTAGTCCTGACAATCCTGGTGTTCATCACTCTCGCCATGAAAGGGGGTTCCTATGTATATTATTTTAATAATTACGTGGATAAAGAGGCCCTCACGAAATTTATTGGTCCTCTTATCACAAAATTGTCCGGCATAGGAATCACTTTCTTTGGATCCGACCCGGTTTCTGCAGGCTTTGGGTTATTTAATGCGGGGGGTATCATTTTTATGATTGCCGGAATTTCACTGTCGAAAAAACTTGCAGACAAATATGGCAAACGGGATGTCTATAAGTACGGCCTGCTTGTCGCTACCATTTTTGTCCTGGTCTTTTTCTTTTTCAAACCCGGTAATGTGGCGCTGATGTTCGCCTCACAGATCATGCATGGATTTTCGTACGGGATTACCATACCAATTCTTTGGGCTATGATTGCGGATGTTGCCGATTACTCTGAATGGAAAACAAATCGCAGGGCTACCGCGATAATCTTTTCCGCCATGATGGTGGGCCTTAAGGCAGGTCTTTCAATCGGTGGCGCACTGGTTGCATGGATCTTAAGCTTGTACGGGTATATCCCGAAAGAAGCTGCGGTGGCTGGAAAGGAGATTCTCCAACCCGAAACTGTCGCTGCCGGGGCAAAAATGCTTGTCAGCATATATCCTTCCATCCCATTCCTGTTAGGTGTGGGACTGCTGTTTTTCTATGTGATTGATAAGAAAATGGAAGTCCGGATCGAAAAGGAATTGAAGGGCCGCAGGGAGAGCAGGAAGAACCTTAGTTGAATAAACCATGTATATGAAAATCAGGACTATTTCTGCAATAATTGCCATTCTTATTCTGCCAAACACAAACATTATGGCGCAAAATACATTAGCCGAGGCTGTCAGGGGTAAATTCCTTTTTGGAGTAGCGATTAATACACAACAAGTCAAGGGTATACCCCCCCTGGAATCAGAATTGATTGCCAGAGAATTCAACGCTGTCGTTGCTGAAAACTGCATGAAGCCGCAATTTATACATCCGGAAGAAAATAAGTTCGATTGGACAGACGCTGACAAATTTGTGGCTTTTGGAGAAAAAAACAGGCAGGTGGTATCAGGGCATTGCCTGATCTGGCACTCCCAGACAGGCAACTGGTTCTTTCTCGATTCAAATGGGAAGGATGTCGCACCTGAAGTACTGAAAGAGCGCATGCGTCAGCACATACTGACAATTGTGGGCAGGTATAAAGGGCGTATAAAAGGATGGGACGTTGTGAATGAAGCCTTTGAAGACAATGGTTCATATCGCAACAGCAAGTTCTACAAGATATTAGGTAAGGATTTCGTCAAGTACGCATTTCAGTTTGCCCATGAAGCCGACCCTGATGCAGAACTTTATTATAACGATTACAATGTGGAAACCCCGGCAAAATGCGAAGCCATAGTAAAGCTGGTAAAAGAGCTCAGGGAAGCGGGATGCAGGATTGACGCCGTTGGCTCGCAGGCGCATATGCACATGGATACTCCATCCATCGAGGCTATGGAAACCAGTTTTAAAGAACTTAAAACCGCCGGGGTGAAAATCCTGATTACCGAATGGGATATTTCTATTCTGCCAAATCCTTATTCCGGTGCAAACATTTCTATGAATTTCAAATACTCTCCGGAAATGGATCCCTATCGTGAAGGTGTTCCGGATTCCATTCAGCAAAAATGGAATAAACGCCTACTTGATATGTTCGGACTCTTCCTCAAATACAATGATGTGATCGATCGGGTCACTGTCTGGGGATTGAACGATGCCGTATCATGGCTGAACAA